>Ga0111539_10013868_pt1 | contig 10077 bp, 9 predicted proteins | sample RhiMethybrSRZTD1_FD_79667 | JGI IMG/M metagenome (GOLD analysis project Ga0111539, IMG submission 79667) | Populus rhizosphere microbial communities from Tennessee, USA - Rhizosphere MetaG P. TD hybrid SRZTD1 (version 2) (version 2) | ecosystem: Host-associated > Plants > Roots > Rhizosphere >... | reverse complement strand
TAGCGACCGGTTGCCGGCCACTCCTTGACGTGCGTATGCTCCAGTTTGTCGCTCGCCGCATCCCCGCCGTGACAACCGGAACATGACAGTCCGCGCGCGAAATGAACGTCGTCGACAACATGGCGAAGGTTCAGGTGGGAGTTGGATCCGGTGGGTGGCGAGAGTGAGAAAAGAGTTTCCGGTTTTTGGACCTCAGGATCGGTATGGCAGAGAACGCAGTTGTCCTGCAGCAAGACCTCCATCTTTTGCGGACGCAATCCCAACGCAAGAATAGACGCGAGATGATCGGCGCGAGTAATAATCTCGGTTTCAGTGGCGTTGCTCAGGAGCGCTGTGATGTGATCATTGAGACCGTCAAAATAAGTGCGCTGTTCGCCGGTAATGACAGGCTGGCCAGTGTCGTTCGTGGCTGTCAGCAATGCCGCCAATTTCTCGGGGATGGGCGGCTTATCCGCAGCCGAGACCGCGAGAGCAAGTGAACAGATCAGCGTGCACGGTAGAAGGCGCTTCACACAACCCCTCCCAGGCTTGCCCTCGTCTTGCGCGCGGAAAGAATCCGTATACCTACAGCCGCTGCAGCGAGCGAGGCGGCGATAGCGCCAGCAGTCAAATAGGAGAGACCAACCAGGCCGTGCAAGGCCACGTGAAGCAGCGCGGCGCCGGTAAAGATGAACCAACGATCGAGATAGAACACGAAACGAACAATAATAACGATGACTCCCAGCCCGAGAGTCCACCAGGCGCAGGTACGAGCGATCACTTTCAATGAAGCCGGAGAATCCACCGATTCCAGGCCACCGATGTCCCACGCCTTGAGGGTGAGAAATGTGAGGAACACAATGGCGCCCCAGCCGAAGTCGCTGAACCCGGAAGAGGGCTCGTTGCGGGCCGCCTGTCGATCCAGCCACGGGATGATAGCCCAGACGGCGAGAAGAAGCGTGACCACCAATAAACAGACCTGTGGTCCTTCGAGGCCAAAGAGGTGCGGTGGAAACTCCTTAAGCAATTGATACTCCCATAAGAAATACCACTCCGGCTTGATGCCGGGGAACGCGGGTTCGAAGGGATCGGCCTTTTCACCCAATTCCCATTCCATTCCCGGAATACCGGGTCCGTAGGGAAGAAAAACCGAGAGAACCAGGAGGATCATCAGGCAGAAGAGCCAGAGCAACAAATCGCGCAAAGCGAAGCTGGGGAAAAACTTCATTCCACGCGGTGCGACCTTTTGACCGAGTGGCGGAGCCATGCCCTGGCGTTGAACGAACAGAAGGTGAATGGCGATTAAACCGACGAAGAGCAACGGCAAAATGACGACGTGCAGAGCGAAGAAACGATACAAAGTGTTGGCAGTGACGTCTGGCCCGCCGCGCAGCACGTGCAGGAGCCAGTCGCCGGCAACCGGCACCGACTTCACGAGATCGGTACCTACGGATGTCGCAAAGAAAGCCAGTTTATTCCAGGGCAAAAGATATCCCGAAAAGCCGAAACCAAGCGTCAGCGCAAACATGATATAGCCGGTAACCCATGTCAGTTCGCGGGGCGGGCGATAGGCCTTGAGCATCATTGTGCTGAACATATGGGCGACCAGCGAAATGATCATGAGATGGGCGCTCCAGCAGTGAATGGAGCGCATCAACCACCCGAAAGGCACTTTGGTGGTGAGATAACGCATACTTTCATATGCAGTCGCTTCACCGGGTTGGTAGTACATCAATAGCAGTACCCCGGTAAGCACCTGAACCATAAAAAAGAATGTGGTTGTTCCACCGAGGTAGTACCAGACCATCGAATGGGGCCCCTTGGGCACCTCCTTGTGCCGAAGGAATTCAATCAACGGCGTGATCTGATAACGCCGATCGAGCCAGCCCCGCAGTCCGCTGCGCTCATGGCCGTGGTCACTCAAGCCTGGGTCCTTTCGGCGACGACCAAAACTCCGCCATCCTCCTGACGCTCGACGGCGTACTTTGGCAGAGGACGCGGCGGCGGGCCGGAGAGCACCCGCCCGTCAAGGTCAAAGCGGGCATTGTGGCAGGCACACCAAATCACTGACTCGCTCGCCAAATATTTTACCGTACAGCCTTCGTGGGTGCATTTGGCATCGACCGCCAGCAATTGCTGAGCGGCATTCTGGAACACGAGAACGCGTTTGCCGCTGACGGGGACGATAACAAAGGCATCTTTGCTCAGCTTGGCCAACTCGGCGGGGCTTAGACGGGTGGGACCTCCCGTGCCGGCCCGCGGCAGGGGCTTGAGATAGCGCAACACCGGGTAAACTACACTTGCGAGCCAGGCAATGGCGCTGACACCCAGCAACAAATCCAGGAAACTGCGGCGCGTAGGCCTCTGCGATTCTTGTTCAGGCATTGTCGAGTTCTCCACGAAAGCGGTTCGCGTTCAAAGCAGAGCCCAACAGAATTGCGCCAAAGGCCAGTGACGGTCGTTCGCGCGGCCACGAATGCGATCACTTCTTCAATGTGCGAACGTGGGCAACAAGCGCCTTGATTTCATCGTCGGAGAGAACGCCGCCGAACGGCTTCATCTTTTCTTTGCCCTTAGCGTCCTTCATTCCTTCTTTGATCTGTTTGAACATCTGTTCGTCGCTGAAATTGGCCTGGTACTTTGGATCGGTGAGGTCTTTAACATCCGCTTTCTTCCCCGCTTTGGTGTTTCCTTTGCCATCGTTGCCATGGCAAGAGGCACAATGTTTGGTCCAGTTTTCGGCCAGTTCCGCCCCAAAAGACGAAAGACCAGTCGTGAAAAAACAAGCTGTAACAAAAACAATGGTTGTCGTTTTCATATAGGTCATCGCAGGAGTTTATTTCTTAAAACATAACGCGCAGGGTCGAGTATACAAGATGCGCCTCGTAATTATTTCTTCCACGCGAGGTGTAATCGTCATGGGTAAAGAAGCCATATCGCAGCGACCAGCGAATCCGCTCCGTGAACCGCCGAATGTAGGCGATCGAAGCCCCATGCTCTTCCGCATCGGCCCCATAGGGCTGGCTGTAGAGTGAGTTGTCCACATAATTGTCGGCGCGGTAGTACGTATAATTGGCCTGAATGTCTGATTTGTTATCGAGCGCAAGCCCCACGCTGCCTCCGAAGTTCCAGTAATTATTCTTCAAATCGGGCGCTACGTTCGTGACGCCACCCAGGGCCTCGTCGGCCGGGGTATCCGTATCATCAAGCGCATAATTGGCGCTGGCCTGGAGGTAAAGGCGGTGCCAGGGCGTCCAACTGATGCTTTGACTGAAGATATGGGAAGTGATCTTGGCACTCTGAATTTTATCGAGCAGATTGGTGCGTTCGCCCTGCATGTCTACGGTGGAGAACTGAAAATCATAGCGGCTGATGAGCGTGATGTTTGGCAGGGGACGCCAGGTGATGCGGAAGTTGGCGTCATCGGTGGTGAAGTCGTGCGCCCGCAGAAAGGCCGGATATGCGTTGCCGGTGCGGTTGGTGGTCGTGTCTTCGGTGTGGTCATAATCCTCATTGCGAATCTTGTGGTAGTACTGCGCGGCCATATTGAGATTGCGCAGTGGATACCAATTAGCGCCGACGGTGTATTTCTGGATGCTGCGTTCAAAATCGGTATCGCGCAGGAGATCGACGCGGTTGGTTTCGACGAGCGTCTCGACTTCCCGCAAATCGCCCTGCCCCTGCATCCAATTGCCACGCCCGTAGAACACCCAATTCGGAAGGCCCGCGTAACGCATTTCAATACTTTCGGCTACATCGAGAATACCCCTTTCGCTTCTAGCAGCGATTTCTTCCTGGCTGGAGGCGAGACCAGGCGGGGCGCCGACGTTTGTTTCGATGAATTCTGATTCACTATCAGTATCCTGTTTCTCAATGCGCAGGCCGGGGACGACTGTGAAGCTGTCGAACGGTGTCCACATGAGGTTCAGATTGGCGAGATACTGCTTGAGATTGGACCCACCATGGAGGCCAAAGAAACCTTCATCGCGTTGCTGCCGGCGGGCAAAGAGCGGATCATAGATGGGATCATATCCGGCGCCATAGATCCGGCTGCCGCCGATATCCGTGTCCATGGTGGTGAACGCCCCGCCAGTGGTGAAGCGCAGCCTCTCATTCAAACGGGTCTCGGTCGAAGCATGGACATTGAAGAGATCTACTTCCAGTTCGTCGCGCTGAGTCAGAAAACGGTCCTGCGGCTCAGTCGGTCTTCGCCGCATGTTGCGAGAGTTGTCGTTATCCGCCAGTTCATAGCGCAGGCCGATGCCCACGTCCGTCCTGCCAAAGGAGTGCAGCGCGTCCAGATCAAAAACGTGGCGCTTCTCGTCGATTTTCCAGAATGATGGGACGACCGCTCGGGCCGCGGTAGCGCCCGTTAATCCCGTCAAATTCGAATCGCCCCAAACAAGAGAGTCCTTGTCGCCGTCGCGGATTTGGTACGCGTAACGGAAAGTTATTTGAGGAACATCCGGCAACTGGAGGCCGGCTTCGAAAAAGATTTCTTTGCGATCGATGGCGAGTTGCTCGTCAAAAATGGAAAACCAGAGGTCGGTTGGGGGAAAAAAGCCGCCACTGCCATCATACCAGGTTCGGAATTCACGGTAGCCGCCCCGCACGTAACCAAGGTCCGGGTACGAGAGATCTAATCGCACCGAGTAATCGTGATTGTCGTAAATCGCGCGGCCATCAAGCGTAAATAGCCCCCGTTTTCCGACGTCCTGTTCGAAATGAAGATCTTCAATCCCTCCGAAGGCGTCGCGTCGAATTCCCGTGCGCTGCATGAAGGCCGCCTTGTCACCGTCTATGAAGGTGCTGCCGAAGCCGAACTCGACCCAGTTGCGATAATCGGCCTCGCTCTTTGGCGGTTCCGCTGCTTCGACCGTGTTGGTGGACGCCACGGTCGCGTTGGTCTGCTGCGCGGCTGCGGAGGAGGCCAGGAGAAGCGCCGACAGGGTCACATGCAGGGACGGAATGGAAATTGTGTTCATCCTTCCTCCTTAGAAACGCAACGATGAGCTTACGTGCGAGCCGTGCACGGCTTCGTGACAACCGGCTGACCAACAGGTGCCGCGGGAAAGACGGGTTGAGTGATCCTGGCCGCCGATCAGAATCTGATTGGCGACCTGTTGCTGGAAATGGCACTTGAGGCAGAGCGTTGCATTGCGCTCCGTGAGCATGCGTTGATTCACGGAGCCATGCGGTTTGTGGCAGATCAGGCAACCCTCGCGCGAGGCTTCATGCTCGTACACATAAGGCCCGCGCTGGACAGTGTGACATTGAAAACAGGTTTCATTTTCTCCCATGAGCGAAGTACCGCCGGCGATGATCGCGTGGCTCTTGTGAGGGTTGTGACAGTCGCCACAATTCATCCTACCTTCCAGGACTGGATGATGATGGGGCAAATTGAACTCGCCCCGTTTATCCAGGTGACACTTAAAGCAGGTTTCCGGCGACTTCCTGGGATTAATAATCGTGGCACGCGCCCCGCCGGTCTCATGGTGGATGCTGCCCGCGCCATGACACGCCTCACAGCCCATGTTGAAGGAGTTGGTGCCACTTGCCCTGAGCTTGGCGTGGGTAGCCGTGGGGAAATCGCGCGTGATATTCTCGTGGCACTGAGCGCAACTTTCCGAGCCGACGAACTGCGCGCCGGGAATTTCGGGCGGGGCAACGACTGTGCGAGTGACGGTGGCGCAGGAGATCAGGACGACGGCGATGATCGCGCTGATGATAGAAACGAGTCGCCAGCGATTACGGCGTTTAGGCCGGCTTGTAGTTGCAGAGTCTACCATAGTAAGGGTCCCGCTGATTCTGCTACATCACACGTCAAGCATTCGGTATGGCTCGGCTTGACGCGAGCGATCACATCAGAAAGCAACAGGGTTGGCTCAACATCCTTTGGCAAAAACGACAGCAAGAAATGTTGGGGCTATTCATTGATGCCCCAATGCATGATCCCGAAGGCCTCGAAGTGATCGGGCGACGTGAAATACTCAGATGAGACGCTGCTTGTCCGTTGGTGGCGCGCCTTCGCGGTGAATCCGCTCACAAAGAATTGAATCTGCGCTGCTTCGCAGGCCCTGCAAAGATGGCGCGCGACCGGTGATTCGACTGAGCAATCGTTCGAACCGACGAGACAAACGGCCGCGCACGATGAGTTCGCCTGCAGCAACCAGCCAGCGATCCAGCGCGCCACTGCGGGCGGTAACAGCTCATCAGCGTGCGTTATCAGCAGGAGGACGTCTGTCTGCTCGGCAAGGTCGGCAGCGACCTCTCCCGCCCGCAAGTGCTCCAATTCGTTGTAGCTCCAATGGCGAACACGCAATTCCAGGTCCGTGCCCAGCTTCTCGGAGAGGAACTCTGCGAATCGCTCTGCCTCATCGTGCGCGATATCGGCAGCGAACAAGGTGGTGACCGAAACTGCGGCTTGCGAGGTTGCGCGCTCCGGCAACAGCGTTCGTTCGTCGGGCGGGGCAAGAAGTTTTGTCCCTTCACTCCTTTCATAGAGCATGGTCGTCATGCTTTTGATTCGACGCCAAAGCCGCTGGCGCGGCTGCACGGCAGTTGTCGAACTCCGGTCAATTTTTGCTGTGAAGGCGAGGGAGCCAGCGGGGCACGGTGTTGGCGTAGGCGGCCCAATCCTCCGGGAACTGCTTTTTCAGGCGCGGCTCTTCATAGAGGATCACGCGCAAATGAAACGCGATGGCGAACACAGCCGCATAGCTCGCCAGCCACGGCGAACCCGCCACCAGAGCCCAGCCAATAAGCAAGACCATGAGGCCGACATACATGGGATTTCGGACGAAGCGATAAAGACCGACCACCACGAGACGTTTGGGCGGGTCCCACGGCGCGAGCGTGCCCTTGCCCGCGACATAAAAATCGCGCACGCACCAAATCAGAATCGCAAGGCCGAGGGCCAGGGGAATCCATCCTACTGAGAACCCGTTTCCCCGCGAGCCGTCATTCGAGACGATCAGAGCTGGAATGACTCCGGCAAACGTGCCCGGCAGAAGGAGAAATGCAGCGAGTGCGCGCAGGAAGAGCACGCCTGCAACATTAGTGTCAGACCCGGCCAAAGGCAACGCGTCTGACACGCACATCCCTCGTTGACAAGGCACAATATTTCGATTATTGTCTAAATATCGAAATGCTCAATCTGATTTTCAAGGCCCTGGACGATGGGACGCGGCGGGCGATTCTGGATTTGCTGCGGCGCGGGGACCTTGCCGCCGGGGCGATTGCCGACCATTTCCAGGTCAGCAAGCCGACGATTTCGCACCACCTTGATCTGCTCAAACAAGCCGATCTCATCCTCGCCGAGAGGCGGGGCCAGTTTATCGTTTACTCGCTCAACACGAGCGTGGTGGACGATTGCATCGCGTGGCTCGTCAAACTCAAAGAGAAAGGGAAAGGTCATGAAAAGGCTAAAAGGCGAATGGCTCCAAATCGCAATCCTGCTTCTCCCGTTCTGCGCCGCCGCCCTGCTCTGGGATAGGCTGCCGGAGCGCATCCCGATTCATTGGAACGCCAGGGGCCAGGTCGACGGTTATGCGGGCAAAGTCTTCGCCGCCTTGCTCATGCCGCTGCTGAACATCGGCATCGCGCTGCTGATCTCGGTGGTGATGTTTATCGACCCGCGCATTCGCAAAGCGGACGCGGAGGGCCGCGCGAATTTCGCACGCGTCGTAAAGGCTGTGCGCCTGATCTCCACCGCGTTCTTTGCCGCCGTCTCGCTGGCGGTGATCGGCATCGGCGCCGGGTTGGCGCTGGACATGTCGCGCGTAGTTGGCGTGGGGCTGGCTTTGCTGATCGGTCTCCTGGGAAATTTCCTGGGCAAAGTCAGACCCAATTACCTGGTTGGCGTGCGCACCCCGTGGACCCTCGAGTCGCGGGAAGTCTGGATCAAAACGCATCGCTTGACGGGCAGGCTCATGGTGGGCGCGTCGGTAGTAATGTTATTGGCCTGTTTTACCGTGCCGCCCGCGATAGCGTTTTGGGTCAACATGGGTCTGCTGATGCTGGTTTCGATCGTCTCGATCCTGTATTCATTCTTCGCGTACCGGAAACAGGAACAAGGTTCGGGCAGCGGCAAACAAGCGGTTAAGGGCTGATTTATCGGCGCTGGTAGGATTCCAGTTTTTTGATGGCGTTTGTTGCGCAGCGCGCGGCGTCGTCTTTGCGTTCCGCGACTTTTCGCAATTCGGGAATGACCGTGTCGGCGTGGCTCGGAAATGTTTCGAGCGACCAGATGGCAACGCAACTCAGGTCCGGGTTGGTGCTTTGCAACCCTTTGATCAACGCAGCCACGGCTTCATCGGCGTCGTTTCGGCAATTTCGCAGTTCCGCTGCGGCCCGCGCGGCCATTTGGTCATCTGGCCGGAGCATGATAGCTTCAAGGGCCTGCACCACACCCACGCGCCCCGCGGCGGCCGGGTCAATGCGATTCAACGATTCGGCGACCATAAGCCGAACGTGAGGTTCGCGGTGGCCGAGCGCTTTCGCCAGGGCCGGAATGACCACCGGCTTTTCTTCCGGGTAATATCGAAGGGCGAGGGCGGCGTTACAGGGCAGACCCCAATTCGATTGGCCTTCCAGTGCGCGCAGGAAAAGCGGCAGGACGGTCTTCTTGTCGCGCGCGGGCATGTGGTTTAGAAACGCCGAATCGTCCTGGGGCCAGGTGAAGAAGTTAACGGCCGTTTGCTGCACAACAGGGTTTTCGTCGTCCAACGCGCGAGCCACGGCGCGCCACGCCGGCCACGCGTTGGTCTCCATCCTGCACAGGAGGCCGAGCACACGCACTTGAGTGCCCTCGTAACGGACCCTGGCGGGCCGGGGCAGGAGAGTGAGCACCCAGCGTGGAAATTTCCTCGCGTGACGCAGCCAGAATTTTCGATAACGATGTCCGGGCGGGGGCTTGAGACCTCGCTCCAGAACGGGCAAACCTTCCGGACCGAAATCGCGCCACTGCTGAGCCTGCGCCTTGTTCTCGTCGTCGGACAGTTGAGTCTCGTAAACGATGTTCGTGAGCCACTCGCTTTCGGGTTTGCCGTGAAACATCTGATCGCGCTCGGGTAGAAAGAACCAGCCGAGGGCGGCCAGAAAAGCAGTCAGCAACGTGGCCAGAGCAAAAAGGCGGATACGCCGTTTTCGCTGCATGCACGCAGAGTAAGAAATGGCAGGCGCGAGTGCCAGCGCGTTCAGGCGCTCTCAGAGAGGTGTTTAACGTGACGGAGAACGCGAAGATGAATCGTTTGGATAATATAGTCGGACCACCAGCGCCAATACGTCGCCGGCCACATGTGATGGTAATACCAGGTGGTGCCTTCGAGGCGTGTGCGGCCGCCAGGCAGTGGGGTCAGGCGAAACTGTCCGCCATGTGATTCGAGAAAGCCATCGAGGTGCGCAGGGCGAAGATCCTCGTACGGTGTCCACTCCTGCATCGGCGCAGGATTTTCGGTGACAGAAAACTTCAGCAACCGCGGCTCGTCCCAAACCTCAATCGGTTCGACGAACGGGCCGGTGGAGAATTCGCAATGCCGTACCGCGCCTGGGCCCGAGCCGTCGATGTGCGCGCGAATGGGATATGCAATACCGGCACGAAACAGCCAGTGATGCGGCGGCGGCAGTTCGGCAAAGCTCACAACGTTACGCCAGACTTTCGCGGACGGAGCCTCAACGATCATGGAGGTAGTCACCGAGAACATTGGCAAGGGCGCGGGCCGCACGTGCTCGACGAGCATGAGGGCGGGTACAACTCCCACGACGCAGAACAAGCCGCTTCGTCCGGCCCGCCAGTATTCACCCGCTTGAATCGAGTATGCGACGCCGCCGCCGATAAGTGCCATGGGAGCAGCCAGTGGCACGGCCATGACAAGACAGATCATGCCCTCCATCGCAACCAGGAGGAGGGCAACCCCAGCGGCGGCCAGGGAAACGAGTGACACGAAGAGGCACTGCCGAAGCGAGCGCTTTGCGTGATAACTGTAGACGAGTATGGCGAGGAATGCCTGGGTGAAAGGAAGTCCCACGAAGAGGCTCCATCCATAATTTCGCAAGACTGTGGTGCCAAGCCACACCAGGGTGGCTGTGCTTGCGGTT
>Ga0111539_10013867_pt1 | contig 10077 bp, 8 predicted proteins | sample RhiMethybrSRZTD1_FD_79667 | JGI IMG/M metagenome (GOLD analysis project Ga0111539, IMG submission 79667) | Populus rhizosphere microbial communities from Tennessee, USA - Rhizosphere MetaG P. TD hybrid SRZTD1 (version 2) (version 2) | ecosystem: Host-associated > Plants > Roots > Rhizosphere >... | reverse complement strand
GACCTACCAGGAAGGCGATCTCACCCTGTTCGAGACCGGGGCGATCGTGCTCCACATCGCAGAGCACCATGCGGGCCTCTTGCCGGATGATGGCAACGCCCGGGCGCGCGCGATCTCGTGGATGTTTGCCGCGGTCAATACGGTGGAGCCGCCGATCCTCGAGATGGCGAACGCCAGGCTGCTGGAGGGCGACAAGCCCTGGAGCGCGGAACGCCTGCCCCTGGTCATGGAGCGGGTGCGCAATCGCTTTCAGCAGCTCTCCGCGCGGCTCGGCGACGCCGACTGGCTCGATGGTGCCTTCAGCGCGGGCGACCTGATGATGGTGTCGGTGCTGCTCAGGTCGAGAGCATCGGGGATTCTGGACGAGTACCCGAACCTGGCCGCTCATGTCGCCCGCGGCGAAGCGCGCCCTGCCTACCAGCGAGCCTTCGAGGCGCAACGGGCAGTCAACACCGGTCGAGGATGAGCTCCAGCTCGAGGTGGGAGAAGGGCTTCGCCAGGACGTCGTCGAACAGGTCGCGCTTCACGCGCTCCTGCCAGGCGGTCATGGCGACCAGGCGAGGCGTGGGCATGAATCGGGCGCGGATCGTGCTGGCGAGATCGTTGCCATCGAACACCGGAAGCACGATGTCGACCAGCACCAGATCGGGTGCGAAGGTCTCGATGGCAGCCAGCGCCCGAGGCGCGTTGCTCGCCACCGCGACCGTGTGACCGAGCGCCCTCAACGCGTCGGTCGTGAGGTCGGCCAGCTCGCCATCGTCCTCTACGACGAAGACGCGCACGCTGCTTCTAGAGCTTCTTGTTGATCTCGGCCGTCAGGTCGAGCGCCGGCGCGCCGAACAGGACCGCCCCCTCGTTCTTCTCGAGGATGATGGTATAGCCGTCCCGCTTGGCGATCTCCTGGATGATGGGGCCGGCCTTGCCGAAGATCTCGCGGACCAGGAGCGCCTCCGACTTGGCCAGGTCCTGCTGCAGCTGGAAGTAGCGCTCCTGCAGCGCCACGTACTTCTCCTGCAGCTCCTTCTCCCGCTGGCGGAGCACGTCGGGCTTGAGGACCACCCGCTGCTTCTCCAGCTCGGCGGCGAACGCCTGCAGCTCCTTCTGCTTCTTGTCGAGCTCGGCCTGCTTCTTCTTCTTGTCGCCCTCGAGCTTGGCCTTGGCCTTCTTGCCCGACCCGGTCTCGTTCAGGGTCCGCTGCAGGTCGACGTATCCGATCTTGACGGCGACCGCGGTGCCGGCGGCGTCGGCGCGGAGCACTCCTCCGGCCAGGACGGCGACCCCCAGAAAGGCGATGGCAAGCGATGATTTCATGAACGTCCTCCGGGCCTTTTCCTACCGTGCGCCCCCGACAGGATCAACCTCGATGATGGCGATCGGGGTCGAAAGCTCGCTGGTTACCCCGCAGGGGTTCCGCACGATCGCTTCGCAACATTTACTGTCTGTTAGAAGAAGTTGCCGATGGTGAACTCGAACACGAGCGGCTCTTCCCCGGGTTGACGATCGAGCGGAATACCCCATTCAAACCGCAGCGGTCCGATCGGGGAGAACCAGCGAAAACCGAATCCGACCGACTGCCGCAGGCCCACGGTGACCGACTCCGGGAAGCGGAAGCACGGATCGAACTTGGGCGACACGTCGGACGACTCGGCCGAGCCCGAGCAGTAGCGCTCCTCGAGGTTGTAGGCGTTGCCGGCGTCGAAGAAGACCACGCCGGAGATGCCGACCCGCTCGAACAGGGGGAACTCGATCTCGCTGTTCCAGATCAATTGCAGGTTCCCGCCCAGCGGCAAGCGGCCGAGCGGCTGGCCGACGTCGCCCGGCTGCGACACGCGCAGGATGGGCCCGAGCGAGCGCGGGCGGAAGCCGCGGACGTCGAAGATGCCGCCGATGAGGTAGCGCTCGGTGATCGGCACGCCGAGCGGGTCGCGGCTCACCGTGACGCCGGTCTCGGCGTTGAGCTTGAGGACGAAGGGGCCGACCAGCGGCCGGAAGTAGCGGGCGAACCCGCCGTAGCGGACGAAGATGTTCTCCGACCCGGTGAACTTGTCGGCCACCTCGACGAAGACGTTGTGGTGCCAGCCCTGGGTGGTGAAGAGCCGGTTGTTGCGCGAGTCGTACTGCAGCGAGGCGCGCAAAGACGAGGTGACTCCGCCGCGGAACAGGTTGGCGACGCTCTGCGCCTCGATCGGCTCGCGGATCGACCCGAGGTTGGAGAAGCCGCGCTGTCCGGTCGACACGCTCACGTCCTCGAGCTTGTAGGTGAGGAAGGCGCGGGTGTCGGCGTACGGCCGCCACTCGATCGGGTAGCCCCAGGTCAGGTTCCCGCCGCTGGCGTTGCGCGAGAAGCTGCCGAACACCCGGCTCTGGTTGAACAGGTCGAAGGCGAACGTCCACTTGGTGTCGAGGAAGTAGGGCTCGATGAAGCGGAGCAGGAACAGCTGGCGCAGGCTGGACAGCTGGGCCTGGAGCGCCAGGGTCTGGCCGCGGCCGAAGAGGTTGTTCTGCGAGATCTGCGCCTGGGCGATGAAGTTCTCGACCGAGGAGAAGCCGGCGCCGATCTGGAAGGTCCCGGTCGGCCGCTCGGCGATCTCGACGTTGACCTCGATGAATTCGTCGGACGAGCCGCGCTCGGTCGAGATGTCCACCTTCTCGAAGAAGCCGAGCGCGGTGATGCGCGTCTTCGAGATGTCGAGGTTGGTCTGGTTGTAGAGCTCGCCCTCCGAGACCTTCATCTCGCGGCGGATGACCTTGTCGCGGGTCTTCGAGTTGCCGCGGATGTTGATGCGCTCGAAGTAGACCTTCTTGCCCTTCTCGATCTCGAACGACAGGTGGACGATCCGCTTGTCGAGGTCGATGTTGGTCAGCGGCGTGATGTTGACGTAGGCGTAGCCCTGATCCTTGTAGAAGTCGTTCAGCTTGTTGATGTCCTCGCCGACCTTGCTCCGGTTGAAGGTCTCACCGGTGTGGATCTTCAGCCGCTGGTAGTACTCGCGCTCGGGCCCCAGCAGGTCGCCCTTGAAGTCGATCTTGCCGATCGAGAAGACCGGCCCCTCGTCGATCGGGATCGACAGGTACATGTACTTCTTGTCGCGCGAGAGGCGGATCTGCGGGGTGCCCAGCTTCACGTTGATGAAGCCGCGGTCGTAGTAGTAGGCGGTGATGAGCAGGAGGTCGCGCTCGAACTGGTCCTCCTGGTAGATGCCGGTGTCGGTGATGAACGACAGCGCCCCGCCCTTGCGGGTCCCGATGGTGCCGGCCAGCTCCTCGTCCCTCACCCGCTGGTTGCCGATGAAGGAGACCTCGCGGATCTCCACCTTCGAGTGCTCGTCGACCACGAACCAGACGTCGACCTCCGACTCGTTGACCGGCTTGACCTCGAAGTCGACCGAGGCCAGGTAGTAGCCCTTCTCGACGTAGAGGTCGTGGATCTTCTCGCGGTTTGCCTTGACCTTGGTGATGTCGAGGATCGAGTCGCGCTTGAGGTCGATGACCTCGTTGATCTTGTCGAGCTCGAGCTCGTCGTTGCCGGAGATGAGGATCTTCCTGACCGAGGGCTTCTCCTTGACGCCGAAGGTGACGATGACCCCGCCCTTGGGCGAGCGGGCCGCCTCGACCGTCACCTCCTCGAAGAAGCCGAGCTTCCACATGGCGCGGACATCCTCGCGGACCTTCTCGAGATCCAGGAGGCCGCCCACCCGGGTCAAGAGGTTGGCGCGGATCGCGTCGTCCTCGACCTTGCGGTTGCCCTTGAACTGGACCTGATCGACCCGGTGGCCGAGGAGATCCGACGCGTCGCTCAGCTGGTCGCGGAAGTCGGCGCCGAGCTGGGCGCGCGCCACCCCCGCGCCGGCCAGGAGGACCGCCGCCAGCGCGGCGGCGTGCAGCCAGCCCCGCCTCACGCTCGTTCGTCCACCAGCCCGCCGTCCAGCATGCGCAGGGTCCGCGGCATCAGGGCGGCCAGGTCCGGGTTGTGGGTCACGATCAGCATGGTCGAGCCACGCTCGCGGTTGAGCTCGACCAGGAGCGCGTGGATCTCCGCGCCGGTGTGCGAATCGAGGTTGCCGGTCGGCTCGTCGGCCAGGAGCACCGCCGGCTCCATCACCATCGCGCGGGCCAGCGCCACCCGCTGCTGCTCGCCGCCGGACAGCTCGCCCGGTTTGTGGGTGAGGCGCTGGCCGAGGCCGACCCGCTTGAGGATGCCGGCCGCGCGCGCCTCCGCCTCCCGGCGGTCGAGCCGCTGGATGAGGGCCGGCATCATCGCGTTCTCGAGCGCGGTGAACTCGGGCAGGAGGTGGTGGAACTGGAAGACGAAGCCGATGCTCTTGTTCCGGAAGTCGGCCAGCGCCGACGAGCCGAGCTTGGTCACGTCGAGGCCGCCGAACTTGAGCTGCCCCGAGGTCGGCAGGTCGAGGGTGCCGAGGATGTGGAGCAGCGTGGACTTGCCCACCCCGGAGGCGCCGACGATGGCGGCCATCTCGCCGGCCTCGAGGGTGAAGGTGATGCCGCGCAGCACCTCGAGATTGCGGCCGCCGTGCTCGAAGACCTTGTGGACGTCGATCACCTCGACCCGCGTGCCGCCGGCCGGTTCGGGCTCGTCGCCGGCTTGTGTGAGGGCTGGGTCGGACACAGAAGTTCCCGAAAGGGCGCCGGAACTTACTCACGGCGGCGCTCCACTGTCAACGCGATGAGACTCCCCCTCGGTCCGCTCCGTTGCCCGGAATCCGCGAGCCAATTCGCGGTAAACCAGGCTCATGGAGATCCGCCCCGCGCGGCCGCCCGACGGCCCCCGCATCGTCGAGCTCATCCGGCTGCTGGCCGGGTTCGAGAACCTGCCGGCGCCCGGGGACGACGACGCCCGCCGCCTCCTCTGCGACGCGTTCGAGGAGCGCCGCCTCGAGCTCTGGGTCGCCGAGGAGGCCGGGGGCGAGGTGGTGGCCTACGCCGCCTGCTTCACCGCCTACTCGACCTTCCGCGCCCGGCCGACGCTGTTCCTCGAGGACCTGTTCGTCCACCCGTCGGCGCGGCGGCGCGGCGTGGCCACCGCCCTCCTCGCCCGGCTCCGGCGCGAGGCCGTGGAGCGCGGCTGCGGACGCTTCGAGTGGATGGTCCTCGACTGGAACACCGATGCCCAGTCGCTCTACGCCGGAATCGGCGCCAGCCTCCTGCCCGACTGGCGCCTGGTCAGGATCGACCTGCCGTGAGCGCTCACCACTTCTGTGGCAGCGGCGCCTCGTAGATGGCGGCGGCGAGGTCGGAGCTCGAGGACAGGCAGGGGGCCAGGGCCGGGCGCATCGCCTCGACCGTCGCGTCGTAGCGCGGCAGGTAGGCCTTCTTGAACCAGGCGAGCGCGGCCGCGTCGCTGTCGATGCGGCTCCTGAACTCCTTCCAGCCGGCGATCTCGATCGAGCGCCGCGAGGTGACCTCCCGCATGGCGGCCGCGACCTTGGGACAGTCGCCGGCGACCGCGGTGACGCCGGCCGCATACTCGTCGTAGACCGGCATCATCTTGTCGAACGCCTCGCGCGCCGGCGGCGGCAGCGACTCGGGCGGCGGGCCCGGATCGGCCACCACCGCGCCGGTCGCCGCGTGTTCGACCGGCCCCGACGGAGCGGCGGCGGTCGGCTGATCCTTGGCCGCGCCGTCGCCCCCCTTGCCGCAGCCCACCAGGCTCAGGGCCAGCGCCACCAGGATCCGCACCATGGCGCCAGCCTACGCGAGCTAGAAACTGACCGCGAGGCCGAGCGACAGCATGTTGAGGTGGCCGTCGAGGTCGCGGTTCGGCGCCGTGCGGTCGTTGTCGTTCAGGCTGGTCCGCTGGTGGGTGAAGTCGAGCCAGATGCCGACGCTGTCGAACGAGTACTGCAGGCCGGCGCCCAGGTCCCAGCCGACGCCGTCGTAGTCGTAGCGGTCCTTCTCGCCGGTCAGCCAGGTCCGGTTGACGCCGATCTTGGGATAGATCTCGAGCGGACCGACCAGCCCGATGTAGTACTTGAGGTCGACGCCGAGCGAGAGGGTGTCGTACTCCCTGCCCTGCCCCGAGAAGTCGTTGACCCCGACCAGGCCGGCGCCGAAGAGCGAGGCCTCGAACGCCAGCTGGTCGATCCGCTGGCCGAGCGAGAGGCGCGCGTTCATCGAGTCGTCCGTGGTGAAGTCGCGCGAGATCTTGCCATCGAGCCCGGCGCCCGGGCCGGCGCCGGCCGAGACGTAGCCGCCATCGCCGTGGGCGATCCCTCCGGCCGAGAGGAGAGCGACGAGGGCGGGGGCCACCAGACGGACGGAGCGCATGGACGCAAGTGCAGCAGAATCCGTGCCGGATGCAACTTATCGGGATTTCACCGGCGAGCGCCGCGAACGCGTGTACATCGGTTCACATGGTGCCACGATGGCGCAATCACCGGCCGGCGGCCCGGGGCCTCACTCGTATCGCAGGCCCTCGACCGGGCGCAGCCGCGAGGCAATCTGGGCCGGGTAGATCGTGGCCGCCACGCTGATGACCAGCCCGGCGGCGGCGACCTGGAGCACCGACAGGAGGTCGACGTGGACCGGGAGTCGGTCGATGTAATAGACGTCCGGCGGGATGCCGATGCCGTAGGTGTCGGCGAACAGGCAGGCGCCGAGGCCGAGGTAGACACCGATGAGGGTGCCGACCATGCCGATGAAGAAGCCCTGCACGATGAAGATGCGGGTCACGCCCGAGTCGGACGCCCCCAGGGTCTTGAGCACGGCGATCTCGCGGGCCTTCTCGACCACCACCATGATGAGGTTGCCGACGATCGAGAAGGAGGCGACCAGGATGATGATCGCCAGCACCAGGAACATGGCGATCTTCTCCAGCTTGAGCGCCGAGAACAGGCTCCGGTTCAGCTCCTTCCAGTCCTGGATCCGGTAGCCGGCGCCGAGCTCGGGGCGCAGGCGCGCGACCACCGACTCGGTGTCGGTCGGATCCTCCACGCGGATCTCGATGCCGGTCACCACGTCCGGCAGATCGAGGAAGTCCTGCAGCGTGGAGAGCTCGACGTAGATGAGCTTGAGGTCGTACTCGTACATGCCGGTGAAGAAGACGCCGGCGACCCGGTACGGCTTGATGTACGGGGTCTGCCCGGCCAGCGTGTTCTGGCCGAGCGGCGAGATCACCTTCACCTCCTGCCCGACGTAGAGGTTGATCTGCTTGACCAGCTCGCGGCCGACCAGGACGCCGGGCAGGATGGCGACCTCGGGCGGGATCTCGCGCTCGAGCGGCTCTTCCCAGTCGCCCTGGACCCGCACCGCGCGGCCGTCGTCGCCCTTCTCCACCTCGCCCTCGGTGCCCTCGATCAGCGGCTCGGCTCGAGCCGCGTCCGAGGTCGGGCCGGCGTCGGCGACCGCCGGCTCCGGCGGTGACTCGGTCTCGCCGCCCGACCAGTCGGTCGGGTCGACGTCGCCGACCTCGAGGTCCTTGGGCGCCGGGTCGATCACCGGCGACTCGGCGGGGGCCTCGGTCGCACCGCCCGACCAGTCGGTCGGGTCGACGTCGCCGACCTCGAGGTCCTCCGGCGCCGGGTCGGAGGCGTCGGGCCCGCCGATCGGCTGCTCGGGTCCCGCCACCGCGCCGGCGTCGACCGGCGGTCCCGCCACCCCGGCGTCGCCGTGCAAGGGATACATGCGATCGAGCGAGTCGACGTCCTCGAGGTCCTCGCCGAGGTTGGTGACCTTGGCGATCTTGCGCGGATCGATCCCCTTGATGACCACGTTGAAGTAGTTGGAGGCGCCGGCGATGACCACCTCGCTCGACAGGTACGGGGTCAGCGCGACCACGCCGGGCGTCCGCTCGACCTTGTCCATCACCTTGCGGTACTCGACGAACGGGTTCTCGTCCTCGCGGCTGATGAGGACGTGCGCGTTGGAGCCGAGGATCTTCTGGCGCAGATCGGTCTCGAACCCGCTCATGACCGAGAGCGTGATGACCAGCGCCATCGATCCGATCATGACGCCGCCGATCGACACGGTCGTGAAGAAGGTGAAGAAGTAGCGCAGGGCCAAGAGGTGGAGCGAGAGGGCGAGCAGCGCCACCCCGACGCCGCCCGGCAGGGTGAGCCACATCGGGTAGTGGTAGTCGATGCCGGCGCCCGACTGGTCGAGCTCGCCCAGCCCGTAGCCGGTCATCTGCCACCAGAAGAGGAAGGCGACCGCGACCGGCACCAGCGCAGCGCACAGAGCCGCGACCGGCAGGGCGCGCGAGCGCCAGGCGCGGCGGGCCACCGAGGCGACCAGGGCGGCCAGCGCTCCCGCCAGCGGGACCAGCACCAGCGGCGAGAGGTAGAGCGGCGCGCGATCGATGAGCCCGGGCAGGTTCTCGAACAGCTCGCCCTCGCCGACGTCGTTGGAGGCGAGCGCGATGACCGCGAGGGCACAGAGGCCGCTCAAGGCGACCAGCGCGGGGATGACCGGGGTGATGGCGCGCGGCGACAGGGTCGCGCCCGACAGGATGACGACCAGGGGTGCCAGCGCCACACAGGCGGCGCCGGGGATCAGCACCTCGGATCCGCCGCCGGCCGCGGCGCCGACCAGACCGGCGACGCCGGCCACGAAGAGCGCCGCGCCGCCGTGGCGGCCCCAGGCGGGGGCGCGGACGAAACGCCAGTGCGAGTCGCCGGTGCCGAAGTACTCGGTGAGGCCCCAGACGACGTAGACGATCCCGATGACGAAGGGTCCGTCGGCGAAGGGGTACACCCCGCCGCCCGCGTCGACCGCCACCTGGTAGCTGAGGACCGTCCACACGGTGCCGACGACCAGCCAGCCGGCTCCGATGATGATCTTGCGGCGGGCCGCCCGCTTGTGCGCCGCCAGCCCGCCCGATGCGCGCTCGAGGTCGGCCCGGGTGGGCCCGCGCTGGGGCAGCCAGCCCATCTTGATGGCCAGCGCGTAGGGCAGGACGACGGCCAGCGCTATCCCGCCGCCGAACGCGCTCGGGGCCCAGAGCGGCAGCGGGACGCCCGAGGCGATGAAGTTGTCGGTCAGCGGCTGGAGGCCGAGCGCGAAGGCGGCGGCCACCACGACCGAGGCGAAGACGGCGGCGAACACCAGGATGGTGCCCGACAGCCGGCGCGGGCGCGCCATCAGGTAGCGCCAGGCGACGAACCACTGAAAGCCGGGGGCACGCAAGGTGTTGATCGATGCAGCCTAGCGCGCCTTCACTCCGGGCGCATGAGCGGAAACAGGATGACGTCCCGGATCGAGGCCTGCCCGGTGAGGAGCATGGTGAGCCGGTCGATCCCGATACCCTCGCCGGCAGCCGGCGGCATGCCGAGCTCGAGCGCGCGACAGTAGTCCTCGTCGTAGTCCATGGTCTCGGCGGCCCCCTGGGCACGGGCGCGCAGCTGGGCCTGGAAGCGCGAGCGCTGGTCGTCCGGGTCGTTCAGCTCGGAGAAGGCGTTGGCCAGCTCCCGGCCGCCCACGAACAGCTCGAAGCGATCGACCAGGGAGGGGTCGGACTCCTTGCGGCGGGCCAGCGGCGAGACCGCCAGCGGGAAGTCGGTCAGGAAGGTCGGCTGCACCAGGCTGGCCTCGACCTTCTGCTCGAAGACGAGGAAGGCGATGGCGCCGGCGCGCACCCGCTTCTCGTCGCCGAGGTAGCGCTCGACGCAGGATCGGCAGACCGCCGGGCGCTCCTCGGGGCGGCGGAAGCGCGGTGCCAGCGCGGCGGCGCCGCCCAGGGCGAGGGCCTGCTCCGCCTCGAGCCCCTCGAGCAGCGCGGCCAGCACCGCGTCGGGCGAGGCGCCGGCGGCGATGGCGGCCTCGGCCGCGGTCTCCGGCTCGTCGAACACCGCCGGGCTGGCGCCGGTGGAGGTCACCGCCTCACGTACCGAGAGTCGGCGCCAGGGGGGCGCGAGATCGATCTCGGCGCCGTCCCAGTTGACCGTGAGGGCGCCATCGTTCACCTCGCGCGCCAGGTCGGGGATGAGCTCCTCGGTGAGCGCCATCAGATCGGTGTAGGTGGCGTAGGCCTGGTAGAGCTCGAGCATGGTGAACTCGGGGTTGTGCTGGCGCGACAGCCCCTCGTTCCTGAAATTGCGCCCGATTTCATAGACCCGCTCGAAG
>Ga0111539_10013865_pt1 | contig 10077 bp, 7 predicted proteins | sample RhiMethybrSRZTD1_FD_79667 | JGI IMG/M metagenome (GOLD analysis project Ga0111539, IMG submission 79667) | Populus rhizosphere microbial communities from Tennessee, USA - Rhizosphere MetaG P. TD hybrid SRZTD1 (version 2) (version 2) | ecosystem: Host-associated > Plants > Roots > Rhizosphere >... | reverse complement strand
AGCCCGTCGACGCCGGGCATGCTGATGTCGAGCAGGACGATCTCGGGACGGCTGCCGCGCGCCGCCTCCAGCGCGGCGAGCCCGTCGTGCGCGACCTGCACGTCGTGGCCCATCTGCTCGAGCAGCAATCCCAGCGCGCGCGCTGCGTCGACGTTGTCGTCGACCACCAGCACGCGGCGCGGCGCGCGCGAGCGCAGGCCGTTGGGCCGGGGCTGCGCCCGTACGGCCTCGGGCCGCTGCGCTGCCAGTACCGGCAGGCGCACGGTGAATTGCGCACCGTGGTCGACGCCGTCGCTTTTTGCTTCGATCGTGCCGCCATGCAGCTCGACCAGCCGCCTCGCGAGCGCGAGACCGATGCCGAGCCCGCTCTGCGCGCCGCGCGGATCGCGCCCGCCCTGCATGAACATTTCGAACACGCGCGGCAGGATCTCCGGCGCGATGCCGATGCCGTTGTCGGCGAGCGAGATCACCGCTTCGCGGCCCTCGCGCCGCACCGCGAGCCGCAGGCGGCCACCCTCGCTGGTGTAGCGCGCGGCGTTGTTGAGCAGGTTCGAGACCACCTGCGCGAGGCGCACGAAGTCGGCGTGCACCAGCAGCGATTCCTCGGGCAGGTCGACCGCCAGCGCATGGCGGGCGCCTTCGATCGCCGGCCGGCAGGTCTCGATCGCGGCGGCGATCACGGTCGAGAGTTCGACCGCGGCTTTCTGCAGCGCCATCTTGCCGCTGGTGATGCGCGACACGTCGAGCAGGTCGTCGACCAGGCGCACCAGCTGCATGGTCTGCCGGTCGATCATGTCGACGGTCTGGTTGCGCAGGTCGGCGACGCCGTCGCCGAGGCGCAGCAGCTGCACGCCGTTGCGGATCGGCGCGAGCGGATTGCGCAGCTCGTGCGCCAGCATGGCGAGGAACTCGTCCTTGCGCCGGTCGGCCTCGCGCAGCGCTTCGAGCGCCTGCACCCGGTCGCTGATGTCGCGGAAGTACACCGCGACGCCGCCGCTTTGCACCGGCGCGGCGGCGATCTCGAACCAGTGGCCGTAGTGCGGATAGAAGAACTCCATGCGCTCGGGCTGGCGCTCGCGCATCACGCGCTGGTACATGGCATCGACCGGGTTGCCGACCGCGTGTGGAAATACCTCGTGCCACTTCTTGCCGACGACGTCGTCGCGACGTCGGCCAAGCAGTTTCTCGCCGGCGCCATTGATATAGGTCATCACCCAGTTCTGGTCGTAGGCGACGAAGCCCTCCATCAGGCCTTCGAGGTAGTCGTTCTGATCGGTCATGGGACGCGCGCATTCTGCGCGGTTGCGAGCGCGTTGAAACGTCGGGCAATCCCCTACAGATTCAACGCGTTTTCAGCATCGCCCGCGCGAGAAAAACCACGATCACGAGCTGTGCGATCGGCATGAGCGCGAGGTCATGCGCCTGCGCGAGGCCGAGGCCCCACCGCTGAGAGGCGAGCTGCTTGGCCACCAGCCTCCAGGCAAGCTCGAGCGTGAGGGTGAGCGTCTGCGCCACGCCTTCGGCGGGCACCGCCGCCACCTGCCAGAGGTCGTACCAGACGCTCGCCGCGGCGAAGTAGGCGAAGTAGCCGATGGCGAGCAGGTACAGCAGGCGCGGCCAGCTGCCGGCGCGCGCCACACAGAAGAGCGCGATGGTGGCGCCAATGGCCGCCACGGCGAGCCGCAGGTGATTCTCCGGGCTGCGCATCACGCCCTCGAAGCGGATCGCGGACGCGACGAACGCCGCCCAGCAGACGAAGGAAAACAGGCCGACCCGCCGCAGCGAGCCGGTCGCGGAATCTATGCGGACACCGCTTCTTCGATCAGCGAGCGCGCTGCGTCGAGGAAGGCGCGCGGCTCGGCCGAGGCGATGCGCACCACCTGCGCATCGGGAAGGCGGACGAAATTCTTGTGCGAAGAACGCCGGTACGCCGGGTCGTAGTGCTCGACGAGCAGGCACTCGACGAACTCGCGCCAGGCTCCGCCCGCGGCGAGAGCTTTCCATCCCTCGATCTTGTCGCGGCCGTGCAGGTTGACCAGGCAGTCGAGCTGCTCGTACAACTTTTCCCGGTTCTCCAGGAAAAACTCGTACTCCTGGAGCAGGAGCGTGACCCGCGTTTCGGTATCGGTCTCGAGGCGGACGCACGCCGCAGCGCGCATGCGAGCGATCAGCGCCTCGGACACCTGCAGCTGGCCGATCTTCTTCGATTCGCCTTCGACATAAACCGGCCGGTCGGCCTGCAGAGCGCTCAGTTTTTCGAGCAGCAGGCTCTCGAACATCTTCTGCGAAGGCTGCGGGCGGTTGGGCAGGCCGCCCAGCACCGAGCCGCGATGCGCCGCGAGATCCTCCAGGTCGAGCACCTGAGCGCCGGCTTCGGCAAGCGCGGAGAGCAGGCGGCTCTTGCCGCTGCCGGTCGCGCCGTGCACCACGCGGAAGTCGAATCGCTCCGGTATCTGCTCGAGCTCCTGCACGACCCATCGCCGGTAGGCCTTGTAGCCGCCGGGCAGGGTCTGCGCGTCCCAGCCGATCTCGCGAAGGATGTGCGCCATCGCGCCGGAGCGCTTGCCGCCGCGCCAGCAGTAGACGAGCGGCCGCCAGGATTTCGGATGGTCCCGCCAGTGGTTCTCGATGTGACGCGCGACGTTCTTCGCCACCAGCGCGCCGCCGATCTTCTTCGCCTCGAAGGGCGAGACCTGCTTGTAGAGCGTTCCCACCTCGGCGCGCTCGGCGTCGTACAGCACAGGCGCGGAAATCGCTCCGGGAACGTGGTCTTCGGCGAATTCCGACGGCGTGCGCGCGTCGATGATGGCGTCGAAGTTGCTGAAATTCATGGTTAAATTCTACGCTTATGAATGCACCTGAAAAAATCAGGCTGACGCAGTTCAGCCATGGCGGCGGCTGCGGCTGCAAGATCGCGCCTGCGGTCCTTTCCGAAATCCTGGCGTCCGCGCCGATCAAGGGATTCACCAAGGATCTGCTGGTCGGCACCGAGACCGCCGACGACGCCGCGGTGTATCGACTGAACGACGAGCAGGCGCTCGTCGCCACCACCGATTTTTTCACGCCGATCGTCGACGATCCGTTCGACTTCGGCCGCATCGCCGCGACCAACGCGATCTCCGACGTCTATGCCATGGGCGGCAAGCCGATCCTGGCGCTGGCATTGGTTGGCATGCCGCTCGACAAGCTGCCGGTCTCGGTGATCCGCTCGATCCTCGCCGGCGGCGAATCGGTCTGCACGCAGGCGGGCATCCCGATCGCCGGCGGGCATTCGATCGACGTGCTCGAGCCGATCTACGGCCTGGTCGCGCTCGGGCTGGTGCATCCGAAAAAGGTCAAGCGCAATTCGTCCGCGAAAGCGGGAGACGTGCTGATCCTCGGCAAGCCGCTTGGCGTCGGCATCCTTTCCGCCGCGCTGAAGAAGGGCCAGCTATCCGACGCGGGCTACGCGCAAATGTTGGAGTGGACGACGAAGCTCAACACGCCGGGCGAAGCGCTTGCGGAGATGCCGGCGGTGCACGCGCTGACCGACGTCACCGGTTTCGGCCTCGCCGGGCATCTGCTCGAGATCTGCCGCGGGTCGAAGCTCGCCGCGGAGGTTTCGTTCGAGAAGCTGCCCGTGATCTCTGACGCCATCAGCTTCGCGCGGCAAGGCATCGCCACGGGCGCGTCGGATCGCAACTGGAAGGGTTACGGTCACGAAGTGAATTTCCAGGGCGACGACTGGAAGAAAAAGCTGCTCTCGGATCCGCAGACCAGCGGCGGCCTTCTCGTGGCGTGCGCGCCGGAAGCGGTTTCTCAAGTGATGGAAACGTTCAAGGCCAAGGGTTTCGCGCAGGCTGCCGTCATCGGTAAGCTCGCCGCCGGAGCGCCGAAACTGACGGTTACTTGAGAAGCGGCTTCAGCCGCTTCCAGATCGTCTCCAGCATTACCGGCTGTGCCGCTTCGGTCGGGTGGATGCCGTCCGGCTGGAAGTAGTCGCGCCCGACGGTAAAGTCCTCGAAGAGAAACGGCACCAGGGCAGTGCCGTGCTGCTTCGCCAGTTCGGTGAACGCGCGCTCGAATTCTCCCGTGTACTGCGGCCCGTAATTCGGCGGCATGCGCATGCCGACGAGCAGCACGCGCGCGCCGCCTTTTTGCGACTGCTCGATCATCGCCGAGAGATTCTTCTTCATCGCCGGGACCGGCATCCCGCGCAGACCGTCGTTGCCACCGAGCTCGATGATCACCACCGCCGGTCGGTGCTTGTCGAGCGCGGGCTTCAGCCGCGCTGCGCCGCCCGCGGTGGTCTCGCCCGAGACGCTGGCGTTGACGACGCTATAATCCAGCCGTTCCCGCTTGAGCCGCTCACCGAGCAGCGCCACCCAGCCGCGGGCCTGCGCGATACCGAAGGCCGCGGACACACTGTCACCGAAAACCAGAATGGATTTCTCTGCCGCCAGCACCGCGGGCGCCGCGACGACGAGCGCGAGGGCGAGCAATGTTCTGACGGCGCGGGGCATTGGCAAGACGGTCAAGAGTGGGGACGCGGACCTCGTCATTCTGCGTGACATCGACCTCGCCGTCACGCAGGGCGAGGCGGTGGCGATCGCCGGCGCCTCGGGCTCGGGAAAATCGACGCTGCTCGCCATCCTCGCCGGGCTGGACACGCCGACCACCGGCACTGTCGAGCTCGACGGCCAGGACATTTTCGCGCTGGACGAGGACAAGCGGGCCGAGCTGCGCGGGCGCGCCGTCGGCTTCGTCTTCCAGTCTTTCCAGCTGCTGCCGTCGCTGACCGCGCTCGAGAACGTCATGCTGCCCCTGGAACTTTCCGACGACGAAAAGGCGGAGGAGCTTTCCCGGCAGATGCTCGTACGCGTCGGCCTCGGTGAGCGGCTGCACCACTATCCGAAACATCTTTCAGGCGGCGAGCAGCAGCGCGTCGCGCTGGCGCGGGCATTCGTCGTGCGGCCGAAGGTACTGCTGGCCGACGAGCCCACGGGCAGCCTCGACGCCGATTCCGGCGGCAGCGTGATCTCGCTGCTCTTCGAAATGAACCGGGAGTACGGCACCACACTGGTGTTGGTGACGCACGACGAGAGCCTCGCGGCGCGCTGCGGCCGCGTGGTCCGCCTTGCAGCGGGACGCGCCGTCGCATGATGCAGTCGCTGCGCATGCTCGGCCGCGACTGGCGCTCGGGCGAGCTGCGCGTGCTTGCCATCGCGCTGGTGATCGCGGTGGCGAGCGTCTCGAGCGTCTCCTTCCTCGGCGACCGCGTGGCGCGGGCCATCGCGCGCGACGCCAACCAGCTTCTCGGCGCGGACCTCGTGCTGCTCTCCGACCGGCCGTGGAACGATGATTTCTCCCAAAGGATGGCCGCTGCCGGCCTGCAGCGCGCGCAGGGCGTGAGCTTCATGAGCATGGCGATCGCCGGCGAGAAAACGCAGCTCGCGGGAGTGAAGGCGGTGACCGAGAACTATCCGTTGCGCGGGCGCCTGCGCATCGCGCCGCGGCAAGGCGCGCAGGATGGACCGGCGGAAACCGGTCCGGCGCGCGGCACGGTGTGGCTCGAGGAGCGCCTCGTCTCGGCGCTCGGCGCGCCCGTCGGCTCGCGACTTCGCCTCGGCAACGCGGAGTTCCGGGTCGCGGCGGTGCTCACACTCGAGCCTGAGCGTGGCACCGGCTTCTTCAACATCGCGCCGCGGCTTTTCATGCACGTCGAGGACGTCCCGGCGACCGGCCTCATCCGGCCCGGCAGCCGCGTCGCCTACTACCTCTATGCCGCGGGCAGTCCCGAGCCGCTGGCGGCGTTCGAGGGCTGGGCGAAAGCGCGCCTGGAGCGCGGCCAGCGGATCGACAACCTGGAAAGCGGCCGGCCCGAAGTGCGCGCCGCCATCGACCGCGCCGAGCGCTACCTCGGCCTCACCGCGCTCCTCGCCGCCGTGCTCGCCGGCGTGGCAATCGCGCTCGCGACGCGGCGCTTCGTCGAGCGGCATCTCGACGGCTGCGCGGTGATGCGCTGCCTCGGTGCGACCCAGGGGAAGCTGGTGCGCCTTTTCGGCGTCGAGTTCGCGATGCTCGGCATCGCGGCTTCCGTCGCCGGTCTCGTCATCGGCTACGCGGTGCAGATGCTCGTCGCCGCCACCCTGGAGGGGCTGATGCGCGCCAGCCTGCCGCTGCCCTCGCCGATCCCGGCGCTGCAGGGGATCTCGGTCGGCCTCGTGCTGCTGCTCGGCTTCGCGCTGCCGCCGCTCCTGCAGCTGAAGAACGTTCCCGCGGTGCGCGTCATGCGGCGCGAGTCGGGTGCGCCGCGTGGCGGCGCGCTCGGCGCGTACGCCGCCGGACTGGGAACCCTCGCCGCGCTTCTCATCTGGCAGGCGGGCGACCTGCGGCTCGGCGTCATCGTGGTCGGCAGCTTCAGCGCGGCGCTGGCGGCGTTCTTCCTCATTGCTTGGGGTGCGCTGAGGCTCGTTACTTCGCGTTTCTTCATTTCGAAGATCAGGCAAAAGACGCTGCGCTACGGGCTGGCGAACCTTCGCCGCCACTCGCGCAGCAACGCCGTCCAGGTGGCAAGCCTCGCGCTGGGGCTGACCGCGGTGCTGCTGCTCACCTTCACTCACCAGGACCTCGTCGACGCGTGGCGGCGCGCCGCGCCGCCCGATGCACCCAACCGCTTCGTCGTCGGCGTGCAGCCGGAGCAGATCGATTCGGTGAAGGCGTTCTTCGCCGCTCGCGGCATCGCCAGCGCCGAGTTCTTCCCGATGGTTCGCGGCAGGCTCACGGCGGTGAACGACAGGCCCGTAAGCGAGGCCGACTTCGCTGACGAGCGCGCGAAACGCCTGGTCGAGCGCGAGTTCAACCTCTCGCACATGGAAGCGCTGCCGGGCCACAACGTGCTGACCGCCGGCCGCTGGTTCCAGCCCGGCGCGCGCGAGGTCTCCGCGGAGGAGGGCATCGCGCGCACGCTCGGCTGGAAGCTCGGCGACCGGCTCACCTTCACCGTCGCGGGCGAGAGCTTCGAGGCGCGGCTCACCTCGCTGCGCAAGCTGCGCTGGGATTCGATGCGCGTCAATTTCTTCGTCATCGGCCCGCCTGGCCTGTTGCGCGAGTTCCCTGCGACCTACGTGAGCGCCTTCCGGGCCGAAGGCGCGCAGACCGCGACGCTCGACGAGCTCGCGGCGCGCTATCCCAATCTTGCGGTGGTCGACATCGGCGCGGTGGTGCGCCAGGTGCAGGGCGTGATCGACCAGCTGATCGGCGCGGTGCGCTTTCTTTTCCTCTTCACCCTCGGCGCCGGGCTGCTCGTGCTCTATTCGGCGCTGGTCGCGACCGAGGACGAGCGCCGCCGCGAAGCGGCGGTAATGCGCGTCTACGGCGCCTCGCGCTCGCAGGTCTCGGGCAGCCAGCGCGCCGAGTTCATCGCCATGGGAGTGCTGGCCGGGATTCTCGCCACGCTCGGCGCGGCGATCATCGGCGAGGTCATCGCGCAGCGCGTCTTCGAGCTCGACCTGCCGCCGAGCCTCGGCCTGTGGCTCGCAGGGCCGCTCGCCGGGATCGCGCTGCTCTCGCTCAACGCCTGGCTCTCGGCGCGCAAGGTGCTGCGCGTCTCCCCCGCGATCACCTTGCGCGACTCCGCCTAGCTGTTAATATATACAGCATGGTGGAAGTCCTGCTGGTCTTGACGCTGGTCGCTGCGGCATCGACTGCTGGGCTATTGGCTTTCTTCCTCGCGCGCTCGCGCAACGCCGAGCGCGAAACGCGGGAAGAGCTGTCCCGGACCCTGGCGACGTTCAGCCAGACGCTCACCACCCAGATGGGCACCACGGCGACGGTGCAGAACGCGCAGTTCGAGACGCTGCGCGGCGCGGTCGAGCAGCAGCTGGGCCGCATCCAGCAGGACAACTCGGCGAAGCTCGAGCAGATGCGCCAGACGGTGGACGAAAAGCTCCACGCGACGCTCGAGAAGCGCCTCTCCGAGTCGTTCAAGCAGGTCTCAGAGCGACTCGAGCTGGTGCACAAGGGCCTGGGCGAGATGCAGACCCTCGCCACCGGAGTCGGCGACCTGAAGCGCGTCCTGTCCAACGTCAAGACGCGCGGCGTCTTCGGCGAGGCGCAGCTCGCCGCGCTCCTCGAGCAGGTGATGGCGCCCGAGCAATACGAGAAGAACGTCGCCACGCGGCCCGGCTCGAATGCCCGGGTGGAGTTCGCGATCAAGCTGCCCGGCAGTGGCGACACGCCGGTCCTGCTGCCGATTGATGCGAAGTTTCCCCAGGAGGACTACCAGCGCCTGCAGGCCGCCCTGGAAGCCGGAGACCTGTTGGCCGCGGAACTGGCAGGCAAGGCGCTCGAGGCACGGGTCAAGCTCGAGGCAAGAAGCATCGCTGAGAAGTACATCGCACCGCCCAATACGACCGATTTCGCGCTGCTCTACCTGCCGTTCGAAGGACTGTTCGCCGAAGTCCTCCGCCGGCCGGGGCTGTTCGACTATATCCAGCGGGAATGGCGCGTGACGATCTGCGGGCCGACCAACCTGCTGGCTTATCTGAACAGCCTGCAGATGGGATTCCGCACGCTGGCGATCCAGCAGCGTTCCTCGGAAGTCTGGAAAGTGCTCGGCACGGTCAAGTCGGAGTTCGGCAGGTTCGCCGAGGTGCTGGCCAACACCAAGCGGCAGCTCCAGACCGTCGCCAACACCATCGATCAGGCCGAGGTCCGCACGCGCCAGATCGAGCGCAAGCTGAAAGACGTGGAAGTCCTGCCGGGTACCGAGACCTTGCAGGAAGACCTGCAGCTGGAAGACAAAGCCGTCGCCATGCGGCCTGTAGTCAAGTAACGACAGGTCCGAATGGCGCCGCGACATCTGCCGCACCGCATCGCGGCGTAAAATCTGTAACGGGGACGTAGGGGGGAATTGGAGATGCTTTGCCATTCTCGCTGCGGTTTGTCGTGCCTCTCGCCCTCGCGCTCGCCGCGATCGCCTACGCGGTGGTGCCGCTGGTCGACAGGCTCACCTTGCAGTGGTTCGTGCGCGACCTCGACGCTCGCGGCGCGCTCATCTCCCAGACCGCGCAGGAACCGCTCGCCGAGCTGATGCGCGAGCCGAAGGTGGCGCGCGCGAGGGTGCAGCGCTACTTCGATCGCATCATGCAGGGCGAGCGCATCTACGGCCTGGGCTTCTGCGACCGCGCCGGCAAGCTGCTCTATTCCACCAACCATTTCCCGCCCGCGGTGCGCTGTCCCGCGCCCGGCGAGCGGCCGCAGCCGCAAGCGCGCAGCTGGGTGCTGCAGCTCTCCGACGGCCCGCTGCACATCTGGGCGAACCCGATCGCCGCCGAGGGCGCGCTGATCGGCGACCTGCTCATCGTGCACGACATGAGCTTCGTGCAGCGGCGCAGCGACGACACCAAGAAATACGTGCTGATCCTGTTCGCCGCGATCGCGCTGGTCGTGGCGCTCATCACCATGCTGATCGCCGAGATCAGCTGGCGCGGCTGGGTGGCGGGCGTGAAGGCGCTGCTTTCCGGCGAGACGCTGCTGCGCTCGCCGCTCGGGCTGAACAACGCCAATTCGGAGCTGCGGCCTGAGCTGCGTCCCATCGCCCGCGACCTGCAGGCGCTGGTGCGCGATCTCGAGGCCGAACGCCACGCGCGCGACGAGAGCCAGACGGTGTGGGGCCCGGAGGCGCTGCGCCGCATCCTGCGCCAGGACCTGAAGGGCGACGAGATCATGATCGTCTCGAACCGCGAGCCCTATCTGCACGTGCGGCGCAAGGACAACGTGATCGAGATCCAGCGGCCCGCGAGCGGCCTGGTCACCGCGCTCGAGCCGGTGATGCGCGCCTGCTCGGGCACCTGGATCGCCCACGGCGCGGGCTCGGCCGACCGCGAGACGGTCGACGAGCACGACCATGTGATGGTGCCGCCGGAGCGCCCGTCGTATCGCATCCGCCGGGTGTGGCTGTCGCAGGAGGAGGAGAAGGGCTACTACTTCGGCTTCGCCAACGAGGGCCTGTGGCCGCTGTGCCACATCGCCCACACGCGGCCGACCTTCCGGGCGCCGGACTGGGAGCACTACAAGAACGTCAACCAGCGCTTT
>Ga0111539_10013864_pt1 | contig 10078 bp, 13 predicted proteins | sample RhiMethybrSRZTD1_FD_79667 | JGI IMG/M metagenome (GOLD analysis project Ga0111539, IMG submission 79667) | Populus rhizosphere microbial communities from Tennessee, USA - Rhizosphere MetaG P. TD hybrid SRZTD1 (version 2) (version 2) | ecosystem: Host-associated > Plants > Roots > Rhizosphere >... | reverse complement strand
TCGACGTGCTCGCGGAACGGCTGGGGACCAACCGCAACGCCCTGTACAAGACCGTCCACGACGCGCGAGCGCGGCTGCGCGCCGACCTGGTCTCCTCCGGTCACCTGTCCGCGCCGATCCAGATGGAGCAACGCCATGAGTGACCAGCGGCCACCACTGAGCAGCCAGGCGGCGCAGCGCCTGGTCCTCGACACGGAGCCGTACCTCTCCTGCGACGACTGCTTCGCCCTGGTGGACACCTACGTCGAGGCGCTTCTGGCCGACCCGACCCACGACCACCCGGCCATGCGCGTCCACCTGTCGGGCTGTGTCGCCTGTGCCGAGGAGGCGCGATCGCTGGTCGAGCTGGCTGCCGCGGACGCCGGGATCGATGCCACGCCGGTGCTCGGGATGCTCGCCGGTTGACCGGTGCGCGACGCCTACTTCTTCAGGAACTCGAGCAGGGCGTCGTTGAACTCCTTCGCGTGACTGACGTTCAGCCCGTGCGGGCCACCGTCGATGACGACCAGTTCGCTGCCGTCGATCGCGTCGTGGGTCCGCTTGCCGGACCCCTCGAACGGGACGATGCCGTCGCTGTCGCCGTGGATCACCAGCGCGGGCACGGTGACCTTGGGCAGGTCGTCGCGGAAGTCCGTCGTACCGAAGGCGTCCATACACCCGAGCGCGGCCTCCTGGTCGGACTGCTTGCACAGGCCGACCGCCTGCTGGCGCCGTTCCTCGCTGACCTTGAGGTCGTCGCCGACGCTGAAGAACTGCCTGGTGAAGTCCTCGAAGAACGCGTCGCGGTCGTCCTCGAGTCCCTTGCGCATCCCGCCCGCGGCGTCCTCGGTCAGCGGACCGTCGGGGTTGTCGTCGCTCTTGAGCAGGTACGGCGGGATCGCGGCCGCGAACACCACGGAGTGCAGCCGGTCGACCCCGTGCCGCGACGCGTAGCGCGCCACCTCACCACCGCCCATCGAGAATCCGACCAGCGTGACGTCGGTCAGCTCGAGGTCGGAGAGCACGTTGTCGAGGTCGTCGGCGAGCGCGTCGTAGTCGTAGCTGTCGCCCGGGTCGGACTTGCCGAACCCGCGACGGTCGTAGGCCACGACCCGGTAGCCGGCTTCCTTGAGCGGGGGGATCTGCTCCGACCACGACTCGCTGGAGAGCGGCCAGCCGTGGATCAGGACGACGGGCCGACCGTCGCCGCCGCTGTCGCCCACGTGGATGTTGTGGTCGCCCTTGGAACCGCTCTCGTCGCCCTTGGTCTCGTCGGTCGTCTCGTCATCAGCCATGGTCTCGACACAACTCCGGGTCCGGCGCGGCCACAAGACACGGAGGGGTGAAACGCCGCCGACCCCCACCCGACCTCGAGGTCCGGTCGGATGGGGGTCGGAGGTTGGCCCGCGGTGCGCACGGGCCAGGTCAGCTGAGCCAGGGCTTGCTGCGCACCACGTGAAGCTGGTCCCAGCGGTTTCCAAGGCCCAGGGTGTGCCCGGCGCCGAGCGACGTGATCAGCACCAGGGTCAGGGCGTAGATCAGGTGGTCGTCCATGAACAGGTTGTTCGCAGGAGGAAGGACCGCCGACCACATCAGGACCAGGAGCAGCACGGCGGCCGCCGTGGCGATGCGCATCGCAACGCCGAGCATCAGGGCGGAGCCGATGCCGAGGAGCCCGAGCATGAACAGCCAGTCGGCCCAGGTCTGTCCGGCGATCTGGTGGTAGGTCCCGGAGAACGGCCCCGCGGTGGCGAAGCCGAGGAAGCCCGCGGTCGGGCTGCCTCCATTGACCCAGGCGTCCTTGCCGGGCGTCTCGTGGCCCAACCCGAACGCCTTGTCGAGGAACGCCCACAGGAACACCCAGCCGATGCTCAGCCGGATCGCTGCTGCGGCGATGGTGGCCACGCGCGTCGCCGACCCCCCGGCAGCCGGCGTCGCGAGCGACTGCTTTGCTCTTCCTTCGTGGATGGTGCTCATGGGGTCCTCCTCGGTTTGCGGGTGGTGCTTCCCCTTGAGCCTCGGACGTCTGCGGTCTGGGCAGCAGTGCCTGAGGTCCCCTCGTCGGCGGGACCTTCGTCCGTGTCGTCGGTTCCCGGCACGACCTAGCCTGAGAACGGGCCGAAGGGTGTACACAGGACCATGACCGAGCCGCAGCAGATCAGCGTCTACCTGCTCGACGACCACGAGGTCGTCAGGCAGGGGCTGCGCGCGCTCCTCGAGGGAGCCGGTGACATCACGGTGGTGGGGGAGTCCGGGTCGGCGCGGGAAGCGACCCACCGGATTCCCGCGCTCCGTCCCCGGGTGGCGGTGCTGGACGCCCGGCTCCCCGATGGCTCGGGGATCGAGGTCTGTCGTGCCGTACGCGCGGTCGACCCGACCATCAGCGCGCTGATCCTCACGTCGTACGACGACGACGAGGCGCTCTTCGCGGCGATCATGGCGGGGGCGTCGGGCTACGTGCTCAAGGAGATCCGGGGCACGGACCTGGTCAAGGCGGTGCGTCACGTGGCGGCCGGCGGGTCCCTGATCGACCCGTCCCTGACGGCCCGGGTGCTCGAGCGGGTCCGCAACGGCCCGAGCACCGCCCCCGAGCTGGCCGAGCTCACCGAGCAGGAGCTCAAGCTGCTGGCCCACATCGCCGAGGGCCTCACCAACCGACAGATCGGCGAGAAGATGTTCCTCGCCGAGAAGACGGTGAAGAACTACGTCTCGAGCATCCTCGCCAAGCTCGGCCTCGAGCGGCGTACCCAGGCCGCCGTGCTGGCGTCCAAGCTGCTCGACCCACACGCCTGAGCCGTCCGGTCAGGGCAACGGCACCCGCCACACGAACGTGGTGCCGCGATGATCCCCCGCCGACACGTCGAGGAACCCGCCGAGGGCCGACGCGCGTCTCCGCGCGTTGCGCAGCCCGCTCTCGACCCGGTCCTCACGGAGACCGACACCGTCGTCAGTGACGGTCAGCACCACCTCGTGCCCGTCGACCCGGAGCTCGACGTCGGCATTGTCGGCGAGCGCGTGACGAGCGATGTTGGAGATCGCCTCACGCAGCACGGCCAGGAGCTGGTCGCGGATCGGCTCGGGCACCACGGTGTCCACCGGTCCGAGTGTGCGCACCGTCGGCGCGAAGCCGAGGACGGGCACGTACTCCTTCACCAGCTTGCGGGTCTCGGATCGCAGCGAGCCGGCCTGCCGGTCCTGGAGCTCGAAGATCGTGCTTCGGATGTCCTTGATCGTCAGGTCGAGCGCGTCCACCGTCTCGTCGATGCGCTCGTTCACCGCCGGGGTGTCGGAGACGGACCGGATGCCCTGCAGCTGCAGCCCGGTCGCGAAGAGTCGTTGGATCACCAGGTCGTGCAGGTCCCGGGCGATCCGGTCCCGGTCGGAGATGACGGCAAGCTCCGCGCGGTCCTCGAGCGCCTGTGCGCGGTCGAGCGCGAGTGCCGCCTGGTCGGCGAAGGACATCAGCAGCTCGCGCTCCTCGTACTCCCCGGCTCGGTGCGCCTTGTCGAACAGGGCGACCAGCACTCCCGGGGCGGCCAGGTGCGCTCGCAGCGGAATCACAGTCGCGTTCATGTCGTCAACGGCCAGCTCGATCGGCGACTGCCGCCGTCCTCCGTGCGTAGCCTCGGTGATGTCTGCCAGAAGGTCCTGGATCCGCTCGGCGGCGGGCCCGTCGAGGGCAACAACCGAGGCCTTCCCGAGCTCCGGGACCTGGACCACGGCCGTGGCCTGCGCGCCGGCGATGGCCCGTGCGCTGTTGGTGATCAGCTGGAGCGCGCGGCCCACGTCGAGGGGTGGCTGCAGCGTGTCCGCGAGCTCGGAGGAGGCCTCGAGCCACTGTCGCCGCCGTTCGCTGAGCCCGAAGGCGCGCGCGTTCTCGATCACGAAGCCGGCCGCGCTGGCGAGCGCCTGGACCAGGAGCTCGTCGGACTCGGTGAAGGGCAGGCCACCGTCCTTCTCGGTCAGGTACAGGTTCCCGAAGACGGTGCCCCTGATCCGCACCGGGAGGCCGAGAAAGGTGACCATCGTCGGATGGTTCGGAGGGAAACCGAACGAGCGCGGGTGCGCACCCAGGTCGTCGAGCCGGATGGCCTCCGGTTCGTCGATCAGCAGCCGGAGGATGCCGCGGCCGCGTGGTAGCTCACCGATGAGCTCCCGCGTGTGGCGATCGATGCCCGTGGTGATGAAGTCACTGAGCTCTCCGTCGCCGCCGATGACGCCCAGGGCACCGAAACGGGCACCCGTGAGCTCGGTCGCCGAGACGACGATCCGGGTCAGCACGCTGGTGAGATCGAGGTCGGAGGAGATCGCGATGACCGCGTCGAGAAGGGGCTGGGCCGAGCCGGGCAGTGCGGAGTCGGACGTGTGGTGGGTCACCTGACCAGTGTCGCCCTGATGGGCCCGGATCAGATCGGCAGCGCGAGCGGCGCGCGTCCGGCACCGAGCGAGCGGCCGGACACCTCGGTCAGTGGCAACCGCAGGAAGAGGTTCCGGGACCCCGTTGCCCAGGCCTTGGGACGCTTCGCGTCGTCCGGTGCGTCGAGCTCGCGCGGGTCGTCGATGAACTCGCAGCGGCCGCGCGCGACCACGCTCCAGCTGTCGTCCTGGCCGGGCTCGAGGTGGTCGACCTCGAAGGCAAGCAGTGAGTTGCGCGCGTGTGACCCGAGCACACTGTAGGGCGAGGTCCGGAAGATGACGGCGTCGCCGGAGACCACGTAGTTCACCGGCACGATGTGGGGTCCCCCGGGGGTGGACACGGCCACCCGGCCGACTGTGCCGGCACGCAGGAGACGCTGGCAGTCCTCGGTCGACAGCTCGACTGACTCAGGCATCAGACATCTCCCTCGCGAACGGGGATTCTCGCCGGCCGGGTGGCCGATTCCCCCTCTGACACGAACGTACGCCGCGCGAGGGATGCGGCCGAGGGCCGAAGGTCCTCCACCTCGTCCCATCCGGCCCGGCCGCGGCTCCGAAGTCCGTGTGGCGTACCTCACACCGAGGCACGTCGGGGAGCCTGGGAGGGCACAACCATGAGTGAGACAGATCGAAGGAAGTTCCTGGCGATCACGGGCGCCGGTGCGGCAGCGGGGACGGTCGCGCTGACCGCCGGCCCCGTCTTCGCCGCGAGCGAGAGCCGCCGCAGCAAGGACGCCGCAGCCGAGAGCGTCGTCGCCTACGTCGAGGACCACCGCTCGGGGAGGCTGCGCCTGATGCTCGGGGACCGCGAGGTCGTCGTCCACGACCGCGACCTCGTCACCCGGATCCTCAACGCGGCAGGGGGCAAGTGAGATGTCGTCCCACCGCGAGGCACCCGAGATCGCCAAGGACCCGGCCGCGGACAGCACGGACACCTACGCGTTCGTCAGCCCGGACCGTCCGGGCACGGTCACGATCATCGCCAACTTCATCCCGCTGCAGAAGCCGGACGGGGGACCCAACTTCTACGAGTTCGCCTCCGACGTCGTGTACGACATCCGGATCTGCAACACGGGCAGCGGGTTCGCCGACATCGTCTACACGTTCCACTTCGAGACGATGGTGCGGAACCCCGAGTCGTTCCTCTACAACACGGGCCAGATCAAGGAGATCACCGACACCACCTGGAACCGGCCGCAGTTCTACACCCTGACCCGGACCGAGAACGGCACCACGAGGACCCTGGGCACCAGGCTGGCCGTGCCGCCGGTCAACGTCGGCACGCGCAGCACGCCCGACTACGCGCACCTCGCCGACCAGGCCGTGCACACGATCGGTGGTCGCAAGGTGTTCGCGGGCCAGCGGGCCGATGCGTTCCACGTCGACCTCGGCAGCGTGTTCGACCTCGGCGGGCTGCGTCCGTTCAACCAGGCGCACCTGATCCCGCTGGCGAAGATGGACGGCATCAACTCGGTCCAGTCGTTCAACGTGCACACGATCGCGATCCAGGTGCCGATCTCCGAGGTCACCCGCAAGGGCAACAAGCCGACCGACGTGATGAGCCGCGACTCGGTGATCGCGGTGTGGTCGACGGCCCGCCGTCGTACCTCGCGGATCCTCGACAGGTCCACGGGCAGGTACGTGGGACACGGCAAGCTGCGTCAGGTCTCCCGGCTCGGCAACCCGCTGTTCAACGAGGTGATCGTGCCGATGGGCAAGAAGGACGTGTGGAACATCCGGAAGCCGGGCTTCGACTCGGCCTTCGCGAAGTACGTGCTGCAGCCGGAGCTCGCGAAGCTGCTGCCCGTGCTCTACCCGGGCGACACGTTCAAGAACCTGAAGGCGTACACGAAGCCACGTGCGGACCTGGCGGCGATCCTGCTGACCGGGATCCCGGCCGGGGTCGTCGACGGGTTCCAGAACTTCACGGGCGGCAGGCAGGCGGACATGCTCCGGCTCAACGTGGCCGTTCCCCCCTCGGACAACCCGAACAACCTCGGGCTGGTGGCAGGCGACGCGGCCGGCTTCCCGAACGGGCGCCGGATCGACGACGACGTGGTGACCATCGAGCTCCGGGCAATCGCTGGGCTCACGATCCCGCTGGTCGACCCCAGCTACACGGTGGACGGCGCCGCGAGCGCGATCGAGGACGGGACGACGAACACCAACGCCCCGCTGCTCGACGTGTTCCCCTACCTCGGTCTGCCCGGAGGCGGCTACCAGACCGAGCCGGGCACGACGAAGGCGTCATGAACATGTCGGCCGAGAACCCTCATGCCGGGCAGGGCTCCGTCCTGCTCGACATCGGGGGAGACGTCGGCGCGCTGATCGTCACCATGCCCGCGGAGATGGAGGGCGTCGAGGTCGAGATCCGTCCGTTCGGGGCCCCCGACCTCCCTGCTCACGAGCATGGTCATGGGAACGGTCATGGGCACGGGCACGGGCATGGACACGGGCATGGCCAGGGGCACTACCCGCACGTCGAGGTGGTGCTCCGTCCCACGGCCGAGGGGCCGGTGCCGTCGCTGGTGTTCCCCGAGCTGGTCGAGGGCCATTACGAGCTGTACCTGAAGGAGACCCATGACGTCGAGCTCCTGGTCGACGTCACCGGGGGAGAGGTGTCCACCGCGCACTGGCCTCGGTGAACCCCGCAAGCCGGTGGTCGAGCAGCGCGCGAGGGGGCTGCTCGACCACCGACCTCAGAGGACGATCTGCGCGCGCGTGGGCACCCAGGGCTCGAACAGCAGGCGCATGCCGGCCTCCTCGGGCGTGCGGTTGGCCTTGCGGCCGTTGCACGAGCCGCACGCGGTGACCGTGTTCAGCCAGGTCGACGTACCCCCGCGCGAGATCGGCAGCACGTGGTCGAGGGTGTGGCCGGGACGGCCGCAGTACGCGCACCGGAACCGGTCGCGACGCAGCACCGACGTCCGCCCGTAGATCGCCGGGCGGTGCATCCAGGAGGTGACCACGTAGCGCACGAGCCGCACCACCTTCGGCCACGGGTGCGGTCCGATCATCCGGTCGTCGAGTGCTTCCTCGACCACGGCGACCTCGCGGAAGAGCATGCGCACGGCGTGCTTGAACGACACCTGGTGCAACGGCTCGTACGACGCGTTGAGCACCACGACGCCGTTCATCTCCGCCGACACCTCCTCATGTCTGGGACAAGCATGCTCCGCGAGCGCAATCCAGGTCTCGCCAAATTGCGTGTCACTTCCTCATTTTCGACCGCAACGGCGGCGGGCACACTGGTCCGCGTGCCGTCACCGAACCGTCGTCCGGAGGGGACCCAGGCGACCGACGCACAGATCCTGCGTCGCGCGGTCGCACTGGTGGTGCTGATCTTCGTGGTCGGCGGCGCGCTCCTGATCGGGAGCGTCGTGTTCGGTGGCCCCACCCGGTCGGCGAAGCCCGAGGCGGCACCGTCGAGCGCCCCACCGACGGTGGCGGAGACCACGTCGTCCGCGCCGAGCCCGAGCCAGACCCCCACGCGGACGAAGAAGCCGCCGTCGAAGCCGAAGCCCAGGCCGAAGCCGACCTCGGCCGGCATGGAACGCTTCGTGGTCGGCTACCTGGCGACGGTCGCGCGTGACCCGGCCGCGGGCTGGTCGCTGCTGACGCCGTCGTTCCGCAACATCAGCGGCGGCTTCGGGTCGTACCTCCAGTTCTGGGACACCGTGACCCGCGCGGTGCCCCACGACGTCGACGCCGATCCGCGCGCGCTGACCATCGGCTACACCGTCGACTACACCCGGCGCGACGGCAGCACCTCCGTGGACAGCACCCGCCTCCGGCTGGTGTTCCGGGATGGCGGCTACTTGATCGACGGCGAGGGGTGAGCCGTCCCGTAGACGGGCCGGCGGGCGGCTAAAGTGGCGGCGCAGTCCGCTGGGGGAACTCCCGTGGACATGCGCCCGACATCCTCTGGAGGCAGGACCGCTGTGACCGCTCAACCAGCGCATGGCGCGGAGCGGCGCTCATCGCAGGTGTGGACCGTGCCGAACCTGCTGAGTGGGCTCCGGCTGCTCGGCGTGCCGCTCTTCCTGTGGCTGGTGCTCGGGCCGGAGGAGGACACGATCGCCCTGGTCGTGCTGATGCTCTCGGGCGTCACCGACTACCTCGACGGCTACCTCGCGCGCAGGCTCGGGCAGACCTCGAAGCTGGGGGAGATCCTCGATCCCGTCGCCGACCGGCTCTACATCCTGGCCGTGGTGGTCGGGCTGGCGTTCCGCGACATCATCCCGTGGTGGGTGGCGATCATCCTGCCCGCACGCGACGCGTTCCTCTGGTACCTGGTGCCGTTCCTGCGCACCCGCGGCTACTCCGCGCTGCCCGTGCACTACCTCGGCAAGGCCGCGACGTTCAACCTGCTCTACGCCTTCCCGTTGCTGCTCCTCGGTGACGGCGACGGCACGTTCGCCGAGCTCGCGCAGGTGTTCGGGTGGGCGTTCGCGATCTGGGGGATCGGCCTCTACTGGTGGGCCGGACTGCTGTACGCCTGGCAGGTACGCAAGCTCCTCGCGGACCAGAGCAATCGAGCGCCCGATGTCCTCCCCGGCTGAGGAGCAGCAGGAGCGGATCAGCGTCGGGCTGATCGAGTACCTGTCCCGGCACACGCTGGACGAGGACTACGCGAGGGTCGCGCGGAACCGTCCCGGACGCCGCAGCTCGTGGCTGGCGACCGGCGCGATGCTGGCGACGCTCGCCCTGTTCGGGGTGCTGGTGTTCACCGCAGCCAGCCAGACCACACGCAACGCGAGCACGGCCGAGCGCGACCGGGCCACCTTGATCGACCAGGTGAACGCGCGTCGCGCCAGCGTGCAGGAGCGCAACGACCGGGTCCGCGCCCTGCGCAGGGAGAACGACCAGATCGACACCGACCTCCTCGCCGGACGACAGTCCGGGTCCAGCGTCTTCGCGCGCGTGCAGCGGCTGTCCGTGCTGACCGGCGCCGGCAAGGTCAGGGGCCAGGGTGTCCGGGTCGTCGTCGACGACGCCCCGAACGCCACCAGCGACCGCAACAAGGTCCTCGACTCCGACCTCCAGAAGCTGGTCAACGGACTCTGGGAGGCCGGGGCGGAGGCGATCTCGATCAACGGCCAGCGACTGACGAACCTCTCCGCGATCCGGCAGGCCGGTCAGGCGATCAACGTGAACTACCGCCCGCTCACCGCGCCCTACACGGTGCTCGCGCTCGGCAACATGAACACGCTGCCCTCGCGGTTCGCGGAGACCACCCACGGAGCCACATGGTTTGATCTGCAGCAGCAGGTGGGGCTGCGTTTCGACATGAAGACCGACCGCACCCTCGTCCTGCCCGCCGCGGACCAGCTGTCGCTCCGCTACGCCACCCGTCTGAAGGAGGAGCCCCGGTGATCGCCGCCATCGGCCTGGTCGTGGGCATCATCCTGGGGCTGCTGCTGACCCCCGACGTACCGCAGTGGCTGGAGCCCTACCTGCCGATCGCCGTGGTCGCCGCACTCGACGCGGTGTTCGGGGCGCTGCGCGCGTTCCTCGACGGCATCTTCAACGACAAGGTCTTCGTGATCTCCTTCGTCAGCAACGTCGTGATCGCGGCGCTGATCGTCTTCCTCGGCGACAAGCTCGGCGTGGGCGCCCAGCTGTCCACCGGTGTGGTCGTGGTGCTCGGGATCCGGATCTTCTCCAACGTGGCCGCGATCCG
>Ga0111539_10013863_pt1 | contig 10078 bp, 6 predicted proteins | sample RhiMethybrSRZTD1_FD_79667 | JGI IMG/M metagenome (GOLD analysis project Ga0111539, IMG submission 79667) | Populus rhizosphere microbial communities from Tennessee, USA - Rhizosphere MetaG P. TD hybrid SRZTD1 (version 2) (version 2) | ecosystem: Host-associated > Plants > Roots > Rhizosphere >... | reverse complement strand
TAAAGATAATGATGCCGGAGAAATGAACAGCACCGTTTAAAAAAATTCGGCTTCCTCGCGAAGTTAATTAATAAGATGCCGGGGGCGGCGGGGACTGATACTCAAAAGACGGAATACAGTGTGTCCGGGACGATTGAAAGGTAAAAAGACACTCAGTGGAAGACAGCAAAGGATGGTTGTATGCCCTGGGATCGATAGATTTGAGTTTTAAACTTGTCATCATGAAAAAGTTTCTCGCCTTTTCTGCCCTGGTCTTTTTGTTTGTTACTGGAATTTGCCAAACAAGCAAAATAACAAATGATAACCTTTACAAAGGTTTCCTGTCACCGGGGAATGCGGCCAAACCACGTGTGTGGTGGCACTGGATGAATGGCAATATCACGAAAGAAGGCATCCAAAAAGATTTGGATTGGATGAAACGGGTCGGAATAGGCGGGTTTCAAAATTTCGATGCCAATTTGTTTACTCCCGTCGTAGTGCCGAAGAAATTGGTATTTATGACCCCCGAATGGAAAGACGCTTTCAGATTCACTACTGAGTTAGCAAATAAAAATGGTCTTGAAATGGCGATTGCCGGCTCACCGGGATGGAGTGTAACAGGCGGCCCCTGGGTAGAACCTAAGGATGGAATGAAAAAATATGTTTGGACGGAAACGAGAATTGCAGGTGGGCAGACATTTAACGGCAAATTGCCACAGCCTGCTGATGTAATAGGTAAATTTCAGGATGCTACAATAAAATCGGAATCATTTTTAGGAGGGTTCGTGGGTAAACAGCCCAACTTTTACCAAGACGCATTCGTTATTGCCTATCGCTTGCCTAAGGATGATATTAATTTTTCAGAGTTAAAACCTAAAGTAAGCTCAAGCGGCGGAAGTTTTAATTTGAAAGATTTGACAGATGGCAGTTTGTCAAACGCAAGCTTTTTGCCGCCTATGAAAGTGGGTGAAGAAATGTGGTTGCAATATGAATTTGAAACACCACAAACATTTAAAGCATTTTCGATCGCCGGTGCTATGCTGACCGCGATGTCTGATTTTGACGGCGCTCCACTTAACCGCACTTTAAAAGTGAGTGATGACGGTATTAATTTCAGAGAGGTGACGCCATTGACGGGCAGCATTGTTCCGCTTAATACCGTAAGCATTCCTCCCACTACGGCGAGGTATTGGCGTATAGTGTATAAAACGCTGCCGCCTCCTGTAAATATTTTTGCTGCGATGTCCGGTGGCAACCCGATAGGCGAAAAATCAGATGGCGTCAACATTGCAGAATTCATTTTATATAACACCGACCGTATCGATCAGGCCGAAGACAAAGCTGGGTTTACACCTTGGAAAGAAAATAACAAAACATACCTGCCCCCAAATGCTGATGCTATAGATGCTAATTCCGTCATTGATCTGACTGCGAAAATGAAATCAGATGGCATTTTAGAATGGCAGGTTCCTGTAGGTAATTGGATAATCGTACGTTTTGGTTATTCTTTGACCGGCCGTCAAAACCATCCTGCTTCGCCTGAAGCAACAGGTTTGGAAGTGGACAAATTGGACAAAGACGCTGTGAGAAAATACATCAATACCTACCTGGATATGTATAAAGATGCAACAGGCGGCATGATGGGTGCAAAAGGACTTGGCTATATGATTTTGGATAGCTATGAAGCCGGGCACATGAACTGGACCAGGAGTTTTCCTGAAGAATTCAGGAAAAGACGTGGTTATGATATATATCCATGGGTTCCTGTTTTGGCGGGCGGCCGCATTGTAAAAAGTGTGGAAGCGAGTGAAAAGTTTTTATGGGATTTCAGAAGAACAATTGGTGAACTGATTGCCGTAAATCATTATGATGTCATTGGTGAGGAGCTGCACAAACGGGGAATGAAGCGCTATACTGAATCGCATGAAGACAGGCGGATCTACCTGGCCGATGGTATGGACGTAAAGCGTAATGCTGATATACCCATGGCCGCGATGTGGACGCCTGGTAGTTTGGCCGGGGGTGCCAATGAAGAAGTACGCAGCGAAGCCGATATAAGAGAAGCGGCATCGGTAGCGCATATTTATGGGAAAGATTTTGTAGCGGCTGAATCAATGACTTCAATTCAAAATGCCTTTAGCTGGCACCCTGAAAATTTAAAACGCACCGCCGATCTGGAAATGGCTTCAGGCTTGAACCGTTTTGTCATTCATACTTCTGTTCATCAGCCATTGGATGATAAAATGCCCGGTTTTTCACTTGGTCCATTTGGACAATACTTTACACGCCAGGAAACATGGTCAGGTGCTGGTGCTAAAGCATGGATGGAATATTTGGGAAGAAGCAGTTATATGTTGCAGCAGGGGAAATTCGTTGCCGACGTCCTTTATTTATATGGTGAGAACACCAACATTACATGGCAGTTCAGAATGAAATTACCTTTCATACCAGGTTACGAATTTGATTTTTGCAACTCATCGGCGTTGCAACTAATGCAGGTTAAAAACGGCAAGATCGTTGCACCCAGCGGTGCAACTTACAGCCTGTTGGTATTGGATGAAAGTGCAAAAAAGATGACGTTGTCTGTGTTGAAAAAGATAAAAGCATTGGTAAATGCAGGGGCAAAAATAGCCGGCATTAAGCCTGAAAGTTCACCAGGTATGAATGATAGCGAATCAGAATTCCAGGCAATCGTGAATGAAATTTGGGGCAAAAACCCAAACCTCGAAACACAGGCCTTTACTGATTTACTAAATGGCCTCGGAGTGAAGGAAGATGTTATCATTAAAAATACCCGCCCGTCGGACCTGCCTACCGGACAGGCAGGAGGACAGGAAAAATCAAAAATCTTATATGTGCATCGTAAAGCAGCCAATGAAGACATTTATTGGTTGGACAATCGAAGTGAAAATTTAAATGAAGCTGAGATCAGTTTTAGAGTTAGTGGTAAAGTGCCTGAACTGTGGCACCCTCAAACTGGCAAAAGGGAAAAGGTATCTTACCAAATCAGGGACGGGCGCACCATTATTCCGCTCAAATTTGAATCATGGGATGCTTATTTTATCATCTTTAAAGGTAAAGCCTCAGCCAATGCCTATACAAAACCTTCTGCATCAGAAACGCAACTCACAACGATGTCCGGCGAATGGAATATTCACTTTCAGCAGGACCGGGGGGCGCCCTCTGAAATTAAGGTAAGCGAACTTAAATCATGGGCTGAAAATGAAGATGCCGGAGTAAAATATTTTTCAGGAACTGCAACCTATACAAAATCGATCAATGCGCCTGCAAACTGGATTACGAAAGGTTCGGAAATATGGTTAGATCTTGGTGAGGTAAAAAATATAGCGGAAGTGAAAGTAAATGGTAAATTGGTCGGCACTGTTTGGAAAAGTCCTTTCAAAGTGAATGTAGCGTCTGTATGGAAGACAGGCGATAATAAGATTGAAATAAATGTTACGAATCTTTGGGTCAACCGTTTGATAGGAGATGCCCAACCTGGTGTTACAAATAAGATAACTTTTACGACCATGCCTTTTTACCAGGCTAATTCAAAATTGCTACCTTCAGGATTATTGGGCCCGGTTAAAATAATCTCGGTTGCCAGGTAATTATAATGAAAAACTCGATAATATTTCTCTTGTTGCTCAGCTTGCTTAATGCAACCGCTCAACCCTTTGGTGGTATCCGAAATCCCGGTGATACTTTAAAGTCAATCCGGGTTATTGAAGGAAACAAAGTAGTACTTAGTATTTATGCACCCAAAGCCTCAGAAGTTACTGTAACCGGCGATTTCCTGAAAGAATATAAGCCGCTTTCATTGAAAAAATCTGATAATGGAGTGTGGAGTGTTATGCTTACTGATCTTGTCCCGGATGTCTATACTTACGATTTTAGTGTTGATGGCATAAAAACGTTTGATTACCGGAATTCGCAGTATAAAGAAAGTGAAAACGGCCTGTCGAATATTTTTGAAATACCCGGACGAGAGTCGGAGTATTGTTCCGTAAAAGATGTCCCGCATGGAAAGGTCGAGAAGGTATGGTTTCCATCATCCGTTTTAAGCAATGTTGGCCGGATGCATATTTATACCCCACCCGGGTATGAAAATTTAAAATCAAAACTCCCTGTCCTTTACCTGCAACATGGTGGTGGCGATAATGATGCCTCATGGACCACAGCGGGAAAGGCGAATTTTATTATTGATAACCTCCTGGCTGCCGGCAAAATTAAACCCATGATCGTTGTCATGCCGATGGGACATCCGTCACCCGGGTTTTACATGCAGCCCGGAATTGACGATGATCCTTATTATAAGGAGCTTTTTAATGATATCATGCCGTATGTGGAAGCGCATTACCGTGTTTCTGATAAACCGGAAGATAAGGCTTATGCTGGTTTGTCAATGGGTGGGTTACAGGCTTTAAACATAGCATTGTTTTCGCCGGAAAAATTTGGATACGTTTTACCTTTAAGCACAGGGTATTTCCCAAATCAATTAAAAACGCTTGAGGAAAAGCACGGTGATGTTTTGAAAAATCCTAAAATCAACAAGTTGAAATTATTCTGGATTGCCATGGGCGGTGAAAAAGACATTGCTTATCAAAACGGGAAAAATGTATTGGCGTTATTCGATAAATATGGCATAAAGTATAAAACCAACGATTACCCTGCCGGCCATACTTTTATTACGTGGCGGCACAACTTATATGAATTTGCGCCATTGTTGTTTCAATAATGGATTACTTGTTATTTATGAAACTTATTGGCCGCGAATGCAGGGATAACGAAATAAATTCTTTCACTATATCAATACTTTCAACTGGACGAAAAATGCAAAAGAAATTACTGATCGCCATTCTGATTATTCAATCGTGGTCACCGGTCATAACATCAGCACAGGAATCGAACCTGAAGGAAAACTATTCTGCCTATCTCCCGGAAGTAAGAAATTTTAATAAATTCATTTCGCAGGCCCCGAAAGGGGAATCGATTTTGACACCAGAGGGATTGAAAAAAGCAAGGGAAAGCATGAACAAATATATCAATCCCACCACGGTGATTAAACCATCAGTCAAGAGTATACCGGGGCCCGCCGGGCCTATTCGATTGGTGATATTTAAGCCGGACACTGTCCGCGGCGTTGTGCTGGATATTCATGGTGGCGGATGGATACAGGGCCTCCCCGAGCATGATGCGCAATTCAATGATGATCTGGCCAGGACAGCTAAAGTAGCTGTCGTCAGCGTTGACTATCGCATGGCGCCTGAGAACCCTTTTCCCGCATGTATTGAAGATTGTAAAGCGGCAGCAAAATGGTTAGTGAACAACGCAAAAAAAGAATTCGGTACAGACAAAATCTTTCTAACCGGTGGTTCTGCAGGCGCGCACCTGGCGGCGGTCACAACACTTTATATCCGTGATTCATTAAAAGCAATTGACAAAGTAAAAGGGGTCAATTTTATTTACGGTGTATATGATCTGGGCCGGACTCCATCGCACAGGCAAGCCACCGATTCATCTATGCTTACGAAAAGAGACATGGCAGAAATATTCCAGGTTGTATTTGGTAAGTGGAGCATTGAACAATTACAGGATCCGCACTATTCACCCTTGTACGCAGACCTGCATGGATTACCTCCCGCTTTGTTTACCGTCGGCGCCATAGACCCACTGGCCGATGATACTTATTTTATGGAAGCAAGATGGCGAATGGCCGGAAATAGAACGTACCTGGCTGTGTATCCTGAATCGGGTCACGGTGTTGATCTTTTTCCAACACAGATGGGAAAAGCTGCAAGAGGTAAAATGATTCAATGGATAAAGGATTTGTGTAAATAAGAATGAGTCATTGTACCTCAATATGCGGGAGAAAATTTGCGTACCATTTTTTAGTCCTTTAATAATGCTTTTCATCCTTCACACTTGCCTGTAGTATGATAATTCAGCGATGTGTAATCATAAATGGTTCATCACTTCTAAAAAATCAAAATCGTACACACTTTTATGTCAAAGTACTCCCTTGTTGTTTGTTTAATGCTTGTGTTTTTCGGGTTATATGAAAGCAATTCACAAACGAGTAAAATTCAACAGAAAAAATTTATGATACGTCACACTGTCGTCTTTAAATTCAAACCTTCGGTAGATTCTATTGCGGCGCAGAATTTTTTTGTTGCGGCAAAAAGACTAGCAACAATCCCCGGCGTTCAAAACTTTGAAAGCCTGCGCCAAACCAGTAAAAAAAATGGGTATGAATTTGGGCTGTCTATGGAGTTTGCAAATGAAACAATATATCAGCAGTATAATAAAGATCCGCTCCACGAACAGTTTATACAGCAATACTGGGTACCTTCCGTTGCAGAATTTATGGAGATAGACTATGAACCAATGATGAATTGATGCACCTAAACCAGGACAACAAACTTAAATTAAAAGCAACCAACGCCTGGGTAAACCGTTTGATCGGTGATGAGCAACCAGGCGTTAACAATGAGATCATTATTCAACGATTCTTTTTTACCAGGCAACTCCTCATTGTTGCCATGGATTTTCGTAATGGTCGGCCGACCATTTTATTGAAGATCAAAAGCGATGCCATGAATAGAGAATTTAATAAGAGGCTTGACGAATTGCTTGCCACTATTGCAATAAGAGATTATAGGAAGCTTTCACAAGCCCTGGTAGACGTTCCCCTGAAATTTAACTGGGTTCGCGATGTCTTTGAACCATTGATCGTTGTTCCTAATGCAGAACGACATTTGCTTGAATTGGTTACTGATGAAGAAAAGTTAACTGTCACTTACAGACAGGCCATGTTGAAAAGTAACCAGTTGTTGAATCTATTGCGTAAACAAAAAGTTCAGGATGGAGACAGAGTGTTTATCATGTGTGGTTTGCACCCCCACCTATGGACCACCTATTTGGCGGCAATAAAAGGAGGGTTCGTATTGATTCCTGCAGCCAGCATTTTGAATGCTGATGATATCGTTTACCGGTTTCAAAAGGCTACTCCCAAAGTAATCATTACAGATCGCGACAACATAGCCAAGTTGGAGCAGGCAATATCGCAGCATAAAGATCCAATCAACGTAAAACTGCTACTCGATGGAGAGAGAGAAGGATGGTCGTCTTTTAATTTGATCAATGAACAAAGCTCGCTGGCGGAAGCAGCAGATACTTCTAAAGATGACGACCTGTTTTGGTTCTTTACGTCCGGTACTACGGGAATGCCTAAAGTGGTCGCACATACGCATGCCAGCTATCCTCTTGGACATCTGACCACAGCCTCCTGGATAGGATTGAAGGCCGGCGACAGGCATTACAATATTTCACAGCCCGGTTGGGCAAAATTTGCCTGGAGTTGTGTATTCGCCCCTTTGAGTTTAGGAGCTACAGTCTTTGTGTACAAACCAAAAGGAAAATTTATAGCCGCTGATCAATTGCGTATTATCCAGGATCACCAGGTGACAACACTTTGTGCACCTCCGACCGCACTGCGATTGCTTATACAGGAAGATTTGAAAAAATATCATTTGTCGTTGAGAGAGTGTGTCAGTGCCGGTGAGCCACTGAATGCCGAAATAATTAAAACCTGGAAGGAAGGAACTGGTCTTGAAATTCGCGATGGATACGGACAAACCGAGAGCACCTGTATGATCTGCAACTTGCCAGGCAGCGTGCTAAAGTTTGGATCAATGGGTAAACCGGCTTTTACATATGATATTATCATTGCTGATGGCGACGGAAACGAGCTGCCGCTTCTTGAAACCGGGCAGGTTGCCGTCCGTATGCACCTGGATAGGTTCAATGGTATCTTCAAATCATATATCGGGGATGCCGTAAAGGAACATGAAGTGTTTAGACATGGTCTGTATTATACAGGAGATAAAGCTTATAAAGATCATGACGGATACTTCTGGTTTGTGGGACGCGATGATGATGTTATCAAGTCTTCTGATTACCGTATCGGTCCTTTCGAAGTGGAAAGTGTGTTGTTAGAGGTTGACGAAGTGCTGGAATCAGCGGTCGTAGGCAGTCCCCATGCGATCAAAGGTCAGGAAGTCAAAGCTTTTATTGTTTTGACGCCGGGAGTCTTGGCAAACCGGGAACTGTCAGATAAAATATTTGGCTTCTGCAAAAACCGGCTGGCTGCGTACAAAGTTCCCCGGATCCTTGAATTTGTATCCGAGCTACCGAAAACGATCAGTGGCAAGATCAGGCGTGTCGAGTTGCGGGCTACAGAAGAGCATCGGAAAACTCTGAAGGAAACGAGCCCCTACGAATACTTTTCGCGTCAATAAGTCCAAAAAAAACTTACTGGTTGGTAAGCTGTTATAAAAGCGTGGGTTTCATCTATAAATTTTGCTGATAACAGCAGACAGCACATGACGGCTATTTATTCTGAGAAGGGTAATTTTATCTCCAGATTTTTGCCATAAACTATAACGAACATGCAGGTCATACTAGGAGTTATTTTTCATTTTATCGGAGGCTTTGCTTCAGGTAGTTTTTATATTCCTTATAAAAAAGTAAAGGGTTGGCATTGGGAAAGTTATTGGATCGTAGGTGGCCTCTTTTCATGGCTGATTGTCCCGCCGATAGCAGCATGGCTCACCATTCCGGGTTTTGCCGACATCATCCGTGGTTCTGAGTTTTCTACTTTATGCATCACTTTTATGTTTGGCCTGTTGTGGGGTATCGGCGGATGCACCTATGGGCTTGGAGTGCGCTATCTCGGCGTTTCATTAGGTAGCAGCATCATCCTTGGGTTGTGCATGGTGTTTGGCGCTTTAATACCATCCATTTATTATGATTTCACTCCCGTGGTGGGAAAGGATACGTTTAGCCAAATGATCAGTTCCAGCTGGGGGCTTACTGTGCTGGCAGGTTTGTTGGTTTGTGTATTGGGCATCGTCATTTGTGGCAAAGCGGGAATGATGAAAGAAAAACAATTGAGAGCTGCAGGTACTGATTCGCATGGAATGGATGTAAAAACAGAGTATAAATTTGCATTGGGTATGTTTGTTTCGATCGTGTCCGGTGTGCTTAGTGCTTGTTTTAATTTCGGATTGGAAGCTGGTCAATCAATGGGTGCAGTGGCGAACGAAGCATGGAAAGCAGCAAATCCCGGCGAAGGAGAATTTTTATACCGCAACAATGTTATCTATGTTGTTTTATTATGGGGTGGGCTGACTACCAATTTTATCTGGTGTATGATCCTGAATGCCCGTAATAAAACCTTTGGCGATTATACAAATAAAAGAACACCGTTAGCATCCAATTATCTTTTTGCTGCATTAGCCGGTACCACCTGGTTTCTTCAATTCTTTTTTTATGGTATGGGTGAAAGCAAATTAGGGAATGGCCCGAGTTCATGGATACTTCATATGGCGTTTATCATTCTCGTTGCAAACATGTGGGGCATCATATTAAAAGAATGGAAAGGTGTATCTAAGAAAACAGCAAGAACAATTGCAGTTGGTATTCTTACGATCATTCTGGCAGTCATAATTGTCGGCATTGGAAATAACAGTCATGAAAAATTAAAAAACCAAAAAACATTATCGTATGTCTACAGTAGCAGTAAAATTTAAACATGTAAGCTACTTATGGGACGAAGCCAAAGCAGCTGAATTTGCAGGTGATGAAGTTGCCCTATTGGTCTACCGGTCAAATTTATTAGGCGCTGATCTGCGTCTCACGAATTATGGTGGAGGTAATACATCCTGTAAGGCTGTTGCAAAAGATCCTTTGACAGGAAAAGAAGTAGAAGTGATGTGGGTAAAAGGAAGTGGTGGCGATCTTGGTACTATGAAAAGAAGTGGTTTGGCCGCTTTGTATGTGGATAGGTTAAGATCTTTGAAAAATATTTATCGTGGAATAGAGCACGAAGATGAAATGGTGGAGCTTTTCAATCATTGTATTTATGACCTTGCATCAAAAGCTCCATCAATCGATACTCCATTGCATGGATTTCTTCCATTCAAACATATTGATCACTTACATCCCGATGCAGCTATTGCTATTGCTGCTGCAAAGGATGGAAAGAAGATCACGCAGCAATTATTTAATGGCACCATTGGCTGGGTAGAATGGCAAC
>Ga0111539_10013861_pt1 | contig 10078 bp, 9 predicted proteins | sample RhiMethybrSRZTD1_FD_79667 | JGI IMG/M metagenome (GOLD analysis project Ga0111539, IMG submission 79667) | Populus rhizosphere microbial communities from Tennessee, USA - Rhizosphere MetaG P. TD hybrid SRZTD1 (version 2) (version 2) | ecosystem: Host-associated > Plants > Roots > Rhizosphere >... | reverse complement strand
TCGTCGAGATCGGGTTGATCGGCATCTGGTACGACAGCGTCTGCCACGTGCCCGTCGTGTGCGGCACGTTGTTCAGGCACTGCGCGCGCGCCGACAGCGCGGCCCCGGCGGCGGCTGCCGCCAGGAATACCCCGATCACCCCTCTCATATGAAAAAAGCTACCGACACGTTGCAGCGTCTGCCACGGATTCTTTTCGAGTGTCTCGGCCGACGAAGCCGACAATCCGTCATGACTTAGACTCCGCCGGATGAGCGCGTCCTCGCTCCGTATCGGAACGTCGTCTTGGTCGAGCAGCGACTGGCGCGGACCGTTCTACCCCGCGAGCGCGAAGCCGGCGGACTACCTGCCGTTCTACGCTCAGCACTTCGACACCGTGGAGTGCGACGCGACCTTCTACGGGATCCCCAAGGCCTCCACCGTCGACGCGTGGCGGGCCCGCACGCCGGAGGGGTTCGTCTTCGCGGCGAAGCTTCCCCAAGAGATCACCCACGACCGCGGACTGGTGGACGCGTCCGAACCGACCCGCGAGTTCCTCGCCGTCATGGAACGGCTCGGAGACCGCTTGGGGCCGATTCTCGCGCAGTTCCCCTACGTCGCGAAGGGCGCCGATGCCGGCGAGTACGCCACGGGCGACGGCTTCCGCGACCGTCTCCGCCGGTACCTCGACGGCTGGCCGAGGGAGCGCGCGCTCGCGGTGGAGGTCCGGAACGCCGGCTGGATCGCCCCGCCGCTGCTCGACCTCCTGCGCGCGTACCGCGTGACCCTCGCGTTCTCCGCCTACTACACGATGCCGGGGCCCGATCGCCTGTTCGCGGGTGCCGATCCACAAACCACCGACTCGGTCTACCTCCGCTTCATCGGCGACCACAAGACGATGGACGCGCTCGTCGCGAAGCTGAAGGCCGAGGGGAAGCGGGCGTCCGAGTGGGACTCACCCGCCCTCGACCGCACCGACGAGCTGACGCGATGGGCCGCCGTCCTCAAAGAGCGGCCCACGCCCGTGAAGGGCGTCGCGTACTTCAACAATCACTACGCGGGGTTCGCGCCCGACACGGCGCGCCGCTTCCGCGACCTGTTCAATACTTGACCATGTAGCTCTTGGCCTCGAGGCACACGCTGAAGGCCTTCTTGAAGTTGTCCATCTGGGCCGCGGTCGCCTGCTGTGCCTGCTGACCCTGCGCCTCGGCCTGCGCGGTCGCCTGCCCCTGGGCGCGCTTCGCCTTGCGGCGACCGTGGACCGCACCGGCGGCGGCACCGATGGCCGCGCCCTCGCCGGCGTCGTCGCTCGCGATCTCGCCGATCAGGGCTCCGGCCGCCGCACCGCCGACCGCACCCTTGACGCCCGCCCCCTTGCCCGCCTGCTGCGCCTGCTGCTTCTGCGCCTCGGTCTGCTGCGCCTGGGCCTCCGCCTGCTTCTGCAGCGCGAACGGATCGGTGCCAACAGTCTTGGTCGCGTAGTCGTAGCAAGCGGCCTCGTCGGTGGCCTGGGTCTCGGGGGACTGTCCCTTCGTCGGGAACGCGTACACGTTCATCGTCGCGGCGAGGGTCTTCCCGGTCGCGGGCTGAACGGACTGCGCGACGGCGATCGGAACGAACATCAGTGCCGCCGCGGCGGCGGCGATCGCGCCTCTCATCTCGTCTCCTTCGGAAGCGGCGTGCACGCACCGAAGGCGGTGACGCCGCGGTTGGGACCGGCGACCGCGATCGTCACGGATCCGGTCTTCTCCTCGATCACGAAGCTGAACGCCCGCCCCTTCTCGAACCCCTGGAGGACGATGGTGCCGGCGCCGTCGGGTCGTTTCAAGGACTCGATCGCGGTCGTGCGATTGAGTCCGCTCGCCTTCGTCGTGCTCAGGCGCTTCGCCACGAGATCGACCTCGATGAACTGCGGCAGGTTCAGCGCGTCGGCCGAGCCCGCCTCGCACGTCCCGTCGTCGTAGCAGATGTTGATCGTGTCGGCGTGACACAGCAAGCGGTCGGCACCCGTCGCGTCGTCCGCGAAAGCCGCCGGAGCTCCGAGAGCGACGAGCGCGACGGCGAGGAAAAAGCGGGATGTCATAGTGGGACCTCCTGTGCGACCTCGCAGCCTACACAGAGCGGTGTAACGTTGTCGAGGTGTTTGCCCGCGTCGATCCTGCATGGTCGAGAGCGGGCTGTGAGATAAAGGCTCGGGATGGCGTGCGCCTGCCCACCGGCACGCGAGTTGCTCTGGTAAGCGGGTGGGGAAAGTGTGAGAAACCCAAAAAGGAGAGCACGATGAGATCAGCCATGTTGCTCCTCGCGGCCGGCCTGCTCGCCGGCTCGGCCGCCGTCGCGGCCGACGAAGCGAAGCTGACGACGATGAGCGGAACCGTGGTGTCCGCGGACGCGAAGTCCGGATCGATGCTGGTGAAGGTCGATTCCGGCTCCGGGAAGACCGAGGACGTGACGGTCTTGGTTCCTGCCGACGCGAAGATCATCAAGGCCGGGCGGAAGATCGCCTTGTCCGACGTCGGCGGCGGGGAGAAGGTCACGGTCAACTACCGCACGGTGGACGGAAAGAAGCAAGCCGTCTCGATCGGGGTCGAAACCACCGCCTGACGGGATATCCTCTTCCGGTCCCAAACCTCGGCGCTGGGGGGCGTCATTCCGGGTCCGCACGGGCCTAAGGGGGAGAACGCATGAGGAGGATCGAGAAGAGGGTCAGGTGGACCGCCGCGGCGATCGCGGTCTTCGCGGCGGCGTCGATCTACGTCACGAGCCTGAGCCCGGCCAAAGCCGTGATCATCGGCGGCCCCAACGTCTGCACGTATTACTCCGGCCCGAACTTCAAGACGGTCGTGGGCGCGCGCGGCACGGGCTGCTGCGGCAGCACCATCAGCTGGGGCGTCGTGACCGCGTACAAGCGGTGCGAAGCGATCTACTGCACCGACCAGATCTGCCCGGACTGATCGATTACGAATCCGGAGCCTCCGCCCTCGTGCGGGGGCTCCGGGCCGTTCCTCCCGCACCGTTCAGCCCTTCCCGAAAAAAAATTTTCTGAAGTCTCGGACCACCGGTCGGCGGTGTCGGCTGCACCGGCGGGCCTCCCTTTGAACCTTTGACGAATGTCTCCCGCGGCGGGCGTTGACCGCCCCTCCTGGGGTCCGAGCTTTTCCTCATCGAGGAGAAGCCATGAGACACACGACGCTCGCCACCTTGCTGATCGCCGCCGCCACCGGCTCCGCCCTCGCCGCGGGGCCCTTCCAAGTGCACCGGGAGCTGGAAGGCTCCTCCATCGACGGAGGCTCGGTCAGCGTGGCCGTGGTGTCCACGGCACCGTTCGACGAGTCGGCCCTGAGGTCGCACGACGCGTCCAACTACTTCTACGCGGTGTACGACGCGAGCGGCGAGCGCCTGGACATCTCCGTCCAGTCGCTCCCCGGCACCGGCGTCATCCGCATCGGCTTCGACGATGGCAATCCGGGCTCGGCTCCGGTGAGCGCGTCCGTTTCCACCGTCGGTGCCGCGCCCGCGTCGATCCCCGCGAACGGCGTCTCGATAACGACGATCACGATCGTTCCGCGCGACGCGGACGGGAACATGCTCGGCCGCGGCCTCGCGGTCGCGATCGACGCGTCGCTCCTCTGGCCGCTCAAGCTGTCGGGGCCGGTGCAGGACCTGGGCGACGGAAGCTACCGCGCGGTCGCGACGTCCACGGTCGCCGGGACGGGAAGCGTTCTCGTCAACGTGGAGGGCGTCGTGCTCGCGTCGTCGCCCGTCGTCGAGGCGACGCCGCTCGCCGGCTCGCTCCGCGACCTCGCCATCCTCCAGCTCCGCGACCTCACCGACGCCGGCGGCCGGCTCGATGCGCTCGAGATGCGTCCGGCGCGGAACTGGGCGCTGGCGGCCCTGCGTCAGCTCGTCGACCCTCAGCCCGGGGAGCGAGACGACAACGCGCTGAAGACCAACCTGGAGCTCGCCGTCCACGAGCTCCAGGCCCTCGGAACGCCGGAGGCGAAGGAGCTGATCGACGACCTCCTCGAGATCACGCGGATGATCGCCGTGTGGAACGTGGACCAGGCCGTCGCGGCGTGCGGCTCCGCCGACGACGCCGAAGCGGAGCTCGCCGAGGCGGACGCGATGAACGCGGATCCGGAGTCCGACCCTCGCGACGTCATCGACGCCTACGGCTGGGCGATCGAGCGCGCGCTTCAGGCCCTTCAACACTGCTGAAAGAACGGGGGTCAGACCCTTTCCGAGCGAAAAAGGGTCTGACCCCCGGCCGACGTTGACCCTTCGGGGGCCGGGACACAGATTCCCCCGGGGGTTCTCTCGACGATGTCCAGCGACCCGCAGCATGAAAACCGTCCGGACGAAGTGCAGCAGCAGCACGGCGAGCTGAAGGCAGCGGCGCACGAGCTGCAGCGCTACCTCTCCGACGACATCGCACCGCTCTCCGCCGCCGAATTCTTCGAAGAGCTCCTCCCCGGTTCCCCCGAGATCGCCGCCCGCGTCATCGCCGAGTGGGTGCACGGGCAGCTCGCCCGCCCCGGCGAGCGCGTCCTCGCCTCCGACCTCGTCTATCACTCGCTCCGCAAGCTCTACTTGCTCGCCGAGTTCGAGCTGCTCCCCCGCGAGCCGATGCTCCGCTACATCCAGGGGGCGAGCCGCTACCTCGTCGAGGCCTGCCCCGTCGCCGAGCGCGACGATCTGAAGCTGCGCCTGTCCCGGCTCGGCGAGGGCGAAGGCGCCACCACCTCGCGCGCGAAGTACCTGCACGGCGGCAGTAGCGCTGGGAGTAGCGGTGGAAGCGGCGGCGGTGGCGCTGCTGGGGGTGGAAGCGACGCGGCGGCCGCGGCGGTGGGAGCCCTGGGCGCCGCCACGTCGAAGCTCGGCCCCATGCCGCCGTCATCGACGCTCGGCCCGGTCGGCTCGAGTCCCGGACCGGCGCTCCCCGCCCCGAACGCTGCGGAGATCGAGCGCGGCACGCGTGCGCTGTCGCTCCTGCTCGACCGTCTCTCCTCGATCAAGATCCCGGACAACGGCAAGCTCGGGGACACCCCCGAGGTCGGCTCGCTCGCGCAGGTGTTCACGACCGCCGCGCTGGAGGCCAAGACCGACGGCGAGCTGACGAAGCACATGGAGAAGGTCCGGAGCACAGGGAACAGCGCGCCGATGGGGCAGGTATTCCGCGCGCTCGGCTGGAACCTCCCGGGATGGACCGCGGTCGGGCCCCAGGGCGACGTCGTCGCGCCGGCGGGGCGCTCGCTCGAGGCGATGAACCGGATCGTCGCCCTGGCTCCGGACGCGCACGAGCGGGCCAAGCGCTGGGGCGAGATGATCTACGCCGCCATCGAGCAGCTCAACGAAGGGCGCCTCGCGCAGACCGTGTCGATCCTCGAGGCCGCGAAGCACCTCATCGCGGAGAAGCACCCGGACCCGACGATCGTCGGCCAGGTGCTCTCCCAGGCCGAGGGTGCGATCTCGGAGCCGGTCCTCCGCAAGCTCGTGGACAATCCCGGCAAGCAGGCTCTCCTCCGGCTCGTACTGGACTTCTTCCCGGGTCTGCGCGCGACGGCCCTCCTCGACGAGCTCGACGGCGAGCCGCGCCGCGACCGCCGCAAGCTCATCCTGGCCCTCCTCGAGTGCCACGGACAGACGGCGCGCGACCTCATCCTCGACCGCATTCGTGCCCTCACGGCCGGCGAGAAGCCGGACCCGCTGGGGTACTTTGGCCGGAACCTCGCCTTCCTCCTCCGCCGCATCCCGAGGAAGAACGCGGATCGCCTCGAGGAGGAGATGGCGCTCCTCGAGAAGATGATCGGCGAAGGGCAGCCTCCGATGTCCGCGAAGGAGGCGCTCGGCGCGCTGGGACAGATGCGCGAGCGCAGCTCCGAGTGCGCGCTCCTCGACCGGCTGCACGACCTCGAGTCCGAGCTGTCGCGCAAGGGCGGCGACCAGGAGTCGTGGGAGTTCCTCGATCGCCTCTGCGCCTCCCTCGCGCGTCACGGCACGCAGCAGGCGATCCGCGCGATCGCGGGGCATGCATTCCGGAGGAACCCGGCCTTCGGCGACACGATGGCGCGCATCGAGCACCTCGGCTGGGTGGACCTCTCGGTCGATCCCGAGCAGCTCACGATCCTCCTCCAGCGGATCCGCGAGCTGACGCCGAAGAAGGTCCTCGGCATCTCGATGAAGCGCCCGCCCGCGGAGCTCGCCGCTCTCCTGCAGGCGGTCTCCGGGACGCCGACGGCCGATGTCCGCTCCGCCCTCGAAACGGTCGTGGCCGCTCTTCCCAACCACCCGATGGCCGAGACCGCGTCGAAGGCGCTCGCGAAGATGGGCCCGAAGGCGGGAGCTCAGGCCGCCTCCACCGAGGCGCTCACCGGCGACCTCGAGCTGTTCGGGCTTCCGGGACTGCTCCAGTCGCTCCAGGGGTCGGAGTCCTCCGGCGAGCTGACGCTCGTGGACCGGCAGCAGGCGACGATCGGCACGATCGGTCTCGCGAAGGGCCGCATCACGAAGTGTTCGGCCGGCAAGCTCACCGGCGAAGCGGCGGCCTACCTGATGTTCGAGAAGCCGGTCCCGGGGACGTTCTCGTTCCGGACGATGCAGCCCCCGACGAAGATCGGCGACACGTTCGACCCGATGCAGATCATCCTCGAGGGTGCGCGCCGTCACGACGAGTACCAGCGCGCCCGCGCGATCGCCCCCGACGGCCTGCGCCTCGAGCCCGTCGGCATTCCCGCCGTGCGTCCGGAGGACGAGGAGAACGCAAAGTTCGCCGCGGGGGTCTGGGATCGCGCCTCGAAGGGGCTCACCCCCGACGCCTGCGAGCACGAGATCGAGATCGACCCGTTCCGCGTGCGCCGGCTGTACGCGTGGTGGATCGAGCAGGGCGCGCTGCGCCCGAGGACGAGCTAGGGAGCCGTTCGGTCCGCGCTACACTCCGCGCCCGTGCACAAGGCCTCGGACCGCGCTTGGCTCGCCGGCCTGACCGTCGGGCTCGGCCTGACCCTCGTCGCCGCTTACGCGCCTCTGCCGCCGTCGGGCGGCACGATGTGCGCGTACCTCGGTCTCCTCCTCCGTGCCGCCCTGTATCTCCGTGACGGCGGCGTGCTGACGCGCCTGTTCCAGATGGGCATCGTGGCCGGCCTCTTCGAGCTGCCGATCGATTGGTGGCTGATTCACGGAATCTCGAACGGCCGCCTCGACTACCTCGGAGCGCCGGACGTCGTGCTCCTCGCCTCGCCGATCTGGATGCCGCTCGCCTGGGCGTGCGTGATCGTGGAGCTCGGGTACCCCGCGGTTCGCTTGAGCCAGAAGTACTCCCCCGTGCTGGTCACGATCGGCGTCGCGATTTCCGCCGGCGTCACCATCGGCTTCTACGAGTACTTCGCGTACCGCGCCGGCTGGTGGAAGTACGCGAAGGCGAACGTGATGATCGGCGACTTCTGCGCCGCGTACATCCCGCTCGGCGAAGCGTTCATGTTCCTCGCCTTCCTGCCGGTCGCGAGACGCTTGCTCGCGCGCGGCCGCTACCCGCTGGCCAGCGCCGTCGAAGCCGGGGCGTCCTTCGCGCTCGCGATCTTCGGCGGCTACGCGCTCGCGTACGCGATCCTCGAGCTGGGACGCACGCCCTAACCGTGTCGACCTTCTCGACGGCGGTCACACGCCTGCTCGACTACGAGGCGGCCTCCGAGCGCGCGCTCGTCCTCCACGCGCTCGGCATCGACTCGGCGATCGTCGAGCTCGACGGGCGTCACGTCGTCGCCGTGGCGGCGGAGGACGGGCCACGCGCCCGCGCGGAGATCGACAAGTACGACCGCGAGAACCCGCCCGCCGTCGCCCCACGCGACGCCTCGCCTCCGATGAGCTGGGGCATCGCGGCCGCGGCGGTCTACGCCGCCGTGCTCGCGATCTTCTGGCGCGGGGGCGCCTACGAGGCGGGGCGGGCGGACGCCGCGGCGATCCGCGCCGGGGCGTGGTGGCGCACGGTCACGGCGCTCACGCTGCACGCCGACCTCCCGCACATCGCAGGCAACCTCCTCTTCGGATCCATCTTCGGCGTCATGCTCGCGGAGAGCGTCGGGTTCGGCGTCGCCTGGCTCGGCTTCGTCCTCACCGGGGCCCTAGGGAATCTCGCGAACGCCTGGATCCAGCCTCCCACCCATCTCGCGGTGGGCGCCTCGACGGGGATCTTCGGGATGCTCGGGATGCAGGTCGCCTTCGACGCGATGAGACGCGGCGCCCGGCACGGGACGCTCCGGCGGTGGGCCCCCTTCGTCGTCGGGGCCGGGATGCTCGCGTGGCTGGGCGGCGGGCGCCCCGGGGAACCGATCGACGTCGGGGCCCACGTCCTAGGTTTCCTCGCGGGAATCGCGCTCGGCACGATCCTCGGCCGACCTTCGCTGCGGATCCCCCGCACGGCTGCGGTCCAGGGCGCCATCGGAATCGTCGCGATCGCGCTCATCGCGGCAACTTGGTACCTCGCGTCGCCGTAGAATCGTCCGTCATGGACCCGAAGCGACTCGTCCGGTTGATGTCGATCGTTCTCCTCATCGGAAGTCTCGGCGCGGCGAAGGAGCTCGAGCCCGAGGTCGAGGACCAACCGCCCGCCAAGCACGCCGCCCGCGACAACCCGCTCGCCCGCTCCGCACCGAAGGTGCTCGCGCGCGGCGCTTACGTCAGCGTGCAGGTCAACGTGGACGGCTCCGGGCTCAACATCCTCGGCGACGCCGCGAACGAGCCGTCGATCGCGGTGAACCCCCTGAACCCAAGCAACATGGTCATCGCGTGGCGGCAGTTCGACTCGGTCGCTTCGAATTTCCGGCAGGGGGGCTGGGCGTACACCTTCGACAAGGGGCAGCACTGGACGTTCCCGGGCGTCCTCACGCCCGGCACGTTCCGAAGCGATCCGGTCGTGGACGCGGACTCCCACGGCGTCTTCTACTACCAGAGCCTCAAGAGCAACTTCCTCATGGACACGTTCACCTCGACGAACGGCGGGGTGAGCTGGGGCGCGCCGGTCGCGTCGTTCGGAGGCGACAAGAACTGGCTCGTCGTCGATCGCAGCGGCGGGATCGGGGACGGAAACCTCTACGGCATCTGGCAGCGCTTCGCCTCGTGCTGCGGCACGAACGTGCTGACGCGATCGGTCACCGCCGGGACCACGTGGCAGAACCCGGTGGCGGTCGCGATGTGGCCGACCTTCGGCACGCTCGCGGTCGGGCCCGACGGCACCCTCTACGCCGCCGGCATCGACGGCACGTTCACGCAGGACTTCGACACGTTCGTGCTCGCCCGCTCGCAGAACGCGCAGAACCCGGCATCGACGCCGACCTTCGACGCGCGGGTCGTGGACTTGAACGGCTCGATGCAGATCGGGGCCGCCCCGAATCCCGCCGGCCTCCTCGGCCAGGGAAACGTCGCGGTGGACCGGTCGAGCGGGCCAACGCGCGGGTACGTGTACGTCCTGGCGTCGGTGACGACGCCCTTCGGCATCGATCCCTCGGACGTCTTCATCGCGCGCAGCACCGACGGCGGGGTGACGTTCGGCACCCCGGTGCGCGTCAACGACGACGACTACGGGAACTGGCAGTGGCTCGCGGCGCACGCGGTCGCCCCCAACGGCCGCATCGACGCGGTCTGGTACGACACGCGCGACAGCGGGAGCGACACCATCTCCCGCCTCTACTACGCGTACTCCTGGAACGGCGGCGTGACGTGGTCCCCGAACATCCCGGTCAGCATCCCCTTCGACAGCACCATCGGCTGGCCGCAGCAGAGCAAGATGGGCGACTACACGACGATCGTCTCGGACGCGACGGGTGCCGACGTGGCGTACGCCGCGACCTTCAACCACGAGCAGGACGTCTACTACCTGCGGGTCTTCCCCGACTGCAACAACAACTTCATCTCGGACGTGAGCGATCTCGCGGCCCATACGAGCCTCGACTGCAACGCCGACCTCGTCCCCGACGAGTGCGAGGGCCTCGTCGAGTGCATCGGCGCGTCCGCGGTCCCCGAGAGCGGTGCCCCGCTCACCGTGAATCATGGAGCGGCCGGAGCGCTCTCGCTCGCCTGGGGCGCCTCCTGCACCCTGTCGGACGACTA
>Ga0111539_10013859_pt1 | contig 10079 bp, 9 predicted proteins | sample RhiMethybrSRZTD1_FD_79667 | JGI IMG/M metagenome (GOLD analysis project Ga0111539, IMG submission 79667) | Populus rhizosphere microbial communities from Tennessee, USA - Rhizosphere MetaG P. TD hybrid SRZTD1 (version 2) (version 2) | ecosystem: Host-associated > Plants > Roots > Rhizosphere >... | reverse complement strand
GCATCATGATCAACGCCAACGGCGAGCGCTTCGTCGACGAGGGCGCCGACTTCCGCAACTACACCTACGCCAAATACGGCCGCGTGATCCTGATGCAGCCGGGACAATTCTGCTGGCAGGTGTTCGACAAGAAGGTTCTGCATCTGCTGCGCGACGAATACCGCATCAAGCGCATCACCAAAGTGTCGGCCAACACGCTCCCCGAGCTCGTCGAGAAGCTCGACGGCGTCAATGCCGCCAAGGCGCTCGAGACCATCACCGCCTACAACGCCGCCGTGAAGCGGGATGTGCCCTTCAATCCCAACGTCAAGGACGGGCGCTGCACGGTCGGTCTGGCCGTGCCGAAGTCCAACTGGGCGATCGCCATCGAGGAGCCGCCGTTCGAGGCCTATGCCGTCACCTGCGGCCTCACCTTCACCTTCGGCGGCGTCAAGATCGATACCAGCGCGCGCGTGATCGACACCGACGGCCTGCCGATCCCCGGCCTCTACGCGGCGGGCGAGATGGTCGGCGGCATCTTCTATTTCAACTATCCGGGCGGCAGCGGGCTCACCAACGGCGCCGTGTTCGGCCGCATCGCCGGCACGACCGCCGGCGCCAGGGCGCGCGGCAGCAATGCCTGATCGTCATTCCCGCGCAGGCGGGAATCCACGCCACGTGGCGTGGAATACTGAGAGTTGTGTAGATCCCCGCCTGCGCGGGGATGACGTCTGCAGTGTTGAGGCCTACATGTGTACCCTCCGTTTTCTGCTTACCGGACTCCTCGCGGTTCTCTCCCCGGCCATCGCGACCGCCCAGACGCCTAAGAACGGCGGCACGCTCACTTACGCGGTGACCGCCGAGGCACCGAGCACCGACTGCCATGCCATCACCACCTATGCCGCCGTGCACGTGCTCGCCCCGCACTATTCCTTGCTTCTCAAAGTCGATCCCGACAACTATCCCAAGCTCAAGCCCGACGTCGCCGAGAGCTGGACGGTTTCCCCCGACGGCCTCACCTACGCGTTCAAGATCCGCGCCGGCGTCACTTTCCACGACGGCACACCGCTCACCTCCAAGGACGTGAAGGCCACCTTCGACCGGATCCGCAATCCGCCGGCCGGCATCGTCTCGATCCGCAAGGAGCTGTTTGCCGACATCGCCAGCATCGACACGCCCGACCCAGCCACCGTGGTCATGAAGCTGAGGGAGCCGGACGCCTCGTTCCTCGACACCCTGGCGCTGCCCTACAACTGCCTCTACAGCGCCGACCGTCTGGCCGAGGACCCCAACTTTCCTGCCAAGACGGTGATGGGCAGCGGCCCCTTCGTGTTCGTCGAGCACCGCGCCGGCTCGCATTGGACGGCCAAGCGCTTCGACAAGTACTGGGAGAAGGGCAAGCCCCACCTCGACGGCTTCAAGGCGGTGTTCATCAAATCGCAGGCCGTCGTGACCGCGCTGCAGGGCGGCCAGATCCAGGCCGAGTTCCGCTCGATCTCGCCGGGCGAACGCGCCCAGCTCGTCAATGCGCTGAAGGACAAGATCACCGTCCAGGAGGCGGCCTGGGTGTGCAAGGTCGACCTGCTGTTCAACTCGGAGGCCAAGCCCTTCGACAACCCGAAGGTCCGGCAGGCCCTATCGATGGCGATCGACCGCTGGGGCGGCTCGGACGCGCTCTCGAAGATTACCATCCTCAAGCCGGTCAGCGGACCCCTTCTGCCGGGGTCGCCGTTCGCGCTGTCCAATGACGAGCTGGCGGCATTGCCGGGTTACGGCCGCGACGTCGAGAAGTCGCGCGCCGAGGCCAAGCGCCTGCTCGCGGAAGCGGGAGCGGCGAACCTGAAATTCAAGCTTGTGAACCGCAACGTCAGCCATCCCTTCACGCCGCTGGGCGTGTTCGTCATCGACCAGTGGCGGCGCATCGGCGTTGCTGCCGAGCACACCCAGTTCGATGTGTCGCAGCAGAAGGCCGCCATCGCCAATGGCGAGTACCAGGTGGCGCTCGACGCCTTCTGCGCAGACACCGACGATCCCAAGCCCCTGCTGCTGCAGTACCTGTCGAAGAGCCGCTCACCGCGCAACATGACGCGCAACGCCAATCCCGAGTTCGATGCGCTCTACGACAAGTTCAAGGCTTCGACCGATGAAAAGGAACGCGCCGGCCTCGCGCGCGACATGCAGCGCAAGGTGATCGAGGCGGCCTACAGCGTGCCGGTGATGTGGTACAGCCGCCTGGTTGCCCACGTCTCCAACATGAAGGGCTGGAAGATCATCCCCAGCCACTTCGCCAACCAGGACCTGGCCGACGTCTGGCTCGATCAATAGCTCGATCGGGCGCTTGGCGCGTAATCCCCTCTCCCCGTTCTTCACGGGGAGAGGGAGCGCGCGATCTCTCTCCGACTGTGACCGCCGTAACAGCGGCGCCTCTGCAAAGCCTATAGCCAGCCCGGCTCCGTTTTCGTGTGGAGCCGAAGGCCATGCTGTGGGACGCTGGAGAGGACTTGGGCGGCGGGCTGCCGGTCGACGTCTATGTCGACTTCGACGGCACCATTGCGCCCGGCGAGCCGACCGATCGGCTGTTCGACCGGTTTGCCGATGCGTCGTGGCGGACGATCGACCGAGCCTGGCTCGAAGGCCGGCTGACGTCCTGGCAAGCCACGGCACAGAACGTGGCGCTGCTGCGGGTCACGCCGGACGAGCTTGTCGCGTTTCTCCGCGGCATACCCATCGATCCGGCTTTTCCGGCTTTCCTCCAGCTGTGCCGGCGCGCGGGCGCGCGCGTCACGGTGGTCTCCGATGGCCTCGACCTTGTGGTGCGCACCGTGCTCGGCGCGGCCGGGATCGACCTGCCGTTCGTCGCCAATCGGCTCGTGTGGCAGGGGGCAGAGCGCTGGGCGGCACGCTTCCCGCATCGCCGCCCGGACTGCAAGTTTCAAATGGGCAACTGCAAGTGCGCGCACCGCCGGCGTCCGTTCACGGCCGTCAACGTCATGGTCGGCGACGGTCGATCGGACTTCTGCATCGCCGAAAGCTGCCAGCTCGTCATCGCCAAGGGATCGCTGTTGCGTCGCTGTCGTGAGCAGCGGTTCCCGCACCTGGCGATGACGGGCTTCGGCGACGCCAACCCGCGCTTCGCGCGTTGGCTGGCGCGCCGCAACGCGCACGCTGCGCCGACGCGCGTCGTGGAAACAAGCATCTGAGCCAAATCAACCAATAAAAGAAACTGCCGATCAGGAGCGAGTAGCAATGTCGACGCTAGAGACGCCGGCCGAAGACCGGAGCTTCATCTTCGAGAGAGGGCAGGTCGGCGCCTTGCTGCTGCACGGGTTGGGCGGCACGCCGGTCGAGATGCGGTACGTGGCGATGGGCCTGGCCCGGGCCGGCATCACCGTGTCGTGTCCGCAGCTGGCCGGCCACAGCGGCAGCTTCGAGGAGTTGCGCTGCTCCCGCTGGCAGGATTGGTATGCGAGCGCCGAAGCCGCCCTCGACCGGCTGCGCCGCCGCTGCGATACCGTGGTTGTCGGCGGCCTGTCGATGGGAGCGGTGCTGGCGCTGCTGCTGGCGGCCGAGCGCAAGGGCGACGTTGCCGGCGCCGCCGTGTATGCGCCGACCTTGCGGCTCGATGGCTGGGGCGTGCCGTGGTATGCGCGCCTCTTCCAGCTGGTCCCACACAAGGCCATCGCCAACTGGTTCGACTTCACGGAGCGCGAGCCCTACGGCGTCAAGGACCCGCGTGTGCGGGCGCTGGTGGCCGCCGCCATCGAGAGCGGCGACAGCGCCAAGGCCGGCATGCTGACCGTGCCGGGCGGCGCCATGTTCGAGTTTCGCGGCCTTGTCGGCGCCGTACGCCGGCGCGTGCCCGGCATCCGCCAACCCGTGCTGCTCGTGCATCCGCGCGAGGACGACCGCGCCAACATCGCCAACTCGTTCTGGCTGCAGCGCAACCTAGCGGGGCCCGTCAGCATGGTGGTGCTCAACGACAGCTATCACGTCGTCACGATGGACCGGCAGCGCCAGATCGTGGCGGACCGCACGGCTGCGTTCGTGGGCGTCGTCGCACGGGAGCGTGACGAAGGCGCTGTCACCCCTGCCGAAACGCTGTGCCCCGCTCGCCGGGTCCCCGGATGCGCGGCCTGAGTGCTGGCTCCGTCACGCAACCCGCAGAATTTCCATCGTGGAGTAGCAAACTCCGAATGCGACAAGGAGACCCGCGATGCGCGAGCCCATAGATAGGACGCTCGCCGGATGCGCTCTCAGCGCCAGTCCACTCAGCAATTCAAACGCAAGCATACCGAGGACCAGCCAGGCAAACGAGGGTAAGGCCAGTCCGGCGAAGAATGGGCTTCGCACGCTGGCCCAGCCGACGAGCACGCCGATGACGGCGTTGTAGATCAGAAAGGCGAGCTGCAGGATAACGCGCTCCGCTGGCGACGAAAGTAGGGGCGACAACGGTCGCCCCCACCTTCTCGTTGGCTCAGGCCCTGCCTCCTTCCTGAGCCTCCACTCCCGAACTCTCTGCAAGATCGGTGTCCTTGGTTTCTCCCAAGAAGAAGTAGCCGATGACCACGGTCATGAGCGCGACGCCGATCGGGTAGTAGAGCCCGGCGTAGATGTTGCCGGTCCACGCCACGATGGCCGTTGCCAGCAGGGGCAACATGCCTCCGAACCAGCCGTTGCCGATGTGGTAGGGCAGCGACATCGACGTGTACCGGATCTTGGTCGGGAACAGCTCGACAAGGAACGCCGCGATCGGCCCGTAGACCATCGTCACGAAGATCAGGAAGATGGTCAGGATCGTCATGGTCTTGAACCAGTCGATCTTGTTGGGATCCGCCTTGGTCGGAAATTTCAACGCCGCGAGTGCGGCATTCCACTGCTGAGCGTTGAAGCCGCTGACCTTGGTCGGGCCAACCTGCAGCTCATTGTTGGCTCCGGCCTTGTGCACGGTCTCGAACGAAAGGCCCGCCTTGGTCAGGAAGTCTTTCGCCCGGTCGCAGTTGGTGAACTTCGACCACGGCCCCACGAAGATGTGGAAGTTGCACTCGGACGTGTCGGTCGTCAGCGTGACCTTGTTCTGCTCCTGGAACGCTACGAGATCGGGGTTAACCGCGTACGAAAGCGTCTGGAACAGCGGGATATAAGTGATCGCTGCGATGAGACAGCCGGCCAGGATGATCTTCAGGCGGCCAATCTTGTCGCTGAGCCAGCCGAAGAACACGAAGAACGGCGTGCCGATCAACAGCGACAATCCAACCATGATGTAGGCCGTGACGATCTCGACCTTCAGCGTGATGGTCAGGAAGAACAGGGCGTAGAACTGGCCCGTGTACCACACCACGCCTTGGCCGGCGGTCGCCCCCAAAAGCGCCAGCAGCACGTATTTGTTGTTCGGACGCCTGAAGAAGGAATCGATGAGCGGGCGCCTCGAGCCCTTGCCCTCTTCCTTCATCTTGGCCCAGATCGGCGACTCGTTCAGCTTCAGCCGAATGTAGACCGAGAATACGAGCAGGAAGAGGGACACAAGGAAGGGTATGCGCCAGCCCCACTCCGCGAAAGACTTGGCGTCGAACAGATAGAACCGGCAGGCGCCAATGACGAAAAGCGCCAGGAAGAATCCAAGCGTCGCCGTGGTCTGAATCCAGCTCGTGGCGTAGCCGCGCTCACCCGGCTGCGAATGTTCGGCAACGTAGGTGGCGGCGCCTCCATATTCGCCACCGAGCGCCAAACCTTGCAGCAAGCGCAGCGACACGAGCAGGACCGGAGCGGTCCAACCGATGCCTGGAATAGTGCCGAAGATGGGAACGGTGTGCGGGCCGAAGGTCGGAAGCAGGCCGACCGCAAAGGTCGCCAGGCCCATGACGAAGATCGTGACAAGGAAGGTGTATTTGCGCCCCACGAGATCGCCGATCCGGCCAAAGATGATCGCGCCGAACGGACGAATGAGGAAGCCTGCCGCATAGGTCGCGAAAGCAGAGAGAAGGGCTGCCGTGTCGTTGCCCGGCGGGAAGAACAGTGCCGCGAAGAACGGGGCGAGTGTGGCGTAGAGATAGAAATCATACCATTCGAAGATGGTGCCCACCGAAGAGGCCAAGATGACGCGCCGCTCTTCGCGCGAAATGCCTTCGCCCGCATGGGCTGTCGTAGACACGGATGCCATTGGCGTTTCCCCAGCGAGGTTGCTTCAAACACTCGTTTCAGACGGTTCAACACGCCTCACGAACTCGTGAGCGCGGCCACTGCCTGACGCTATGCGGCAATTCGAGGACCTGTCTGTTGCCCTTCGGTCTTAGAGCAAAGGATGGGGGTGCGTGCCTCAACAATTTGATTTTGCTGACTTATTCTTGAAATGCCGCGACCCGTCCCATGAGCGCGACGTTCGTCCAATGGGCTGCAAGGTGCGCAGCCTTTCCGGGCTCGGCTACTTTTCCTTGCACGTGTGCTCGTGCTCATCAGCGACCGATAGGGCAGACGGTCTCGACGCACCTTGCGGCAGGCATGGAGGCAGATGTTGGACAACGCCATTCATGTTCCGACAGCGCAGTGGAGGCGGCGCGCCGTGGAATTGGTGCGATCGAAATGGGATGCCACCCATCTTGGCCCGATCGCCGTGTCGCTCCTCATCGTCGCTGCGGTCACTGCCTTGTTGTTCGTGGCCGGTCCGCTGCTCGATTTGGATCACGCTGCCTTCGGCTACTTGATCCCCGTCATCATTGCTGCGACTCGTTGGGGCGCCACGCCGGCAATCGTCTCAGGGCTGGCAGGCTTGGCGGCATCGGCATTCTTCTTCTATCCGCCGATCTACGATATTCGCGTCTACAATCCCGCGCACGTCGCCGACCTCATCCTTTTTGTCGTCGTGGCGGTCGTGACCGGTCAACTCGCAAACAAGGTGCGCGAGCACGTCAAGGCCGCGCGCCAGCGGGAGGAAGAGATGAAGGCCCTCTACTTCTTCTCTCGGCGCCTCGCAGTGGCGTCGAGCCCGGCCGACATCCATGCTGCAATTCAAGATCACGTCAGCGCCATTACCGGCTGCCGCGTTGCGCTGTTTGCTGCGGGCATGGCGCATTCGCCACCCGAGGCGTCACCGCAATGGTCTCACATGCCCGGGGAAATTCAACGCGCCATCCTCGATATATTCCACGGCCGGAGCAATGGGCGTGAGGCGCCGCTGCTCGATCGCAAGACCGGCGCGAGTTGGCTCATTCGCACGTTGTCGCAGCGCAATGCGCTCGTCGGCATCCAGGCGATCGAGCTCGGCAGCGTCTCCCGGCAGAGCATCGACGCTATTCGCGGGCGGGTCGATACAGCCCTTGCCGAGGCGACAGCGACGCTGGAGCGCATCGACGTGGCGCATGCGATCGGGGAAGCCAGGGTCCGCTCCGAAGCCGAGACGCTGCGCGAAGCGCTGATCGGCTCCGTTTCGCATGAGTTGCGCACACCGCTGGCCTCGATCTTGGGCTCGACCTCGGTGCTTTCGCAGGCGTCGGGCGTGGCGCAGGATGCTCGGCTGTCGTCGCTCGTGGACGTGATCCGTGACGAGACCGAGCGGTTGAGCAACGACATTCAGAACCTCTTGGACGCCAGCAGGATCAGCAGTGCCGGAGTGCAGGCGCATCTTGCCTGGACCGAGCCGTCCGATATCGTCAATGCGGCATTGGCACGATTGCAGCGGCGCCTGGAAGCGCACCACATCGATCCGCGGCTGGCGGGGGACTTGCCGCTCGTGCGGGTCGATGCGGTGCTGGTCGAGCAGGCGCTGAGCCAAATCATCGACAACGCCGCCAAATATTCGCCGCCCGGCACGACGATCGCCATTGACGCGCGGGCGGTCGATGCAACCGTCGAGATCGCGGTCACAGACGAGGGCCCGGGTCTCACTGCCGATGAGCAGACGCGGCTATTCCAGCGATTCTACCGTGGTCCCCGGCACCAGGCGGCCGTCAAAGGCTCGGGATTGGGGCTTTGGATTGCGCGCGCCTTCGTCGTGGCCTGCGGCGGACACCTGGAGGCGACCAGCAAGGGCGCGGGGCGAGGGGCGACAGTGACCATCCACTTGCCAGCGCCGACGCCGGCCCAAGTGGACGCATTGGAGAGCAGCGATGCGTAGGCCCGCTCTTGTCGTGCTGGTCATCGACGACGAAGTGCGAATCCGCCGCTTCCTGAGGGCGGGATTCGAGCTCGAGGCCTTCATCGTGCAGGAAGCGGCTACGGGCGCGGAGGGGATAAGAGCCGCGACGCTGAAGCCCGTCGATCTCGTCATCGTCGATCTCGAGTTGCCTGATATGGATGGCGCCGAGATCGTCGAACGGCTGCGGTCATGGTCCAAAGTGCCCATTATCGTGTTGTCGGTCAGAGCCAGCGAAGAGGAAAAGGTACGGCTGCTGGAACTCGGGGCCGACGACTACGTGGTCAAACCGTTCGGCATGGCCGAGCTGTTGGCTCGGGCTCGCGCAGCCTTGCGGCGGCAAGCGCCGGGGCATCAGGCAGATCCAGTCGTCAGAGCCGGCTCCCTCACCGTCGACCTTGCTGCTCGCACGGTCAGCGTCGACGGCAGGCCGATCGGTTTGTCGCCCAAAGAGTACAGGCTGCTGCAGGTTCTTGCCCAGCATGCGGGGAACGTCGTCACCCACCTCCATCTCCTGAGGGAGGTTTGGGGCAGCGCCCATTCCGACGATGCTCACTATCTCAGGATCTTTGTTCGCAAGCTCCGTCAGAAAATCGAGAAAGACCCCACCCAGCCCCGCATTCTGACCACCGAGCTGGGCGTGGGATATCGCCTCTCCATCGATGGAGGGTGATCGTCGCTTTGTTTACGCCGAATTTATGCCGAAACATCAGATGTTTACTCGATAGCCCAGCGTCGCAGTCCTAGCCTTTTCGAGATCGGCCTCTCCCGGCACGTCTCGAAAGAGCGCACGCGTGGCAAAAAGACGTTCGCAGATCTCGACCAAGCAGCCCGCGACCCGCGCCTATTCCAAGCACGTGACGCTGCTCCTGACACAACGTGACGCTCTCATGGCCGAGATCGCGACGTGGCGTTCGCGGGCAACGGTGCCTTCTTCCGCGATCAGCAAGGCGGGGACGCTTCTCACCCGCTACTGGTCCAAAGCAGATTGGGAAGCGCGCGAGGAGATCCTACGCGCCGCTCGCTGGCTATTGAACATAGGAAAGATGCAGTCTCGAACCGGTGTGGCCAAGGTCGGCTGAAGACAGAGGTTCGCTGCACCTTGGCGAGGTGGCCGGCGGGCCGGAACCCGATCTCGAGCAGGCTAAATGTGCTCCCAGAGCATCGCGATGATTCAAACTATCGAGGAGCTTGCTGAGATATCCATAGCGCGCGGTTGCGGTTTCGCAGCGCTGGCCATCGCCACACTAACGGTCGGTTTGTCATGGGACATGGTGCTGGCGGCCAAAACCGGGGGTCTGTTGGCGCTGTTGGTGTGCGCGGTCCTCGCTGGCAAAGCCTGGAGGGCACTTGCCCGACCGGTGGCAAAGACCGAGCTTTGGCTGATGCTCCAACGCAGTGACCGCCCCCGTGGCCCCTGCGCGCAACACATCATCGGTACAGCGCTGCGTGGATGCTATCTGCGTTTTGCACTCCACGCCGCATGCGTGAGCGCTTCTCTGCTCGCACTATCTGTCGGTCTGCAGCTCAATCTCGGCCCGGCCGTCGAGGTCATCACCCTCAGGTAGGCTCAGTGGTGATTGGCCTCGGGCGTCGGAGTTACCTACCTCACCCCGGCTTGCCCTCGAAGAACTCTTTCACGCGGGTGAAGAAGCCGGCGGAGTGGGGCGAGGTCTCACCGTGGCTCTCGCGCTCGAAGCTCTCGAGCAGCTCGCGCTGGCGGGCGGTCAGGTTCTTGGGCGTCTCGACCTCGACCTGGATATACATGTCGCCGGTCACCTTGGAACGCAGCACCGGCATGCCCTTGCCCTTGAGGCGGAACTGCTTGCCGGTCTCGGTGCCTTCCGGAACCTTGACGCGCGTCTTGCCGCCGTCGACCGTCGGCACGTCGATGTGGCCGCAGAGCGCCGCCGTAGTCATGGAGATCGGCACGCGGCAGAAAATGTCGTCGCCGTCGCGCTGGAAGAACTCGTGC
>Ga0111539_10013858_pt1 | contig 10079 bp, 11 predicted proteins | sample RhiMethybrSRZTD1_FD_79667 | JGI IMG/M metagenome (GOLD analysis project Ga0111539, IMG submission 79667) | Populus rhizosphere microbial communities from Tennessee, USA - Rhizosphere MetaG P. TD hybrid SRZTD1 (version 2) (version 2) | ecosystem: Host-associated > Plants > Roots > Rhizosphere >... | reverse complement strand
CCTCCGCGGCGTCGACGAAGCTCGTCCGCACGTCGCACAGGGCCACGATCTCCACTCCGGCCAGGCGGTGCAGCGGGTACAGCGAACGCAGCGCGCCCAGGCCGCCGTCGGTGGTGGCCGAGCCGCCCAGGCCGACGAGGACCCGCCGGGCCCCGGCGTCGACGGCGGCCGACACCAGCTCGCCGGTCCCGACCGTGGACGCGCCGATCGGATCGTTGCCTTCGGCCCCGCCCACCAGCGACAGGCCCGACGCCCGGGCCATCTCCACCACCGCGTTACGCCCGTCGAGCCGCCACGCCGCGGCCACCGGTTCACCCAGCGGTCCGGTCACCATGGTGCTGCGGTTGGGGCCGCCCAGCACGTCGAGGGTCCCCTCGCCCCCGTCGGCCACCGGCGCCTCGTCGCACTCCCATCCGGCCGCCGCCGCGGCGCGCCCTACCGCGGCCGCCACCTCGGCGGCCGAGGCGGTGCCGCGCATCTTGTCCGGAGCGACGACGACACGCACAACTGCCTCAGTGTTGCCGATCGTCGGGACCACTAGCGTGAACGACTCGTGGATCGTCCCGTGGTGGTGGTGTCGAACCGAGGGCCCCTGTCGTTCCGGGAGGACGCCGACGGCACGCTGGTGGCCCGGCGCGGAGCCGGCGGCCTCGTGTCCGGCCTCGGACCGCTGCTGGCGGGGACCGACGGGCTGTGGGTGGCCGCGGCCATGTCGGACGCCGACCGCAAGGCCGCGGCCGCGGGGGTGGTGGACGCCGAGGACTTCCATGTCCGCCTGCTCGCCGTCGATCCCGAGGCCTACCGGCTGGCCTACGACGTGGTCAGCAACCAGACCCTGTGGTTCGTGCACCACGGCCTCTACGACCTGCCCCGGACCCCTGCCTTCGGGCTGGAGCTGCGGGAGGCCTGGCACGCGTACCGCCAGGTCAACGAGGCCTTCGCCGACGCCGTGGCCGAGGTGGCGCCGGCCGGCGCCGCGGTGCTGGTCCAGGACTACCACCTGGGCCTGCTCGGCGTCAGCCTGGCCGAGCGGCGGCCCGACCTGGCCGCGGTGCACTTCAGCCACACCCCGTTCGCCACCCCCACCTGGCTGCGCGTCCTCCCCGAGCACATCGCGGGCGAGGTGTTGTCGGGCCTCGCCGCCCACCGGGCCTGCGGCTTCCACACCCGGGGCTGGGCCGACGACTTCCTCGCCTGCGCCCGGGAGGTGCTGGCGCTCGCCCCCACCACGTTCGTGTCGCCCCTGCCGACCGACGCCGACGACGTGCTGCGAGCCGCGGCCTCGCCCGCCTGCGACGCCGCGCTGGCCGAGATCGAGGCGGACGTGGGCGACCGGCGGGTCATCGCCCGGGTCGACCGCATCGAGCTGTCCAAGAACCTGCTGCGGGGGTTCCTGTCCTTCGACGACCTGCTGGACCGCCGGCCGGAATGGCGCGAGCGGGTCGTGTTCGTCGCCTCCGTCTACCCGTCACGCACGGGCGTGGCCGCGTACCTCGACTACCAGGACGAGGTGGAGCAGCTGGTGGCCCGGGTCAACGAGCGCTGGGCGACCCCGGGGTGGACACCGATCGTCTACGACACCCGGGATGACTACCCCCGCTCGGTGGCCGTGCTGCGCCGGGCCGATGTCCTGCTGGTCAACCCCATCCGCGACGGGCTCAACCTCGTGGCGAAGGAGGGCGGCATCGTCAACCAGCGGGACGCGGTGCTGTGCCTGTCCCGCGAGGCCGGCGTGTGGGACGAGGTGGGCGAGGCCGCGGTGCAGGTCCCGCCGTTCGACGTGGCGGGCACGGCCGACGCCCTGGACCTGGCCCTGCGCATGGCCCCCGAGGAGCGCCGGGCCCGCGCCGAGCTGTTGCGCACCCTGGCCATGGCCCGCAAGCCGGCCGACTGGCTGGCAGACCAGCTCGCGGCGGCGGGCTAACCCAGCCGGCGCAGCAGGTCGACCACGCCGCCGGGATCGTCGACCAGGAGGTCGGCCCGGGCCACCAGCTCGGGCGGAGCCTCGGGGCCGGCGACCACCACCCGCACGGTGTGGACCCCCCCGGCTGCCAGGCGGTCCAGCGCCGCGAACGCGGGCAGGTCGCCCCGGTCGTCGCCCGCGTAGCAGACGGCCGACAGGCCGGCGGTGAGCGCTTCCAGCGCCGTGCCCTTGTCGGCGGCGATGGGCGGGTGCAGCTCGACCGACATCTTGGCCGGCCGCGCCTCCAGGCCCGACCGGAGCGCCTGGGCCTCGGCCCACGCCTGGACCGCGGGAGCGAGATCGGGCCGGGTGCGGTAGTGGAGCGTGAGCGACAGGCCCTTGGGCTCGATCACCATGCCTTCCGGGCCTGCGCCGGCGGAGACGCGGGCGACATCCGCCACCACCTCCCGCCAGGCGCCCGTCCCCGGGAGATCGCTGCGGACCCCGTCCCGGACCACCTCCAGCCCGTAGAGCCCCGACAAGACCACGCTGGGCGGCAGCAGCGGGCGGAGGAAGTCGACCGGCCGGCCCGACATCACCGCCACCAGGCCCAGGCGGCCGGCCAGGTGGTCCAGCAGGTCGACCGCGCCGTCCACCGGACGCGCCTCGGCGGCCACGTCCACGATGGGCGACAGCGTGCCGTCGAAGTCCAGCACCACCGCCGCCCGGGCGGGGCGCTCGACGAACGGCGCCAGCAGGTCCACTCGGGGCGGGCAGCTAGCCCGCGGCGATGTCGGTGCCCAGCAGCACCAGGATGTTCGCCCCGGCCAGGTCGACCGGCGGCGGGTCGGTCATCGGCTTCACCGACTCGGGTGGCAGGCCCAGCTCGGTGGCGAGGCGGGCGGCCTCCTGCTCGAAGCCCGCGCTGGGCAGGATCTCGGTGGTCGTCAGCTCGGTGTCCGGGGGCGCATTGGCCGGCTCGACCGCCTGGTAGCCCGCTTGCGTCATGCGGTCCGTCTGCGTACGGGCCGCGCCCGAGACGCCCGAGGCGTTGGCCACGATCAAGATCACCTCGGCCTGCGGCCGGATCGGCGCGGTGGTGGTGTCGCTGGAATCGGGCGACGTGGCGTCGGCGGCCGCGTCGCTGGTGGGCGTAGCGGTCTCGACAACGATCCCCGAACCGCTGTCGTCGATGGCCCGGAGCAGGAAGAACCCCAGCACCGCAGCGACAGCCACCAACACCACCCCGCGTACGGGGCTGGGACGGGGGGGCCCGCTCGGTGGTCGCTCGGTGGTCTGCATGCGGCTGGTCCTCCTCAGCGCCCGTGGCCGAAGGTCGGCCCGCCCTCGACCCGGGCCCGGCGGCGCTGCTGGCGGGCGCGCCGCAGCCGGTGGACCACGAGCGGGTCGTAGTCGCCGGCCTCGGGATCGTCGAGAAGCTGGTTCAACAGTTGGTAGTAGCGGGTGGGTGAGAGGTGGAGGCGGTCGCGGATGGCGTCCCCTTTGGTCGAGGGAACCAGCCACCACCCTCGCTCGAAGTCGAGGATTGCCCGGTCACGATCGCTGAGTACCACTCGGGTAAGGCTGGCCTGGTGTCCTGCGCGATGCAAGCACCCCCCGCGGCGGTCCGGCCGCGGGCGGCGGGCCGGTATCGTCCGGAGGCCGCCCGAGTAGCTCAGCCGGCCAGAGCAGGCGCCTTGTAAGCGTCAGGTCGCGGGTTCGACTCCCGCCTCGGGCTCAGCTCCGCCTGCGGGCGATCTCGAAGCACGCGAGTGCGGCCGCGGCCGACACGTTGAGTGACCCCAGGCGTCCCATCAGGGGTATGGCCACGACCTCGTCGCAGCGCTCGCGCACGAGCCGCGACAGCCCCCGGCCCTCGGCGCCGAGCACCAGGCACACGGGCCCGTCGGCCCCGGCCACGTCGTACAGGCTGGTGGAGGCGGCCCCGTCGAGGCCCACCACGTGGACGCCCTCGTCCCGCATGCGGGCCAAGGCCGCGGGCAGGCCGCCGACCACCGCCAGGGGCACATGCTCGATCGCCCCGGCCGCGGCCTTGGTGGCCGCGGGGGTGACGTGCACGGCCCGGTGGCGGGGCAGGATCGCCCCGGTGACCCCGGCACACTCGGCCGAGCGCAGGATGGCGCCCAGGTTGCCGGGGTCGGTCACGCCGTCCAGGGCGACGAGGAACGGCGCCGCTCCCCGGGTCAGGTCGTCGAGGTCGGCCTCCGGCAGCGGTGCGGCCAGCGCCAGCACCCCCTGCGGCGCCTCGCAGCGGGCCTGGGCCGCAAACCGGCCCTTGCTGACCGGGAGCACGCTGACCCGCTGGCCGGCCGCGAGCTCCCGGATGTCGGCGAGGACCGGCGCGTTGTCGCCCTCGTCGACCATCCACACCTCGCGCACCCGGCGACGGCCGGCCAGCAGCAGCTCGCGCACGGCCTGGCGGCCTTCCACCTGGTCGCCGCCCAACCCACGCCCGGTCGCCCCGCCACGGCGCCCACCGCCGCCCGCCCGCGCCGGTCCGGGTGCTCCCCCGCCGCGCCGCCCGCCGCCTGCCGGCGCCGGTCCGGGTGCTCCCCCGCCGCGACGCGATGCGGCCTGGCGGCCCGACGGCTGGCGCCCACCCGACTTGCGGGGCGGGCGCGAAGAGCGGCCGCCGCGGGTCGGGGTCATGGCCGGGCCCCCGTGACCAGGGCTACCGCCAGGCAGGCGACGCCCTCGGCCCGCCCCAGGGCGCCCAGGCCCTCGGCCCGCTTGCCCTTGATCGTGACCGGGGCGCCCACCGCGACGGTGAGCCGCTCGCACATGGCGGCGCGGTGGGGGGCGAGCTTGGGGCGCTCCAGGACCACGGTGCAGTCCACGTTCTGGGGCTCCCAGCCCGCGGCCCGAACGTCGGCGACGGCGCGGCCCAGCAGGTCGAGGGAGTCGGCGCCTGCCCAGGCCGGGTCGGTGTCGGGGAAGTGCTGGCCGATGTCGCCCAGCCCCGCCGCGCCGAGCAGCGCGTCGGTCACGGCGTGGGCCACCACGTCGGCATCGCTGTGGCCGGCGAGGCCCGGCCCCTCGGGGAAGGTCACGCCCCCGAGCACCAGCGGCCGGGCGGGGTCGTCGGAGAACGGGTGGACGTCGAATCCCTGTCCCACGCGGATCTGGTCACCGGGCACGGAGCAGCGCCTCGGCCACGATCAGATCGGACGGGTTCGTGATCTTGAGGTTGAGGGGCGAGCCGTCCACGACGACCACCTTGCCACCCGCCGCCTCCACGAGCGATGCGTCGTCAGTGGCCTCGGGCTCATCCTCGTGCGCGGCGCGGAGCGCCGCAGCCCGGAAGGCCTGGGGCGTCTGCACCGCCACCAACCCGTCCCGGTCGGCCACCCCGCCCGAGCGCCACCGCAGCGTGTCGGCCAGCGGGACGCCGGGGACGGCGGCATCGGCCCCCGCCCGCACCGCCGCCACCACCGCGCTGAACAGGTCGCTCCCGGCCAGGGGCCGCGCCCCGTCGTGCACCACCACCACATCCACGTCCGGCGGGACGTGCGCCAGCCCGGCGCGCACCGAGGCCGAGCGGGTGTCCCCGCCGCCCGCCACCGCGTCCGCCTCCGGCTCCCCCGTGGCCACGACCGACGGCGGGAGCACGACCACGATCCCGTCCGCGACGGTGCGCGCATCCTCGAGCGACCAGTCGAGCACCCGGCGGCCGCCCAGCGGTTGGAACTGCTTGGGAGCGCCGAACCGGCTCCCCGATCCGGCCGCCACCACGATGGCCCACACCGATCCCATGACCGCCCGGAGGCTACCGCTATCGACCCCCGCGGCAGCCCTTCGACGACTTGGGGTCGTGGCATCGTTATCGTTTGCCCGTGATGACGCCCGCGGACCTCCTCGCCGACGTGGACCTGTTCGGCGACCTGACGCCCGATGAACGCCAGCAGCTGGCCGACGCCAGCACCACGGAGGAGCTCCGCCGCGGCGACGTGCTGTTCCACGAGGACGACGACGCCGACACGCTGTATGTGGTCATCGAAGGCCGCATCGCCATCGCCAAGCGCTCGATCGACGGGCGCGAGTCCGTGGTGGCCCTCATGGAAGCGGGCGACCTGTTCGGCGAGATGTCCCTGTTCGAACCGCTCGGTCGGTCGGCCGAGGCCCGCGCCCTGGAGCCGTCGCAGGTGCTGGCCATCGGCTACGGACCCATCCGCCAGGTCTACGAGCGCCGGCCCGAGCTGCTGTGGGGCGTCGTCGAGCTGATGGCCGGGCGCATCCGCAACATGGACGTCGCCCTGGCCGACTCGGTGTTCCTGGACGTCACCGGGCGCACGGCCAAGCGCCTGGTCGAGATGGCGTCCGGCGCCGACGAGTTCACGTTGCCGGTCACCCAGGAGGAGCTGGCAGCCATGGTGGGCGCCTCCCGGGAACGGGTGAACAAGGCCATCGCCAGCTTCGTCCGCCTGGGCTGGATCGAGCAGTCCGAGCGCCGCTACCGCATCACCGACCGCGAGCAGCTCGAACGCCGCGCCCGCTAGCTCGGCCCCGCGAGGAACGCCACGGCGCGGGACCAGGCGTCCGCCGCGTCGTCGGGACGGTGGGCGGGACGGCTGGGGTCGTGGGCGAAGCCGTGGTCGGCGCCCTCGTAGCGCACCACCTCGACACCCGCGTCCTCCAGGGCCGCCAGGCCGTCGGCACCGACCCAGGGGTCGGCGGTGCCCGCCAGCATCAGCGTCGCGGCCGCCCCCGGGGCGGTCACCGCGGCCAGCGGGTCGCCTTGGGTGGGGCTCTCCCACATGTCCGGGACCCGGGGCATGCCGTAGAACGAGACGGCGCGGTCGAAGCGCCCGGTGCCCGCGGCCTTGAGCGTGTACATGCCGCCCATGCAGAACCCGAGGACGCCGACGGGCTCGACCCCGGTGGCGTCGGCCGCCGCGACCGCGTCGCCGAGGATCCGCTCGTCCTCCAGTGTGCCCCCCGCCTCCAGGCGCTCGGGCAACGGCAGGTGCTCGCGGCCCGGCCACAGCTCGACCGCGCACACCACCCAGCCGTTCTCGGTCGCGAGGCGGGCGACGTGCTCGTCGAACAGGGGGCGCAGGCCGCCGATGTCGGGCAGGACGACCAGGCCGCGGCGGGCCTCGCCGGGCGGCTGGGCCAGCTCGGCGGGCGTGCCGGACGGGAGCGTGATGCGCACGCTCAGGAGTATCGATCGAGGATGCTGGTCTCGGCCAGCCGGGACAGCCCTTCCTTGATGGCCCGGGCCCGGGTCTGGCCCACCCCGGTGACGTCGTCGAGGTCGTCGATGGTGGCCCGCATGATCTTCTGCAGGGTGCTGAAGCGGTGGACGATGCGCTCGATGATCGACTCGGGCAGCCGGGGGATGCGCGACAGCAGCCGGTAGCCCCGGGGCTGCACGTTGGCGTCGAGGTCGACGGCACTGCCTGGCAGGTGCAGGGTGGCCGCCACCGCCTTGGCGTCGAGCAGCTCCTCGGTGCTCATGGCCGACAGCGCGGCCATGGCCTGGTCGAGGCGCCAGCGGGTCTCGGGGGTGAAGTAGTCGAGCATGACCAGGCGGCGGTCGTCGTCGACCCCGCCCATCAGCTCCTCGAGCTGGAGCTTGACCAGCCGGCCGTCCACCCCCAGCTCGACGATGTCGCCGCTGATCTCGTCCGCGATGCGCCGCACCATCTCGGTGCGCTGGAGGACGTTGACCACGTCGCGCACCGTCACCAGGTCCTCGACCTCGAGCGCCGAGAGGGACGCGGTCACGCCGTCGAGCCGGTCGCGGTAGCGCTCGAGCGTCTGCAGGGCCTGGTTGGCCCGCACCAGCAGCCGCGGGATGGTCTCCAGCGGGTGCTTCTCGTCGTTCACGTACACCGCGATGATCGACATGTCCTCGGACACCGAGATCACGGGCACGTCGATCGACCGGGCCACCCGCTCGGCGGTGCGGTGCCGCGTGCCGGTCTCGGAGGTGGGGACGTTGGGGTTGGGCACCAGGTGGACGTTGGCCCGGGCGATGCGGCTGGCGTCGGAGGCCAGGATGATGGCGCCATCCATCTTGGCCAGCTCGGACAGCCGCTGGGGCGAGAAGGCGGCGTCGAGCAGGAACCCGCCCGAGCAGATGTTGAGCACCTCGGGGCCGTCGCCCACCACGATGAGCGCACCCATGTTGGCCTGGAGTATCCGATCGATGCCCTCGCGCAGCCCGGTGCCCGGGGCCACGGCGGCGAGCGCGTCCATGAGCTCGGCACTGGGGCGGGAAACCACGCGCGACAGGGTACTGCGGTACCTGGCTCTCCCTCGGCGAACCGCCTCGCTGGGGACTCAGGACACCACCGGCTGCGGGCGGAACGCCCGATGGTGCACCGCCTCCCCGATCGAAGTGGCTCGATCCAGCCGCATCCCCTCCGGGGCCTCCGGGGCGGAGCGCGGCACCAGGGCCCGGCCGAAGCCGAGGCGGGCGGCCTCGGACAGGCGCCGCTCGGTGCGCTGGACCTGCCGCAGCTCGCCGCCCAGGCCGATCTCCCCGCAGGTCACCAGGTCCGCGGGCACCGGCCGGCCGGTGGCGGACGACGCCACCGCCAGCGCCACCGCCAGGTCGGCTCCGGGCTCGCTCACCCGCACTCCGCCGGCGACGGCCACGTGCACCTCGGCTCGGCCGACGTCGAGCCCGGCGTGGCGGTCGAGGACCGCCAGCACCTGGGCCAGCCGGCCGCCGTCGACGCCCTGGGCCGTGCGCCGCGGCGCGGGGGCGGTGCTGGGCACCACCAACGCCTGCACCTCGACCAGCAGGGGCCGCCAGCCGTCGAGCACCGGGGCCACCACCGACCCGGGCACCCCGGGCTGGCGGTCGGCCAGGAACAGGGCGCTGGGATCGGGCACCCCCACCAGGCCGGACTCGCCCATCTCGAACAAGCCCAGCTCGTGGGTGCTGCCGAAGCGGTGCTTGACCGCCCGCAGCATGCGCAGGGCGTGATGGCGGTCGCCTTCGAAGGCCAGCACCGTGTCGACGAGATGCTCGAGCACCCGCGGCCCGGCCAGGGCCCCGTCCTTGGTGACGTGGCCCACCAGCACCACGCTCACGCCCCGCGCCTTGGCCTCGGTGACCAGCCGCTGGGCGCAGCCCCGCACCTGGCCCACCGAACCGGGAGCGCTGCCGAGGTCGGGGTCGAACACGGTCTGGATCGAGTCGACGACCACCACGGCGGGAGCCAGCGCGTCCAGGTGCGCCACCACGCGGGGCAGGGACGTCTCGGCCACCAGCCAGAGCGACGGGGCGCTGACCCCGAGCCGCTCGGCCCGCAGCGCCACCTGGCGGGCCGACTCCTCGGCCGTCACGTATAGGCAGGTGACGCCCCGGCCCGCCACCGAGGCCAGGGCCTGGAGCAGCAGCGTGGACTTGCCCACGCCGGGCTCGCCCCCGACCACGGTCACCGAGCCGGGCACGAGCCCGCCGCCCAGCACCCGGTCGAGCTCCCCGTCGCCCGTCGCCATGGGCTCGGCGGCGTCGCCCACCGCTTCGGCGATGGGGATGGGCACCGACGGCGGGGCCAACGCCGCGCCGGTCCGGCCCGGACGGGCGGCCACCACCAGCTCCTCGTTGAGCGAACCGCTCGCCTCACAGGCCGGGCACCAGCCCATCCACTTGGGCGCGTCCGCCCCGCACTCGCTACAGCGATAGACCGTCCTGTGCCGCACGGCCGAGACACTACGGAGGGGGTATGACAACCAAGGCGGTGCCGACGGAGAGTTCAGGTGACCGCGCGGTAACGTCGGCGGCCGTGCGTGCCCGGGTGCTGGTCCCGCTGTATGTCGCTCTCGCCGCCGTCGTGACCTGGCCCATGCCGTTGCACATGGGCGCGTCGCTCAACTACGGGGCCGAGCCGGTGGCCACCGTGCCGCTGTTCAACCTGTGGACGCTGCGCTGGAACGAGATCGCCATCGGCGACCTGTTCCGCGGCTACTGGGACGCGCCGCTGTTCCACCCCACCACCGGGACGTTCGCGCTGTCCGAGCCCCAGCCGCTCACCGGGCTGGTGTTCGCGCCGCTGGCCTTCCTGAGCAGCAACCCGGTGCTGGCCTTCAACCTGGTGCTGCTCGCCGCGCTCACCCTGAACGGCATCGCCGGGCGCCGGCTGGCCCGCACGCTGGGCGCCCGGCCGGTGGCCGCGGCCGTCACCGGGGCCCTGGCCGT
>Ga0111539_10013852_pt1 | contig 10081 bp, 8 predicted proteins | sample RhiMethybrSRZTD1_FD_79667 | JGI IMG/M metagenome (GOLD analysis project Ga0111539, IMG submission 79667) | Populus rhizosphere microbial communities from Tennessee, USA - Rhizosphere MetaG P. TD hybrid SRZTD1 (version 2) (version 2) | ecosystem: Host-associated > Plants > Roots > Rhizosphere >... | reverse complement strand
TGGAAGGTCGCTCGTGGGCGCGAGAGGACCGCTGGAACGGGTTCATGTCTTGGCTCGAGCAGAGGCGCGACGAAGCGCACCCTGCAGGGTCGCGTTCGCTCTCATTGAAGCTCGTCGTGGACGGCGACGCTCCACCCGTGCTGAAGGCTTACGTCAGCAACTTCGACGAGCTCGGCATTTTTCCTATGCGAGAAGCGAAGGAAAATCACGTATCCTAATGCGCGATGGGGTCTTTGGTGCGGGGCAGCACGGAGGTCGTGCTGGCATGCAGGTCCCTCGTCGGCCGATCGCGATTGGCGCAGCTACGGCTCAACGAGCTGACCGTTTCCTCGGAGCACGCGGTGCTCTTCTGGGAGCGTGCCGCATGGCGCGTGCGCGATCTCGGGAGTCGCAACGGGACCTTCGTGAATGGCAAAAGGCTGGCCAGCGGAGGCTCGCACGCGTTGGGCGTTGCGGACCGACTGGGATTCGGCGATCCCAACGGCCTTTGGAAGGTGGCGAGCGCCGATGCGCCCGAGCCGTGTGCCTATCAAGAAGGCGATGAAAGCGCTTGTTTCGGACGAGGGGGGCTGCTCTTGCTCCCCGACGAAACCTCCCCCGAAGCGAGCGTCTACACGCGCGGCGGCCACTGGGTCATCGAACATGGCGGCGAGGTTGCTCCCATCGAGAGCGGCGAGCGCGCGGCACTGTCGAGCGGCGTGTGGCGCCTCCTCTTGCCGGAGGTCGAAGCCGCGCGGGCTACGGAGAGCGCGCCGCTCTACACCGCGGACCTATCCCTCAGGTTCAAAGTCAGCAAGAACGAAGAAGAGGTGGAGGTCTCGGTCCATTGCGACGGGGTCACGCGAACCTTGCCGCGCCATGCGTGCCTTTACACGCTGCTCACGCTCGCGCGGCACCGCGTGGTCGCCAGCCACGAAGAAGAGACGTGGATGCATGCCGAGGAATTGGCGAAAAGGCTGCGCTGCAGCCGCGAAAAGCTCAACGTCGACATCCACCGGATTCGACGGCTCTTCCAGATTGCCGGCGTTCACGACGCCGCGGACATCGTCGCGCGCCGCAACGTCCACGAGCTTCGCACGGGCGGGGCGGCCATCGTCGTCGAAGGACTTTGATCGAAGAGCAGCCGTAGTTGTCGGCGCGCGACCTGCACGAGCTTCCGCGTGTTGGCGTAGGTCGTACCGACCTCCCGCGCAATCTCGTCGTATTCGGCCCCCGCGGCTCGCAAAAGCAAAGCCTGGCGTTGCCGTTCGGGAAGCCGCGCCATCGCTTCGAACGCCGTTCGTAGCTCTCTGCGCGCGACGATGTAGGAGAGCCCATCGAGCGTGCGACTCGGGGGATCGTCGGTGGCATCGTCGGCGCTGTGGAATTCGGCCAGCTCGCGACGACACACGCGCTGGCGATGTCGATCGCGCGCGATGTTGCGGATGATCGTCGCCCACCAGGAAATCGGGTTACCGATCTGGTCGTGCGTCGGCTGAGCCGCTTCCATGACGCGCAGTGTCGCCTCCGCCAGCAGGTCGTCGGCCTCCGCGGTATCGCAATGGCCCCACCGTAGACACATCTTGTACAGGATCGCGCGCGCCGACGAGAGCACGAGAAGCGGATCGCCATGCCGTGGGAGCGAGGGACTCGACGTTTGGAGCGGCGGAAGCGGCATCGCGGGGGCGTCCTCCGTAACCTTCTGGAGGAAGGAAATAGACGAACCCGCGTTCATTCACCATTTCATGCCCTTACAAGGTCCGGAACGATTCACAGAACGGGTACTCGAGCGTCCATCCGAGGAATCTACTACCCGCACCCCTATGGTCCGGGGTGCCGATGGGACGTTGGTATGACGCACCTCATGAAAGTCACTTGTGCGGGCCAGGCTCAAGTCACCATCACCTTGGGCGGTGATCGCTTGCGGTTCGTCGATGGATCCGCCTCTGCGTTGGTCGAACCGGGGGAACACCCCTTCATCTGGGTCGCGGCGGGCGAAGTCGGAACGCGCTACTCGGTGGCCATCGTCGAGCCGTCGAAGGCCTTCTTTCAGCACGCAGCGGTGCTCGACGAATCCGGGCGCGACGCAGGGATCTACTGGGTCAGCCTCTGACCGGTACTTCCGCGCGTCGTCGCGTCACAAGGCCGCCGCTTGGTCGAGGCTCACGCCGAGCGCCTTCTTGGCGATGGCGTCGAGCGCTTCGCGCGGACCGCTGAAATGAAGGGTCTGATGCAGGTGGGTGAGCTTCTCGCTCGGCCCGAGCGCCGCCGCCGGTGAGCTCGATTCGATCTCGTAAAAGCCGCCGAGCGATGCTTTGCCCGGCTCGGTGGGCCCGTCGTTGTAGCTGTTGACGACGTCGCCGCCGTAAGGCTCTTTCTGCTGCTCCCACATGCTGTTCACGTAGCGAGTGGCCGCGGCGGGTTTCGAATAGAAAACGATGGTAAGGAGCTTGGCTTCGTCGCTGTAGCTGCCGAGCACGGATTTGGCGCGCGCGGGTCCGAGACCGATCTTGCTGCGGTATTGGCCATCGCACTTGAAGAGGAGAAACCCTTCCTCGGAGCGCACGGCCAAGCGATCGGAAGGCACCTTGCCGAAATAGCGATCGTTGACGATCTCGCCGCCGCCGCTTTTTTCGAACGGCACGATCACGCGCGTGCCGGGCACGGGGGCGAACATGCCGAGGATCCAGACGCTCAAGAGCCCCTTGGGCTCGCTCCAGGCGACCTTGCCGAGGTTGGTGATCGTGCTCGCGGTCGTAAAGCCAACCCATTTTACACCGGAGGGCAATGTCATTCCGAGGCGATCGTTCGCCTCGCCGGCGCCGACGAGGGACACCTTGCGCTCGACGCCGACGGAGAACACGGTGCCCGCGTAATTGGTGAGATCCATTCGGCGGACGAACGTGACCGAAGAAGCGCTCGACTCTTTGGCTTCCCACGCCCCCTCTTGCATCGCGTGCGGCGTCTGCCAATTGGGGAAGGCGAACGGTTTGCCCGGCGGAAAATAGAGCGCGTATTGGCCCCCTTCGGGGCCGAGCCAAAAGCGATCTTCGCCTCCGTAGTTGTCGAACTGGGTGGCGGTCTTGCCCTCTTCGATGAACTTGCGGTTGACGAAGCCGAGACTTCGCCCGTCCGGCTCGACGGCGCTCGTCATCACGCGGGCCTGGTACTGCGCCGAGACCGCGACGCGCCCGCCACCTGGGGCCTCGAGGACCTTCAGCTGTCCAAAGCGCGAGAGAAACGCGACGTCACTGGCAAACGTGGTGAGCGGCATCGAAGACTTGGATCCTTGTGATGTCATAGGTTCTTGTTTGGCGTTCGCTTCCGCCTGCGAGGGCGCGACCGCAGGGGGTGCAGCGGGCCCTTGCGCGGCTGGGCAAGCGGCGAGGCCGGCAGAGAAAACGAGGAAAGATGCGACGCGACGTCGTTCCGAGCTCATTGTGGCCCTCGTCCCAAACGCGGGCGAGGATACCACCGACGTCGCCCGTCAAAGAGCCTGATTGACCATCGCGCGCGTGACGAGCTCTTCGATTCCGTTCTCGTCTTCGAGCCCCGAACGCACCTCGACGATCTTTCCATCGGCGCCGATGGCGATGAGCGTCGGAAGGTTGCTGACGCCGTAGCGACGAGCCACCTCTTCGTCGGCGTCGAAGACGATGGGGTAGCTGAGCCCCTTCTTCTTCGCAAAAAGCGGCGCGCGCCCCGGCTCGTCGCTGGTGTTGACGCCGACCACGACGAGCCCCTTGTCGCGATGTTTGCGCGAGACGCGATCGAGGATGGGGGCGACGACCTGGCACGGCTCGCACCACGTCGCCCAGAAATCGAGCAGAACGGCGCGCCCCTTGAGATCGTTCAGATGAATCCGATCACCGTCGCTGCTCGTCACGACGTCGAGGGTAAAATCGGGGGCTGCCTTGCCCACCATGCGGCGATCGGAGAAGAGGCGGGGGAGGATCGCCAAACCGAAGAGCGCGCTCAGCGTCACTAGGGCGACAATTGCGGGATAGAGAATCTTGCCAGAATAAAACTCGCGCTCGGCCATTCGTGCGTAGGGTATAGCGCTCGCCTACGTCGATGGCACGCCCGAACCGGCGATGACCGCCGATGTTTCGCGCACTGCTCGACCGGTGGGGGTGGCGATTCGCGGTATGCGTATGCGGAATCGCGCGCCGCCGAGGGGGCTCGGACCGGCGTCGATGGTTCCGCCGTGCTCGACGACGATCTTCTTGCCAATGGCCAGACCGAGCCCCGTGCCGTCCGCTTTCGTCGTGACGTACGGGTCGAAGATCGAATCGCGCATGCCTTCGGGGACGCCGGGACCGTCGTCGTCGATCTGAATGGCGAAGGCCTTTTCCTCGACCAAAACGCTGATCTCGACGTGCCCCTGGGGGCGGTGGCCGAGCACCGCCTGCACGGCGTTGCGCAGGATGTTGGAGACGACCTGGCGCAGCATCTGACGATCGAGGTGCACCGGCATGGGCTCGTGCGGCACGTTGAACGTGACTTCCACCTGGCGCGGTTCGCTCGCCTGCCCGGCGCCGTCGGTAGCCCCGGCCTTGGCCTGCTGGAGCTCGTCGCGGATCAAGAGCGCGTGGCTCTCTTGTTCGGTCACGAATTCCCCCAGATCGCCGAGCTGAAGCTCGGCTCGGGGTAGGCGCGCAAAAGAGCTGAACTCACCGACCAAGCGTCGGAGCGTCCCCACCTCTTCTTCGACGACCTCGAGCGTGGTGTCGATGAGCTTGCGAAAGCTCGGATCGGTCCCTTCGTACTTGCGGTGGCACTCCTCGACGGCGAGCAAGATGGGGGTGAGCGGGTTCTTGATCTCGTGCGCCAGGCGGCGGGCCATTTCCTGCCAAGTGCTCATTCGCTGCAAAAACTCGACCCTAGCGCGGTTCACTTCCACTTCGGCGAGCATCTCGTTGAAGCCGCGCGAGAGGTCGGTGAGCTCGTCGTTGCCCTGGACGGGCACGCGGACGTCGAGGTTGCCGGCGCCGACCGCTTTGGTCGCGCTCGCCAGCGCATCGATGCGGCGCGTGACGCTGCGGGCGAGCACCGTTCCGAAGGCGACAGCTACCACGATGGTCACCGCCAGGATGGCGGCGAAGGCGTACAGATCGCCGCGCTTCAGCTTCACGTGGGCGCGCTCGATCTGATGGTACGCCCGGACGAATTCGCTGCGGCGCTCGAGCTCGTCGAGCCGCGCGCGGGGGGTCGCGAAAACGGCGACCAGCATGGGGCCGTTTTCGTCCGTCAGTTGGCGGCGCACCTCGAGCTTCACTTCGACCGCGCTGTCCACGGGGCGCCCGCGATCGCGCGTGACCATCGGCGCGCCGTCGTTGTCGACGACGCTCAGCGAAACGAGGTTCGAATAGAGGGGAAAGACCGCGTCGAGCTCTTGCTGCATCGACGGCGGATGTTTGAGCAGCGCCGCGGCGCGCAGCGGCTCGCGCGCCGCGATCGCGTCGGCTTGATAGCGCATGCCCTCTTTGAGCAGCCGAGCCAGATCTTGGTAGACGCCGAGCGTGTGGTCGAGGTGCTCGCCGAGCTCGGGCGTGAACGCTTGGGCGAAGGCGCGGTCGACGAGCGAGCTCGCGAAGTAAATCGACACGATGAGCGGGATGACGGCCACGAGCCCAATGGCGAACGCAAGGCGGCGTTCCGTTCGGCCGAATAGCGCCATCAGGCGTATTTTATCATCATTCGGCCGTTTCCCCCCGCCCGATCGAGGAACGGGCTATCGGCGCCTTTGCCACTGGGCCAAAAGGAGCGCCAGCGATTCCCAGCGCCGGCCGAGCGAATTGGCGGCCGCCGCGGCCCAGATAGCGGCATCGGCCGCCATCGGGCCCACGAGCGAGCCGCGCATGGGCGTGACGATGACGTCGCGCACCGCAAACGCCCGCAGCCATCCACCCCAAGACGGCTCGCGCTGCAGACTTCGAAAGATGTCGAGCGACGTAAAGCACGCAAAAGCGATCGGCCCGAGCACGTCTTGGGCCGCCGCGAGCGCGTAGCGATAGTCGCGGCGAAAATCCCCCGACAAAAATGTCATCCGAGGGCGCAGATCGGCGGGGCCGACGATGCTGCTGATCCCCCCTTTGCCTCGCTCCAGGGCGATGCTCGTGTAGAGCTCTCCTTCGTGGAAGAGCGCGATCAACGCAAAGTGATCGGGGGGATAGATCGCCTCGAAAGTGTGCTCGAAAAACGGGCCGCTCGGGAGGGAAAGCCGTTCGATGCGGTTCGGCCAGATCTCGATGGTCCGCGCCTCGACCAGCTCGCGCAAAATGGCGAGCATGAGGCGCGCTTGAGAGGCGAGGTCGTCCTCCTGGCGGCAGCGCGAACCGAAGCGTTCGGCGATGTTTTCGAGACCCCCCGTGGGGCTGGCGAGCACCCAGCGCGCACCGTGCTCCGCTGCGAGCTGGGCCAACGGTGACGGCCAGGTGACGCCCTCTTTCTCGATGCGGCCGCGCGCGGTGTGCAGGATCTTCCGAATTCGGCCGTTCGAATGAATGACGATGAGACCGCCCCGCGGGGCGGCCCCCGTTTCCCCCGTGCTTTTCCAGAGCGAAAGAAGGCGCGACCAGTCCTCGGTGGTCCACCCTTCGAAGCGGACGTCCTTGGTCAGCATTCGCGCTAGTGCTACCACACGCGGCGATGACTGCGTCCGATCTCATGACGCCGGTGCGCCTCTTCGAGCGTTATTTCTGGGGCCTTTATCCCGAGGATGTGCGCGCCGACCTCGGGCGGGCGCGCGCGACCGACGCCAATCCGGCCAAGAACCCACACATCTTGCGTTCGCTCGACGAAATTGCGGACACCTTCGTCAAGCTGGCACCTGCCGCTTTCGGTGACGTCGATCTCGGCCTCGACGGATCGGATGCCTCGGTGCATCGCTTGGCCGCGGCGCTCGATCGCCGCAGGCGAGACCGCTGGGCCGCCGAGCGCGGGCCGGACGGAGCGCCGCTCCTCACCCACGTCGTGGTGCACGGCGCTGTGTACGTAGCAAGGTGCGCGGTGCAGAATCACGAGGGCATTTGGCAAGTGCGCCGCCCGCTGTGGGAATCGCTGGTGCGTCTCAAATCGCCGGCGGGGGAAGCCGATCTCGCCGTGTTTCAGTGGTGGATCAAGTCGCTCTCCGACGGCGAGATCGATCGCGGCACGCTCTCCGATCGCTACCGCGCGCACGTCGAAGAGCCGCGCCTGCGCCCCGAGACGTTGCCCGTGATCGCCCCGGAAGATCGGCGAATCCCGCGCCTCGCCAAGGTCCGGTACGACACGCTCTACAAGCACCTCCGCGCCCATCTGCCCGAGATCTCCGATCTCGGCGAGCATTTCCCCGCCGCCGACCGGTTCGCGGAGCTCGGATTTCGTCACCTCGATTTCGTGTGGCTCGGGGGAGGGCGCATGCTCCTCGTGCACGGCCCGGGAGCCAAGGGCGTGCACTTTTTTTGGCTCGATCACGCGGGCTTTACGAAGGCTGCTTACTACCCAGCGGATACCGCGTCGCCGTACGAGCTGGCCGTCGAGGGGGAAAGTCTGCGCGTTACTGTGAAATGGCAGGGCGCACGCGCAGAGCATGTCATGCTGTGGTGGGGCCCATAAACCAATCGAGCGGGCCCCGGGTCGCGGTATAAGAACCACCGGTTGCCCGAGGTGGCATGATTGAGCATCGTGCTGAGCGTCCGTTCATAAGTAGTCGTTTCGACGTCACCCGCCGGCTCGGATCGGGCGGCATGGGCGTCGTCTACGAAGCTCGTGATCGTGTGCACGGCAACGTCGTGGCGCTCAAGACGCTGGCCGACGTCGAGCCGGAGGCACTCCTCCGTTTCAAGAGCGAGTTTCGCGCGTTGCAGGACGTCCATCACCCCAATCTGGTGCAGCTTTACGAGCTCATCGAAGAGGACGGGCAATGGTTTTTCACGATGGAGCTCGTGCAGGGGGTGTCGTTCCTCGAGTACACGCGCCCCGGGGGTGAAGATTTCGAGCGCACTCAAACGCTCGATCGGGACGCCGCGACGACGGACATGTCGCGCCCCCGCCACAAGTCGACCATCGTCAGCGCCGAGCCGCGCGGAGGGGCCACCTTCGACGAAGCCCGATTGCGCCGCACGCTGGCCGAGATCGCCGCCGCTCTCTCGGCCCTGCATGCCGCGCGCAAGGTGCATTGCGACGTCAAACCGTCCAACGTGCTCGTCAACGACGAGCGCGCAGTCCTCATCGACTTCGGCATCCTTCTCGACATCACGCGCACCGGCGGCGGATCGGTGAAGGTGATCGGCACCCCCGCGTTCATGGCCCCCGAGCAGGCCGCGATGCGCAAGGTGGGGCCGGCCGCGGATTGGTACGCGCTCGGCGGCATCCTCTATCTCGCCCTCACCGGTCGCGTCCCTTTTTCGGGGCGCACCGAGGACGTGTTGGAGATGAAACAGCGCAGCGAGCCGCCGGCCCCCGACGTGCTCGTGCCGGGATTGCCGCGCGACCTCGTGCGGCTGTGCGTGGAGCTGTTGGCGCTCGATCCCGCGCGGCGCCCGAGCGGTGCCGACGTGGTGCAGCGCCTGCACGGCACACCCATCCTGTCCGGCGCGCCCCCCGCGTGGGGGAGCGAGCGGTTCGTAGGGCGGACGCGCGAGCTCGAGCTTCTGCGCGAGGCGTTCGAAGCTTCGGCCAAAGAGGGCGTGGCCGTGGTTCTCCACGGCGAGGCGGGGATCGGCAAGAGCGCGCTCGTCTCCCATTTCGGCACCGGGCTCGACGGCGAAGGGCGCGCGCGCGTGCTCACCGGGCGCTGCGATCAGCGTGAGACGTTGCCTTTCAAGGCGCTCGACGAGGTGTTCGACGCGTTGAGCCGCGATCTCACCGCCACTATGGCTGGCGAGACGACGGATCTTCTTCCTTCGCGCGCCGACCTCTTGGCGCAGACGTTCCCCACGTTGCGGCGCATCCCGAGCTTCGAGCGCGCCGCCAAGCTGCCCATTCCGCTCGACGCGCGGCGCACGCGCGATCTCGTCTTCTCCGCGGCGCGCGATCTGGCCAGCCGACTCGCGCGCGCGCAACCACTGTGCATCATCATCGACGACCTGCAGTGGGCCGACCCCGACAGCTTGTCGCTCATTCTCGAGCTCATGCGCCCGCCGGCGCCCGCGGGCGTACTCTTCGTCGCAACGTTGCGAACGACGCCGGAGTCGTCGGACCGGCTCAAAGACTTGATCGCCGCGCTCGGACCGGGGCTGCGCCTCGTGGAGATCACGGCGCTACCACCGCGCGACGCGCTGTCGCTGGCGGCGCAGCTCGTGGGGGCCCCCGCAGCTGCCACCATCATCGAAGAGACGGGGGGACATCCCCTCTTCATCGACGCGCTCGCGCGCTCGCAGGTCGCGCCGGGCGAAACGAAAGTCGCCACGCTCGATGGCGCGCTCTGGAATCGCGCGCTCTCGACCTCCTCGAGCGCCCGCGAAGTTCTCTCGCTCTTGTCGCTGGCGGGTGAAGCGCTCTCCCCGGTGGTCATCGCTACCGCCGCGGGGATGACGCTCGAAGCGTCGATGTACGCCATCGCCGAGCTTCGCACGCTGCGTCTCATCCGCGTCGGCGAGGCCGGCGCACAGCCCTACCACGATCTCGTGCGCCGCGCGGTTCTTGCGCACATGACGCCGGAAGAGGCTTCCGCGCGACACGCGCAACTCGGCGAAGCGCTCGAGCAGCACGGCGCCGGGCAGCCCGAGACCCTCGCGCTTCACTTCATCGGCTCGGGACAGCGCGCCCGCGCGCTCGCCCCCGCCTTGGTCGCTGCCGAGCAAGCCGCGCGGGCCCTCGCTTTCGATCGTTCCGCGCGGCTCTATGCGCGCGCGCTCGATCTGCTGCCCGCCGCCGACCCGCGTCGGCGCGATCTCGAGGTCGCGCACGGTCAAGCCCTCGCGAACGCCGGGCGCAGTGCGCAAGCTGCGCGCGTCTTGCTGGGCGCTGCCGAGATTCCGGGCGACGGGGCACTCGAGCTCAGGCGCTATGCCGCCGAGCTTCTCTTGACCTCGGGGCACATCGACGAAGGCTTGGCCACGCTCGAAACAGTGCTCGGGCCGATGGGCATGACGATGCCCTCGAGCGCCGCGGGCGC
>Ga0111539_10013849_pt1 | contig 10082 bp, 7 predicted proteins | sample RhiMethybrSRZTD1_FD_79667 | JGI IMG/M metagenome (GOLD analysis project Ga0111539, IMG submission 79667) | Populus rhizosphere microbial communities from Tennessee, USA - Rhizosphere MetaG P. TD hybrid SRZTD1 (version 2) (version 2) | ecosystem: Host-associated > Plants > Roots > Rhizosphere >... | reverse complement strand
TGGCCAGCGTGTTCGGCATCTTCCTGGTGCGGCAGTACGCGCTCTCCATCCCCGACGACCTGCTGGACGCGGCCCGCCTCGACGGGGCCGGCGAGTGGCGCATCTACGTGTCGGTGGTGCTGCCCCTGCTGCGGCCCATCCTGGTCACGCTGGCCCTCTTCACCTTCCTGGCCACCTGGAACGACTTCATGTGGCCGCTCATCGTGCTCAGCGACGACGCCCGCTACACGCTGCCGGTGGCGCTGGCCAACCTGAGCGGCGAACACGTGCTGGACACGGAGCTGATGATGGCGGGGGCCGTGGTGACGGTGGCGCCGGTGCTGGCCCTCTTCCTGGCCCTGCAGCGCTACTACCTGCAGGGCGTGATGCTGGGCAGCGTCAAGGGCTGATACATTCCCCGCCTCATGCCGGGGCTGCGGCTGGCGGGCGTCTCCAAGGCCTATCCCGGCGGACGCCGGGTGGTGGCGGACGTCACGCTGGAGGCCGCCCCGGGCGAGCTGCTGGTGCTGGTCGGCCCCTCCGGCTGCGGCAAGAGCACGCTCCTGCGCATCATCGCCGGCCTGGAGGCGCCCAGCGCCGGGGACGTCTTCATCGGCGAGCGGCGCGTGAACGACGTCTCGCCGCGCGACCGCGACGTGGCCATGGTCTTCCAGAGCTACGCGCTCTACCCGCACATGACCGTGTTCGACAACGTGGCCTTCGGCCTGCGCCTGCGCGGCCAGGGGCCGGAGGAGGTGGCGCGGCGCGTGCGCGCGGCGGCGGCCGCGCTGGGCCTGCTGGAGCTGCTGGACCGCCGGCCGGGCCAGCTCTCGGGCGGGCAGCGCCAGCGCGTGGCCCTGGGCCGGGCCCTGGTGCGCGAGCCGGCCGTGTTCCTGCTCGACGAGCCGCTCAGCAACCTCGACGCGCGCCTGCGCGGCGAGATGCGGGTGGAGATCGCGGCCCTGCACCGGCGCCTGCGCGCCACCAGCGTCTACGTGACCCACGACCAGCTGGAGGCCATGACGCTGGGCGACCGCCTGGTGGTGCTGCGGGCGGGCGCCGTGCAGCAGTCCGGCCCGCCGCTGGAGGTGTACGCGCGCCCGGCCAACCTCTTCGTGGCCGGCTTCATCGGCTCCCCGGCCATGAACTTCCTCTCCGGCCGCATCGAGCGCGCGGGCGGCCCGCGCTTCGTCTCCGCGGACGGCGCGGTCGCCGTGCCCCTGGATGGTGCCGCGCCGGGCGAGGAAGGCCGCGCGGTCACGCTGGGTGTCCGCCCGGAAGACGTGACCCTGGCGCCGCCGGGCGCAACGGGCGCCCTGGCCCTGACGGTGGAGGCCGTCGAGGCGCTGGGCCCGGAGGTGCTGCTCCACGCCCGCGCCGGCGCCTCCGTCCTCGTCGCCCGCCTGCCCCCGCAGCCGCTGCCCGATCGGGGCGCGACCGTCCACGTGACCCTGCGCCCCGACCGCCTGCACTTCTTCGACCCGGAGACCGAATCCCGCCTCTAGCAACGGCAAGGACGCCTCTGTGGCGTCTTTTGCCGTTGCGTGGCCCGTTCGATGCAGGTCTTGTCTACGATGGAAACAGGGACGCTCGCGCCGTCGCGCGTGGGCGGGCCCTGAGTGAAGAGACCCCCCGAACGACGACGGAGGACGTTGCCATGAAGATGTACATCCCTCTGCTGGCCCTGGCCGCGGTGATGGCCGTGGGCTGCGGCGACGACGACGACGGCATGACCGGACCCGACAACAGCACCGCGCTCGGCTTCTTCGTGAGCAGCAGCACCAGCGCCACCGGCAACCTGGGCGGCCTGGCCGGCGCCGACGGCCGCTGCCAGGGCCTGGCCGCGGCGGTGGGCGCGGGCAGCAGGACCTGGCGCGCCTACCTGAGCACCAGCAGCGTGAACGCCCGCGACCGCATCGGCAGCGGTCCCTGGCGCAACGCCAACGGGGCCGTGGTGGCCAACAACCTCACCGAGCTGCACGCGCGCACCGGTGACGCCGCGCTCTTCGTGGACGAGCGCGGCACGCGCATCAACGGCCAGTGGTCGGGCTCGCCCTCGCCGGTGCAGCACGACGTGTTGACCGGCTCCACCGCCGACGGCCGCGTGATGGCGGGCCTGACCTGCTCGGACTGGACGTCGGCCTCCGCCTCGGAGGCCGCGCAGGTGGGCCATTCGGACGGCCTGGGCCCGAACATGAGCACCACCGGGAGCCTCCCCTCCTGGAACTCGGCCCACGCGAACGAGAGCTGCGCCAACACCGCCCCCCGCGGCGGCTCCGGCCGCATCTACTGCTTCGCCGTGAACTGACCCGTACCCGTACCCGTGCCCGGACCCGTGCCCGTGCCCGTGACCGGCCGTTCACGGGCCCGGGCCACGGGTGCTAACATCCCGCGCCTTCCATGGACCCCGTGCGCACGCGCATCGCACCCAGCCCCACCGGCGACCCCCACGTGGGCACGGCCTACGTGGCCCTCTTCAACCTGGCCCTGGCCCGCAAACATGGCGGGCAGTTCCTGCTCCGCATCGAGGACACCGACCGCCAGCGCAGCCACCCGGCCAGCGAGCGCATGATCTTCGAGGCCCTGCGCTGGCTGGGCCTGGACTGGGACGAGGGGCCCGACAAGGGCGGGCCCTACGGCCCCTACCGGCAGAGCGAGCGCTCGGAGATCTACCGCCTGCACGCCGCGGAGCTGGTGCAGAAGGGCGCGGCCTACGCCTGCTTCTGCACGCCCGAGCGCCTGGCCGCGCTGCGCGAGGAGCAGAAGGCGCAGAAGGCGGCCGTGATGGGCTACGACGGCCTCTGCCGCCGGCTGCCTCCCGGCGAAGCCGGGCGGCGGGCCGCGGACGGCGAGACCCACGTCATCCGCCTGGCCATGCCCGACCAGGACTCCATGACCGTCGCCGACCTGCTGCGCGGCGAGGTCCGCTTCGAGCGGCCGCAGATGGACGACCAGGTGCTGCTCAAGAGCGACGGCTACCCCACCTACCACCTGGCCAACGTGGTGGACGACCACCTGATGCAGATCAGCCACGTGGTGCGGGCCGAGGAGTGGCTGTCCTCGCTGCCCAAACACGTGCAGCTCTACCGCTCCTTCGGCTGGGCCATGCCGGTCTTCTGCCACCTGCCGCTGCTGCGCAACGCCGACAAGTCGAAGATCAGCAAGCGCAAGAATCCCGTCAGCCTCAACCACTACCGGCGCGCCGGCTATCTGCCCGAGGCCATGGTGAACTTCCTGGCCCAGATGAGCTTCTCCATGCCGGCCGCGGAGGGCGAGAGCCGGGACGAGTTCACGTTCCAGGAGTTCGTGCAGGCCTTCGACCTCACGCGCATCTCCCTGGGCGGGCCGGTCTTCGACCTGGAGAAGTTGACCTGGCTCAACGGCCGCTACCTGCGCCGCCTGACCACGGACGAGATGATCGCCCGCCTGCGCGGCCACCTGCTCTCCGATGCCTACCTCTCGCAGGTCATCCCGCTCTGCCGCGAGCGCGTGGACACGCTGGAGGGCTTCTACGACTACGCCTCCTTCTTCTTCGTGGGCGAGGTGCCCTACGACGCGGCCGCGCTGCAGGGCATGGTGCCCCGGGAGAAGACGGCGCCCGAGGTGGCGAAGCTGCTGCTGGGCCTGGTCGAGCGGGGCATCGACCCGCTGCTGGAGTGGACGGCGGAGACGGTGGAGTCCGCGCTGCGCGCCTTCGCCCAGGACGAGGGCTGGAAGCCCAAGGACCTCTTCATGGTGGTCCGCCTGGCCGCCACCGGCCGCGCGGCCACGCCGCCCCTCTTCGACACCCTGGCCGTGCTGGGCAAGGAGGTGTGCCGGCGCCGCCTGCGCAAGGCGGCGGACGTGCTGCGGGGGGCCTGAAGGGGCCTTCGTGTATGATCGACGTTTTGCTCCGATGACCGAGAAGCCCACGGGCGCCGCTCCCGCCGACACCGCCGCCGAGCCGATCGACTTCATCCGCGAGATCGTCAAGGGCGACCTGGAGGCGGGCCGCCACGCCACGGTGGTGACCCGCTTCCCGCCCGAGCCCAACGGCTACCTGCACATCGGCCACGCCAAGTCGATCTGCCTCAACTTCGGCGTGGCCGGCGAGTTCGGCGGCCGCTGCCACCTGCGCTTCGACGACACGAACCCCACCAAGGAGGAGCAGGAGTACATCGACTCCATCCAGGAGGACGTGCGCTGGCTGGGCTTCGACTGGGGCGGCCACCTCTACCACGCCTCCGACTACTTCGAGCGGCTCTACGAGTGGGCGCTGGTCCTGATCGACGCCGGCAAGGCCTACGTGGACGACCTCTCGGCCGACCAGATCCGCGAGTACCGGGGCACGCTCACCGAGCCGGGCCGCAACAGCCCCTTCCGCGACCGCGGGGTGGCCGAGAACCGCGACCTCTTCCAGCGCATGCGCGCGGGCGAGTTCCCGGACGGCAGCCGCGTGCTGCGGGCCCGGATCGACATGGCCTCCGGCAACATCAACCTGCGCGACCCGGTCATGTACCGCATCCTGCACGCCACCCATCCCATGACCGGCGACGCCTGGAAGATCTACCCCAGCTACGACTACGCGCACGGGCAGTCGGACGCCCTCGAGGGCATCACCCACTCCATCTGCACGCTGGAGTTCGAGGACCACCGGCCGCTCTACGACTGGTTCGTGGAGAACCTGCCCGTGCCCTCGCGGCCGCGCCAGTACGAGTTCGCGCGCCTCAACCTCACCTACACCGTGCTCTCCAAGCGCTTCCTGCTGCGCCTGGTGAACGAGAAGCGGGTGCGGGGCTGGGACGACCCGCGCATGCCCACCATCTCCGGCCTCCGCCGCCGCGGCTTCCCGCCCGAGGCCCTGCGCCAGTTCGCCGACATGATCGGCGTGGCCCGGCGCGAGAGCGTGGTGGACTACGCCGCCCTCGAGTACTGCGTGCGCCAGGTGCTCAACCGCACGGCCCCCCGGCGCATGGCCGTGCTGCGCCCGCTCAAGGTGGTGATCACCAACTACCCCGAGGGCCAGGTGGAGGAGTTCCCGGCCGAGAACAACCCCGAGGACAAGGACGCGGGCACGCGCCCGGTGCCCTTCTCGCGCGAGCTGTGGATCGAGCGCGAGGACTTCATGGAGGAACCGCCCAAGAAGTTCTACCGCCTGTCCCCGGGGCGCGAGGTGCGCCTGCGCGCGGCCTACTTCATCACCTGCCAGGAGGTGGTGAAGGACGCGGGCGGGGCGGTCACGGAGCTGCGCTGCACGTACGACCCCGCCTCGCGGGGCGGCAGCGCGCCCGACGGGCGCTCCCCCAAGGCCACGCTGCACTGGGTCTCGGCCGCCCACGCCCTCGCCGGCGAGGTGCGCCTCTACAACCACCTCTTCGTGCGCCCCGACCCGGGCGCGGAGCGCGACCTGCTGGAGGACCTGAACCCGGACTCCGAGGAGGTGCTCAGCGGCGTGCGCCTGGAGCCGGCCCTGGGCGGCCTGCCCGCCGGCGCGCGCGTGCAGTTCGAGCGCCTGGGCTACTTCAGCGCCGATCCGGACGGCACGGCGGAGCGCCCGGTCTTCGGCCGCATCGTGACCCTGCGCGACACCTGGGCCCGCGTGCAGGCCAAGGGCCGGTAGCTCCGCCCCCTCCCGGCGCGGAGGGGCTACGATGGAAACATGACGCCCGGCGCGCTGGTGCTCCTCCTCGTGGCCACGGTGGCCCCGCAGGCCAGCCCCACGCCGCGGCCCACGCCGACCCCGCGCCCGTCCACCTCACCGTCCGCCCGTCCACCCCTCAAGCTCGACGTCGAGCAGCAGGTCGAGAAGGTGATGGAAGACCACGCGGGCGACCTGCGCTTCGAGGACGAGGTGGACGTGACGGGCCGGACGCCCGAGGAAGCGCTGGCCCAGCACTTCCGCGAGTTCGACCTCGAGTGCGGCCCCGCCGGCGGCGGCCCCCCCGGCCACGTGGAGTCGCGGGAGGCCCGCCCCCACATGGCGCCGTACATCGACATGGTGGCCCTGGCCCACCTGCTCTCCGGCCTGGGTGGCAAGGGCAAGGGTCCGGAGCGCTATTTCCTGTATCGCATGAACCGCGGCGAGAGCAGCGTGTTCACGGTGCGCGAGGCCCGCCTCACCGCCGCCGAGGGCGCGGCGCCCGGCGGCACCTTCGAGCTGGTGGAGACGTTCCCCGACCTCGGCTCGGCCATGAAGGCCTGGCGGCGGATGGAGCGCGGGTTCGCCACGCCCGTCGGCTCCGACGCCCTCCCGCCGCCGGCCTGGGCCACGACGACCTGCCGCCCGCGCAAGCGCTGAGCGGCCGCTCGCACGGCGGTGTCTTTTCGGCGCACAATGCGCCGGCCCCCCATGATCATCAACGCCCTGCTGCTGCTGATCCCGCTCTCCGTGCTCCTGGAGCACGTGTTCCACGCCCCCCCGGTGTGGGTGTTCGTCACCGGGATCCTGGGCATCATCCCGCTGGCCGAGTGGATCCGCCGGGCCACCGAACACATGGCCCGCCTGGCCGGGCCGGCCATCGGCGGGCTGCTCAACGTCACCTTCGGCAACATGGCCGAGCTGATCATCGCCCTCTTCGTGCTCAACTCGGGCAACCTGGACGTGGCCAAGGCCCAGATCACCGGCTCCATCATCGGCAACAGCCTGCTGGGCCTGGGCCTGGCCATCGTGGCCGGCAGCTGGGGGCGCACCAGCCAGAAGTTCAACCGCGAGCACTCCGGCCTGCTGTCGAGCCTGCTCATCCTCTCCGTGGTGGCCCTGCTGCTGCCCGCGCTCTTCAACCTGACCGAGCGCAACATGCCCGACGCGGAGCGGCTCATGCTGGACGAGCGGCTCAGCCTGGGCGTGTCGGTGGTCCTCATCCTGGTGTACGTGTCCAACCTGCTCTACACGCTGGTCACCCACAAGGACGTGTTCGCGCTGGAGGAGGAGAAGGAGAGCCACTCCTGGCCCCTGTGGAAGGCGCTGGGGGTGCTGATCGGCGGCACGGCCCTCATCGCCCTCGAGGCCGAGCTCGTCTCCGGAGCCCTCGAGGCGGCGAGCTCGGCGCTTCATCTCTCCCCCTTCTTCCTGGGCATCATCGTGCTGGCCGTGGTGGGCAACGCGGCCGAATACATCTCGGCCGTCTACTTCGCGCGCCAGGACCGCATGGGCCTGGTCATCACCATCACCGTGGGATCCACCATCCAGGTGGCGCTGTTCACGGCCCCGCTGCTGGTGCTCATCTCGCGCGCCATGGGCAAGCCCATGAACCTCGTCTTCTCGAACCCCATGGAGCTGATCGCCATCGCCAGCGTGGCCTTCGCGGTGAACTCGATCGCCCAGGACGGCGAGACCACCTGGTTCGAGGGTGTGCTGCTGCTGGCCGTCTACGCCCTCTTCGGCCTGGCCTTCTTCTTCATGCGCTAGGGCTGGGGTTTCCCGCCGCCGCCCAGGCGGTAACCGAAGGTCACGCCGTATTCGAAGGAGCCGCCGTAGGAGATGGTGCGGATGCCGGCGCGCACCCCCAGCGTGAAGCGCCGGCCCAGCATGGCGTCTACGCCCAGGCCCGCTTCGGCACCCAGCTGGCTGTCCTTGGTGTGGGTGATGACCGTGTTGATGGGCACGTAGGGCTCCGGGAACAGCGGCACCTCCTCCTGCATGGTGTCGACCCAGGCCGGGCCCAGGCCACCGAAGATGTAGGGGCGGGCCGGCGCGCCGGAGCGGTAGTGGCGCAGGTCCAGCCGCAGGTGGGCCATGAGCTCCGTGCGCGTGGATCGGGTGTAGGACCTGGACACGGTGTTATAGCCGGAGTAGCTGCCGTCACCTCCCTTGTCGAGCCTGAGGCCCACGGCCAGGCGCGAGTTGAGCCAGCGCGTGAAGGAGAAGGCCTTGAAGCCCTCGGCCAGGTCGGACCGGCCCAGCTCGAACGACACCATGGTGCGCGACCCCAGGGGCGGCGCCGGCGCGTCGCCGCGGGCCGTCGTGGGCTCGGCCTTCACGGGCGTGAAGTCGGCGGCGGCCAGCACCGTCTGGGCGCCGTCCTGCAGCGTGGGATGGGCGCTGAACGTCCGGTCGCCGTCCTGGCAGCGCAGCTCGTAGCGGCCCGCGGCCAGTCCCAGCTCGATGCGCCGCTCCTTCGGCTTCTGGACCTCCATCACCAGCCGCTGGTCGCCGTCGCGCAGGTAGCAGCGGCCGGCCAGGTCTTCGGCCAGCACCAGCCCGGCCGAGGTGGAGCGCAGGTCGGTCATGACCACGTCGCCGGTGCCGGCCAGGCTGATGTCGTAGGAGGGGTGCTGGGCCCCGCCGCGCGTGCCCACCGTGCGGCCCAGGGTCTCGCGGAAGGCGTAGCGGTAGGCCTCGTCCAGCGTGACCGTGCCCTCGCCGGAGACGTCGGCCGCGCCGCGCAGTCCGGAGATCAGGTAGTAGGTGAAGTAGGAGGCGCCGATGCGGTCGGACTCCTGGGCCGTCTCGTCGGCCGCGCTGGAGGTGAGGAAGGCGTGGCCGCGCATGCGCGACGAGGTGTCGACCATGAAGGGCGCGCGGGCCTGTCCGCCCTTGAGGCGGGTGATGGCGCCGGAGGCGCAGGCGTCGAGCACGGCGATGTGCACGTCGGCGCCGATGCCGTCCAGGGCCGCGCGCAGCGTGCGGTAGGAATAGCGGTCGTCGCCCAGCAGCAGGCCGGCCTCGTCGGCGTGGCCCGAGTAGTAGACCACCACCTCCGTGCGCGGCCGCGCGGCGTCGGCGGCCGGGGCCGTGGCGGCCACGCGCCGGCCCAGGGCCTCCAGGCCCTCCTGCAGCTGCTTGAGGCTCGGCTGCTCGAGCAGTACCACGTTGCCCGCCTCCAGGCCGCCCAGGTCGTGCATGACACGGTTGAAGCGCTGGGCGTCGGAGACGGCGTACTTGAGCCGCGGCCGGGCCTGGCCGCCGAAGTTGGCGCCGGCGATGAGGGCGAAGCGTTGGATGCCGGCCGCCGTCGCGTCCGGCGCGGGGCCGGCGGCGAGCCCGAGGGTGAGAGCGGCGGCGGCGAAATGGGTCTTCATGGGGAGGGATCCTTTCAAGGCTTCGGCTTGCCGCCGAAGAGCCAGCCCAGGCTCACGCCGTATTCCACGCTCATGTCGCGGCCGTTGAGGTTGCGGTAGCCGGCGCGCACGCCCAGCGTGAAGCGCCGGCCCAGGGCGGCGTCGAGGCCCAGGCCGAGCACGCTGTCCGTGACGAAATGGTGCGAGTGGGTGACGGTCCGCTGCGGGTCGAAGTTCTCCCGGTCGATCTCGGGCGCCCGCGGGTCGAAGATCTTGTAGCTATCGAGGGTGGTGCTGCTGCGGACCGGTCCCAGGCCGGCGAAGAAGTAGGGCCGGGCCATGGCGCCGCTGCGGTAGTCGCGCAGGTCGAGCCGGATCTGGGCCAGGAGGCCCAGCCTCTCGTAGTCGAGGAAGTGGTGGAAGCCGTCGAAGTCGGCGTAGGACTGGCCGCCGCGGCGCTCCAGCCTGAGGCCGACGGCCAGGTGCGAGCGCAGGGTGAACATGTAGGTCAGGTCCACGGCGCTGTCGGTGTTCGTGGAGCCGATCAGCCCGAAGGCCACCTGGGACCGCCCGCCGACGGCGGGGCCGGCCTCGTCCCCGCGGGCCAGCGTCGGCTCGCGGCGCGCGGGCGTGAAGTCGGCGTTGGCCACCACCACGCGCTTGCCGTCCTCCAGCGCGGCCTGGGACACGAAGTCCTTGCCCGCCTCCTGGCAGCGCACCTCGTAGGCCCCGGCGGCCAGGCCCAGCTCGATGCGCCGGTCGCGCGGCTTCTGCAGCTCCACCACCAGCTGCTTCTTGTCGTCGCGCACGAAGCAGCGCCCGCCCACCCCCTCCTCCAGCACCAGGGCGGCGGCGGTGGAGCGCAGGTCGGTCATCACCACGTCGCCGGCCCCGGACATGTTGATGTCGTAGGAGGGGTGCTGGGCGCCGCCGCGCGTGCCGACCGTGCGGCCCAGCGTCTCGCGGAAGGCGAACTGGTAGGCCTCGTTGAGGGTGACGGTGCCCTCGCCCGTGAGGTCGGCCGCGCCGCGCAGCCCGGAGATCAGGTAGTAGGTGAAGTAGGAGGCGCCGATGCGGTCGGACTCCTGGGCCGTCTCGTCGGCCGCGCTGGAGGTGAGGAAGGC
>Ga0111539_10013848_pt1 | contig 10082 bp, 18 predicted proteins | sample RhiMethybrSRZTD1_FD_79667 | JGI IMG/M metagenome (GOLD analysis project Ga0111539, IMG submission 79667) | Populus rhizosphere microbial communities from Tennessee, USA - Rhizosphere MetaG P. TD hybrid SRZTD1 (version 2) (version 2) | ecosystem: Host-associated > Plants > Roots > Rhizosphere >... | reverse complement strand
GCACTGGTGCAGTGCCTTATCACTGATGCGGATAAACCGCGCCAATGTCGCGCTGTCTCCCTGTCCAGATGCCCGTATCTTCTGCTCTGTATCCAAGTACCTGGACCACTGCTGACAGCACGCAATCAGCGCACTGCGGTCAGCCGTGGTGACCAGACCGGACTGCCGCAGCAGCGGGACCACCCGTGCCCATTCAGCCATGGCCCGTTTGTTCTGCTGCAGTTCCTGCGGTGGCGTATCAAAGTCTGCTGTGGCAGGTGGCAGCTGCGGCACGGACTTGGCCCTGACCCTGCCTCCCACTACTTTCAGCGTGCCTTCTTTCGCTCTGCGTCCACTGTTCCAGCCACCCATTGGCGTTACCCCCTGACTGACCGGGAGACCCGTGCTGCCACCCGTTCCCGTGACTCCGTGCAGGTGGACCAGTGAATATCTGCAAAGTCCACCACGCTGACCAGGACACCATCCGTCTTCTCAAACACTCGCTTGATGGTCACCGGCAAGGTCAGCGGCACCTTCTTCCCCTTCAGCGTGGTGACCCATTCAATGTTCTTCCGGCAGGCTTGCGCACGGCACACCCCATAGGATGGCGGTATGGACCGGATGACATTGACCAGCGTACACGGTTCATCCTTCACGGTGGCCTTCCTTCCTGAAGATTAGCCGTCCTGCCTCCCCAAGTATTTCCACATTCGCCAGCAGCGTGATGGTCACTTCTGTGACTTCACCCACGTGGGCATGCACGTCCACGCCACGCACATAGTTGGACACGTCCACCCCATCCATCAGCAGCGTGCAGTCCACGCCATGGGCACCAATCTTCAGGCAGAGTGTCGGTCTTCTGGATGCAGCTGCGTCATGCGCCATGCTGATACTCCAGCGTGTGACTGTCCGTGTCTCTGAACAATGGCTGCTGTAGGTCCAGTGCTGTGCCCTGCCCAAACCACTGCGCAGCCATGGCGGCTGCTATTCCAGGATACGTCCGGGCACGGTCTGCAGACCGGGTGGGTGATGGGGCCAGACGGTTGTGCCCCGCGTCTGTCTGATTGGCCCATCGTTCAATCAGCCTGCCCTGCACACGCACCAGCCTGCCCGGAATGCGTCTGGTCGGACGCAGCAGCGGCAGACCCTTCAGCCACAGGCAGGTAGCTTTGCAGGCATCTTCACCGAAGTCATACGGCTGGATGATCTGGTCAGCCGGTCTGATGGCTGTCCCAATCCGCCCACGGGGATTCTCCAGCGCAATACGTGGCACAGGGGCACGCAGCAACTGCCGCACAAAGTCCACCGCTGCAGCACTCATGGTCACCCGTTCAGGTCTGCGAGTATTCCAGTGCAGACCACTGGCGCAGAGATACGTGCAATCAGGGAAGGCCACCAGCGCATCCCACTGCCTGCTGTCCAGCAGCACTGTCCGCACGTCAGCCTGCAGGTGGAACGGACTGCCGTCTTCCGCTGGCTTCAGGTCACAGGACCATGCGTCATGCCCCAGCGCACGGCAGGCCGCACGCACTCTGCCGCTGCACTCACAGGCTACCAGGATACGCATCCACTTCACCCACGGCTGAACAGGTGCTGCTGACCGGCGCACCGGGCAGCATCCCACCGCTGACCCGCCGCTGACGTAGTACGCTCACCGGACTGAAGCACACAGGATCTGCGGTGGACCGCTGGGACTTTCAAGATCAGCCCACACCAGTGACAGTGCGCAGAATCGCTGGAATCATTGAATGTTTTGACGTGTTTTGGCAAATTCACCGAATCATTCAATGTTTTCATCACCAAAACCTTCAAAATCCTTAGCAAAAACGCGATAAGTCCCCAGAAGTTGCGCCGACACTACGACGGTTAGAGGGGGGGGGTGCACTTACGACCCTTCCGCGCCCCCCGGTCAGGAGCGGATGAACGGCTGCAAGTGAACATCCGTGTGCGCGTGTTCGCCGTGTCTGATGTGCGTGCGGCACGGTGTCAGTCCGGTGATGGCGCGAACTTCGCGGGATGCCCTGTCACATCCGTGTGTGTGTCCGCTGGACGGATGGAGTCAGGCAGCGGTGCAGGGGCGTTGATGTCTCCTGCTGGCGCTGGTGCGGTCACAGGGGCATCCTGCACAATGTCTGCGGGATGCAGACCACGGGGTATTCTATTCAGCAGTTGCCGCTGCATCTGCCGGTTTTTCTGGCTGCGTCCACGTGTGGGCATACCCCACCCCCCCTAATTTAAAGTGCCCCGATTACTGGCCGATCTACCTGTGGGGGAGAGCATGCCCCCCTTACGGCAGTTACTGCCCCCCAAAGTGGCACGTGCCCCGTGCGGACTAACCGTGGGGCAAATGGTGCCCCCCTTTGTGGGTCAGCCGTGCAATCTGTTCTTCTTCTGCCGTCATCCACTTCAGCTGCTGTCCGGTGCAGTGGCGCTGGCGCAGACCATGTGACTGCAGCCGCTTGTCCAGTGCCTTCAATGGCGTATCGTGCCGGTGCTGCAGGATGAACCCGATCCGGTTACAGCCTGCACATTGCCAGTAGCGGGTGGTGTAGAGACTCCAGTCTGTGCGTGGCATGGGTTCACCTTCTACCCCGTTTTCTGCTATTCCCCTGACGCGAACGGCAGCACACCCTGCCGCAGACGTTCAGCGGCAATCTCGCAATAGCGTTCTTCAATCTCAACACCTATAGCCTTCCGACCTAGGCGCTTCGCGGCAACCAATGTGGTACCGCTGCCCATAAACGGATCGAATATGACAACGCCGGTTGTCATGCGTATTAGCCATCGCATCACACCTTCATTCTTCTGTGTGGGATGTCCAGCATACTCAGAGCATCCAGGTCCAACACCATCGAACACGGCAGCAGCCATTAGCACTTCACTGCGCCGCTTCTTACCGTCAGCACGATAGTGATAGATCGGTTCGTACGGCTTCCCGTTCACATTCGTACGGTGCCATATATGCACTGCTGACAGCAGCAGGTGTACCGGCGGCTGATTTAATTCACTCCAAAAACATAACGCTTCGTCACCTTCCCACTTTCGTAGGAATTCTTCTGCTGCTGGAATAGACGCATCGAAGTGCCCCCCACGGTTAGGATATGGTGGGTCAGTGATAAGGACACCTGCAATAGCAGCCATATCGCGGCAATCACCGTGATAGATCGTGATACCTGCCTGTTCGTAATACGGTCTCACACGCTTCCCTATGGTTCACTTTCTCCATGCTTCCAGCGCCACTGACAGCAGCAGCAATACCGCAGCAATAGCCAGCAGGATGATCACCACCCTAGTCACACGCTTGCGTGAATCCCCATGGCTGTTGATATGGACCCACCAGCAGCAGGGTCCAGCAGTCTTTGTCTAGCAGTTCAATGCGGTGCCGGTCTGCTGCGGTGAAGACGTTCACGCTTCCAGGTTCATACAGGCTGACGCTGGAGACATCATCATCGGCGCAGCGGTATTCCCGATAGCCACCCGTCAGGATCAGACTGATGCCCCATGCCCACGGATGAGAGTGCACTTCTTCTGCCGGGTCTGATGCCAGGAAGTGGTGGAGATACATGGTGGACTTCGGCTGCTTCGTCAGTGGGTTCCAGCCAATGATGAAGTAGCGCAGCAGGTATGGCTTTCCCTGTGGTTCGATCTTCTGGGCAAACGTCTGGCGTGTGACCCCTTCACACCAGATGCGAATAGCGGCTTCATCCCACAGGGCAGTAGTCATTGTCCCTTCCGTGTCTTCTCTGCGTGGTGCATGCGACAGAGACCCTGCAAGTTACTCCGTGCCCAGAACAGAAACGGGTCACCATGATGCGGCTGGATGTGGTCAATGTCCACCGCTGGCTCTACTCGGCCTTCACACTGACACGCCACACACAGTGGGTTCTGCCTGAGTACCAGCGCACGCATCCCCCACACGGGATGTCTCCACCGCTGGATGTAGTACCACGCACGCCACGGCTGCTGGTCTACTCTGCGTTCAGCGTGCTTCTCACACGGACCCAGCACACTGCACCCCTGCACGTGGCACGGCTTCAAGGGTGCGCTGGGCATCGCAGTGCATTCATTCGCCTATTGGCTGCCCTAGTGCCGCATCCATCAGGGCATCATGAAGTAGTTCCAGTTTCGCTGCTTTGTTCATTGTCAGCCCCTTCTACTTACCTTTAGTGTGTTACTGGCTGCCCGGCGTTATTAACACACTATAAGTAAGTGCCTGTCAGTCATCCATGGGTTCCCCTGCTGCGGCAGCCAGTGCGGTGCAGAGCATGCCGATATGGAAATACAGCAGCTGCCGTGGCATGCGTGCGGCACGGGTGCTGTCTGTGTAGTACTCCATGACCATGCGTGCCAGTGCGCCGTGGTCATCATCGCGCCGTGCGGCGGAGATACGGGCCAGCAGCTTCGCATCAGCAGCGGTGTAGTCCGGTGATGGGTTCAGGTGCAGCCTGTTGCCGTTCATGGCTTACCTTCTGCGCTTGCCCGTGGCAGCTGCGGCTGGTGGTGGCTGGGTCTCCGCTACTGGCTGCGCATTCTCCACCACGTCCACCGTGAATTTCTCCCACGGACCCGGACTGCCGCTGCGGCTGGTGATGGTGACCGGCTGCCCGTCTTCCATGGGTCCACCTGACTCTGCGCAGAGTAGCGAGGCAGGCACGCCAGTGGACGCATCACCGGACGTGCGCAGCGCAATGCGGCTGCCCACCTTCACGCACTGGGCATCAATCAGAGCCTGCACCTGTGCCTGTGTCAGACCACCCCCACCTGATGGCGCACTGCCGCTGCTATCTGCCGGAATAACGGGGGTGTAGTCATTGCCTGCCACGTAATACCAGGACCAGATCAGACCGTGCCCATCCGCTGCGTCATCCAGATACTGCAGGCAGCGGGTGAAATACCCCAGACCATCTGGCGTGCTGCTGGGCAGGAATATTCTGGCTTTGGGTCCATTGGACCATTGCTGCGTGAGACCAAAGAACGGCGCATCAGGTGGCTGGGTAATTCCAGGTCCGACACCTTCAGGGATACGCAGCTGCTGTCCCTGCCATGGGTACGTGGCAGACATGACCGCTTCCCAGTTCACTGCGTCTGTGCTGTAGATCTGCCCGATCAGTGCATAGAAGTATTCCCGGAATTCAGATTCAGTCTGTGGGCAGTGGTTCATGTCTACCATGGAGACTCCTTTACAGCAGGTGAAAGTACCGCAGCACGATAATCACCGTGAACAGCAGAAACAGCAGATCGATAAACAGCCGGATGTTGGGTGGATGCGAAGCGAATAGCGTCTTGACCGCAAACCACAAGATCACTAAGACCAGCAGCGTCAGCAGCAGCATGATCATGACGGTATCCCCGACAAGTGCAGCAGACGCAGTGCCTGCTGATGGTCCATCTGCCCACAGTAGTCATAGGCGCAGCGCCAGCCGCAGAAGTAGGCGGACAGGCCACCGTCTGCCATCTGCGTATTCCAGGACACTTCCAGCCAGTCATCTGGGATGTCATCCCAGTCAGGCATGTGGATGCTGTGTCCGCAGTGGTCACAGGTCAAGTAGGTCATTCGCATCACACACACGTCCCTTCAGACCGCGACATCCGGCGCAGGCTTCCCCGTGTGGCTGCCTGTCCTGCCGGTAAGCGCAGACAGCTGGCACACACCTGCGCCGGAAGACGGGTGCGGTGCCCATGGCTATTCACGGGGCACCGCAGTACGCCGTGCAATATACCGGTCCAGTCCCGCACGGGTGAACTTGACATGCCTGCCGATGCGCACGTATTCAATCAGGCCACGGGAGACCCAATTCTTCAGGGTACCCGGTGACATATCCAGATAGTCTGCGGCAGCTTCCCGGTTCATCAACTTATTGCTGTCGTCTGCTGTGGTGCGGGTGAACTTGGGTGCTGCGTCAATCAGTGCGCCTTTACGTGCTGGCATCTTACGCCCCTTCCGCTTACTGCTGGTCTTCACGGTCTTCCAGGTGCTGTGGAGTCAGTGCCCGTGTCTTCTTCTGCTGGTGCAGCGTGCGTAGCTGTTCGATCAGGCTGACCGTGGCATACCGTTCCCGTGTGGTCATCAGCTGTGGGTCCGGTGATGGCATGGCCTTCATGGGTGGTGGTGCCCCACACGTCTGGCGCAGCAGCGACAGTGCAGCACGTGCTTCGTCCGTGGTCAGTGGCTGCGGCTGCTGCTCCTGCACGGCTGGTGCGGATGGTGGCAGTGGTGATGGGCGCTGCCCCTTCAGCGCACGGTCCACCCGTGTCATAGCTTCGCCCAGCAGCGTCAGTGGCTGGGGATAGGTCAGATCCAGCTGGATGATGCGGCACTTGATCCGTTCCCGCCATTCCGCATCGTCCATGGACAGGTCTGCTTCCAGCAGCTGGCGTGCAATGGCACACAGTTGCCGCAGCGGCACAGGCTTCCGCTTCCAGGGGTCTTCGTTCCCTTCCGTGCGTGCATTCCGGTGCGTCAGCGCCGGTAGGTATTTGCTTGTTGTACGTACCATCCCAGGCTGTACTACTTAAAGCTGGTTAGTACTATTAAGATCTTTGCTGTACCTGTACAACCGTAAGACCCTTACACCGTGCGATATCGTATTAACTCTCTCTGGCTTTCGCCTTCCGGTATCGCGCCATATACTGGCGCTGCTGCTCACGTCTAGTCTTTTCCCTGGAAGCAGTTGGATTGAACTGGTGATAGTCATTGATGCGGTATCCACCCTTGACCTTTCGCCACAGCCATATCCCCCGTGCTGACATGGCTGAAGCCACCGCGAACTGGTTCTGAACTGGCGCTGAATTTTCCAGTTCCTGACGCGGGATGAATCCATCGGTCAAATGTTGCCGTGCGTAGGCAATGCCCCATAGGAACAGGTGAATGACCGTGGATGTCCCAGACGCACCCGTGGATGACTGTGAATGACCATCCAAACGTGCCGCAGCTTTTCTGACTTTTGGATGACGTAATAGTCCGTCATGAATGAGCATTCATTCACCCCCGTGAACTGGACGCGAACTTGACGCGAATTTTCGCTTACCTACTTAAGTGCTAGACTGCGTAAGACTTCTCCCAATTACACAATGCCCCCATAGTGCCTGTGCATAACCTGTGGATATTTACACACGTGTGCAAATTAGGGACTGCCAGACCCGCAGCGGCTTCCGGTGATGTGCCGGTCTCAGAGACTCCTGCCGGTCACCCGTCAGCCGGATGAATCCATCCCGTGCCGCTGCCCTGAACACACTGCCCAGTGCAGACGGGTTCTGCTCCTGCACGGCAGCGGCACCCACTTCATTCCACAGGTCATCACTGGTCAGCAGCGGCTGTCTACGTGCAATGACATAGATGGCGTGCTGCATGGACTCCTTCCAGTCTTCCGCTGCCCGGTCTCCACTGTGTTGACAGCCACGGTCTGCCAGTGCGTGCGCCAGCGCCGGATTCAGCACGGGGTCATCCGCGTCCACGGCACCCTGCCTGCCGTCACACACGTGGTCCGGTCCCCCACGGGGACCACCGCAGAACAGACAGCACGCTTCCATGGGTCACTTACCTTTGTCTGTGGACTGTTCACGTTCAGCCATGGCCTGCCACCAGCTGGGAAGTTTCTTCTTCTTATCAGCCAGCGCCCGGTTGTACATGTCCACAATCACGGCAGCAATACACATGGTCTTTGGACTGCCCGTCTTCAGGTGTGTCTCTGCGGCTTTACGCAGAATACCGGGCACCCCATGTGACACGGCTGACAGCCGCTGCACCATGTGCTTTTCGTCAGTCATGCCATTGAAACGATTGAAGACTTGTCCCAGTCCTTCAATGACCACACCCGTGAAGGCTGTAGGATCCCCGTCATAGGCATCACGCAGCGTGCGCACCACTTGCCCTAACACACGGTCATCACCCAGTGCTTTGACCTTTGCCAGTGCGGTGACGGCGCTGATGCAGTTGGGTTCTTTGCTGCGGGAGATCTTGCAGCCATTCGTTTCTACAATGCGGCGGATGGCTGTTTCGCGGGGGTGCTCTGCCGTGCAGTGCAGGTGAAACAACGAAAACGGGGAGACATTCAGCTGCGCATTCAGGCCAATAAAGGTATCAGCCATCTGCTGGTCAGTCAGGTTCTCATACACCCGGCATTCAATTTCATAGTCCCCGAAGTCACGCTTCCGCAGCGCATAGATGCGGTGCTGCCCGTCAACAATCCAGTAACCCCCGTCACGGTGGTTCATGGTGGGCAGACCTAGCTTCTCCAGCGCCAGATTGGCCGCTAGCCGGTCCCCGTGCCCCTTATTGAATTCACGCTGGGTGACGAGTGCGGTGGGTGTGCGCATCAGCGCAATGGGCACCAGATAGATCTTGGCTTCCTGCGCTAACTTCGGTATCTTCTTTGCTGCTGCTGCCATTGGTCTGTGCCTTTCTCGCCAGTTGGCGGATGAAGGTGTCCAGTGTCTGACGTGCTGCGGTTAGTTGATCGACCCACGTCCTTATCCGGCGTGGGTCGATGTCATCCAGGTCAATCAGTTCCACACCCACGGTCAAGTTTTCTGCGGCGCACACAAAGCGGTCCATCACATCATCAGGCTTGAGTCTGCGCGTACGTCCAGCCACACGGTCACCAGGACAGGCAATGCCGTGCACCTTCATTTCCTTGCGGCACCAGTCTTCACCACGCTTCAGCGTCTTGGACATCTGACGGCTGGTGTATCCCTGTGCAGCCAGATCACGGAGCCGCAGTAAGGCAGCTTCACGTGCTGCACCGCGTGATGGTGATGACTTACCGTCTTTGCCCTTGCGCAGTGCATCAGCCGTGCTGTGTAATTTGCCTGAACCATGTTCCACGGCAGCAATGGTGGCTGGGTCACCGTGCCTTAGCACCGCACGTGCTGCCTGCACGACAGTCCTGCTGACTCCCAGCAGCTTCCCAGCTTCCTGTTCTGTCAATGCTTTATTTTGAGCATTGACAGAACCCCCGTGCCCACCGTGGATTGCCGTGACCAAACGCCCAGCAATGAAGGCACGCTGTTTCACCGTCAGGTGTCTACGATGCAGGTTCATCGACACAATGAAGTTCTGCACGGTGCCTTCCCCATCCCACAGACGATGGTCCGGTTCCCGGTTCAGGGCAGCACACGCACGTGCTCTGTTGCGTCCATCAAGGATGCAGCCGTCACCGTCAATGATGATGGGCGTACGTAGTCCGTGGACACGGATGTCAGCCACCAGATCATCGAAGTCCTTCCCGGTCATCAGCGGCAGCAAGTCCGCTATCGGGTGAAATGCACGCATAGTGATACATCCTCCTTTCATGCCTTCACTGTTCTTCGCTGCAGCACGGTCTTCAGCCGTGCCTTATACGCCGCACGGAGTGACCGGATAGCTTCATCATCCAGACCCGTGGCTGCCTTTAACTGCTTCGCTACGGCTTCTAATTGCTGCCGGTCCTTCGCTGCCAGCAACCGTGTTAACCATTGCTGCTCTAGGTCTGGCTCGAGTGCGACACCACCACTGGCCCAGGTCGCTAACTGTCTGCCGCTGTCTTCCGTAATCGGCTGGTCCAGTGGGAACAGCGCCCGGTGCTGCTCCTGTAACTTGATGGGCAGTGGCACCCCCGGATGGTCGGGCATCAGCAGGAAGCTGGCGGTCAGTTCATAGGGGAGATTCTTCTCTGAGATAGGCACCCAGCCATTCAGCCCTGTTAGTGTCTGCTTCTCCCTGACTTCCCATGTGCCCTTATCCGTGCGCACCATTTCGATCTTGGGTTCAGCACGGAAGCAGAGAATTAGATGGGGACGTATCTGCAGCAGCTGCTGCATCATCCGCTTGTGACCCATCTTGGGCTTGATCCAGCTAGCCATCTTGCAGGCTTCCCGCTTCTTCCAGTCCTGCCCTGCCATCCGGTCCAGTTCATCTTCCTGCTGGTCTAAGATGCCCCCTTCCCCTGCCCATTCATGCGACATGGAGTCCACCACGATGACGGGATAGGTTCCCGCAGCGGCTGCCGTGATGGCTTCCGCATACCGGTCTGGGGTGAACGGGGGACGCAGGTCACCGTGGTGGAAGCGGAAGCGGTCGGCATAGTGCTTGGCCCTGCCTGCCTCTGTGTCGATGACGCAGAAGG
>Ga0111539_10013843_pt1 | contig 10084 bp, 6 predicted proteins | sample RhiMethybrSRZTD1_FD_79667 | JGI IMG/M metagenome (GOLD analysis project Ga0111539, IMG submission 79667) | Populus rhizosphere microbial communities from Tennessee, USA - Rhizosphere MetaG P. TD hybrid SRZTD1 (version 2) (version 2) | ecosystem: Host-associated > Plants > Roots > Rhizosphere >... | reverse complement strand
TCGATTTCTCGACGGCCGGGCCGACGGCGCTTTCGACCGGCTCGTCGGCCACTTGATGTCGGCATCGCTCCTCGCTGCGGCCATCGCGCTCCTCACGGCCGCCTTCTTCATCGAGGGAGCCTCCTGGTTGCCTCCTTTCGCCGGGCTCGCCGCGGTCATGACGGCCCTGGCCGCGGGAGGGGCGCTGCAACCGCGCGCGTCGAGGCCGAGTCCGCGCCTGCTTCAGGCCTGGATGTTCTCCTTCTGCGCACTCGCCCTGGCCGCGAAGTTCTCGCTCGTGCCGGCCGTCGACGCCGTGAAAAGCCTCGCGCAACCGGCTCGGTACGTCGCCCGGATGGTTCCTAGCGAGCGGCCGCTTTACGCTTTCGCGCCCGACGAGACCACCGTGGCCATGTTCCAGATCTACACGGAGCGCCGCCTCGAGCCCCTCGCGGACCTTGCGGCGCTCCGCGCCCGGCTCGAGAAAGAGGGGTATCTCGACGTCCTCGTCGTGGAGAAGCACGGAGTCTGGCCTCCGGCGCCTCCCGCGGAGGGGAAGGATCCTTCTCCCCTTCTCGAGCTTCCGCGCCTCGAGCCCGAGATCCTTTACCGCGAGGTGCGGGAAGACTCGCGCGCATTCCTCCTCCTTGGATTCCGGAAGAGGTGAGCCGCGGCCGCCTCACGGCCCCGTGCGAACGACGAAATCCTGCTCGACAGGCGGAGACAGCGTGACGTCCAGCGCCATCCACAAGCTCCTCGCGTACCGGAGGAACCAGATGGGGAACAGGACGGAGAAAACAAGCCAGATCGGCACTTGCTGGGTGAAAGTGAGCTCGAGCGCATACTCCAGCGCGAAGTAGCCCGAGATCTCGAGGCCCGCGGTGGCCGCGTAGTTGAAGTAGATCGATCCGACGAAGTAGCCGCTCTCGCGCACGAAGCGGTAGCCGCAAGCCGGACAATGGTGGCGCAACTCGAGCAGGCCGATGAACGGGTCGCCTCTTCCGCAGGCGGGACATCGTAGTCGCAGCGCAAGCAACGCCTGTGCGAGGAGCCCTCGAGCTTTCTTCACTCCATCCGCCTGCTGCGCACTGTTGGAAGACGCCGCCGGTGCTATCCGAATGAGCTCCGCACGAGGCTCATTCTATGCTCAAGACCTTAGGCCTCAAAGATCAGCGTGCCGAAGCTCTTGAACTCGTGGAAGCTCGACCCCACTGGCGCCCAGTCCCAGCCCGTTGTCTTTCCGCCGTCATGATCCATCCGGTAGAAATTCGCCCGCCACCGGGCTCCAGGTTTCGGCGGCACGTTCTGCAGCGGACTGAGGAGCTCGTACGGGATGAAAATCTCGGCGCGCCACCCCTCGACTTTCGCCCCAGGCTCCTTGGCGCCGCCGATGGCGGCAGTCGCCTTGCGAGTTTTCCGCGAGCCCTCGTAGTGCCACGGACGCCAGCCGAGGAAAGTCCCCTCGAGGTTGGGCACCAGGATCGGAAGCTCCCGCGCCAGCGGGGAGATCTCGTATTCGAAATAGACGGGGTGGCGCTCGTCGGTCCAGAGGAAGACTTCGTAGACATCCTCCTTCCAGAGGTCGAGGTAGTCTTCCGCCATGCGGGAGGTGAGCTCGGAGTCTTTGCCGTCGAAGAGGACGTAGAGCCCCGTCTTCGAGTACAGCGTCTTGAACCGCGCGTCATAGGGCAGCGCCCCGGGGCTCCTGCGTCGCAGCTCCTGCCACTCGGCCTTGCCCCACGCCGGCGTGGATCCATCCCCCGTCACCTCGAAGTCCTCGGTGGGCTTCACGCGGGCGGTCTTCGTGCGAGCATCGTCGCCCTCGCCACCGGTCGCCGGCGCGACAACACCGAGCGGCAGCGAGACAACACCGAGCGCCAGCGCGAGAGCACCGAGCGCCAGCACCGCAGCAACGGCTGGAGCAAAGCTCCAGCCAGGGGAAGCGCCGGCGGGGACCTGGTTCCTCATGGAACAGATAGTGGAGCGTGGCCGAAGTCCTGACGCGCTGACACGCACCACACAGAGACGGAGTCGAAAGAATCCGAGTTCACGTCCGCGGGCAGTTCGACGACGAATGTGGTATCCCGCATGGCCTGGCCGAAGATGTCGGGCCCGATGGCCCTTCCGCCGTTGATGTTGCCCGCGCGGTAGAGCCAAAGCCTCACTTCGATCCCGCCGCCGTCGTAAGTGAAGTTCTGGATGCGGATTTTGCGAGTGTCGAGCTCCTGCACCGTACCGCTCACTCCGTGGAAGCGCGTCTCGAGCGTCCCCGATCGCAGGACGTTGCCCTCGGGCGAGGGGGAATCGCTGCAGCCAAACGGCATACCTGCTCGGATAAGCTGCCGCGTCTCGACGACGTACGAGGTCAGGTCCTCGACCTCGGAGTCGCTGAGCTTGTCCTTGCTCCAGAACGGCATGACCGTGCCGGCCAGCTCGAACCCATCCGGCACATGGTAGGGCTGGCCAGGATGGTTGGGTCCACTCAGACGGATGCGGCTGCGGGTATAGTCGGGATTGTCGAGGCAGCTCTCCGGCGCAGGCTCGCAGAAGAAGTTGAGGCACGGATCCGGCTTCTCCGTGCACAGGCTGGTCACGTCGATCAGCGACGGCGCGAGCGATGTGCCTTCGCCGTTCGTGCCGTGGCAGACTATGCACGATCGGTTGAACAGTGCGCAGCCCGCCGCCACGTTCCCCGTGGCCGGTCCGGTTTTCGCCGGAGCCACGATCTCGAACTCGAGCGCCGGTGCCGTGGGCGACGTCTCGAGGCTCTTCATAAAGGCCAGCAAGTCCTGGAAGCGCGAGTCCTGCTCGGTCCACGGGACGAACTCGAAGTTGTGGTCCGGGTCGACGACGGCCATCCAGTCTTCCCGGCAAACATTGACCGCGCCCACGTAATTCGCGATCGCCTCTTCCTTGTAGTTTGGTCGATTGTGCGCATTCAACAAGGTGTGGCCTGCCCGCAGCACTCCCGCGGTCTCGTCGGACGACATGGAGTGGCACGTCGAGCAAGCGAACAGGTTGCCGTTCCGATCGGCCGTCACGAACTCTTTCATCCCTCGCGCGATGGCCTCCGGATCGCCGCCGCCGCACTCGCTTTGCTCCTCGGCCGTCAGATCCGGAGGCGTCGGGCTTCCGAGGAACAGGTGCCCGAGCAGCGCCACGGGATCGCTGATGTTCACCTGGCCGTCAGCGTTGACATCGGCTACCGGAGAGCAGACGGGAGCCCTACCGCCGGTGAACAGGAAATTGAGCACGAGGATGGCATCCGTGATCTGCCGATCCCCGTTTCCGTCGGCGTCGCCGCGGATGAACGTTGCGCCCCGCACAGAGGGGCTGCTCCCTGCAATCAGCACAGCAAAGAAGAGCATCCTGGCGGCAAACGACGGGTCTCTTCGGCAACTTTCCTCGATCATTATGGAATCACTCCTTCGGTTGCACCCCAGGAGAGAGAGGGTGCAACGACCATTCCAGCCAACTTTACGGTATGCTCCGTGGCGCTCGCAACATACATCCGGTGCTTTCTTGGAGAACGGCCGGCCGAGGCAAGTTTCATGACTCGAACGTCCGCGCTGCGCTGCATCACGCTCCTTATCGTCCTCGTTGTCTGCGCACTGTGCGCGGCTTTCGTCCCGCTCGGGCCGGCGTTCCGCGACGTGCTCGAGTGGGTGCGCGCGCAGGGAACCTGGGGCCCGATCCTCCTCGCCGCGGTCTACGTCCCCGCCTCGGTGCTCCTCGTTCCCGGTTCCTTGCTGACCATTGGAGCAGGTGTGCTGTTCGGGGTGCTGGTCGGCACCGTGGCAGTGTCGGTGGGAAGCGTCGCCGGCGCAGTGGCTGCGTTCGTCCTCGGTCGGACCCTCGCACGGGACTGGATCGAGCAGAAAGTGGCAAGGAGCACCAAATTTCGGGCGATCGATCGAGCCGTCGCGCAGCAGGGGTTCCGTATCGTCCTCCTGACGCGGCTCTCGCCCGTGTTCCCGTTCACGCTCCTCAACTACGCTTTCGGATTGACGAAGGTCTCTTTCCGCGACTACGTGGTCGCGTCGTGGATCGGGATGCTTCCGGGGACGGTGCTCTTTGTCTACATCGGGTCGGCCCTCGGGAGCCTTTCGGAGCTCTTCAGCCCCAGCGAGCGGGCCCGAACGCCCGCCGAATGGACATTTTTCATCGTGGGGCTCGTAGCGACCGGAGTGACCACAGTGTACGTGACGCGGATCGCAGGCCATGGGTTGCGCAGTGCTGTGGATGAGCCCGTCCAGAACCCCTCGCCGCTTGATCCGAGCGCCGAAAAAAGGTCATGATGCCGCCATGAAAAGCTCGAGCTCACGATTTCCGAATACGCAACGAGTCTGCGTCGCCGTTTGGCTTGTCGTCGCAGCATTGGCGCAGGCCTCCGCCGAAGACCTCAACCTGACGGCTCGGTCGAGGACGAGCTCGCCGGCCGGCGCAACTCCGCTCGTGAAAGAGAAAGCGCTCCACTGGGCGCCGGAGAAAACCGCGATCGTCATCTGCGACATGTGGGATCAGCACTGGTGCCGTGGCGCGACCGAGCGCGTGGCCGCCATGGCTCCGCGCATGAACGACGCGGTCTCGGCAGCAAGGAGCCGAGGAGTTTTCATCGTGCATGCCCCGAGCAGCTGCATGGACGCCTACAAGGACACTCCGCAGCGGCGTCGAGCCCAGGAGGCGCCGGCAGCGAAAGACCTTCCCAAAGATATCGCGAGCTGGCTCTCGCGCTTGCCGGCCGAGCCGCCTCTCCCGATCGACGATTCCGACGGAGGCTGCGACGAGAACCCGCAGTGTCCTCAGGGCAACCCCTGGAGACGGGAGATTCCGGCGATCCGCCTGGACGAGCGCGACGCGGTGACGGACTCAGGGCAGGAGTTCTGGAACCTCCTCGGGGCGCGAGGCATCGACAACGTGATCGTGATGGGCGTCCACACGAACATGTGCGTTTCGGGCAGGCCCTTCGCGCTGCGCCAGATGGCGAAGAACGGCAAGAATGTGGTCCTGGTCCGCGACCTCACGGACTCAATGTACAACTCACGGCGGGCACCGTTCGTCTCTCACCGGCGAGGCACGGAGCTGGTCGTCGCGCACATCGAGGAGCACATCTGCCCGACGATCTTGTCGACCGACCTGATGGGCGTTGCGGCTCCCCCCGTCGTTGCGTTCCTCATCGGCGAGGATGAGTATGATACGAAAACGACGCTGCCCGCGTTCGCGCGGGCCGAGCTCGAGCCCCGCGGAGTCCGCGCCGTCTTCGTGCACGAAAGCAAGACGAGCCCCGACGACTTCCCGGGCATCGAGGAGGCGCTGCAGAGTGCGAGTCTGATTTTCGTCAGCGTTCGCCGGCGGACGCCGGCGGAAGCTCAGCTCGCCGCAGTGCGCGATTTCCTGGCGTCCGGGCGGCCGGTGGTAGGAATCCGCACCGCGAGCCATTCGTTCGACAAGGAGCCAGGAGCTGGACATGGGGCCTGGCGGGACTTCGACACCGTGGTGCTGGGCGGCAAGTACCTCGGCCACTATGGCCGCCAGCCCCCCGAGGGAGGCGCGTCCCTCGTGCGCGCGGCGGCGCCGGGCCATCCTTTGCTGGCGGGCTTCCCCTCCTCGGACGTGCGCTTCGACTCCCACCTCTACCGGTACCGCGATCTCGCGAAGACGACGACCGTGCTCCTCGAAGGGAGCGTCGAGGGGAGGAGCGACGTGAAAGAGCCGGTCGCCTGGACGAACGCGTACCGTGGCGGCCGCGTCTTCTACACAAGCCTGGGCAGCCCCTCGGACTTCGAGCAAGGAGCGTTCCGCGGCCTGCTCGTCCGCGCCATCTTTTGGGCGATGGAGCGTGAGGCGCCCGAGCTCCCGTCGGAGCGGAAAAGTCCGTGAAAGAAACGGCGTTCCTCGGAGCCGGTGCTTCGGCAGCGCTTCTCGCCGCGCTGCTCGGCGCCGCCACGATGCCGGCGGCGGAGCCCCAGGCCGCGCCTCCCGCGAGCGCCGCGCCGGGACCGCTATCGCCTGGCGACAGCTTCGCCGCGCTCAGCGCTCCGGCCGACCTCCAGGTCGATCTCGTCCTTTCCGAGCCCGACATCGTTCAGCCCGTCTCGATCCGTTTCGATGCAAGGGGGAGGCTCTGGGTCGTCGAGTACGCGCAGTATCCCGACCCCGCCGGCTTGAAAATGCTGAGCCGGGACAACTTCTGGCGGGCCGTCTACGACCGGACGCCGCCGCCGCCTCCGCATCACTTCCCGGGCCGCGACAAGATCTCGATCCACGAGGACACGGACGGCGACGGCACGTTCGACCGGCACAAGACTTTCCTCGAAGGCCTTAACATCGTGACGTCGGTCGCGTTCGGCCGCGGAGGCGTCTGGGTCCTGAACCCGCCGTACTTGCTCTTCTACGCGGATCGGGATCGGGACGACCGGCCCGATGGCGACCCCGAGGTGCACCTCGAAGGATTTGGGCTCGAGGACACTCACTCGGTCGCGAACAGCCTCGTTTGGGGTCCCGATGGTTGGCTCTACGGCGCTCAGGGGAGCACGGTCAGCGGCAACATCCGGAGGCCGGGGATCGACACCGTGCCCGTGAAATCCGCGGGCCAGCTCATCTGGCGCTACCGGCCCGATCCGCCGGCGTACGAGATCTTCGCTGAAGGCGGCGGCAACGCGTTCGGCGTCGAAATCGATGCTCGCGGGCGGCTCTTCTCGGGCCACAACGGCGGCGACACTCGCGGGTTTCACTACGTCCAGGGCGGCTACTCCCTGAAAGGTTTCGGGAAGCACGGACCGCTTTCGAACCCCTACGCTTTCGGCTATTTCCCGCCGATGCGTCACGCAAGCGTCCAGCGCTTCACGCACACTTTTTTGATCTACGAAGGCGGCGCGCTGCCGCCGGCGTACGCTGGCCGACTGTTCGGAGCGGCGCCCCTTTTGAACCATGTAGTCTTGAGCGAGGTCGAAGCGGACGGCTCGACGTTCAAAACGCGCGACGTGGGCTTCGCTTTGACGAGCAAGGATCCGTGGTTCCGGCCCGTCGACGTCCAACATGGCCCCGACGGCGGCGTCTACGTCGCCGACTGGTACGACGGCCAGGTGAACCACTACCGCAATCACGAAGGCCACATCGACACGTCCAACGGCCGCGTGTACCGGCTGCGCGCCCCGGCGGCCCACGCCAGCTTGCCTTTCGACCTGTCGCTCCGTACCTCGCTCGAGCTCGTGGACTTGCTCCGTCATCCCAACCGCTGGATGCGCGAGACGTCGCGGCGGCTCCTCGCGGACCGCCGTGACCCATCCGTGGCTCCGGTGCTGAGAGCGATGGTCGCGACGCAATCCGGACAGGCCGCGCTTGAGGGGCTTTGGGCCCTCGAAGTGTCGGTCGGCCTCAGCAACGCGGACATCCTCAGCGCGCTCGAACACACGAGCTCCGACGTCCGAGCTTGGGCAGTCCGCATCGCCGGCGATCGGCAGCCGCCATCGGACGAGGTCGCGCGGCGCCTCGCGCGCCTGGCCGCGACCGAGCCCGACGTCCACGTCCGCAGTCAGCTTGCCTGCACCGCGCGGCGCCTCGGCCCGGCCGAAGGCCTCGCCATCGCCTCGAAGCTCTTCCGCCGCCGGGAGGACGTGACCGACCCGCACTTGCCGCTTCTCCTCTGGTGGCTCGTCGAGTCCCGCGCCGGAGCTCACCCCGAGCTGCTCCTTGCGCTCTTCGCCGACAGTGCGCTCTGGAGCGAGCCGATGGTGCGCGAACACATCCTTCACCGGCTGGCGCGGCGCTACGCTGCAGCAGGCACGCGGAAAGACCTCGCGACGTGCGCCAAGCTCTTCGATCTCACGCCCGACATCGACGCCGCGCGGCGGCTTGCTCGAGGATTCGAGGAGGCGACGGAAGGCCGCTCGCTGTCCACGCTGCCCGCCGAGCTTGCCGGCGCGCTCGACCGGGCCGGGAGCAGCTCGGGCCTGATCGAGCTGCGGCAGCAGAAGCCGGAGGCCGTGGAGAAAGCTCTGGGCATTGTCTCCGATCGAGGCGCGGATCCCGAGCGGCGCCGAAGGCTGATCGAGGTGCTCGGCGAAATCAAAGAGCGGCGCGCAGTCCCCATCCTGATCGAGCTCCTCAAGGACAGCGGCGGCGAAGAGCTGCGGCTGGCCGTGCTCCGGGCCCTCGCTCCGCACGATGACCCCGCGATCGCGGCCGCGGTGCTGGAAGTGTGCCCTCGGCTCTCCAGCGACGCGATGGAAGCTGCCGTCAACCTGCTCCTCTCGCGCAGAGCCTGGAAAGAGAGCCTTCTCGATGCGCTGGAAAATGGCCGCGTCGACCTCCACGGCGCCCCGACGGGTTGGCTCCAGAGGCTGGCGGCCGACCGCGACGCCGAAGTCGCCCGCCGCGCCGGACGACTCGCGTCGAGGGCGGGAGTCCCCGCGGCCCAAGGCGCCGAGAGCCGCGACGAGGAAGTGGCGCGGCTCTCGAGGATGCTCGCGGCGGGCGGGGGGAGCCCCTATGAAGGAAAAAAACTCTTCCAGAAGACCTGCGCGAGGTGCCACAAGCTCCTCGCCCAGGGCGGGGACATCGGGCCCGACCTGACGCCTTTCAATCGGAGCGACACGGCCAGCCTGCTGCTCGCCATCGTGAGCCCTTCCGCCGAGGTCCGCGAAGGGTTCGAGGCGGTCTCCGTGGCGACGAAGGACGGCCGGATCCTGTCGGGCTTCCTCGCGGATCGGGACGAGCGCAGTCTCACGCTCCGGACCTCGGACGGGCAGAGCCTCACGGTCGGCGCCGACGAGATCGCGGAATCGGCTCCACTCGGCGCTTCCCTCATGCCCGAGGGGCTGCTCCAGGCCTGGAGCGACCAACAGGTCAACGACCTCTTCGCCTATCTGCGCTGCTCCCAGCCCCTGAACGAAAGCCCTTAGTTCGACGGCGCCGCCTCGCTGCGTTCCTCGCCGGCACCCCTTCGTTTGATTTTCGTGTTCCCTGGGCTACCCTGGGGGGTCCAAGATTCCTGAGGAGCCCATCCCTTTGGCCGATCTTCGCAACGAGCTCGCTTCCCTGAAAATCGACCGCGCAACGTCGCGGCCGGCCCGCTGGAGGGGGGTCGCGGCAGTTCTCGTCGCCGCGGCCCTTGTCGCCGGCGCCTACTTCGCCTGGAAAGCGCGCGACGCTTTCAACGTCGTCGAGGTCGATACGACGCGGCCGGCCGTGGCCGGCGCCGCCGAAGGACCGCGCCGCGTGCCGATCTTGAATGCTGCGGGGTACGTCGTAGCTCGGAAGAAAGCGGTCGTCTCGGCGAAAATCCAGGGGCGGCTCAGCGAGCTGCTCGTGGAGGAAGGCAGCCGCGTCCGCGAAGGGGATGTCATCGCTCGCCTCGAGAGCGCGGAGTACGAGGCGCAGCTCGAGCGCGCGAAAGCGGCGCTGCAGAGAGCCGAGGCCGAACTCGAGGAAAACCGCCGGCAGCTCCACCTCTCCGAGGCCTTGCTCAAAGACGGCGTCGTCTCGACGGACGACACGGACGCGGCACGGAGCCGGCTCCGCGTGGGTGAGGCGGCGATGCGGCAGGCTCAGGCCGATATCGGCGTGTTCGAGGCCTACTTGCAAAACACGTATATCCGCGCGCCCTTCACGGGCGTGGTGATCAAGAAAATGGCGGAAGTAGGCGAGAGCGTCTCTCCGATTCCTCCCGGCGTGAATGTATCGACGTCGTCGGGCGCCATCGTCGCGATGGCCGACTTCGACACGCTCGAGGCCGAAGTCGATGTGACCGAGTCGAACCTCTCGAAGCTGAGCGACCGGCAACCGGCCGAAATCGCCGTAGACGCGCTGCCCGACCGGCGTTTTCCCGCCGTCCTGCGACAGATCATCCCCTCCGCGGACCGGACCAAGGCCACCGTGCTCGTCAAAGTGAGCTTCCTCGAGCGCGACGACCTCATCCGACCGGAGATGAGCGCCCGCGCCACGTTCTTCCGCGACGATAAGCCCCCTCCGGCGGCGACCGAGGCAGGAGCCACACCCCGGATCACGGTCCCGCGCACCGCGATCGCGACGCGCGAAGGCCGCTCGATCGTTTTCGAAGTCTCTCGCGGCAAAGCGATGGCGCGCGCCGTCGTGGTCGGCGACG
>Ga0111539_10013840_pt1 | contig 10084 bp, 12 predicted proteins | sample RhiMethybrSRZTD1_FD_79667 | JGI IMG/M metagenome (GOLD analysis project Ga0111539, IMG submission 79667) | Populus rhizosphere microbial communities from Tennessee, USA - Rhizosphere MetaG P. TD hybrid SRZTD1 (version 2) (version 2) | ecosystem: Host-associated > Plants > Roots > Rhizosphere >... | reverse complement strand
GGTCGACGTCGTCACGTTCGCCGGCGGCCGCCCGGCGAACTTCTGCGACCTCGGCGGCGGTGGTGACGCCCAGGGTGTCGTCGACGCGCTCTCCGTGATCACGAAGGACCCGCAGGTGAAGGCGATCTTCTTCAACATCTTCGGCGGCATCACGCGCTGCGACGAGGTCGCGCGCGGGATCCTCCAGGCGCTCGGCGAGATGTCGCTCGAGCTGCCGATCGTCGTCCGGCTCGACGGGACGAACGCCGAGGAGGGGCGCAAGATCCTCGCCGAGGCCGCGCCGCCGAACCTCCGCGTGTCGCCGACGATGCTCGAGGCGGCGAAGACCGCCGTGGAGCTCGCCGCATGACGTCCATGGACTGGAGCGACCGGGCGCAGGCGTACGTCGACTCGGACGCGCACCGCGAGGGCGACGACCTCGAGCAGCTCGTCGCCTGGGCGGCGGGCGCGACTACGGCGCTCGACGTCGCGACGGGCGGCGGGCACGTCGCGCGGCGGCTGCGCGAGGCGGGGCTCGAGGTGGTCACGTGCGACCCCGCCCCCGGGATGCGCCCCGACGTCATCTGCCGCGCGGAGTCCCTTCCGTTCGCCGACGGTTCGTTCGACCTCGTCGCGTGCCGCACCGCCGCACATCACTTCGCCGACGTCGGGGCGGCGACACGGGAGATGGCCCGCGTCAGCCGGGATCGCGTCCTGATCGTCGACACGATCCACATGGGCGACGCGATCGAGGAGGCGGAAGCCCTGCGCGACCCCTCGCACGTCCGCAACTACACGGAGGCGGAGTGGCGGGGCATCGTCGGGGAGGCCGGGCTCGGGATCGACGACGTGCGGTTCTTCTCGCACAGCTTCGACTTCGCAGCATGGCTCGCGCGCACCGGGTGCGAGGGCGAGGAGGCGCAGCGGGTGGAGGAGCTCCTCGGCGACCGCGTCGCCGACGGGCGGCTGACCCTCGACAAGATCGCGATCCGGGCGGCTCGCGGCTAACTGATGGCGATCCTGGTCGACACCGAGACGCGGCTCGTCGTCCAGGGCCTCACGGGGTCCGAAGGCCGCTTCCACGGCCTCCGCAACCGCGGCTACGGCACGGATCTCGTCGCCGGCGTCACCCCGGGCAAGGGCGGGCAGGACGTCGAGGGGGTCCCGGTGCTCGACACGGTCGCCGAGGCCGTCCGGGAGCACGGGGCGAACACGGCGATGGTCTTCGTGCCCGCGCCGTTCGCCGCCGACGCCGTCTACGAGGCGGTCGAAGCCGGCGTGCACACCGTCATCGTGATCACCGAGGGCGTGCCCGCGCACGAGATGCTCCGGATCCACGCCTACGTCCGGGCGAACGGCGTCCGTATGCTCGGCCCGAACTGCCCCGGCGCGCTCTCGCCGGGGAAGGCGAACGTCGGGATCATCCCCGCGGAGATCTTCACGCCCGGGAACATCGGCCTCGTGTCGCGCTCCGGGACGCTCACCTACCAGATCGGCCACGAGCTGACGCAGATGGGGCTCGGCAACTCGACCATCGTCGGCATCGGCGGCGACCCGATCGTCGGGTCGTCGTTCCTCGACGTCCTCCGCCTCTTCGAGGACGACCCGGAGACCGAGTACGTCGTCATGGTCGGCGAGATCGGCGGCGACGAGGAGGAGAAGGCCGCCGCGTTCATCGAGGCCGAGATGACGAAGCCGGTGGTCGCCTACATCGCGGGGTTCACGGCGCCTCCGGGCAAGACGATGGGCCACGCCGGCGCGATCATCTCCGGCTCGTCGGGCACGGCCGAGGGCAAGAAGCAGGCGCTCGAGGCGCGCGGGATCCGGGTCGGGACGACCCCGACCGAGACCGCTCAGCTCGCTGCCGAGCTCGCCGGGCGCTAGCGCTCGACGTCGATGACGGCGATCGCGCCAGAGGCATCCGGCGGCCGCGTCTCGATCCGCGACGACGCGCGCGACGTCGCGACGACCGTCCTCGTCGGGACGGCTGCCGGAGCGGTGGCGGGGCTGGTCGTCGGCGCCATCGGCGGCCGGCTCGTGATGCTCGTCCTCCGCGTCCTCTCCGACCCGATCGTGATCGGGATGACGTCGGACGACGGGTTCGAGATCGGACGCGTCACCGCGGGCGGCTCGTTCCAGCTCGCGGGTCCAATGGCGGCCGCCGGCGCGGCGAACGGCGTCCTCTACTCCGTGCTCCGCGACACGATCCCGTCGCGTGCCCGGGCGGCGCTGTGGTCGCTCTTCGCCGCCGGGGTCGGGGGGTCGCAGTTCGTCCACGCGGACGGCGTCGACTTCATCCAGCTCGACCCGCAGTGGCTCGCGGTCGCGGCGTTCGTCGCGCTGCCGGGGCTCGCGGCGCTCGTCGTGGTGGTCATCGTGGAGCGCTGGCTCGCCGACGACAGGGCGCGTCCTCGGCCCGCCGTGCTCGCGATCGCAGCGGTCGCGGGCACGCTCGCGCTCGTGCTCGCATCGGCCACGGCCGCCGCCGTTCTGGGCGCGCGGCGCCTGGGGCTCTCCGGGCGTCTCGCGGCCGTGGGCCGGGTCGTGGTGCCGGTGGCGCTCGTCGCCGGCACCGTCGTCGGCGCGTGGGTCACGGTCGACGCAACGTCGCAGATCCTCGGCTGAGCGCCGGGCGCGGGAGGGGGCCGGACGCGGGGCGCGAAATCACCCCCGTGCGCGCGACCATCGAGGAGCGACTGCAACGAAAGATCGAGAAGCTGACGATCATCCGCGCCGTCCGGATGGTCGCGTTGGTCGCTCTGACGCTTGCGGCGATCGCCGCCCTCTTCGAGTGGGCCGTCGATCCGGGGATCGGGACGTTCCGCGACTCGTTGTGGTGGGCCGTCGTGACGGTGACGACGGTCGGCTACGGCGACGTCGTCCCGACGAGCTCTGGGGGACGAATCGTCGCTGCCGTCCTGATGCTCGCCGGCGTGAGCGCGATCCCGATCACGACGTCGCTCGTCGTGTCGGTCTTCATCTCGCGCCTCCAGCGCCAGCAGCACGAGCAGGATGCCGAGGAGCGCAAGGAGCTCGTCGCCCGCCTCGAGCGGATCGAGGCGCTCCTGACCCGCGAATCGGCCTGAGGGCGTTCGCCGCGCCGCGGCGGCCGCGTAGGATCCCATCGTGGAGCTGCGATCACTCTCCGCGGCCGAGCCGTTCACGACCAAGGACGGCTCGACGATCCGGGAGCTGCATCACACGCCGGTCCAGTCGCTTGCCGAAGCGACGCTCGGCCCGGGCCAGGCGACCCAGCGCCACTACCACGCGCGGAGCGAGGAGATCTACCTCCTCACCGACGGCGGGGGCCGGCTCGAGATCGACGGCGAGGCGCGCGAGGTCGCGTCTGGCGATGCCGCGCTGATCCCTGCGGGCGCCTGGCACGAGCTCGTCGCCGGCCCCGAGGGCGCGCGGCTCCTCTGCATGTGCGCGCCGCCGTACTCCCACGACGACACCTTCTTCGCATGAGACGGATCGCAGCCGCGCTCGTGCTCGTCGTCGCGCTGGCCGTGCTCGCGGCCGGCTGCGGCGGGGACGACGCGGACGGCGCCGACGAGGCGGTCGCGCCGGCGACGTGGGCCTCCGGCTTCTGCGATGCGCTCAAGACGTTCACGACGAGCATCTCGGAGGCAGGCTCGGGGCTCACCGGAGCCGGGCTCCCGAGCAGCGACGAGATCATCGAGGTGATCGACAACGCCGCGAGCGCGGCGAGCACGTTTGCGGACGACCTTCGTGCGCTCGGCAAGCCCGACGTCCCGAGCGGGGAGGAGATCCAGAACGAGCTCGAGACTGCCGCCGACGAGGCCGGTCAGACCTTCGACGACGTCAAGGACGATGTCGACGAGATCGACAGCGCCGCCGACGTCGCCACCGTCGCGGCCGCTATCGCGACCGCAGCGCAGACCGCGCTCACGGGCCTCCAGGCGGCGACGAACCGCCTGCAGGAGCTCGACGTCGAGGGGGCGCTGACGTCGGCCCTCCAGAGCGCGTCGGAATGCACCGGCGTCGGCAGCTGACGCCGCCGACGCCGCTCACCTAGCGTCGCCGCTGCCTCGTCGAGCCCCAGCCGCCGCGCCTGCGCGACGTGTAGACGAGCTTCGGCGCGGCGCTCGTCATCCCGGTGCTCGCGAATGTCTCGTGGTGCCCGTTCAGGCGCGCGACGCGGCTCATGTCGGCTTGCTGGTCGGGCAGGATCAGCGTGACGCCCGTGCCCGAGCGGCCCGCACGCCCGGTGCGGCCGACGCGGTGCGTGTACGACTTCCCGTCCTCGGGCGGATCGAAGTTGATGACGTGCGTCACGTCGTCGAGGTCGAGCCCGCGGGCGGCGACGTCGGTTGCGATGAGCGTCGTCACGCGCCCGCTCTCGAACCGCTCGAGCGCTCGCTGACGCTGGCCCTGGCTGAGGTCGCCGTGCATCGCGAGGGCCTTGATTCCGCGCTGCTCGAGCTTGCGCGCGAGCCGGTCGGCGCCGCGCTTCGTCCGGACGAACACGAGCGCGAGGCCGCGCTCGGACTCGAGCAGCTGGATCAGCGTGTCGACCTTCGTGTCCGGCGTCACCGGCACGAACTGGTGGTCGATCTCGCCGGGCGCGCGCTCGGACTGCAGCTCCGCCTCGATCCGGGCGGGTGACTGCGTGTATGCGTGCGCCAGCTCGCCCACCTCACCGTCGAGCGTCGCGGAGAAGAACATCGTCTGCCGGTCGCGCGGAAGCCGCTTGACGATCCGGTCGACCTGCGGCTTGAAGCCCATGTCGAGCATGCGGTCGGCCTCGTCGAGGACGAGGATCTCGACCGCGTCGAGGGCGAGCAGGCGCCGGTCGATGAGGTCCTGGAGGCGGCCGGGCGTCGCGACGACGACGTGCGCGTCGCGGGCCGCGTTCGCCTGGGGCCGGATCGGCACGCCGCCGTAGACCGCGGCGACCGACAGCGCGCGCGCTGTGGCGAGCGACTCGATCTCCTCGGTCACCTGGACCGCGAGCTCACGGGTCGGGACGAGGACGAGCGCTGCCGGACGCGCGTCGTCGAGCGGCATCAGCTGGACGAGCGGCACGGCGAACGCGAGGGTCTTGCCGGACCCGGTGGGGGCCTTCGCGAGCAGGTCCGTGCCGGCGAGGGCCGGCGGGATCGCCCGCGACTGGATCTGGAAAGGGGTGTCGAAACCGCGCGCACCGAGTGCTGCGGCCAGCTCCGCGCTCACGCCGAGCGCGGCGAACGTCTCCTGAGGCAATGTGACTCCTGTGTTGTGAATGGCTCGAGACCTACGACCTTCGAGCCCAAGAGGAGTCGAACGAAGCGGATCTCACGGGTCGACGGACGTCGACCGTAGGAAGAACGGTAGCAGCCGTCCCGGTCGGGACCTCCGGGTAGGCTCGTCGGCATGACCGCCATCTCCTTCGCGCGCGGCGCCCCGTCGCCGGAGTGCATCGACGTCGGGCTCGTGTCGGACTGTGCGGCCACCGTGCTCGAGCGAGACGGCAAGACGGTCCTCTCGTACGGGGCGGGCGGCGGCTACGGCCCGCTGCGCGAGCTCCTCGCGGCGCGTCACGACGTCGACCCGGGCCGTGTCTTCGTCACGACGGGCGGGCTCCAGGGCTTCGTCTTCTACGCGGCCGTCCAGCTCGAGCGCCGCCCGGGCCGCGTGCTCGTCGAGGGCCCGACGTACGATCGGCCGCTGAAGATCCTCCGCCGGCACGGCGCCGAGGTGGTCGCGCTCCCGATGGACGAGGAGGGGCTCGACCCCGACGCGCTCGAGGCGGAGCTCGCGCGCGGGGGGGACATCTCGTTCCTCTACACGATCCCGACCTTCCAGAACCCGAGCGGGCGAACCCTCGGCGAGGCGCGGCGGCAGCGAATCGCGGAGCTCGCCCGGGACCACGGCCTGGACGTCCTCGAGGACGACCCGTACGGCCTCGTCCGCTTCGAGGGCGAGTCGCCGTCCTGGCTCCACTCGATGGAGGGCGGCGAGCACGTGACCTTCACGTCGTCGTTCTCGAAGACCGTCGCGCCCGGCCTGCGTGTGGGGTGGTTCGTCGTGCCCGAAGCGATGCGAGCAGCGTACGACGACCGGGCGGTGTCGACCTACATCTCGCCGCCGCTCCTGCCGCAGGCGATCGTCCACGAGGTCCACGAGCGCGGGCAATTCCAGCCGAACCTCGAGCGGATCAGCGGGATCCTGCACGCGCAGCGCGACGCGATGCTCGGCGCGCTCGAGCGCGAGCTCGGGGGCCGCGCGACGTGGAGTCGTCCCGAGGGTGGGTACTTCCTCTGGCTCGACCTCGGCGGCGGGGTCGACACGGGGGCGCTCCTCACCCGCGCGACCGACGCCGGCGTGACGTTCGTCCGCGGCGCGGACTTCTTCGCCGGCGACGGCGGCGGGAGCGCGGCGCGCCTCGCGTTCTCCTACGAGCCGCCCGATCGCGTCGACGAGGGCGTGCGACTCCTCGCCGGGCTTCTCGAGTGACGTCGGCCGCTCGCTACTTGTCCCGGCGACGCCACCAGCGCTCGCCGACGGTGGCGAGCAGGGCCCCGAGCAGCATGCTCAGGAGGATCAGCCAGATCAGCCGTGTCTTCACCGTGAAGAAGACGAAGCTCACGTCCTGCTTCTCGCTGTTGACGAGCAGGAACACGACCGCGTAGAGCGCCACGAGCACCCAGAGGACGACCTTCCAGGGGATTCCCTCGCCTTTCGACGGGGAACCCCCGGGGAGGTGCGAGCCGCTCACGCGGCGATCTTACGCGCCGGCGTGAGCGACGTAGGCGCCGTGTGCGACGGCGGGAGGGCGGAGGACGAGTTGCGGCTGCGGGGGAGGGGCGAGCCGGCCGACCGTCGCCGCCCTGAACGTCGGGCACGTCATGTTCCCGGGGAGGGCGCAGAGACCCGCCTGTCGGAAGTAGCAGTCGTCGCACGTGGCACCGGAGCGCTTGCCCAAGTCATCCCCTCTGTCGCCGCTCGAAATCCCCTGAGAACAGCGGCCATTGTGGCCACGCCCGCTGCGCCGGTGCAACCCCCCTTCGGTACGAAATCCGCGCAATTTGCGGGTGTCGTCCGGCGAGGCAAATACCTGCAAATGAGCTATTTCGGTGGAAGCGTTTGCAGGACGTGCAACGCCTGTCGAAAACTCTCCACAGGCACGATCCGCAACGTCCCTGCGTAGCGGCGGGCGGTGCTCGCGTTTTCCCCAGCCGGGACGAGGAAGACGTCCGCTCCCGAGCGCCGGACGCCGACGGTCTTCTGCTTGATGCCACCGACGGGGGCGACCGATCCGTCGAGCTGGATCTCGCCCGTCGCGGCGATGCGGTACCCGCGATCGACGTCCCGACCGAGCTGTTGGTAGACCTCGAGCGCGAACGGCAGCCCGGCCGAGGCGCCGCCGACGTCTCCCAGGTCGATGTTCACCTTGCGGGGGAGCCGGATCCGGGCGTCCTGCGAGATCTGGATGCCGATGATCGCGCGCTTGTCGTCGTCCGGGGCCGCGACGGTGCGGACGGTGCGCTCGATCGTCTTGCCGCTCCGCCGGAGGCGGAGCATCACCTTCTCGCCCGGCGAGATCGTCCCGATCGCGGCGACGAGGCCGCCGGGCGTCAGCACGGGGCGTCCCGCGGCCTCGACGATGACGTCGCCGCCCTGCAGCGTTTTCGCGGCCGGCACGTCGATCGCCACCGCCTCGATCAGCGCGCCGCGGGGCGTCGCGTCCACGTCGAGGCCTGCCTCGCGGAACGCGACGGCGGCCGCAATCTGCTCGGAGCGCTCCATGTCCATGCGCGCCTGCATGCGCCACTGGGTGAACGTCTGGCCGGGAGGGGTCACCGCCTGGCCGGGCACGAGCGTCGCCCCGTCGGGCCGGACGAATGGGAGCAGCTGCTCGAGCCAGCGCGCCTTCCGCACACGGACGTCGATGAAGTAGATGCCACCCGCGTCCGCCGGGTCGTGCTCGCCGGCGACCTCGATCTTGTCCGCGACGGGCTGCGCCTCGTTGGGCACGTAGAGGTAGTCGCCGCTCGACGTGGTCCAGAGCGCGAACAGGACGACGACGAGGAGCGCCGCCCCCGCGAGAACGAGCCTGCGGGGGTGCAATGCGCTCGAGAGCTTCAGAGCAGCCCCCGGGTCAGCCCGCCGTCGACGGGCACCACGGCCCCCGTGACGTACGCGGCCCGGTCGGAGGCGAGGAAGGCGACGACGGCCGCGATCTCGGCCGGCGTGCCGAGACGCCGTGCCGGAACCTGGTCGAGGTCGCTCGGCGAGGGGCCGTCCGGCCCGTAGAGGGCGCGAAGGCGGTCGGTGTCGATCCGTCCGGGCGCGATGGTGTTGACGGTGATCCCGTCGGGCCCGAGCTCGCGGGCGAGCGTCTTCAGCCAGCCGACGACGCCGGGCCGGACCGCGTTCGAGAGGGCGAGGTTCTGGAGCGGCTCACGCACCGAGGACGACTCGATCGCCACGATTCGACCGCGCCCGCTCTCGCGGAGACGCGGCAGCGCGTGCGCGACGAGCGTCACGTGCGACGTCAGCAGGAGCGCCACCGCCTCGTCGACGCTCTCGGCCGTGAGCCCGGTCGCGGGGCCGGCCGGAGGCCCGCCGCCGTTCAGGACGAGCACGTCGAGGCCGCCGAACGCGCCGACCGTCGCCTGCACGAGGCGCTCGAGGTGCTGCGGGATCGTGAGGTCGCCCTGCACGCCGAGCGCGCCGAGGCGCTCGGCCTCGCGCTCGAGAAGGTCTCGTCGCCGCCCGAACATCGCGACGTTCGCGCCCTCGGCGACGAGTTCCTCGGCGACCGCGAGGCCCATCCCCGAGGTGGCCCCGCAGACGATCGCCGTGCGACCGGTGAGCCCGAGGTCCATGTCGGCGGAAGGCTACTGGCGGCTGTGTTCAGCGGCCGTGAAGCGCCTGTGCGGGACCCTCGCCTACCCGGTGGTCGTGAGCACACCCACGACCTCGCGGACGGCGGCCGCCGACTCGCGCAGCATCTTCTTCTCGTCCGCGGTCAGCTTGAGCCTCACGATCTCCTCGATCCCGGCCGCGCCGAGCCGCACGGGGACGCCCATGTACAGGCCGTCGACACCGTACTCGCCCTCGAGCAGCGCCGTGCAGGGGAGGACGCGCTTCTGGTCGAGGCAGACCGCGTCGACCATCTGGGCGGCCGCGGCGCCGGGCGCGTACCAGGCAGACGTGCCGAGGAGCCCCACGAGCTCGCCGCCGCCCTTCCGCGTCCGCTCGACCATCTTCGAGATCTTTCCCTTCGTCGTGAGCTGCTCGAGCGGGACGCCGCCGACGGTCGTCGCGGAGACGACCGGGACCATCTGGTCGCCGTGCCCGCCGAGCACCATCGCCTGCACGTCCTTCACCGACGAGCCCGTCTCCCACGCGATGAAGGCGGAGAAGCGCGCCGTGTCCAGGATGCCCGCCATCCCGAAGACGCGCTCCTTCGGGAAGTCCGAGACCGCGTGCGCGACGTGGCACATCGCGTCGAGCGGGTTCGAGACGACGATGATCACGCTCTTCGGAGACCGGCGCACGACCTCCTTCGTGACCGAGGCGACGATCGCCTCGTTCGTCGTCACGAGGTCGTCGCGGCTCATGCCCGGGGAGCGGGGCCGGCCCGCGGTGATTACGACGACGTCGGAGCCCTTCGTCGCCGCGTAGTCCTCGCTGCCGACGATCGTCGGCTCGTAGCCGGTGACCGACGCCATCTGGTTCATGTCGAGGGCCTTGCCGGCGGCGAAGCTCGGGACGATGTCGACGACGACGACGTCCGCGTAGTCGCTCCGCGCCACCTCGAGCGCACACGTCGCGCCGACGTTTCCGGCACCGACGACGGTGACCTTCTTCCTTCCGTTCACTGTGCTCTCCTTGCTGGTCCCGGTCTGCGCGCTACCCGAGGCGCTCGATGATCGCGTCCGCGTACTCCGACGTGCCGACCGCGGTCGGGTCGTCGCGCGTGGGCTTGAGGTCGTAGGTGACGCGCTCGCCGTCCGCGATCACGCCCGCGACCGCCTCCTCGAGCCGGCGTGCGGCGTCGCGCTCCCCGAGGTGCTCGAGCATGAGCTTTCCGGAGAGGATCATCGCGGTCGGGTTGACGCGGTTCTGCCCCGTGTACTTCGGCGCCGAGCCG
>Ga0111539_10013838_pt1 | contig 10085 bp, 8 predicted proteins | sample RhiMethybrSRZTD1_FD_79667 | JGI IMG/M metagenome (GOLD analysis project Ga0111539, IMG submission 79667) | Populus rhizosphere microbial communities from Tennessee, USA - Rhizosphere MetaG P. TD hybrid SRZTD1 (version 2) (version 2) | ecosystem: Host-associated > Plants > Roots > Rhizosphere >... | reverse complement strand
GGCGCCGAGCTGCCGGGCGAGCAGCCGCGACTGGCCCGACGCGTCGATGAGGTAGCGCGCCGAGACCGCGGCCCGCCCCTTCAGGCGGACGCGGACCCGGTCGAGCTCGACGTCGACCTCGGTCACGGTGACGCCGTGGCGCACCTCGGCGCCGGCGGCCTCGGCCCGGTCGCGCAGCAGGGCGTCGAAGAGCGAGCGCTCGACGTGCCAGGCGTGGTCGGGGCAGCCGGGCAGCGCCCCGTCGAAGCCGAAGGCCCGGCTGCGGCCATCCGACTCGTCGACGAACTCGGCACCGCGCTTGTAGACGAAGGTCTCGCGGCCCGGCACCACGCCCAGGCGCGCGAGCACCGGCAGGCCCGCCGGGAGCAGCGACTCGCCGATGTGGAAGCGCGGGAAGCCGTCCTTCTCGAGCACGAGGACCTTGTGCCCGCGCTGCGCGAGGAGCGCGGCCGCCGTCGAGCCCGCGGGCCCGGCGCCGACGACGATCACGTCGTGCATCCGCGGTTCGCGGCCGGCGCCCGTCATCGCAGTCCCCCGTCGATCCCGATGACCTGGCCCGTGATGTAGCCGGCCTCCTCCGAGGCCAGGAAGGCCACGAGGGCGGCGACCTCGTCCGGGCGGCCCACGCGGCCCATCGGGATCTGCCGGCTCACGGCCTCGGGCACCCCCGCGATCATATCGGTCTCGACCAGCCCGGGCGCCACGCAGTTCACCGTGATGTGCCGCTTGGCGAGCTCGAGCGACAGCGAGCGCGTCGCCCCGATCAGGCCGGCCTTCGCGGCCGCGTAGTTGACCTGGCCGGGGTTGCCGCGCAGGGCCGAGATCGACGAGAGGTTGACGATGCGCCCCCACTTGCGCTGCACCATGGCCATGACGAGCGGCCGCGTCACGTTGAAGAAGCCGCCCAGCGTCGTGTCGAGGACCGCGTCCCACTGCTCGCCGCCCATCGCGGGGAAGACCGCGTCGCGCGCGACGCCCGCGTTGTTGACGAGCACGCCGATCGGACGCTCGTCCTCCAGCAGCGCCTCGAGGGCCGCGGCGCTCGCGGCGCGGTCGGCGACGTCGAAGCGCGCGGCGACGGCCTGGCCCCCCGCGTCCTCGATCGCGGCCACGACCGCGGCAGCGCCGGCCTCGTCGCTGCGGTAGTTCACGATGACCGGGTGGCCCGCGGCCGCCAGGCGCTTCGCGATGGCCGCGCCGATGCCGCGGCTGGCGCCGGTCACGAGCGCGCGCTTCGCGCCGGGCACCGGCGTCGGACGGGAGGAGGTCGTCACCGCGTCACGCCGCGCCGCGCTTCAACGCCCGGCCTCGACGACGTGGCCGCTGCCATCGAAGCGCACGACGAAGGTCGTGAAGCGCGAGTCCCAGTACTTCCAGACCGGCTCGTCGAGCGAGGGCGTGCCGACCGCGGGCGGGTAGCCCAGCGCCGCGAGCACGGCGTTCCGGCTCATGCCGACCTGGGCGTGGCCCGCGCGGATCGACTGCTGCTCGGCCTCGCTGAAGCGCGAGAGGTCGGCCGGGGCCGCGGCGAAGAGCTTGCCGAAGGCCCCGAGCGTCGTGTCGTTGGTGTGCTTGGGGACGTTCTCCACCGTGAGCTCGGCGCCCGAGTCCAGGATGCGCACTACGATCTCGGCGTCGTCCATGGACACCAGCGTGACCTTCGTGTTGACCGGGAGCACGAAGCCGCGGCGGTAGTTCGTGGTGCGGTAGCGGTTCTGCTCGTACTGCAGCGTCGACTGCGTGAAGTAGGTGCCGCCCGGCGGCGGCGCGCCCTCCGGCGTCGAGTGGCAGGCGGCGAGGGCGGCGACGACGAGCCCGAGAACCGCGGCGACGGGATCTCGACCGACGCGCGTCATCTCCATGCTCCGGACCCAGGGACAGCGGCCAGCCTACGACCGCGACCGGTCGTCGGGCAACGCGAAGTCGCCCGGCTCGCTTCCGACCGCCCGCGTTCCGTCACCGCCCGGACGAGCACCCGTGAGCGCTCGACCGGCACGGCGACCGACTACGAGGACGTGCCCACGACCGCGTTGCTGGCCGTGAAGCCCTGGGTCCCGCCCGGGTCGTGCAGCCAGTGCTGGAAGAAGAACTCGAAGCCCGGCGGGATGGTCGCGGGCCAGGCGGCCGACAGCGTCAGATGCCCGGTGGAGTTCGTCGGCAGCCCGGTCAGCAGCAGGTCGACCGCGGGCACCAGCGTGCCGCCCTTGAACGGGATGTTGGCCGCCGAGAGGCCGACGATGAAAGCCGACGGCTGGAGGGGCGGCGCGTTCGCGAGGGCCAGCGAGATGGACGAACCGGCGGACAGGACGCCCGAACCGGTCAGCTCCGGGAAGCCCTTGGTGCCCAGCAGCGCGTCTCCCAGGTCTTTCCACGGCGAGAGCAGCGCGTTGGGCGAGCGGCTGCCGAGCGTGTCGTCGACGATCACCATCTGCTCGCCGTACTGGAAGGGCGGGAACAGCGTGACCGGCGCCGGCGAGGCCGCGCCCTGGCCGACCCCGCTGCCGCGGAACTGCAGCAGGTGGCCGGCGTCGTCGGTGAGCCAGACCTGCAGCAGCGACGACGGCGGGGCGTAGGCCAGCAGGCTCGGCGCGAGGTGCTCGAAGCTGTTCGCGTCGAAGGTCGGGGCCCAGAGCAGGAGCGAATCGAAGCTCGGCTCGTCGATCGTCTCGAAGTTGCCGTCGCCGTCGAGGTCGCGGAGGCGCAGCGTCGTGTCGTCGAAGGGCATGGCCGGCGCCATCGACACTTCCTGGTGGTAGGCGAGGATCGTCGGGAAGGTGGCGCCCTGCACGAACTCGAAGGCGACGTAGTCCGCGAGCCGCGGATCGGGCGAGTTCACCGGCGAGCCGAGCGCGTTGGGCACACCATCGGAGTTCGTGTCCACCAGCTCGTGGATCAGCCGGCTGACGCCGTCGTAGATGTACATCGTGCCCGTGGCGTCGTCGCGGAACAGGCACATGTTCGACATGAGCTGCGTGGAGCTGGTGAAGAGGACGGTCTTGGTGGCGGGCTCGAAGATCCAGTCACCGTTCGTGTCCCCGTAGGCCTGGAGCTCGCCCAGGCCGGAGACCGTCTTGCCCGTCACCAGCAGCACGTGGAACGAGGAGCTGAACGGCAGCACGAAGAAGTCCTGGATCCTCTGCAGCCCCGTGTCGATGGCGGGCCCGGGGCCCGGGACGCCGAGCTGCCGGATCGTGCCGGGCAGCTCCTCGCGCACGACGGTGAAGTCCCCGAGCTGGCTCGAGTAGTACTTCCAGGTGGCGTCGTTGAGCTCCTGCCTGACGTCGTCGATGGTGATGAGACCCAGGAGGAATTGCTGGAACACGACGATGAAGTGGGCGAAGCACGCCACGGCGGCCGAATTGCCGCCGAATTCCTCGATCATCGCCCACACGAGCTTTTCGCGGGCCTTGGCGCGCTCTTCCGGGTCAGCGATCTGCTTGATGGCCTGCAGGATGGCGGCGACGGCCGGATTGGTCCCCGGCGGGATCGGATGGGTCGGGTCGAGGCTTTCCGGAATCGCGAGGATCTCGAGCAACTCATCGAGCCATAGATAGTTGTCGTCGTGGGCGATCGCCTCGTTGGTGACGTACGCCAATCCCTTGGCGATCTTCTTCTCGTCTTCTGTCGGGTTCGGCCCCACCGTGCCCACCCAGGACTGGCCGGCGTGCGTGTTCTCGTGGAACAGCGTCCCCGACGCCACGACGATCCGGGGGTCGTAGACGGGGAGCGGGCCGCCGAGCAGCCCGTGCGGCGAGAGGACGATCTTCTCGGACGCCAGTTTCTCGGCGGTCGGGTCGACGTTGCACCCGCCGCGCGCCTTCATGCCCCAGCCGATGCAGATGTTGCCGTTCTTGAACTGCTCGTCCAGGAACTTCGCGCGGGTGGCGTCCATGCGCAGCTTGGCGAGCTCGACGGCCTTCTTGACGTTCTCGCGGATCTCCTTGACGCGCTGCTCCGCCTGGGCCTGGGTCATGCCGAAGCCCGCGCCCTGACCCCAGGGGTTGGACTCGTCGATCGGCTTCATGAGCTGGTCCACGAGCCCCTGGATCTTGGCCTTGTTCGCGTCGCTGTCGCTGCCGTCGCCGAAGGACAGCGCCTTGCCGCCGCAGGTGTCGAAGCCGGCCATCAGCGGGCCGGGGAGCGCCAGCAAGGCCAGCGCGGCGCCGAGGAAGCGGGCGCGAGGCCTCCGCTGCGCGCCGCGTACGTGCGAATGCCCTGACGGACCGACGTCGTGCCTGGTCATGGACCGATCCCTCTGCGGCCCTTCCCCGACGCCGCGCGCGGCCGGCCGCGCACCGGCACGCGACCGCGGGAGCGTAGCACGGTCGGCGCGGGCCGGGGCCTGCGCCGGGACCGGCGCTGTTCTAGACTCTCCCCTCGTCCATCCTGCCCCGGCGCCCCTGTCGGATCCCGACGTGCCCACCCGCACCATCGACCGCTCGATCCAGCTCAGCGGGCTCACGATCCAGCCCGGGATGCCGATCTGCCAGGGCGACTACCCGCTCGACCGCTACCAGGAGGAGTTCCGCCCGTACGCCGAGGAGTACCTGGCGCTGCCGAGCCGGTTGCCCGAGGACGTGCTGCCCTGGATGGACCGCTACCTGCAGCCGGCGCGCAAGCACTTCGGGCCCAAGCTGATGCTGCTGGCGCACTACTACATGGGCGGCGACATCGTGAAGCTCGTCGAGCGCTACGGCGGGCGCATCGCGGACAGCTACGAGCTCGCGCTCCAGGCCCAGGCGCACGAGGAGGCCGAGCTCATCGTCGAGAGCGCGGTGCACTTCATGGCCGAGTCGATCGCCACGCTCGCCGCGCCGCACCAGCAGGTCTACATCACCAACCCGCGCGCCGGCTGCACGATGGAGCTCTTCGCCAAGGAGTTCCACGTCGCGCCCTTCTTCGAGCAGCTCCAGGAGCGCTGGGGCGACGAGCTCATGGTCGTGGCCTACATGAACACGAGCGGGCGCATCAAGGCGCTGGCGGGCAAGACCGGCGGCGCCGTGTGCACGAGCAGCAATGCGCAGCACGTGATGCGCTGGGCGCTGGGCCAGGGCAAGCGCGTGCTCTGGGTGCCCGACCGGCACCTCGGCGAGGTCGCCTGCTGGCAGATCGGCCTGCCGCCGGAGCAGCAGTACCTGTGGCCCGCCGGCACCGAGGGCATGCTCAAGACCGTCGCCTCGCTGCCCGCCGCCGAGAAGCAGCGCCTCGACCGCGCGCGCGTCGTGCTGTGGGGCAGCTCGTGCGGTGTGCACACCGTCTTCCGCGTCGACATGGTCGAGTACTGGCGGCGCCAGGGCTACCGCGTGCTCGTGCACCCCGAGTGCCCGCTGCCCGTCGTGCAGGCGGCCGACGGCCACGGCTCGACGAAGTACCTCTGGAACGCGGTGATGACCGCGCCGTCCGGCAGCCGCATCGCCATCGCGACCGAGGGCCACTTCGTGCGCAACGCGCGCGAGCAGGCGGCACAGCGCGGCGTGACCGTGGTCCACATGGCCGACATCCCCGCGCCGGAGTACCACGCCATGGGCTGCGGCTGCGCCACGATGTCGCGCAACGACCCGCCCCACCTCGTCGCGCTCGTCGACCTGCTCGCGCAGGGCAAGGCGCCCGACATCAACCGCGTCGAGGTCGGAGACGTCGTCGACGAGGTCAGCGGCGTGCGCGAGCGCCTCGATCCCGACGAGCGACGCCAGGTGGCGGCCGACGCGCGCGCCGCGCTGCAGCGGATGGTCGCGATCACCGAGGCGGCGGGCTGAGCCGCCCCGTGGCCAGGTCCCTCACCGCGGGCGCGTGCCCGGCCGACTCGACGCCCGCGAGCCTGCCCGAGGGCCATCCGCCGGCGCTCGTCGTCGTGCTCGACGCCGAGGAGGAGTTCGAGTGGGACGCGGAGTTCGCGCGCGGCACGACGGCCGTCTCGGCCATGGCCTGCGTCGACCGCGCGCAGGTCGTCTTCGACGAGTTCGGCATCATCCCGACCTACGTGGTGACCTACCCCGTGGCCAGCCAGCCCGAGGGCAGCCAGCCGCTCGCGGAGATCGCGGCCTCGGGGCGCGCCTGCATCGGCGCGCACCTGCACCCCTGGGTCACGCCGCCCTTCGAGGAGCCGCTCTGCCGGCGCAACTCCTTCCCCGGCAACCTGCCGCTCGAGCTCGAGCGCGCCAAGCTGCGCGCCACCGTCGCGGCGATCACCGAGAACATCGGCGTGCGGCCGCTCGTCTACCAGGCCGGGCGCTACGGGTTCGGCGACAACACGGCGAGCGTGCTGGCCGCCGAGGGCTTCCTGGTCGACTGCAGCATCCTGCCGGCCTTCGATTACCGGCAGGAGGAGGGCCCCGACTTCTCCGCCGACGGGCCCGAGCCCGCCTGGATCGCCGCCGGCGGCGACGCGCGGCTGCTCAGCCTGCCGCTCACGGCGGCCTACGTCGGCTCGATGTGGCGGCTCGGCGCCGAGCTCTACCGCTGGGCGACGCTGCCGTCGCTCCAGTGGGCGCGCCTGCCGGGCGCGCTCTCGCGGCTCGGCGCGCTCGAGCGGCTGCGGCTCTCGCCCGAGGGCTACTCGCCGGCCGACAACCGCGCGCTCACGCGCACCCTGCTGGAGCGCGGGCAGCGCACCTTCACCTTCAGCTTCCACACGCCGTCGCTCAAGCCGGGCTGCACGCCCTACGTGCGCACCGACGACGACCTCGAGCAGTTCCTGGAACGCTGCCGCGAGTACTTCGACTTCTTCCTGGGTGAGGTCGGCGGCGTGTGCCTGACGCCGCTCGAGCTGCGCGACCGGATGCTGACGGGCTGACGTGCGTGTCCTAGGGGTCTCGCCGCTCGACAAGGACGCCTCCGCCTCGGCCGTCGAGGACGGCCGGGTGCTCTTCGCCGCGGGCGAGGAGCGCTTCAGCCGCATCAAGCAGCACGCCGGCTTCCCGGAGCGGGCGCTGGCAGCGGCGCTCGCGCACACCGGCTGGGCGCCGGGCGACGTGGACGCGGTCGTGTACGCCTTCTTCGACGCGGAGCGCGAGGAGCAGCTCATCCGCGCGGCGATCGAGGCGGCGCTGGCCGCGGACCGCGCGCGCCACGCCGACGGTCTGGCCGCGCTGCTGCACGCCGCCGACGCGCGCGCCTCCGAGCACGCCGCCGCCGGCCCGCGCTGCGTGCCGGGCCTGTCGCGTCCCGAGCAGCGCATGGAGAAGGGGCTGGCCAAGCGGCTGGCCTACCGGCTGCTCGGCGCGGGGCCGCTGGCGCCCGCGGCGGCGCGCCGCCTCGCGCGCGGGTGGGCGGCGCGGGCGATCGAGCACCACCGTCGCTGGCAGGCCGAGCTCGAGGCGGGGCTCGAGCGCCTGGGGCTCGCGGGCAAGCTCGAGCGCAGCGAGCACCACCTCAGCCACGCGGCCAACGCCTACCTCTCGAGCGGCTTCGACCGCGCGCTCGTCGTCACGCTCGACGGCTACGGCAGCGGCCTGGCCGGCTCGGTGAGCCTCGGGCAGGGCGGCGCGATCGAGCGGCTGGCCGAGGTGCCCTTCCCCGACTCGCTCGGCGCCTTCTACGAGTCGGTCACGAGCAGCCTCGGCTTCCACCCCGATCGCCACGCCGGGAAGATCGTGGGCCTCGCGGCCTACGGCGATCCCGCGGTGCTGCGCGACGTCGTGCTCGCCGGCGTCACGCAGCACGATGGCGCCTTCCGGCTGCACGACAACCTCAACCACTTCTTCTCGCGCCACCTCGCCAGCCGCTTCGCGATGGTCGACGTCGCCGCCGCCTGGCAGCAGGTGCTCGAGCTCGTGGCCAGCCGCTTCGTGGCGCACTGGATCGAGCGCACGGGCTGCGATCACCTCGTGCTGAGCGGCGGCGTGGCCGCGAACGTCAAGCTGAACCAGCGGCTGCACGCGCTGCCCGGCGTGCGCGCGACCTTCGTCTACCCGAACATGGGCGACGGCGGCTGCGGGACGGGACTGGCGTTGCTGCGCAGCCGGCCGCGCGGCGCCGCGCCGTGCGCGCTGCACGACGTCTACCTGGGCCCGGCCTGGGACGAGCGGCAGTGCGAGGCCGCGCTGCGCGAGGCCGGCCTGGCCTTCGAGCGGCCGGCCGACACGGGCGCGCTGGCCCACGAGGTCGCGCGCCGCATCCACGCGGGGCAGGTCATCGCGCGCTTCGACGGCCGCATGGAGTACGGGCCGCGCGCGCTGGGCAACCGCTCGATCCTCTACCATGCGCGCGAGCCGGCCGTGAACCAGTGGCTCAACCAGCGGCTGGGGCGCACCGAGTTCATGCCCTTCGCGCCGGTCACGCTGCTCGAGGCCGCGGGCCGCTGCTACGAGGACCTGCCGGGCGCCGAGCACGCGGCCGAGTTCATGACCATGACCTTCGACTGCACGCCGTGGATGCGCGCCCAGTGCCCGGCCGCGGTGCACGTCGACGGGACGGCGCGACCGCAGCTGCTGCGGCGCGAGGTCAACCCGGCCTATTACGCCATCGTCGAGGAGTACGGGCGGCTCTCGGGCGTGCCCTGCCTGATCAACACGAGCTTCAACATGCACGAGGAGCCGATCGTGTGCTCGCCGCAGGACGCCATCCGCGCCTTCCTGCTCGGCAGCCTCGACGCGCTCGTGCTGGGCCCCTTCCTGGCGGCCCGTCCGCACGCGACGGAGCCCGGCGCGCGGGGCGCCGCGCGGGTCGAGCCGCACCGCTAGGGTCGCGGCCCGTCCCCGCGCGGCCACCGCCGCACGGGCCCCGCGCCCGTCACACCGGCCGCTTGCGCCCGAAGATCATCGACACGACGAACGCGACCAGGAAGACGACGAACAGGACCTGGGCGATCTGCGCCGAGGCGCCCGCGAGGCCGCTGAAGCCGAGCAAGCCGGCCACGAGCGCGAAGACGAGGAACATCAGGGACCAATACAGCATGGCAGCATCTCCAACTGGAAGGATGTGCGGGCCGGGCCCGCGGGGTGAGTTCGGGCTCAGGCCTCCTCGACGACCTCGTCGTAGACGTCATCGAGCTCTTCGCGAAGGTCGACGTACTTCTCGGCGACGTCCTCGCGATGGTGGCGCCAGTCGTCCTCGAGCATGGCGCGGCTGCGCGCGAGCTCGCCGTCGAACGAGCGGCGCTTCTGCATCAGCTCGTCGAGATGATCGTGGTACTCCTCGAGGGCGTCGGGGCCGAGGGCGTTGGCCTCGAGCTCCATCGAGTGCAGGCGCTCGTCGAAGTCGCGCAGCCCGGCGTCCATGGCCGCGTCGAACTCGGCGCGCTGCATCCCGTTGTAGTTGGCCGTCGACGCGTAGTTGCCGTACGCGTCACGCGTCTGCGCGCGGGAAGCGTCCGAGCGGCAGCCCGCAGTAAAGGCGGCCAGCAGCGCGGCCGCGAGGATCGTGGTGGTGGTTGCGATCTTCATCGTTCTTCCTTCAGTCAGGGGACAGGGGACATCGGGCGTGCGTGCCGCATCGCGGTGCGACCGGTGATCCGGCCGCCGAACGCGTCATCGCAATGGCTGTGCCAGTGAGGCGTACGTGGCGTCGGTGCGCCGGCGCGACGACGGACCCTCGGTCGCGCGGCGCGAATGCACACCCTGCCGGCAGCGAGTGCTCGCGCCCCGGGAGGCGCCGCGCGGGGGAGGAAAAAAGATCGGACGGACCCAACCAAGAGTCGATCCCGGTGCGGGTCCGTCCGAAGTCAGGCGCTCGGACGATCTCGTTCCGGTCTTCGACGCACGAGGCGTCGAGGTCCGGCTCGAAGCTCGTCATCGAGCTCCTTTGCAATCGATCACTCGATCACGACGGAGAGATGAGCAAGCGCCGTTCCAACGGCAGCGCGCGGATCGGGCCGTTTTCCAGCGGAATTCGAGGCCTGTGCCCTGCGGCCGCGGCGCCGGCCCGGCAAGTTGTACAAGCGAACCCGGGCGTGGCGCTGGGGCCCGGCCCGCCCGCGCCGGCGTGCGGCCGCGAGCACGGGCGCGCGCGATGGCCGCGCTCGCGGCCGCGCGGCGCTCCTCGGGTGCGCGCGACGTCGAGAGTCCGCTGCCCGCGTCGCGCGCCGTTCGCCGAGCTCCGCGCAGCGGCTTGGCACGGACCTTGCAAACGCTTCCTCGCCCCGCGTC
>Ga0111539_10013837_pt1 | contig 10085 bp, 7 predicted proteins | sample RhiMethybrSRZTD1_FD_79667 | JGI IMG/M metagenome (GOLD analysis project Ga0111539, IMG submission 79667) | Populus rhizosphere microbial communities from Tennessee, USA - Rhizosphere MetaG P. TD hybrid SRZTD1 (version 2) (version 2) | ecosystem: Host-associated > Plants > Roots > Rhizosphere >... | reverse complement strand
CGAGTAGCCGGCAAACCGCGTCGGCACCTTGTCGTACCATGCCATGCCGCTTCCGGCCAGGAGCTGGTTGTCGTGTGTCCGGAAATACAGGAGGACAGCCTTCTTGATCCACTGGTGCGTGACCCACGCGCCATCGATCTTTTCGGCGACGCGGAGACGCCCGGTGTTCAGCTCGTCGATCACGTGATCGAGCGCGTCGGACAGCTCCGGCTCGACATGACGCGGGGTGATCTCGACGCGGCGCTCGAAGGCCGCATCGATGAGAGATTCGAGAGTATGTGTCGGCATGGTCCTTCTACGCTCGGCTTCGACAGAAGCCGACGATTCGCGTCGCCGCGTCGACGCACGCGTCGAGCTCCGGCACCAGCGCGATGCGCACGAAGCCGCGGCCCGGATTCTCGCCCTGAACGTCGCGTCCGAGATACTGACCTGGAAGCACCGTCACGTGCGTGGCGGCAAACAGCTCGCGAGCGAACGTGGTGTCGTCACCCGGCACGCCCGCCCACAGATAAAAGCCCGCGTCCGGCCGCTCGATCTGCATTACCGGTGACAGCATCGGCACGACCGCAGAGAATTTCTCACGATACTTGGCTCGATTCTCGCGCACATGGGCTTCGTCCTGCCACGCCGAAATGCTCGCATGCTGGACCGCGAGGCTCATCGCGCTGCCGTGATAAGTACGATACTGCAGGAACCGACGCAGCAGTCGAGCGTCCCCGGCGACGGCTCCCGATCGCAGCCCTGGAGCGTTGGATCGTTTGGACAGGCTCGCGAAGACCACCAGGTTGCGAAAGTCGGGGCGGTCGAGGCGCTGCGCCGCTTCAAGCCCGCCGAGCGGCGGCGACGCCTCGTCATCATAGATCTCCGAATAGCATTCATCCGAGGCAATCACGAACCCGTACCGATCAGACCATTCGAAGAGGGTTCGCCACTCGTCCAGCGTCAGCACCCGACCTGTCGGATTCCCGGGCGTGCAGACGTACATCAGCTGCACCCGCCGCCAGGTGTGTTCGTCGAGCGCAGCGACGTCCAGTGCGAATCGAGTCGCCGCCACCTGGTTGAGAAACGCCGGTTGGGCACCGGCGAGGAGCGTAGCCCCTTCATAGATCTGATAGAAAGGATTTGGCGACACGACTACCGGATCCCGTCGCGACGAATCGACCACGGCTTGCGCCACCGCAAAGAGCGCTTCGCGGGTGCCGTTCACTGGCAGCACCTCCGACGCCGCCTCCAACCTGGTCAGGCCGTACCGCTGCCGGAACCACCCGGCGATGGCGTTGCGCAACTCATCGAGGCCGGCGGTGGTTGGATAAACTGCCAGCGCGTCGAGGTGCGCCGTCAGCGCGTCTCGAATGACGGCCGGCGTGGCATGCTGCGGCTCACCGATCGACAAACGAATAGGCGATGACGCGGGCGGTGTGACGCCGGCGAAGAGAGCACGGAGCTTCTCGAACGGATATGGTTCGAGCAGCGACAGGCGCGAGTTCACCTGGCCATCCTATCGAACTTGGGGCGATTGACAGCGGCACTACGATCGGCGCCATGCTTCGCAGAATCCACGTGTTAGTCGCCGCGATTGTTCTCATTCCCGTGGCAACGTCGACGTCGGGCCAGGCGCAGGCACCCAAGAAGGTGCTGGTCCTGACCCACGCGGCGTTGACCAAGCACGCCAGCATCGCGGTGGCCGAGAAGGCCTTGCCCGAGCTTGCCAGAATCGGCGGCTTCGAAGTGACGATCCACTCGGACGGCCGGAATGCAGTCGGTGCCCCGTCGCGCGAAGAAGTCGCCAGGATGGACTTTTCGTTCCTGACGCCGTCGTATCTCGCGCAGTTCGACGGCCTGCTCATGTTCACGAACGGCAACCTGCCGATCACGCTCGACCAGAAGCGGAGCCTCGTCGACTTCGTCCGCAATGGCAAGGGCATCGTCGGGGTGCACTGCGCGACGGTTTCGATGTAGGACTACGCCGAGTACGGGGACCTGATGGGTGCGTATTACCAGCGGTCGATCATCACGACCGATCGGTATCCGCGGCGGTTCACGGTGCTGAAAGTCGAGGACCAGGCGCATCCAGCAACGCGGATGCTGGGATCGAGCTGGCCATTCGTCGAGGAGTACTACCTGTTCGGCCAGAAGGTCTACGACCCGGCAACGCCGAAAGAAAACGTCTCGGCCGTCGGCCAGCTTCCGATTCCGCTCGCCTTCTCGCGCGATCGCGTCAAGGTGCTACTCAGCATCGATACCGACAAGACCGACTTGGAGGATCTGCCGCTGACCAAGGGCGGCGACTATCCGCAGTCGTGGTACCGAACGTTCGGGAAGGGCCGATCGTTTTACACGCGCTGGGGCACAAGCCGGAGAGCTGGAGCAATCCGGTCTTCGGGGCGCACCTCGTTGGCGGGATCCGCTGGGCGCTCGGGCTCGAATAGAGCCCGAGCCGCCCGGCGTGTGCTGGAATCAGAACCCGAAGCGGGCGCCGACCTGAAACTGTCGCGGGAATCCACCGCCCGCCAACTGCGTGGGCACGAGGAAGCTGCCGCTTCGCTGGTCGCCGCTCGGATTCGCGAAGTTCGGCTCGTTCGTGATGTTGAAGAACTCCGCGTAGAAGTCGATCGATTGTCCGGTCCTCGGTCTGAAGCGGTAACCTGCTCTCAGATCGATCTGCAGCAAGCCCGGCCCGTACGCGCCATTGCGGCCACCTGCGTTGTCGACCGTGATCGCGTTCTCGCCACTCCCACTGTACGTGCCGGCCGGAACCGGGTCGATTAGAACGCCGTTGCGGTTCGCGTCGACGTTGCTGTTGTGGATCGTGAACGGCAGGCCACTCGTCATGCGGGCGACTGCTCCGCCAGTCAGACCCGGAATCCACGGGACCTCGACGCGGCCGCTCAGCGTCAGCGCCTGCCTTCGATCGGCATTCGTCGGACCTTCGTTCTGCTCAAGATTGCGTTCCGCCAGCACCTGGAAGTCATTGGTTGCCGTAGGCGTCCCGGCGGTGTTGCCCGATCCCTTGCCGACGCTGTAAGACACACGCCCGCCCCAGTAGTCGCCGAACCGTTTCTCGAGCTGCATCGTGAGACCGTCGTACTTCGTCTCGCCGATGTATTCCACGATCCAGACGTCGCTCGAGAAGGGGGTGAGGCCCAGCTGACTGGCCACGCCCATGAAGTCCACGCGCGTAATCGGCGCGGTGCGGCCGGTCGTCTGCTTGATCCCCGGATTCAGGTTATACCGCAGCGGCATGCTGCTGTTGTCGATGTGCATGTAATCGATGGCTGCAGACAACTGACGTCCAACCTGCCGCTCGAAGCCAATGGACGCCTGCTGCTGCTTCGGCAACACGCGATCAGGGGTGTCGAGCCACACGGCGCCCGTATTGCGCGCCAGCGTCCCTGGCGGGATGAGCTGATCGACCAGCGCGCGGTTCAGCGTCGGCCCGTTGACGAGCAACGGATCGGTCGGCAGCCGTCCGTTCGCGGGACCGGAATCGGCCTGTGCGGTTGGAAACTGCGCCACGAAGGAATTCGTGAAGACCCGGTTGAGTGAGTAATTCTCGAACCGGTCGATCCACTGCTTCTCGAAGAACATGCCGTACCCGCCGCGGAGGACCGACGCGGTGCCGAGGCTGTAAGCAAAGCCCACGCGTGGCTGGAAGTTGTTCTTGTCCACCGGATGGTCGTTCGGATCAGTAAAGAAGGGATTCCACGGCTCGCTTAAAGGTGAGACGTGCACGTCGTAGCGCAGGCCCAAGCTGAGCGTAAGGTGACGGGTCATCTGCCACTTGTCCTGAGCGTAGATTCCGGTCGAGTGAGTTCGGCTGAGCAGTTGGACCATCTGAGGCGCGCGAATGGTCAAGCGTTCGGGATATGAGGATGGATCGTTCGCGTTGAACGCGCGGTCTGACGTGAACGTGAACTGGCCGTTCATGTAGCGCTGATCTTCGCGGTAGTGCTCGCCGAGCTGGTACTGCACGCCAACCTTGAGGTCGTGATTCCCATGGCCAGACGGGATGAACCACGAGAACGTATCGTCGGCGCCGTAGACGTTCATGTTGCGGTAATCCGCGTAGTTGATGTCCGCTTGATCGATGAAGCTGACGTAAGCGATCGTCGGCGGCGCCTGGGTCCAGTCTCCCGCGTCCTGGTAGAGCGGCTGCCCGCGCTTCGGCTTCTCGTGAACGGCCGACAGCCGGAGGATGTTCAGTTTCCGCCCGCCCATCACGCGGTTGTAGGTGCCGACCAGCGCCCAGTCGTTGTCCTTCTCGATGCTCAGCGTGTCGATGGTGCCGGTGGTCGGGCCATACGCGTTGGGCTGATCGCCGAGTACCTGGTTGTAGTTCGGCTGGTGATCCCACAGGAACCGCGTCGAGTAGTTGTTGCTGGCGTTCAGCTGGTGATCGACCCGCCATAGGTAGTTGTACGAGTTGGTCTCCTGTGCGACGGTGAAGCTGCGATCCGGACGGGTGGGATAGACGCGGCTGCGCCCCTCGTCGCGATCCTGCCGCTCGAAGCTGAAAAAGAAATGCATCTTGTCGCGGATGATCGGGCCGCCGATCGTGCCGCCGTACTGACTCTTTCGAGTATCCGGCTTCTCCAGGCCCTGCTGTTCGACGAAGAAGTCCTTGGCGGTCATTGATGAATCGGTGAAGTACGCGATGCCGCTGCCGTGGATCGCGTTGCTTCCCTGCTTCGTGACGGCGTTGACCACGCCGGCCGTCGCCGCGCCGTATTCGGCGTCGAACTGGTTGGTGACGACCTGGAACTCCTGAATGGCCTCGAGGGGCGGACGAGCCTGGGCGCCAGAACTGCCACCGCGCAGATCGTCGTTGTTGCTCCCACCGTCCATCAGATACACGACGCCGCTCGCGTTCTGCCCGTTGATGGTGACGCTGTCTGACGAGGAGTCGGCTGCGGCGTTGAGCACCACACCAGGCAGGAGGCCAACCATGCCGGTGAAGTTCCGGCTTCCCGACGGGAGATCCTTGAGCTCACCGGTGGTCAGGCTGCCGCCCACCTGCGCGGACGTCAGGTCGACTTGCGGCGCTTCGGCGGTCACGGTGATGTTCTCTTCAAGGCCGCCGACGCGCATGGTCAGATCGAGTTGAAGCGTCGTCCCGATTCGAAGGACGACGTTTTCCTGTCTCAGCCGCCTGAAGCCCGAGAGCTCGGCCTGGACGTGGTAGGGTCCAGGCAACAGTGCGGGCACCAGAAAACTGCCGTCAGCCTCGGTGACCGTCTCGCGGACAGTGCCGCTCTCAGCATGGGTAATGAGAATGGCCACACCCGGCAGCACGGCCTGCTGTTCGTCGACGACGCGCCCGCGGATTCCGGACCCGCCCTGCTGGGCCTGTACGGCTGTCGCCAAGCCCATGGCGAACAGCCAGATCGCTACTAACCCTCGCTGTCGCAGCATCTAAGCCTCCTCGCGAGCCGCTGATTTGTACTCTCGCGCGGCACACTCTAGCGACGGCTCAGCCCGGCGGCATCCCTTGAATCAGGGAAGTGCAAAAACTGAGTAAGGAGGATACAAGAATTTGGGGACCGGGCCGCAGGGCCGGAACGTCCAATTCGAGATGGGAGCGATCGCCAATCGCATCAGCCAGGAAATTCTGTCGTGGCCGGGCGTCACGGCGGAACCGCACCGCTTCGGCGGCGTGGAGTTCAGGCTCGGACGTCGCGAGCTTGGGCACTTGCACGGTGACCGGATGGCCGACCTGCCCTTTCCGCGCAGCATCCGCGAGCAGTTGGTCTCCGCTGGTCGGGCCGAGCCGCACCACATCCTGCCCGCTTCCGGGTGGGTCACCCGCCGGATCCGGAGTGATGCCGACGTCGCTGAGGTGATCGTCGCCTGAATTACCGTCGAAAGCCGTCCGGATGAGCCGACGGGCCATCGCTTTCGCGTACGATTACCCGCAGGAGGCTGGCATGAAGCACCAATCACGAACCCGACCATTCGCCATGGGCCTGACGGCGCTGGCGGTCGTTCTCTTGCTCACAGCGAGCCCGCTACGCGCGCATCACGGCTGGGGCGGCTACGAAGCGCGCGATTCAGAGATCATTGGGACCCTCGAAGTGCCGGTCAGCACGGCCGGACCCCATGCGACGATGAAAGTCCGCGTCGCCGACAAAGTCTGGGATGTGGTGCTGGCCCCTCCGGCGCGTACGATCGCCGCCGGCCTGAAGGAAGGTGTCATCCCCGTCGGCGCCGAAGTGAAGGTGCACGGTCACAAACACCGCGATGCCAAGAAGCTCGAGATCAAAACCGAGCGCGTGACCTGGAACGGCAAGGTCTTCAACGTTTATCCCGATCGCACGTGACACGCTGACCGGCAGCGCGCCCAATGCTGTCGCTGCTCTCTTTTCTGCAGGCCTCGCCGCTCGGCCATTTCATGCGCGAGTCGAGTGCGTGGACCTACGCGGTCGTCAACCTGGCGCACATCCTGGGAATTTCGTCGCTCTTCGGCTCGGTCCTAGTGCTCGATTTGCGCCTGATGGGCGCGTGGCGCCACGTGCCGTTGTCGAGCATCGCGGCAACCGCCTCTCCCATCGCCATAACGGGGTTCGTTCTCGCCGCAGCCAGCGGCATCTGTATGCTCAGCGCCAATGGCACCGACTACGTGGGCAATCCATTCCTGCTGGTGAAATTCCCGGCCATCGGCCTCGGATTGTTGAATGCCGCCGTCATCCGGCGGTCAGACGCGTGGCGGATCGGCCGCACCCGCGACCTCACGCCGCCCGAACAGCGGCAGTTGCGGCTGATGGGCGGCATGTCACTGGCCTGCTGGATGACTGCGATCGCCGCCGGAAGGATGATCGGCTACTGGTAGGGGGCCCTACCTCCAACACTCATCCGTTCTTCCTGCAGATGTACGTGTAACTGATCCACCTCGGCCCTGCGGCACCGTCATCGATGGCTTGCAGCAACCGCCCGCCGCTAGCCTCGATGACCTGCTCCACTTCGGGGCGCGGGACGACGTGCATTTCGAACGTTGGCGTGCCCCCGCGCAGGCGGCGCAGCAGCCGCCTCACGAGCGGGACTCGCGGCTTTGATCGCGACAGGCCACCGAGGACTTCAGGCACGGGCGACGGCGTCCTGGCGGGCGCAGTCACGGCACTCATCACGTCGACCGAGCTCCGGGCGACCGGCGATCCCTTCTGGGCAAACCACGCGACGTGCTCCTGCACGAGATCGACTTCGAGAACGTAGTGGCCGGGGGCGTCCGGCGCTTGCACGTTCAACGTCACCTCCACATGCTCACCCGGCGCCACTGACGCCGGCAGAGACGCCCGGCCGTCGTCGAAAACGGCGGCCGAGCCATCGTCGCGGAGCCAATGATTGCCGAGGCAAACGTGACGGCCGGCGGGAATGTCTGCCGGCCACGTCGTGTCGCTGTGATTCGTGACGCCGACCGCTATCGTCGCGGCGGACCCGACGCCGAGAACCGTCGGCGAATCGACAAGCGCGAGTCGAGCCGAAAACGCCGAATCGGGAAGGGAATAGATGGCGCTGAGCTCTGGCTCGGTTCTGAGGACCGCCGGCAGCTGAAAGACGATGAGCCCGCCGGGCTTCACGACGCGAAAAAACTCTTCGATGTACTTCTTCGTGTATTCGGGCGGGATATGTTGCAGCACCAGGCACGAGTGCACGACGTCGAACGAGCCGTCAGCGAATCGGCCCAGATGCGGATCGCGGTTCAGGACGAATTCGCAGCGGGCGGTCGCCGGCCGATGCTCCCGTGCCGCCTGGATCATCGCCGCGGCCACGTCCACGCCAACCGTATGGCGGAAGGAGGCCGCAAGCGGCACCGTCAGCCGGCCAACTCCGCAACCGAAATCAAGGCACGAGCCAGACTCGAATGACGCCTGCGCGTCGGCAAGACGCCGGTGCAACAGCTCCACGTGCGCGAAGCCCGACGCAAAGAATTCCTCGACATCCCACTGCCCGCCCATCTTCTTCGGGTCAGACAACACGCCAAACAGCGGGTCATCGTCGCCAAACGCCTCCCAGTTCCGGGCCAGCGCGCGGAACTTCCTTATGTCCGGCATCGTGTGATTATGCCCGCATGCAGCACATTGCCTCGGCGCTCGTCTGAGCGGCTGAGGTGCGCCGGCTCACTCAGTCGTGTGAGCGAAGAGCTGCGAAGGGTTTGAGTGCGGTTGAGCGACTAGGTGAGTCGCGCGGTCAGTCCTGTGCGAACGCGCCGGTCAGCGGCGCGGGGGATCCACCGGTTCCAGCGTCCGCGGGAGCGGCCGCGACCGCGCGAGCGCGCCTGGCTGGCCACGCGATCAGGAGCAGCACGAGGACGAGGCCGCCGGCGGATGTGGTCGCACCCCAGAAGAGGCCCGCTGGCCGATACGCGTATTCCACCTCATGCCGGCCCGGTGCCACATGAACCGCCCGGAACAGACCGTTTGCACGGACGACTTCGACCGGCTGTCCGTCGACCCTCGCCTGCCAATTCGAGTCGTACGAGTCGAGCAGCAACAGGTAACCGCCGTCGGCCCCTGCGCCCGCCTCGATCACCATCCGGTTCGGAGTGTCGCTCACGATCCGCGCAAACGGATCGACGGGCGCGGCGGCCTGACCAGCCGGGGGAAGATGGTGTGTAATGAGCACGGCCTCCGGATCCCATTGCGGATCGAACAGCGCACTGATCTGGTGCTCCGCGTGACGGACGATGCTCGCCCGCGGCAGAACGCTCGCGCGCGGCGTCACCTCGGGTCCCCAATCGTACAGATAACAGTGCACGTAGTACGGCACCTGAACCAGCGGATCGCGTCCGCCGGACTGCGTCGCCGGCAAGACCCGGAATCGAACGCCGGTGCGGTTCAGGAACCGCTCGCGCGACGGGAGGCTCGAAAAGCCGAAAAACTTGCCGCTTGCCTTCCCGAACGTCGTCGGCCACAGCACGGCGAGGTCATAGGACATGAGCTCGCGTCCATGCCATGCCGAGGGATAGAACGCGGTTTGGCCGCTCAGCGCGGCACGGCTCGCCGATCCGATGAGACCCGGCGGATTCAGAAAACCCTTCGAGGCATGAACGTCTGTCGCGTCAAGCGTCCCATCACGCTTGCCGCCCACGTAGAAGCGAGCGTTCGGATCGGCCTTGGTCATCGCGAGCCATTCGGGCTCCCGCATGTACGCCGCATCGAACGTCGGATTCACGGGCCAGGCGCGGACCAGCAGATCGCCAACCACCAGCGCGCCGAACGCCATCCGCGCCAACCGCACGTCAGTACGTCCGCCGAGGATAGTCTGCAACAGCAGCGCGGTCACCAAGGCGAGCAGCATGACCAGTGACGCATGCCGCGGCAGTGATTGCAGCATGAACTCGGCCGCACCGACCGGATTGCCCGAGTACATGCGCTGGGCGATGTCGTAGAGCCGGAACGCCGTCGGAGTGGCCAGATAGAGACACGCCGCGGCCGCCAGCGCGGTAACGAGGGTGATCGCCAGCGCAAAGCCAACCGCCCAGGCTCGGGCCCAATCGATCTTCGAGAGCAGGGCTTCCGTCCGCGGCCGGAGGATCAAATCCCAGCCAGCCGCAGCTTCGACGGCGATCGCGAGCGCCGCGATCACGATGTACTTGGCGGGAAACCGGAACGATGCCAGCAGCGGTAGGTGATCGCGAAGGAATGGATACACCGGGGTGTAGCCACCGAACGCTCCGACGAGCGAGACGACCACCGCCGACATCCAGAATGCCGTCCAGCGTTTCGACCCGCCGGCAATGAATCCAATCAGGGCCAGGGCGAGGACCGGCACGCCGAAATACAGCGAGAACAAGAACGGCTCGCGGCCGCTGTTCAATATGGGCACCCACGGAATCGACGCGAGCGACTGACTGACGTAATAGTCGCCGAAAAGGTGCGGCGATATCGTTTCGAGGAGTGCGACTGGGTGAAGGGACCAGAAGAGCCCGTTCCGCAGCGCGTCATTCCGCTGTGACTGCGCAGCCGCCTGCGCCATCGGGATCAGCTGGACGGCAGCTAGAGCGAAACCTGCGACGAGACCCGCTGCCGGCCAGGCCGAGCGACGGAGACGGTCACCAGCGCTCAGTTCCTCGCGGCCGGCGAGCAACACGG
>Ga0111539_10013832_pt1 | contig 10087 bp, 8 predicted proteins | sample RhiMethybrSRZTD1_FD_79667 | JGI IMG/M metagenome (GOLD analysis project Ga0111539, IMG submission 79667) | Populus rhizosphere microbial communities from Tennessee, USA - Rhizosphere MetaG P. TD hybrid SRZTD1 (version 2) (version 2) | ecosystem: Host-associated > Plants > Roots > Rhizosphere >... | reverse complement strand
GAGCCGGACAGACACGCCAACCGATTCTTCCTCGAACCAAGCTTCCAATGCTGCTGGTTCGACGCCTGGCAACAGAAGCGGGATCACCCGGTAGCCATCAGCCTGTCGACTTTTTTGGACCTGCATGGCCTGACGAATCTCCCGGTGCACCCAGGGGGAATTGATCGTACGTGGACTGAGGATCACGAGAACCTGGCGTGCCTGTTCAATCGCCTGGGCGATCTCCGGGGCGAGCGCGTTCCCGCCGCGCAGGTTGCGGGAATCTACCCAGACCGGGATGTGCAGCCCTTCAAGAGTGAGACGCAGTTCTCTGACGAATGCGTCATCGCTGGTGGCGTGGGAAATGAATACAGGTCTGTTACTCATGCGACCCCCTCTTTGATTCCCCTGCTAGCCGTGCTTACTGGTTCCTGGGTTGCCCTGGCTGAGAGCACGGCAGAACCACCAACCATACGCCCACGGTAAGCTTGCTTCGCCAGTAAAGGCGTGGTGTATAGGTAACGAAAAGTTATTATGCCACAGTGCCCTCGGGGGTGCACCCTGAGGGCAGCCCGGCGTACACCGCGCAGGAGTCGCCACGCTCTGGATTGCTGGTACGGCGCCAGTTCCTTCTCAGTCCTCCTGCCTATGGAAAGGAATGCGTCTAGCGTATTTTCGTTCGTAGGCTGTTTCGGGTATGATCTCCCTCTGGAATGCAGAGGGCAGCGAGAGGGAGAGCGATGCTGGTAACACTATGGTGGGCCTCAACATCTATCAATACAGGAGGGCATCATGCCTACCCAACTGACCGATATCGTGGAGTCTTCGCAGGCTGAACGTCTTGCGACTGGCTTTGTGTTTACTGAAGGGCCGGTGTGGCACCCTGAGGGCTACTGGCTGTTCGTGGATGTCCGCGCTAGTCTGATCTACCGCCTGGCGCCAGGTGGCCAGCCGGAGATCTTCCGCGAGCAGAGCGGTGGCTCTAACGGGATGACCTTCGACCTGCGAGGGCGGCTTCTCATCTGTGAGGGCGATAACCGTCAGGTTACCCGCCGCGAACCTAACGGCACGTATACTCCGCTTGCCCAGCGCCTGGGCGGCAAGCGCATCAACCGGCCCAATGACATTGTGACGCGCTCTGATGGGAGCATCTACTTCACGGACCCTGGCGGACGCTTGCCACAGGAGGCACGAGAGCTCGGTTTCAACGGCGTGCACCGCATTGCGCCTGATGGCACCCTGAGTAACGCCACTGCAGACACCGAGTATCCCAACGGGCTCGCCTTCTCCCCCGATGAGCGTGTCCTGTACGTGGCCATCACCCGGCGGGATGACGGCTGTATCGAGGAGAAAGCCCGCGGCGAGGTCTGCCCGCATCAGTGCATCCGTGCCTTTGATGTGGCTGCCGACGGCACCTTGAGCAACAACCGCATTTTTGCCACTCTGGCTTCGGCGGCGGACGGCGTGCCCGATGGGATGAAGGTCGATGTCGAAGGGCGGGTCTATTGCACAGGTCCTGAAGGCTGCTGGGTCTTTGATGCCTCTGGTAACCACCTGGGGGTCATTCGCCTGCCCGAAATCCCGGCGAACTGCGCCTGGGGCGGGTCTGATCACCGGACCATACTGTTTACGGCCCGGACGTCCGTTTACACGCTGCAGATGAAGACCCCTGGTACCCGGATACCCAGGGCCGCCTAGTGCTGTGTCCCCTCGCCCTCGGGGCGAGGGTTTTATCACAGGGTAAGGGGCCCTACGAATCCTGGGACAAAGCCCCTCACCCCCTGCCCTCCGGCGCGACTGTGTCGGCGCAGGGCGCAGCCCTTCCCGCTGGGAGAGGGAGCTATATGCCAAGACGCTACAGGAAGTGCTCTATGCAAGAATCTTTCTGGACCCACCTGGATACTTTAATTCGCTCGTCAGAGCTGGTGATCGATCGCCCCAAGGGCTTCTCCCGTCCACATGCTTCCTCTGTCGTCTATCCCCTGGACTACGGCTATCTCCAGGGGACCTCTAGCAGTGACGGGGAGGGCATCGATGTGTGGCGCGGATCCCTTTCCGGAAGGACACCTTGACGCCGTGGTGTGTACTGTGGACGTCCAGAAGCGGGATGCTGAAATTAAACTGTTACTCGGTTGTACTACCGCCGAGAAACACGCTATCTGCAATTTTCATCAGAGTGCAATTACAGCCGCGATCCTTGTCGAAAGGAGCACACTATGACTGAGCACGCAGCGGTGCCAACCGCTCTCTCTCCGTACCAGCTCGAGCAACTGTGGGCAGAGCACCTCAAAGGAGAATTCGAAACCAAAGATGTCGAGGCAACCCTGGAGACCATGGTAGAAGATGCCTACGTCAACCACATGCCGGTGCACACCGGAGGCCGTGGCAAGGACGCCTTGCGGGCCTTCTACCGGGATGACTTTATTCCCTCATGGCCTGACGATTTACAGATGACGCCTGTGAACCGGGTGGTCGGCGAAGGGCAGCTCGTGGATGAACTGCACCTCACATTCACCCACAGCAAGCCCATGCCCTGGTTTTTGCCACATGTCCCCCCAACGCACAAAAAAGTCGCCGTGGATTTTGTCGTCGTGGTGCAGTTTCGCGGTGACAAACTTGCCTGTGAGCGTATCTACTGGGATCATGCCACAGTGCTGCGGCAAGTGGGTTTGTTACAGGCGTAGGATGTGCTCCTTAACATGCTTGACATCCCATGGCACACCACGTATTCTCCGCCCCGGAGACAGCCATGGGTCATAGAGCCACACGCGCGTGAGGTATCGCAGATGAGGACAATACGTTCATGACAGGTACGCAACGGAGATCGGTAGGACGGCGTCGGCCACAGCCCCTGGACATCGGCTTACCGTTGCTACCAGTGCGGGACATTGTGGTCTTTCCCTACATGGTGGTGCCATTGCCCGTAGGGCGTGAGGCCTCAGTACGGGCTGTCGAGAGCGCCTTCAGCGCCGACCGTCAGCTGATACTGGCTACACAACGCCAGGGCACCGTTGAAGCCCCAGAGCCAGACGACCTCTATCGGGTCGGGACAGTCGCCTCGATCTTGCGCATGTTTAAGATGCCTGATGGGCGTCTCAAGCTCTTAGTCCAGGGGCACCTCAAAGTGCGCATTCACGCCTACATGCAGCTCCAGCCCTACTGGCGTGTACGCTATGAGACCCTGGAAGAGTCTAGCAACGTGGCAGTGTCGACGCTGGAACTCCAGGCGCTCGTGCAACATACGCGCGAGCAGCTCGAACACTTGCTCTCCATGGGCAAACTCATCCCCCCTGACATGCTGATTCTGGCAGACAATGTGCAGGCGCCTGGCCGCCTGGCGGATGTCATTCTGGCCAATCTAGGGCTGGGGGTGGAGGAAGCCCAGGGGCTATTGGAACTCCCCGATCCGGTACATCGTCTGCGCCGCGTCGGCGAACTGCTCCACAAAGAGCTCGAAATGATGGCCATGCAGCGCCGCATCGAGTCCGAAGTGCAGGAGGAGATCAGCAAAACCCAACATGAGTACTTCCTGCGCGAGCAGCTCAAAGCCATTCAGAAAGAATTGGGCGAGCTGGACGCCCCTACTGCCGACCTGCTCGCGCTCCGGGAGTGTATTGATGAGACGGACCTACCAGCCGCGGTTGAGCAGGAATGCCGCAAGCAGCTCACGCGGCTGGAGCGCCTGCACCCCGAGGCCGCTGAGGCCAGTATGGTGCGCAGCTACCTAGAGTGGCTCGTCGAACTCCCCTGGACGGTTACGACCACCGACCATCTCGATTTACATGAGGCACGACGTGTGCTCGATGAAGACCACTATGGTCTGGAGCACGTCAAGGAACGTATCCTGGAATACCTCGGGGTGTGCAAGCTCAAAGAACAAATGAAGGGGCCGATTCTCTGTTTCGTCGGCCCTCCGGGAGTCGGGAAGACGTCACTCGGGCAATCGATTGCGCGCGCCCTGGGGCGGAAATTCGTGCGTCTGTCCTTAGGTGGTATTCGGGACGAGGCTGAGATTCGGGGCCACCGGCGCACGTATGTGGGGGCCCTGCCTGGCAGAATTCTGCAGAGCATGCGCCAGGCGGGGTCAGTCAACCCGGTGTTCATACTGGACGAGGTGGATAAACTGGGCGCGGATTTCCGGGGCGATCCAGCAGCGGCCCTCCTGGAGGTGCTCGACCCTGAGCAGAATCACGCCTTTAGCGATCACTATCTGGGGATGCCATTCAATTTATCGCGGGTCATGTTTATCGCCACCGCCAATCTCGCTGACCCCATTCCGGAGGCCTTGCGTGACCGGATGGAGATCATCACGCTCGCTGGCTATTCTGATCATGAAAAACAGCACATTGCCCGGCGCTATTTGTTGCCTCGCCAGCTCTCCGAGCACGGCCTCAAACCGCGCCACCTGCGCCTCTCAGAGGTGGCCATCGCGCACGTTATTATGGCCTACACGCGTGAGGCCGGGGTGCGGAATCTCGAACGCGAACTTGCCACCATCTGTCGCAAGATCGCGCGCAAGGTGGCGGAAGGACAGGAGCAGACCTTCCACATCCATACGGGCAACGTGCATCGCTGGCTGGGTATGCGCAAGTATCTGCCAGAGGTTGAGCAGCAGCGCGACGAGATCGGCGTGGCCACCAGTCTGGCCTGGACAGAGGCCGGCGGCGTCATGATGTACGCGGAAGCTACGGTCATGGACGGCACGGGACAGCTCTTGTTGACTGGATCGCTTGGGGAAGTGATGAAAGAGTCAGCGCAGGCGGCACTGAGCTATACGCGTGCGCGGGCACGAGATCTGGGCATCCCGCAGACGGTCTTCCGCGAGTGCGATCTCCATATCCACGTCCCGGCCGGAGCGATTCCTAAAGATGGCCCCTCAGCTGGTATTACGCTCGCCGTGGCCCTCATCTCGGCGCTCACGGCCACACCGGTGTGTCATACGGTGGCCATGAGTGGCGAAATTACCCTGCGCGGCCAGGTGCTGCCAGTGGGTGGGGTGAAGGAAAAGCTCTTGGCAGCCAAACGCGCTGGCGTGCAGTGCGTCGTGCTACCAGAGGGGAATCGTCAGGATGTGGTCGACATGCCCCCCAAGCTCCGCCGTGGTTTGCGCTTCGTATTTGCGCGCACCATGGATGAGGTCCTGGCCGTGACTCTGGCACCCCAGGGTGACCTGCTGGCTCCCTCTCCCCGCGGGAGAGGGTTGGGGTGAAGGTCGCTGCGCCCCCTGCGCCCACACAGTGGCGCCGGAGGGGCCTTTTCCAGGGGGGCAGCCTCCCTCACTGCACTACGACGCGATGGTAATGTTTTTTGCCGGCCCGTAAGAGCAAGGCGCCATCGTGGAGATCGGCACTGGTTACGACCGCTTCAAGATGGGCCAGTCGTGTGCCATTCAGGCTGGCCCCACCCTGCTGGATGAGACGACGGGCTGCGCTCTTTGAGGCAGCCAGGCCCGTTTCGACGAGCAGGTCGATCACCGCTACCCCAGCCGCCAGGCGCACCTGGGGAATGGTGGTTTCTGGCATCCCGGCAAATTCACCTGTCCCCTCAAACAGCGCATGGGCCGCGTCCCGTGCCTGGTGGGCCTCGTCCTCACCGTGCGTTAACTTCGTGACCTCAAAAGCCAATACCTCTTTGGTCTGACGCAATTCAGCCCCCTGCAACGCACTCAAACGCGCGATCTCCTCCAGCGGTAGAAAGGTGTAGTATTTGAGAAAGCGCTGGACATCCCGGTCATCGACGTTGATCCAGAACTGGTAAAACTCATATGGTGAGGTCAGCTCAGCGTCCAGCCAGATAGCTCCAGCCGCGGTTTTGCCCATTTTCTGCCCACTTGCCGTAGCGAGGAGTGGAAAAGTCATGACAAAGGCTTCGCCATCGGCCACCCGACGGATGAGGTCGACTCCGGCGACCATATTGCCCCACTGATCGTCTCCCCCGATCTGGAGCACACAGCCATAGCGCTGGAAGAGCACGAGAAAGTCATAGGCCTGTAACAGCTGGTAGTTGAACTCGAGGAACGACAGACCAGTTTCCAGACGCTGTTTATACGCCTCAAACGTCAACATACGGTTCACACTAAAATGCCGACCAATATCGCGTAGAAAGTCAATGTACTTCAACTCTGCCAGCCAGTCGGCATTGTTTACGATGATGGCACCATTGTCGCCTTCGAAGGACAGATAACGTTGCAACTGCCCGCGCAGGGCCTGGACGTTCTGCGCAATCGTCTCCTGTGACAACATCTGGCGCATCTCGGTTCTGCCACTGGGATCACCGACCATCGCCGTACCACCACCAACGATGACCAGGGGCCGGTGACCAGCGCGCTGCATAGTCGCCATGGCCATGATGGTGAGGAGGCTGCCAACGTGCAGGCTCCGGGCCGTCGGGTCATAGCCGATGTAAAAGGTGAGGCATTCGCTGCCAAGACGCTGGCGCAATACATCTGGGTGGGTGACCTGTTGCACAAAACCACGTGCTCGCAGTACATCAAAGGCGTTTTCCATAAGAGTCGTGTATCCCTTCTCTATGTATCCTGTCGGTAGTCGGTGCGCCTATTATAGCAGATGCTGTCATAGCTTCTTACTATTAGGCGAATGCGAGCACAAGGATCCGTATCCCGACTAATCCCAGGGCTACCGCCAACGAGCGCAAGATCCATTGTGCCTGCACATGGTGCGAGAACCGCGCGCCGAGTTGGGCACCAACGAGCACCCCAAGGCTGAGAACGATGGTCCGCCGTACCCCATGGTGAAACGCTCCGGTCACAATGTGGACCAGGGTGCCGGTCAACGCCATTACGGCCAGGGTAAAGTGGGACGTGGCTGTGGCGATATGCACAGGAAAATGCAGGACGTGCACCATCGCCGGCACATGGATAATGCCACCGCCAATACCTAAGAGACTGGAAAAATAGCCCACAGCAACGCTCAAGCCTATCCCTACCCTACGATCATACGAGAACGTGTGCGGCGTCCCATCTGCCTCGATGATGCTCCGCACGACATGGTGCGATGACGGCAGCTGCGTCGCCGGCTGTAGGAGTGTCTCTCGGCGGAGGAGCAAAAACAACGCGGCCAGGAGCATACACAGGCCAAAGACCAGGTCAAAGGCCCGGCGCGGCATCGACGTCGTGGTCAGCGCGCCTAGCACGGCGCCGGGAATCGTCGCCAGGGCAAAGAGCACGCCTGACCTGTACTCGATCCGCTGCAGGCGCGCATAGGCTACGGAGCCGGAGAGGGCATTGAAAAACACCACGGCAAGGGAGATGCTGGTGATGATTTCAGGGCTTTCATGGGGATAGACCAGCAGCAGCAGGGGAGTCAGGACAAACCCCCCGCCCGCCCCAATAAGGGTACCAAACGCGCCAATGAGCACCCCGACAGGCAACAACCACAGGTACGGTGTCATGCATCCTCCTGTCATGCAGCAAGCGCTACGCAGGTTTCAATGTCTCAGGGGCAGAAGAGCAGGGCCCAAAGCAGATAATTGTACATTCTCGCGGTCTCTGCAAGTCCTCCGCTTCCCCTTACTGGGTGGAAAAGCACGGGGCAAATCGGGTACGATACGCTCAGTAGGGTGCCAACATATTGTGCTACTCGCATCTAGCAAGGAGACAGCGATGTTTCGTAAGCAGAAGCAATGGAAGCTTACTAGCCTGGTGGCCTGCGCGGGTTGAGCCTCCAAGATGAGCCCCATAGTGTTGGGGCAAGCTCTGGCACTGCTGCCACCGCAGCACGACCCGAATCTTTTAGTCGATACCGCAACGGCAGATGACGCTGGTGTCTATAAAGTGACCGACGAGATTGCCCTGGTCCAGACCGTGGATTTTTTTACGCCCATTGTCGATGACCCATACACTTTTGGGCGTATTGCTGCGGCGAATTCTCTGAGTGATGTCTACGCCATGGGTGGACGGCCCCTGACCGCGCTCAACATCGCCTGCTACCCTGACAAGCTCGCTCCTGAGGGTTTAGGGCTCATTTTGTGCGGTGGGCAGGAGCGCGCCACCGCCGCTGGGGTGGCAGTAGTTGGCGGGCATACGGTTATGGACAAAGAGCTCAAGTACGGCATGGCGGTCACTGGGATAGTACACCCTAACAAGATCATCACCAATGCTGCCGCGCAACCGGGTGACCTGTTGGTGCTGACCAAGCCCATTGGGACCGGCATTCTGGCCACTGCCTTGAAACGCGGTAAGGGCACCCAGGAGCTGCTCGAGCGCATGGCTGAGACCATGTGGACCCTGAACGACGTGGCCGGCCAGGCTATGGTCGAGCACGGGGCGCACGCTGCCACAGATATTACTGGCTGTGGGCTCCTTGGGCACACCTGGGAAATGGCCAAGGGCAGCAAGGTGCATGTCCGTCTGTACGCCACGCGGATACCGATGTTTGAAGAGGCGCTCCTCTTCGCCAAGCGTGGCTATCTGACGCAGGGCGACGTGAGCAATCGTGAGTACACGCGTGGGGCCATCACCCTGGACAAAGGCGTGTCCTCCGAGATGGTGCAGGTGATGTTTGACCCTCAGACCTCGGGGGGGCTCCTCATTGCCCTGCCGTCGTCGCAGGCTAGCTTCCTGGTGGACACACTGCATACCCGCGGTGTGGGTAGCGCCGTCATCATTGGCGAGGTCGAAGCCGGCGACGGGAGCATCACCGTGGTCCCGTGAGGTCCCACCCGGCCAGAATTCTTCTTGACGTGTGCGAGGGGGTCTGCTACTGTACTCCCTTAAATACCTTGGACAGTGGATTGATTTGGGGCGTATTGCAACCACTATAAAAAAAGTGCTAAAAAGCCGGGGTTTTTCCACTGCATCCTCCCCGATCTTGACAGCACCCACAAGAGCCATACGCACATCACCACGACGGGTCCAGATTCTTTTCACAACGCGCACAGCCTTTGCTCTGGAGGGCTTAGTCGTGTCTCATGAGCAACTGCCGCAAGGCGTCAGTAGTCGTGCCGTGCACGGGGGCGAACGCCAGCAGCGTCTGAGTGATGCTCTCACGGTGCCGATTTATCAGACGGCGACCTATGTGTTCCGCGACACGCAGGAACTGATTGATTTTAAGGAAGGACGTATTGACAAGGGTGAGTACGGCCGGTATGGGAATCCCACCGTGCATGCCGCCGAGCGCAAGCTGGCTGAACTCGAACACGCTGACGAAGCCCTGCTGTGGGCCTCTGGGATGTGCGCTATCACCTCGGTGCTGCTTACGCTACTGCGTCCGGGCCAGCACATGATCATTACGGCTGACAGTTATCGGCGCACGCGGCAGTTCTGCGATAGCATGCTGCGGCGGCTGGGCATCGAGGTTGCCGTGGTCCCGCCTGGCGATCCGCAAGCTGTCGAGGCCGCCGTGCAGCCCAACACGCGACTGTTGTTTTCCGAAGCGCCAACCAATCCGTATCTCTATGTCGTTGACCTGGAATGCATGGTCGCGATTGCCAGGCGCCACCGCTTACGCACCATGATCGACAGCACCTTTGCCACGCCCTATAACCAGAACCCGCTCGATTTTGGCGTCGATCTGGTCATGCACAGCGCTACCAAATACCTGGGGGGACACAACGACATCATGGCCGGGGTGGTGGCGGGGCATGCCCATATCATCGCCGCCTTACGTGAGGCCCAGGGCGTGTTAGGAGGCATTACCGACCCCAATACGGCATACCTGCTCCTGCGCGGCCTCAAAACCTTTGCGCTGCGCATGCAACAGCACAACGCCAATGGCTGCGCCCTGGCCACCTTCCTGGAGACGCACCCAAAAGTACGGCGGGTGTACTATCCTGGCCTTACGAGCCATCCCAGCCATGCCATTGCGCAGCAGCAGATGCGCGGCTTTGGCGGCGTGGTCAGCTTTGAGATTGACGGGACCTTAGAGCAGACCAGTGCCTTCATCGATGCGCTGCGTATCCCGTACATTGCCCCGAGCTTGGGCGGAGTGGAAAGTTTAGTGGAACAACCGGCGCTGATGTCGTACTACGAACTTACGCCGGAGGAACGCCAGCGGCTGGGGATTAGTGATGGCCTGGTGCGCTATGCCGCCGGCATAGAAGATACGGATGACTTGCTGGCCGACGTTGAGCAGGCGCTCAAAGTCTGTCT
>Ga0111539_10013831_pt1 | contig 10087 bp, 6 predicted proteins | sample RhiMethybrSRZTD1_FD_79667 | JGI IMG/M metagenome (GOLD analysis project Ga0111539, IMG submission 79667) | Populus rhizosphere microbial communities from Tennessee, USA - Rhizosphere MetaG P. TD hybrid SRZTD1 (version 2) (version 2) | ecosystem: Host-associated > Plants > Roots > Rhizosphere >... | reverse complement strand
TGGCACGACAACAGCGCCATGCCATACTGCCCCGGGAACGCGCCGAAGCCGAACGCATCGCCCGGCCCGTCCGTGCGGCCGTCGTGATCGAGGTCCAGACCCGACGGCTCGCCGGTGTTCACGGGCGCGCAATAACAGTAAGCGAAGTCGATCGGCTGCTGGCCGTTCTGCGCTTTCGCGAAGTACTCCTTGGCGAGCACCTCCGCGGTCGCGGCAGCCTCGTCGCGGTCGAGCTCGCACAGCAGCAGCACGTCGATCTGCGCGCGCTGCACGATCTCCGCGATCTGCTTTGCCTGCGCAGAACCGCCGCCGCGCAGCTCCGCGAGCAGCGCCCCTGGTTGCGGGCGGTTCATGGCGACGTTGAACGTCGCGAAGCGCACGACGGGCGCGCTGGCCGAACGTCGATTCGCGAGGTGGATGACCAAAGGCACGCTGGCGAGCAGGCAGAGCACCGACAGCACCGTGTAGTTGACCTTCATGCATCGTCCTTGCGCGGGCTCACGGCAGGCTGCACGAACATCGCGGCGGCATCCGGCAGCCGCGCCTGCGGGCCCAACACGACGACGGTATCGTCGATCTCGAGCACCGTCTCGGGCGTGACCGCGGGCAGGTTGTGGCCGGAGCGCCGCACCGCGACGACGCTGCATCCCGTGTGTCGCCGCACGGCCGCCTGCTGGAGCGTCTGGCCCGCACACGGCGACCCCTGGGCCACGCGCCAGACCGCGAAGTTGATGCCCGGCACGAACTCGGCGATCCTCGTGACGTCGTTCGGCACCACGATCGACGCGCGATCGCCGGGACCGGCCGCCTTGCGCATGTCGCGGACCTGACGCCCGATCTCGTCGTCGGGCACGAGGAACCGCCGCAGCACGCGCACCAGCATCTCGATCGAGGCCTCGAGCTCCTGCGGCACGACTTCGTGCACGCCGGCCTGGCGCAGCCCTTCGGCCTCGGCGTTGTAGACGGCGCGCGCGAGCACGTGGGTCTGCGGTCCGAACTGGCGCGCGAGCTGCGCGATGCGCGCGGTCGCCGCGCTGTCGTTCACGGCGACCACGCACAGCTTCGCGCGTTCGATGCCGAGCGACTTCAACACGGCGACGCGCGTCGCATCGCCCAGCTGGATCGGGATCCCGTTCATGCGCTCGGCCTTCACGGTCGCCGCGTTCATCTCGGAGACGACGACCGGGATGCCGAGCGCGCGCAAGCCGCCCACGACGGCGCGCCCCGTGGGCCCATACCCGATCACGATCGCGTGGGCCTTCAGGTGATGGTCCTCGCGCACGCGCGTCTGCTCGTCGCGCGCGCGCGCGCGCCGCGCGAGGCGGTTGCCGAGCGCGTAGAGCATCGGCGTGCTCGCGATCGACAGCACCGCGACGACGACGAAGATGCGTTCGGCGAGCTCGGGCAGGATCTGCGATTCCTGCCCCAGCTGCACGAGCACGAACGAGAACTCGCCGACCTGCGCCAGCGTCAGCGCCGCGCGCAGCCGCACCCAGAACGGCTGGCCGAGATGCCAGGCCGCGAGCATCACGATCGTCGCCTTGCCCGCGACGACGGCGAGCAGGCACGCCACGACGATGCCCGGCGCGTTCTTGATCGCGTGCCAGTCGAACAACATGCCGATCGAGACGAAGAACAGACTCGCGAACGCGTCGCGGAACGGCTCGACCTCCGCCGCCGCCTGGCTGTGGTAATCCGAATCCGCCAGCAGGATGCCCGCGAGGAACGCGCCGAGCGCGAGCGACAGCCCGAAGTGCGCCGTCAGCGCGGCGAGGCCGAGACACCACGTCGCGAGGAACAGCACGAACAGCTCGCGGCTGCGCGTGCGACAGACCAGTGTGACGAGCGGGCCCACGCAGAGGCGCGCGACGACGATGACCCCGAGCAGGCCGCCGAGCCGCGTCAGCGGCGCGCCAAAGGATGCGCTCTCGCCACCGTGTACGCCGAGCAGCGGGATCAGCAGGATCATCGGCACGACCGCGAGATCCTGCGCGATGTTGATGCCGATCACGAGGCGGCCGTGTGGCGCGCTCAGTTCCCCTTGGTCGACCAGCATCTTCGTCGAGGCAGCCGTGCTCGACATGCTGAGCAGGAAGCCGAGGAACACCGCGGCCGCAAGGTCCATGCCGAGTGCCCAGCACACCGCGGCGGCCGCGAGCACCGTGCCGAGCACCTGGACGGCGCCACCCTGCAGGATCGTGCGCCGCAACCGCGCGATCTGGCCGAGCGGTACTTCGAGGCCCACGGCGAACAGCAGCACGACGATGCCGACCTCGGCGAGCTCGCGGACCATCTCTTTGTGCCGCACGAGCCCGATCGCGTTCGGGCCGACGAACACGCCCGCGACGAGGAAGCCCACGATCGGAGGCAGGCGCAGCCGGTGGAACGTCACCGCCACGGCGACGCAGAGCGCGAACAACAATGCGAGTTCGAGCAGGACCTGTTCGAGCACGCGATGTCAGTATCACCTCGGCCGGCCAGCGCAAGAGTCCGCAGCCAGCATCCGCTGCAACCCCGTCCTGCTCCACGCACGACTCCGAACTTGCGCGGCGGCGCCGTCCGTGGACCATGCGGGCAGCATGAACTCGGCAATCATCGCGGAACTCGGTCTCGGCAAGACCAACAGCGGCGCATTCGACGGCACCTGGCGCAAGACGAAGGGTGCCTTGCTGACCGTGCGCTCGCCGATCGACGGCACGGAGATCGGCAGCGTGCAGGTGGCCGAAGCCGCGGACTACGCCGCCGTCAGCAAGGCGGCTCACGAGGCGTTCCTGCGCTGGCGCGAAGTGCCGGCCCCCAAACGCGGCGACTACGTGCGCAAGCTCGGCAACAGCTTCCGGCAGCACAAGGAGGCGCTCGGTGCCCTCGTCTCGCTCGAATCGGGCAAGATCCTCCAAGAGGGGCTCGGCGAAGTGCAGGAGTGCATCGACATCGCCGACTTCGCGACGGGTCTGTCGCGGCAGATCTACGGTCTCACGATCGCGAGCGAACGGCCCAACCACCACATGCGCGAGACGTGGCACCCGATCGGCACGGTCGGGATCATCACGGCGTTCAACTTCCCGATCGCGGTCTGGGCCTGGAACGCGATGCTCGCGCTGGCCTGCGGCGACGCCTGCATCTGGAAGCCGTCGCACAAGACGCCGCTCTCGGCGATCGCGATGACGAAGCTCGCCGCCGCCGAGCTCGGCCCCGAGTGGACCGCCCTCGTCGGGTTCTGCATCGGCCCCGACACCGCGGTCGGCAGCGCGATGCTCGACGATCCGAAGGTGCCGCTCGTCTCCGCGACCGGCAGCACGCGCATGGGCCGCGTCGTCGGCCCGCGCGTGGCCCAGCGCTTCGGGCGCACGCTGCTCGAGCTCGGCGGCAACAACGCGATCATCGTCATGGCCGACGCCGACCTCGACCTCGCGGTCCGCGCGATCGTGTTCGGCGCCTGCGGCACGGCCGGCCAGCGTTGCACGACGACGCGGCGCCTGCTCGTGCACGAGAAGATCGTCGACCAGCTCAGTGCGCGGCTGCAGCAGGCCTACGCGCAGTGCACGATCGGCAACCCGCTCGACGAGAAGACGCTCGTGGGTCCACTGATCGACGAAGCCGCCGCGAAGTCGTTCGACCACGCGGTCGCGCTCGCGGTGCAGCAGGGTGGCAAGGTCGTCTGCGGCGGCGTGCGTGCGAAGGTGCCGAAGCCGCTCCAGGGCGGCGCCTACGTCGAACCGACGATCGTGCGCTGCGACACCGTGCTGCCGATCGTCAAGGAGGAGACGTTCGCGCCCATACTGTATGTGATGCCCGTGAAGTCGCTCGACGAAGCGATCGCCAAGAACAACGAAGTGCCGCAGGGCCTCAGCAGCTCGATCTTCACGGGCGACGTTCGTTCTGCAGAGCGGTTCTGCGCGACGATCGGCAGCGACTGCGGCATCGCGAACGTGAACATCGGCACGAGCGGCGCCGAGATCGGCGGCGCGTTCGGCGGCGAGAAGGAGACCGGCGGCGGCCGCGAGTCGGGCTCCGACAGCTGGAAGGCCTACATGCGGCGCCAGACCAGTACGGTGAACTGGGGCACGAGCCTGCCGCTCGCCCAGGGCATCAAGTTCGGCGACGACTGATCACCGGCAGCGCAGGAAGCCGATAGAACACCGTGGCCAAGACCACCGCGATCACCTTTCACGTGCCGGCGACGGCCTCGAACCTGGGGCCCGGGTATGGCGTGCTCGCCGTCGCGGTCGACCTGCCGCTCGGCATCACGGTCGAACCGCGCACCGACGGCGAGATCATCGTCGATCGACGAGACGACCCGAGCGCGCACCTCGACGATCCGCGTCACGATCCGGTGCTGCGTGGTCTGCGGCGCGGCGCGGAGCTGTTCGACGTGCCGTTGAACAAGGGCATGCTCGTCGTCGTCGAGGGCACGATCCCGCGCGGCACGGGGCTGGGCACGATCTCGGCCGGCTACGCGGCCGGGCTCGGCATCGCGGTTCGGCTCGCGAAGAAGAAGTGGACGGCCATGCAGGTGCTCGACGCGCTCGTGCCGCTCGGTGGCGATGCCGCGCACGGCGCCGCATCGCTGCTCGGTGGTTTGTGTGCGACGGTGCAGATCTCCACGCCGCAGGAGACGCCGCTGCACCTGCGCCCGTTGTCGTACCAGATCCACCCGGACTGGCACTACGTGGTCGCGCTGCCCGACGCGCAGATGGGCACCGCGGACACGAAACGCGTGCTGCCGCCGACGCTGCCGCACGCGGCGACTGCACGCAGCACGAGCCGCGCGCTCGGCGTGTTGCACGCGCTGCAGCACGGCGACGAGGGGTTGCTGCGGCAGTGTGTGCTCGACGAAGTGCATCTGCCGTATCGCAGGAGACTGGTGCCGGGGTTGTCCGAAGCGCTGATCGCGGCCGTCGAGGCCGGCGCCGCGGGTTGCACGATCTGCGGGCAGGGCCCGGGGCTGATCGCGTTCACGCTGGTGCCGGGGCGCACGCCCGAGATCGCACGCGCGATGGTCGAAGCGTTCGGCAAGGCCGGGCGCCAGGCGACGACGTTGACGCTGCAGACCGCGTTCTACGGCGCGTTGCCGACCGCGCCGGGGTGAGGTGCGGTGCGCGGCTGGGAGTGCTCTTGCAAGAGGGTCTGGGGGTCGCTAGCGTCCTCCGCCCCGGGCGCTGCAGAGCGCGCGGGCAGCTCTGCGGAGCGGGCCGTTAACTCAGTTGGTAGAGTGCGATTTTCACAGAGTCGAAGTCGCAGGTTCGAATCCTGCACGGCCCACCATCTTCTTTGCGCGAGTTCGGGGGAGAAACCGCGGTTTTGACGCGGTCTCGGTTTTCGGCGAGTGTGAGTGTGCAATCCAGTGTGCAATGCCGGCGGTCACAACGTGGCACGACTAGGCACAACCTGGCACAGCGGGAAGCGCGTTCGGAGGGCGCAGGCATGGCCCGTTTCCTGCACGGCCTACCTCCTGACGCCGCCTACCGCGACACCCGTTTCCAGCGGCACGATTGTCCGCGACTGCTCGTGCAGGATGCCGAGCCGCAGCGGCCCGAGATGAAGGTGCCAACGACCATCATCGACGCGGTGCAGACCGACCACTTCTCCGGCGAACGCCTCGCCGACGAACACGTGACTCCGGCCCGCTTCATGGCGCCGTCGGGGCGGACGGCGCGCGCCTCGAAGCCATTCCTACTCCCTCACCCATGTTCCCGGTTGCACCAGTGATGGTTGTGGGGGTGCCGTGACCTCGGGCAGGTCGTGGCGGGGGAGCGGTGTGCTCGTCCGGTGAGAAACTGGCCGGAACGGGGGCTGAAACGGGCTGGCGCGACCGGCTGGACTGGGGAGTGCGCGGGCGGGAGGGTGGCGGGCGCGGGTTCCGGGTGGGCCGGGACCGCAGCTTCTCTCTCCTATCCCCCGACCAGACGTCGGTGCGCGCGTCCCCACGTCTTGAGATCGAGATGCACGGCGATGGGAGCGTGTAGCCAGCGGTCTCGCGAGGTATCACACCGACGCCGTCCCGCCGCGTCTTCCCCTCGCCCGCCCGGATCCGCCCGATGCCCGCCGCCCTGCACCGCCCCGAGCCCGTCCTTCGCCACCGCGCGCAACCCGTCGACCGGAACGTCCCGAAGGCGCAGGCCGCGGCGTGGCTGCGTGAGGGGCGTTCGCTGATCGTGACCGATCGCTTCGGGACCGGGCTCGACATCCTCGCCGCGCTGCGCGTGAAGCTGGAGGAGCCGGACGAGGACGCGGGGTACGTCGCCAAGCGCGCCTTCCGTGACGCGTTCCAGTCCGCGTCGAAGCACCTGCTCGCGCCCATCGTCGGACGCAAGGTGGCCCTCGCCGACGCGCCGGGTGCGGGCTTCCTCTCCGAGCTGTACCCTGACCACGCCGACTTCGCGCTGCCAATCGAGGACGCGAGGGTCCTTAGCAGCGCGTGGGACTGGTACGAGGAGGGCGTGCACTTCCCCGTGCTGGGCTATCGCGTGCACCCGTTCTACGGCACGTACATTCCGGCCCGCATGGAGCACCTGGAGCTCTTCGGCACGTGGCTCGCGAAGTACAAGGGCGCGCGCGACCGGGCGATCGACGTGGGCACCGGCTGCGGCGTCCTGGCGCTCCAGCTGGCCAAGGCGGGCTTCAAGCAGGTCCTCGCCACGGACATCAACCCGAACGCGATCGAGAGCGTGGCGAGGCAGCTGCGTCGGCTCCCGGTCGCGCCCTCGATCGAACTCCAGCACGCGGACCTGCTGGGTGCTATGCGTGGTCTCATCGACCTCATCGTGTCCAACCCGCCGTGGATGAAGGGCGACGTGGGCCGGACGCTGGACCTGGCGATGTATTTCCAGGACGGCTTCTTCGAACGTTTCTTCGACCAGGCCCTCCAACGCCTCGCGCCCGGCGGCCGCGTAGTGCTCGTGTTCTCGACCATCATCGAGCTCTCGCAGCCCGACGTGCCGCATCCCATCCAGACCGAGCTCGATCGCGGGCGGTTCACGCTGGTGGAGAAGCTCACGCGCAAGGTGAAGCCGCTGCGGCGACGGACGCGGGAGAAGGTGGAGGTTTGGGAGTTGGCGGTGGTTTGACGGCGGAGGCGATCAGGGGTGGTGCGAACCGGCTGAATCGAGCGACGCGGTCGCAGTCATCGAAGCGAGCAACCGCGCCCCCACCGCCCCTCGCGCCGTCACTTCCAGGGAGGGCACAGACTGCGCGCAAGGATCGGGAACTACCAAAGCAGCGGAACCAGAAGCGGGTTTGTCAGCTGAATCTCCTGCATCGCAGCGGCAACGGTTTCAGGCCACACGGCTCTCAATAGCGCAACCTTCACCCGCAGAACTTCGCCACGGATTCCGCCTAAGGGCCCGGTCTCCACCGCCAAATGCTGCAGGCGATCTTCAATCTGATTGCGCAATGCGACGGCGGCTGACGTTCGGGCCGGACCAGGTGCCATCCTTGCTACTTCATGAACCCTGTGCCCCAAGACAACGACAGCGGCACTCCCTATCAATCGGGCCGATCCACCCAACTGCTGCAGGCCATTCAATCTCGCTCGATGAGCGTGGCCTTCGTGTTCTCCTCGTTCATCGGGCGCGTGCCGACTCGTCGGACGCGCCGCCGTCGGGCGCAACCTTTCAAGTTGGGCTCGTCCAGACCTGTTCTTCGCGGTCTACGAGCGCTGATCGTTCAGAGCAGGCTACGCGGCCAGTGCGCGAGGAGATCGCCGCGCTGGCAGAACGAGCAGAACGAGGGAATGCCGTCGCTGGAACTACCAGCGGTCCCGCTTGCCCCCACCGCCGCCACGGTCCCCGCCGTAACCACCGCCTCCAGTTCGCGGCTTGCGCTCCTCGGCTTCGTTGACGCGCAGCGCGCGACCGTCCATCTGAACACCGTCCATGGCCTTGATGGCGGCCTGCGTGTCGTTGGCGTTCGCCATCTCGACGAACGCGAAGCCGCGCGAGCGGCCGGTGTCGCGATCCATCACCACCTGCGCGCTGGCGACCTTGCGGCCATCCTGCTCGAACGCCGCGACCAGGTCGGCCTCGTTGGTGTTGAAGGACAAGTTCCCGACGTACAAACGATTACCCATGCGATTTCCACTCTTTTGGATTCACCGAACGGCCCCGCGAAGTATGTGAGGCGCACTGAGAACGACCGCGGGGAGCTGAATCCAAGAGCAGAGACCCGGAGGGCGGCGCAACCGGCTGCGCTGACTACTGAACCGGTCCTGTGAGAACTCGGTCCCCAGGTCGCGCCATGATTAGTGGTTGGCGCTGTCTTCCGCAATTCGAATGTCTCCCTGAGCTCACTTTGTGGATCCGCATGCCCGACTGAACCGGCGGATTCTCCGGTCGGCGCCCAGCACGGGCCGTGGGCTAGGTCCGCCGGCAACCAGCCTCGCCAGTTGCCATCGTCCGCGTGCTCGTCGCGCTGGACGACACGGACCAGGGCTGCGCCAGCGAGCACCCTCTGCTCGAGCTCGTTGTTGCGCTGCTTGAACGCCAGATCGTGCTTGCGAAAGACCGCCAAGAACGGCTCGCGCGACCTGACCTCCGGCAGGGCCTGGAAGATCTGAACGGTCTCCAGGACGCCGTCGTCGCTGTCGCGGAGAGACGCGCTCCACTCCTCGACGCGGGCCCGACGGTTCTCGAGCACGTCACCGTTCGGTTCGATGCGGACCAGGCCGCACGAGTGGCCGTTCCCCAACGGCGAGCCGCAGCGCGTCAGCGATCGACTGCATGACGAAGTGCGTCGCGCGGATCGCCGCGCATAAGGCTCACGTAAGGGACGCACGGACCTCGTGGGTACAAGGACTCGCGATGCTCGCGCTCTACAGACCGACAGCCGACGCTGGCACCGAACACGGTGCTGGGAGCTCGACGGTGCTGAGCAGGGTGCTCTCGCGGCCCCGCGTCACGCTGGCCCTTGTCGCGTTGCTGGGTGCGTGGATGTGTGCGACGACGCCGGCCTTCTCTCAGGAGGCATACTACTGGACGTACGCACAGCACCCGGCGTTGTCGTACTTCGACCACCCGCCAATGGTCGCGTGGTTGATCTGGATCGGAACCGCGGTGTTCGGTGACGGCGCAGTAGGCATCCGTTTCGGCACCTGGCTTTGCGGCGTCGGCACGGCGTGGCTCTGCATGCGACAGCTCGCAGCATGGGGTTTCGACCACCGCGCACAGTGCCTCGGAGGCGCGTTGACCGTGGCGATGCCGATCCTCGCGATTACGCACATCCTGGCGAACCCGGATGCGCCGCTCGTCTTCTTCTGGACGTTGGCGATCTTCTGTCTGTGGCGCGCGCGAAGCGGATCTCTTCGCTGGTGGCTTCTCGCAGGCGCCGCGGCCGGCGTGGCCCTGCTCAGCAAGTACTCGGCAGTGTTCCTCGCCATTGGCGGCGCAATCACGATGCTCGTCGATCCTGCGATGCGGCGGCAGTTGCGCCGGCCCGGCGTGTATCTGGCGCTCGTCACGGCCGGGCTCGTGTTCCTGCCGGTCATCGTTTGGAACGTGTCCAATGACTTCGAGTCCTTCCGCTACCAGACGGAGGAGAGATTCGCGAAGAGCGAGTTCGGCGCTCATTGGCTGATCCAAGTCGTCACGGGCCAGTTCCTCGTCTTCCATCCACTGCTGGCGGTCCTGTTGCCGTTTTCGCTCGCGTGGTTCGCGCGGCGATGGCGGTTGGACGCCAGAGCCATGTGGATCCTCGCCTATGGCGCGCCGATGCCGGCATACCTGCTCGTCAGCTCGGTGTGGATCCAGGTGAAGATCAACTGGCTGGCGCCTGCGTTCGTGCCGTTGGCACTGGGGCTCGTTGTCTGGTGGAACCAGTCGCGACCACTCTGGGCTGCCGGCCGCGCGTTTCGAATGGCGAGGTGGTCGCTCCTTGTGGTGCCGCTCGCGATGGTGCTCGCGCCGCTGATCCGATTCGTACCGGCCAGTCGGGGCTCGTCGTGGGCCGGATGGGACGAGGTCGCGCGCAGGGCAGAGTACTGGGAGGACCAGGTCGACGCGAAGGACGGGATCGAAGGCAACGTCTTCTTCTTCGCGGCCGACTATCGCGACGCGGCGCAACTCGGCCACAGTCTGCGCCGGCTCTGGGAGCA
>Ga0111539_10013830_pt1 | contig 10087 bp, 7 predicted proteins | sample RhiMethybrSRZTD1_FD_79667 | JGI IMG/M metagenome (GOLD analysis project Ga0111539, IMG submission 79667) | Populus rhizosphere microbial communities from Tennessee, USA - Rhizosphere MetaG P. TD hybrid SRZTD1 (version 2) (version 2) | ecosystem: Host-associated > Plants > Roots > Rhizosphere >... | reverse complement strand
TTTTTCTCGCCGTCGCGTTTCTCTGTGCGATTCTGATCGCAGTCAGGCTCGCGAAGCGCGATGGTTTGCCGTACGAGAAGATCTACGACCTAAGTTTGTGGATGCTGCTCGCTGGACTCGTCGGTTCGAAGATTCTCATGCTGTTCACCGAACCCGACTATCGGGAGAATCCTGCCCTGCTTCTGTCGCTCGATTTCCTGCGTTCCGGAGGTGTCTTCTACGGCGGACTTCTCGGCGCCGTGATCGCCGGTTACTTCTTAATGAAGCGCTACAAACTTCCCTGGTGGAAGACTGCCGACGCCTGTGCCCCCGGCATAGCGATCGGAAACTTCTTCGGACGGCAGGGATGTTTTGCAGCAGGTTGCTGCTGGGGTAAACCGACAACCTTGCCGTGGGGCGTGAAGTTTACGGAATTGGGCCACCAGATTACGGGTGTGCCAACCGATACTTATCTCCATCCCACGCAGCTCTACGAATCCTTCGCAATGCTGCTCGTGTTTCTATTTTTACTCTGGCTACACAAACGCAAACGCTTCAGCGGCCAGGTCATTCTAGCTTACGCTTTGCTCTACTCGGTGATTCGCTTCTCGATAGAATTCGTGCGCGATGATCCGCGTGGCGATGTTTTCGGCTTGACCAGCCTGACAGGACTCTCAACCTCGCAGTTGATCAGTCTGGTGATCGGCATTGCTGCATTGATCCTCTTGATTGTGCGCCGTCGCCGTCTTATTCCTGTAAATCTTGAACAAAATCCTGTAATCCTGTCTAAAACAGCCGTATGACCCCACTAAGACTAACTCTCTTATCAATTGCCGCCATTGTCTTCAGCCTCTCGCCGGCTACTACACAAGACAAGCAGCTTGCTCTTCCCGCCGAAAAGCACCTGCGCAACATCAAGCAACTGACCTTCGGCGGCGAGAACGCAGAAGCCTACTTCTCGTCCGACGGCAAACAGCTCATCTTTCAGTCGACACGCGAGGGACACGGCTGCGATCAGATCTACACGATGAATATCGACGGATCGAATGTGAAGCTGATCTCGAACGGCGATGGGCGCACGACTTGTTCCTACTTCTTCCCTGGTGAAAAGCGAGTTCTTTACTCGTCTACTTATCTCGGTGATAAGCAGTGCCCACCACGGCCCGATTTCTCGAAAGGTTACGTTTGGGCGGTCTATCCGACGTTCGACATTTTTACTGCGAAGCCTGACGGTTCGGACCTTAAACAACTAACCACCACGCCGGGCTACGATGCCGAGACAACGATCACGTTAGACGGCAAAAAACTCGTCTTCACTTCGATGCGCGACGGCGATCTCGATATCTACACGATGGACGCTAACGGCAAGAACGTGCGGCGTCTGACTAACGAGCTCGGCTACGATGGTGGCCCATTCTGGTCGTACGACGGCAAGCAGATCGTTTATCGCGCGAATCACCCCAAAACAGATAAAGAAAAAGCTGACTACACGGAACTGCTGAAACAGAATTTGATTCGTCCGACGACGCTCGAAATCTGGGTGATGAACGCTGACGGATCGAACAAGCGCCAGGTGACGAGCAATGGGAAGGCGAACTTCGGTCCATACTTCTTCCCCGACGGCAAGCGCGTGATCTTCGCGTCAAACATGGATGATCCACGCGGCAGAGACTTTGACTTGTACAAGATCAACACGGATGGGACCGGGTTAGAACGGATTACGTTCAACGACACGTTTGATGGATTTCCGATGTTCTCGCCTGACGGAAAGAAGCTGGTGTTTGCATCGAACAGGAATGCGAACAAGCAAGGTGAGACAAACGTGTTCATCGCCGATTGGGTTGAGTAGCCACAAAAAGGCACAAAAGGCACATTATGAAATTAAAGAGAATTACTTCCGTTGCGGCCGTGTTTCTGCTTGCAACGGTTGCGAGCCTTGCGCAGCAATCTGAGCTTCAGCCCTCGGCTGCGAAGCTTCAGCAGCATGTAAGTTATCTGGCGTCTGATGCGCTGGATGGACGGCGGACCGGGACGGCCGGCGCTAATGATGCGGCGCGTTATATTGCCGGTGAATTCGAGCGTCTTGGGCTTGACCCCGGAAGTGGCACGCGCGAGGCAAACAGGCGTCGCGACCTGATGGCGAAGTATCTGCAGACGTTTCCGTACATCGCCGGAGTCGAGCTGGGCCAGGGAAACTCGTTCGCGTTTGGCAGCGAGAAGTTGCAACCATCAACAGACTGGTCGCCGCTCGCTTTCTCCGCAAATGCAAAAGCCGAAGGCGGTCTCGTGTTCGTTGGTTACGGAATTACTGCCGCCGAACTGAATTACAACGACTACGCCGGACTAAACACCACCGGAAAGATCGCGGTGGCTCTTCAAGGCACGCCCGATGGTGACAACCCACACGGCCAGTTCTTCAAGTTTGAAGGCGTGCGCTGGAAAGCGATCGCTGCCCAAACTGCGGGCGCCAACGCTCTGGTCGTCATTGCTCGCGATGAGGACTTCAAAAATGATCGGCTGAGCAGACTCGTCTACGACAACACCGCCGGCATAGCCTCTATTCCTGTCGTCGTGATATCGCGCCAGGGCGCGGACAAACTCTTTGCACTATCGAACACCTCTGTTTCGCAACTCGAACAAGCCACAACTGCAAAGGTTGCTGGAACCAATCGTCTCTTAACCGGCGAAATATCGCTGACAACTGACGTCACACGTAAAGAAGTTCCGGCTTATAACGTCGTCGGCATTCTCGAGGGTTCTGATCCGGCTCTCAAGAACGAGTACATCGTCATCGGCGCCCATTACGATCATCTCGGTCGCGGTGGCGAAGGTAGCGGAAGTCTTGCGCCGCGCTCGGGCGAAATTCATCACGGTGCGGACGATAATGCGTCCGGAACGGCGGGAATGATCGAACTGGCTCGAATCTTCAGCGCACAAAAGCCACGGCTGAAGCACACTCTCGTCTTTATCGGTTTTGGCGGCGAAGAAGAAGGACTGCTCGGCTCGAACTACTACGTGAACCATCCGCTCGTTCCACTCGCTAATACAGTTGCCATGATCAACATGGACATGATTGGTCGCATGAAAGATCGCAAACTCTCGGTCGGTGGCATCGGAACGGCAGAAGAGTGGCGCGAGATCGTCAGGCAGGCAAACGTTGCTGAATCAATGGCAGTCGCGGTGAATTCCAGTTCGCCGTTGCCAAAGGGTGTGCCGATTGTTGTTTCAGCCAACGGCCGAACGATCATGACAACCGATCCAAACGGTGCTTTCGAGTTGACGCTCACCGAAGACGGTTATGGTCCAAGCGATCATTCGTCGTTCTACACCAAACAGGTTCCAGTCCTGTTTTTCTTCACGGGTACTCACGTCGACTATCACAAACCGTCTGACACCTTCGACAAGATCAACTACAACGATGAGGCACGAATACTGAGTCTCATCGCCCGGATCGTCAGAGACGTGGATGGCGCTCCAAAGCGAATAAGCTTCACTACCGCGAAGAGCGATGCGCAGCCGCGCACCGGCGGTTTCCGTGTTTACCTCGGCACGATCCCAAACTACGCCGACAGCAACAACGGACTAGTGCTCGACGGCGTGCGCGATGATTCGCCGGCCGCAAAGGCCGGACTCAAAGCGGGTGACCGCATCATCAAGATCGGTACTCGTGAAGTGAAGAACGTTTACGATTACACGTATGCCCTGGGAGAAATGAAAGCGGGTCAGGAATACACAGTTGAGCTAATGCGGGGGACTGAGAAGTTAACTCTAAAAGTTATACCGATTCAAAGATAAAGAAGCAGGAGCAGATTGCAGGAGCAGGTAAAAAATCGTGCTCCGGCCATCTGCCTCCTGCTCCAATAAACTACCAGCGAGGTTCACGCTCGTAACGATCGTTGTCGCGATCACGGCCACCACCACCGCCGCCGTAACCACCACGACCACCACCGCCACCACGGCCACCGCCATAACCACCACGACCGCCGCCGCCGCCACGATCCGTTCTGGGCTTGGCTTCATTGACGGTCAGGTTGCGTCCGCCAAAGTCCTTGCCATTGAAAGCCTCGATAGCTGCCGCTGCCTCTTCAGGGGTTGCCATTTCCACAAATGCAAAGCCGCGTGATCGTCCTGTTTCACGATCTTCAATCACTGAAGCTGATTCGACTGTTCCTACTGACGCGAAAGCTTCGCGCAGTTCCTCGCTCGTTGTGCGGAACGAGAGGTTTCCTACATAGAGTTTTGTAGCCATTCTAACTATCCTTAACTTATTCTGAAGGGAAGCGCGGGCTTGCTGGAATTCGCTGATCCAGTTCGGGGGGGACGACCGATACTTTCGGCGAGCTGCGACGAACCCGGTGCTCTAAAATACTCGAGAGCGGCTTCTAACTGGTTGACAACTGCCTCACTCTCTATTCAGCCGAACCACGTCGCGTTACGATCACGGACAGGCGCTATCACCGTTGATGCGCGAGAGCAGGTAACTGGTAAGCAAAAGTATGCAGGAGCCCTTGGAAAGGGTCAAGGACAATTTTGACCTTTAGTCCACAGATTACACAGATTCTGTATAATCTGTGCAATCTGTGGATAAAAACTAGTCAGGAAGGTTTGAAAATGTCGAAACGTATCCCTATCACTGTGGCCAATGGCGATGGAATCGGACCCGAAATCATGGCCGCCACCCTCCGCATCCTCGAAGCCGCGGAGGCGCCCCTCGAAATTGAGACTATCGATATCGGCGAGAAGGTTTATCTCGCTGGAAACTCATCCGGCATCGAGCCGAGCTCCTGGGAATCGTTACGACGAACCAAGGTTTTTCTAAAAGCTCCGATCACCACGCCACAGGGCGGCGGCTACAAGAGTTTGAACGTTACTGTTCGTAAAGTGCTTGGTCTGTACGCTAATGTACGGCCCTGCGTTTCCTATCATCCCTTTATCGACACCAAACATCCCGTGATGGACGTCGTCGTTGTGCGTGAGAACGAGGAAGATTTGTACGCGGGTATTGAACACCGGCAGACGAATCAGGTCGTTCAGTGTTTGAAGTTGATCTCGCGTCCCGGGTCCGAAAAGATCGTTCGTTACGCGTTTGAATATGCACGGCGAAACAATCGCAAGAAGGTCACCTGCTTCACGAAAGACAACATCATGAAGCTGACCGACGGTCTGTTTCACAAGATCTTCGATGAAATCGCGGCTGAGTACACGGATATCGAGAACGAGCACTGGATCGTGGACATCGGCGCCGCCAAACTTGCCGACACGCCGGAAGCTTTCGACGTGCTCGTAATGCCGAATCTTTATGGCGACGTTCTTTCTGACGTTGCGGCACAAATTGCCGGATCAGTCGGTCTGGCAGGCTCGGCAAACATCGGCGAGCACGTCTCGATGTTTGAAGCGATTCACGGATCGGCGCCACGACGTGCCGGTCAGAATCTCGCAAATCCGTCCGGACTGTTGCTGGGAGCGGTGATGATGCTGGTCCACGTCGGACTGACCGAGCATGCCGAGCGCGTTCACAATGCGTGGCTGCGAGCAATCGAAGACGGCATTCACACTTACGATATTTACGATGAAAAAGTCAGTAAGCAAAAGGTCGGGACGAAGGAGTTTGCCGAGGCTGTTGTCGAAAGGCTGGGACAAACGCCGCAGATTCTGAAGGCGAGGAAATACAGCAAAGCAGATGAGTCGCATGCGACTGCGACAAGTGAGAAACAGGCGCCGAAGAAAGAGCTCGTCGGCGTTGATGTGTTTCTCGACTGGACGCGCGGCTCTGCAAACGATCTCGGCGACGCGCTCAGCAAAGTAAACGGCGAGGGCGTGAAACTGACGATGATCAGTAATCGTGGCGTGAAGGTTTGGCCCGGAGGTCACGCGGAAACGTTTTGTTCCGATCACTGGCGTTGTCGCTTCCTCCCGGAATCGGAAGGCGGCAAAGTAGCTCACGCGCAAATAGTGTCGTTGCTTGCTCGCATCGCAGACTCAGGTTACGACTTCATCAAGACTGAAGGTCTCTACACATTCGACGGCGAGCGTGGTTTCTCGCTAGATCAGGGAGAATAGAATGGGGAAAAAGGACAAAGCAGAAGAGCAGGTTTCCAATCCGCTGGTGGCGGTAATCATGGGAAGCAAGTCTGACTGGGACACGATGCGTCACGCCGACGAGACGCTAACTGAGTTTGGCGTGCCACACGAATGTCGTGTGATATCCGCGCACCGTTCGCCGGCGCTCGCTGCTGAGTTTGGCTCAACCGTCGAATCCCGCGGGCTCGAAGTTGTAATAGCAGCAGCCGGTGGTGCAGCACACCTCGCTGGCGTGATGGCGGCTCATACCACGCTGCCTGTCCTTGGGGTGCCCATGAAGAGCGACGCCCTGAATGGCCTTGATTCGCTTTTAGCCACGGTCCAAATGCCGGGCGGGATTCCGGTCGGAACGCTCGCGATTGGCAAGCCAGGAGCGACAAATGCCGCCCTTTTTGCGATCGCTATCCTTGCCAATAGCCGTCCGGAGCTGCGGAAAAAGCTGCACGAATTTCGTGAGGCTCAGGAGAAAAAGATCCGCGAAACTACTTTGTAGGGGTGGCACTCCGTGGCCACCCCTCGTGTTAGCAAGATTCTCTTCGAAGATCTGTTCAGTCGACCGAGGGGTGGCCACGGAGTGCCACCCCTACAAAAAATTCCTATAGGACCTATAGAGTTTTCTTGAATTTACGCGCTCCATGGCGCACAATGCCCGCAATGTAGCACTCGCTCCAGAGCACATCTCCTTCTCTCGCATTCGTAAGGATCCCGGCGAGCATGATCGGCCAGACAGTTTCCCATTACCGAATCCTTGAAAAACTAGGCGAAGGTGGTATGGGCGCGGTCTATCTGGCTGAGGATCTTCACCTTGGGCGGCGAGTTGCCGTCAAGTTTCTCACCTCGACAGATCGCCACTATAGAGCTCGCTTCATTCGAGAGGCGCGTGCGGTTTCGGCACTGAGCCATCCCAATATCGCGATGGTTCACGATTACGGCGAGACGACGAGCGACAATCAGCCGTTCATCGTGATGGAGTACGTCAAGGGCAAGTCACTCAGCGATCTGCTCGATGAAGGTCTGACCCTGCGTCGCTCGGTTGAGATTGTTTCGTCGATCGCCGAAGCGTTAGGAGAAGCGCATCACCAGGGGATCGTACACCGCGACATCAAGCCGTCGAACGTCCTCGTGAACGAACGCGGTAACGTCAAAGTGCTCGACTTTGGTTTGGTGAAACATTTTGGCGAGCAACCAGCCAGCGGTGTGGACCTCGATGCGCGCACAATCTTTTCCACGCAGACTCGCAGCGACGTGATCGTGGGAACTCCGCTTTATCTTTCTCCCGAGCAGGCGACGGGCAAAGAGGTTGATGGCCGCAGCGACCTGTTCGCGCTCGGCGCATTGCTGTACGAATGCCTGACCGGCCAATCAGCGTTTTCCGGCGGGAGCGTGCTCGAGATCGGCGCGCAAATAATTCACGTCACGCCTGATCCACCTTCGAAGCTCAATCCGGCAGTGCCACCGGCGCTGGATCGCGTCACGATGAAAGCGTTGGAGAAGAAAGTCGATGCGCGTTACCAGACTGCGGCTGACTTTCTCAAAGATTTGAAAGCAGCGGCGGAATCGCTGGGAACCAACGGTGTCCCGGTGTCGAGCAGAGGGAACAAAGCCACCGAGGGTTTCAAGCGCGGCACCAACGCCTTCGCGACGCTCACGATGCAATTGCGCCGCCAACGCTTCTCGCTGGTCTCAATCATTCCCGCCTTCATCGCAACGGGTCTCGCGATCTGGGCCATCTATTATTTCTGGCCTCGCAGTTATTATCAACCACCTGCCGCAGCACTTCATTGGTACGACGAGGGCACTGAGAGTCTGCGCAACGGCGCCTATTACCAGGCAAGCAAAGCGTTGAGCCAAGCCATCGAGATTGACGATAAATATGCGCTCGCCCACGCACGTTTGGCCCAGGCGTGGGCTGAGCTCGATTACACGGAGCGCGCCAAAGATGAGTTACTCGCAGCGACGAGTGTGACCGAACGATCTCCTTTGTCGCCGAAAGACGCGTTGTATTTAGACGCCATCCGGGCTTCTGTGCGAAGAAAGTTTGGTGACGCCATAAATGCCTACGCTCACATCGCTCAACTCTTGCCAGATGAAAGCGGAGCTTACGTTGATTTGGGTTATGCCTACGAGAACAACAACGAACTCGATAAGGCCCTGGAGAACTATCAGAAGGCGATAAAGCTAAACAATGGACAATATGCAACGGCATATCTTCGTGCAGCAATCGTCTACAACCGCAAGGGCGACGTTAACAACGCGACCAAAATGCTTGACGAAGCCGAGCGATTGTACAAGCCGGCCACCAGTAACGAAGGCTTGAATGAAGTCTCGCGGCAGAGAGGGATTCTTTTTAGAAATAATGGCCAGTATGAGAAGGCCAGAGCGCTATTTCAGACGTCACTTGATGCCTCACGAGCAATGGGAAACGAGGCCCAACAGATCACCGCTTTGATTGATTTAAGTTACCTTGCCTCAAAACAGGGATTGTTCGCTGATGCGGAAAATTACGCGCAGCAAGCAGCCAGCATTGCGCAAGCGAAACAACTGGAGAACCTGACAGCGAGCGGATTGTTGGAACTTGGTAACTCCTTCTCAGCCAAGGGCGACTTTCAAAAGGCCGAATTCTACTTCAACCAAGCTATTCAGTTTGCGCGTGCGAACAAGGGTCGCCTGCGTGAAGCGATGGGAATGACCAATTTGGCGGGAGTATACCTGCAAACCTTGCGCATCGATGAAGGTCTCCGAATGGCTAAGCAAGCTCTCGAATATTTCCAACAGGAGAATTACCCGCGACTCGCATTCCTTTGTTTAACTCCTATCGGACGTGGCCTTCGCCGCAAAGGAGACTACGCAGCCGCGCAGCAGGCTCTAAATCAGAAACTTGAGTTGGCGAACCAGCTGAAGAGTCAGGCCGCAATTGCAGATACTTACATTGAGTTGGGCGCTCTACTCCTGGACCAGGAGCAGCTTCCAGCGGCTCTGGATCACTACGGCAAGGCTATTGAGCTTTACGGTTCCTCGAACGATTACCTCGTCGCTTTTTGTAAGGAGAATCGCGCACATATTCTGGCACGTCTGGGTCGTTACGAAGAAGCCAAACAGTTGCTCGACGACCTTTTCAAATCAAAGCAGGCTTTCCTTGGCTTGCTGCCTGATTTACATCTCAATCGAGCCGAGGCGAGTCTCAGTCAAGGAGACTTGCAGCAGGCCATCGCTTCAAGCAATGAAGCGATAAAGACAGGTGGTCCGAAATCCAATATCACTGTTGAATCGCAGTACGTCCTGGCATTAGCGAAAGCCGCTTCTGAACAGAATGAGGCTGCTAAGCTCTGTCAAGATTCCATGAAAGCCAGCGAAAACGCCGGTGATTTCGGTTTGCACTCCCGTGCGCTGCTGGCCTGCGCTGAAGTGGCCTTGAAAGGAAAGGACGCCCAGACCGCCTTAACACTAGCGACTCAAGCAAAAGAAAGATTTGCGCGCAGTCTTCAGTTAGAATCGGAATGGAGAGCGTGGGCCATTGCCGCACACGCCAGTAAAGACTTAGGTGATAGCAGTAGCGCCCAGGAACAGCAGAAAAACGCAGAAGCTGCACGCTCGAAGCTGGAACAACAGTGGGGAGCCGAAGCTTTTAAACTTTATGCTGCAAGGCCTGATATTCAGGTTTACAATCAATAAAAGTTGATCCACCTGGCTCAACTCCCATTAACGCAAGGAGATCAGACTATGTCAGACGACCCAAACAATCCTCAATCTTCCGAGCCGCCGACAAATACCGGTGGTGGTGGAAATGCACCGCTCAGTGATCTTTCACCAGATGAGGAGGCCCAGATGGCTAGCGAGCCTCCCACCAACACGGGAGGTGGCGGCAGCTCAGAATGACCCACCAGGCTTCCCAGAGGCCTGACTCACAACTGAATACTTCCACAGATTACACAGAAACCAATCTGTGTAATCTGTGGATTACAAACCACGCTTAGCAATCCACTCCTTCACAACTTCCTTCGGATCTCTCTTATTCCCATCAATCTCG
>Ga0111539_10013829_pt1 | contig 10087 bp, 5 predicted proteins | sample RhiMethybrSRZTD1_FD_79667 | JGI IMG/M metagenome (GOLD analysis project Ga0111539, IMG submission 79667) | Populus rhizosphere microbial communities from Tennessee, USA - Rhizosphere MetaG P. TD hybrid SRZTD1 (version 2) (version 2) | ecosystem: Host-associated > Plants > Roots > Rhizosphere >... | reverse complement strand
GCCCTCGTCTACGCCCATCAGCGCGGCGTGATTCACCGGGACCTGAAGCCGTCCAACATCCTCGTCCTGCCGGCCGGAGAGGAAGGGAGCGCCTCGGGCGGGGCGGACGACGCGCCCGGGATCAAGGTCCTCGACTTCGGTCTGGCGCGGATCACCGATCCTGACGCGGAGCAGGAGACCGCATTCACCGCCCTCGGCAGCATCCAGGGGACGCTCCCCTACATGAGCCCCGAGCAGGTGCGCGGCCGGCGGGACGACGTGGACGTCCGGACCGACGTCTACGCGCTCGGCGTCATCCTTTACCGGATGCTCGCCGGAAGGCTGCCCTACGACCTGGAAGGCGCCGATCTCCCGACGGCAGCCCGGATCATCTGCGAGCAGGCGCCCCGACCTCTGGCCGCAGCCGCGGGCGAAGGGTCCGAGACGAAGGGGGTGCGCGCGAGGTTCGATCGGGATCTGTCCATCGTCGTTCTGAAGGCGCTCGAGAAGGACCCGGCCCGCCGCTATCCCACGGTCGCCGCGCTCGACGAAGACCTGGAGCGGTACCTGGGGGGGCAGCCGATCCTCGCCCGCCCCGCAAGCGCCGCCTACCAGATCCGCAAGCTGGTGGCGCGGCACCGGTTCGCCTTCGCGGCGGCGGGCACGGGACTGGCCGCGCTGCTCGTCTTCGCGATCGTCACGACCGTGCAGGCGCGGCGCATCGCCGCCGAGCGCGATCGCGCCAGCCGGGAAGCCCGGACCGCGGCGCGCGTCTCCGACTTCCTGACCGGCCTGTTCAAGGTGTCGAACCCGGACGAGGCGCGGGGGAACTCGATCACGGCGCGGGAGATCCTCGACGCGGGCGCCGAGAAGATCGGCCGGGAGCTCACCGAGGAGCCGGACATCCAGGCACGGCTGCAGCAGACGATGGGGAGCGTGTACGCCAGCCTCGGCCTGTACCCGAAGGCGTCGGCGATTCTCGAACAGGCGGTGGCGACGCGGAGCCGTCTGCTGGGAGTGGAGCACCCGGACACGCTGGCGGCGATGTCCGATCTGGCCCGGCTATCCACGAGCATGGGCCGCCTGGCGGAGGCGGAGAGGCTCGACCACCGCATCCTCGAGGGGCGGCGCCGCCTGCGGGGCGAGGAGCACCCCGAGACGCTGGACGCCATGCACGATCTCGCCGTCGTCTATCGCAACCAGGGCCGGCTCCAGGAGGCCGAGGCACTGGACCGGCGCGCCTTCGAGGCGCGCCGGCGCGTGCTCGGCGAGGATCACCCGGACACGCTCGAGAGCATGACCGAGCTCGCGAGCGTCTACCAGTACGAGAGGCGCTTCGCCGAGGCCGCGGCGCTCTTCGAGCCCGCGATTGAAAAGCTCCGGCGCGTCCTGGGAGAAGAGCACACGAGCACACTCAAGAACGTCGGCTTCCTGGCCGACGTGTACGCGTCGCAGCGCCGTTTCGCCGAGGCCGAAGCACTGCATCGTGACAGCCGGGAGCGGCTGCGGCGCCTGCTGGGCGACGACCATCCCCTGACGATCCAGGCGGCCAACAACCTCGCCAGCCTGTATGCCGACCAGGGACGCTGGGCCGAGGCCGGACCGCTCTTTCTCGACACCCTCGAGAGGAAACGGCGCGTGCTGGGCGAGGACCACCATGCGACGCTCGTGGGCATCGACAATCTGGCGATCGTGTACGCGTCCGAGGGCCGCCTCGCCGAGGCCGAGGCGTTGTTCGTCGAGGCCCTCGAGAAGCGCCGCCGTCTCCTGGGGGAGAACCATCCCCAGACCGCCGGCGCCTGGTACAACGTCGCCTGCCTCAGCGCCCGGCGCGGCAATCGGGCGGAGGCTCTCGAGCGGGTCCGACAGGCCGTCGCGCACGGCTACTCCGACGCGGATAACCTCCTCCAGGATCCCGACATGAAGCCGCTGCGTGCCGACCCCGGGTTCGACGCGATCGTCGCGCGTGCGCGCACCAACGCGAGCGCGCCGCCCGGACGATAGAGGGCTTAAGCGCTGTCGCGGCCCGCCGCGGCCGGCTCGGGCTGTTGCTGCTGCTGCAGGCGCCACATGCGGGCGTAGTGGCGGCCGGCGGCGAGCAGCACGTCGTGGCGGCCGCGCTCGACGATCCGGCCGTCCTCCATCACCAGGATCTCGTCGGCGTCCATGACCGTCGAGAGGCGGTGGGCGATGACCAGGGTCGTGCGGCCGACCTGGATGCGGTCGAGCTCGGCCTGGATCGCCTTCTCCGAGCGGGAGTCGAGCGCCGAGGTGGCCTCGTCGAAGATGAGGATGGCGGGGTTCTTCAGGAGCGCCCGGGCGATGGCGACGCGCTGCTTCTCGCCGCCGGAGAGCTTGAGGCCGCGCTCGCCGACCGTCGTCTCGTAGCCGTCCGGGAGACCGGCGATGAAGTCGTGGATGTGGGCGGCGCGGGCCGCCGACTCGACCTCCTCCCGGCTCGCCGCGGGGCGGCCGTACTGGATGTTGTAGAGGATGGTGTCGTTGAACAGGACGGTGTCCTGGGGCACGATGCCGATGGCGGCGCGGAGCGATGCCTGCGTCACGTCGCGCAGATCGGTGCCGTCGATGCGGATGCTGCCGTCGTCGACGTCGTAGAAGCGGTACAGGAGACGCGCCAGCGTCGACTTGCCGGAGCCGGACGGGCCGACGACGGCGACCGTGCCTCCCGGCGGGATCGCGAAATCGACCCCGTGCAGGATCTCGCGGCGCGGGTCGTAGCCGAAGCGGACCCCCTCGAAGGAGAGGCGCGGCCGCCGCGCGGCGAGCGGCGCGGCGCCGGGGCGATCGCGCACGTCGGTGTGCTCGGCGAGGAGCGCGAACAGGCGCTCCATGTTGGTGAGCGCCTGCTTGACCTCGCGGTACATCATCCCGAGGAAGTGCAGCGGCGACGAGAGCTGCAGGAGATACGCGTTCACGAGGACGAGGTCGCCCACCGTCATGCGTGAGGCGACCACGCCGGCGGCGGCGCGCCACATCATGGCAGTGACCCCGAGGGCGACGATGAAGGTCTGGCCGAGATTGAGCAAGGCCATCGTTTTCTGCGACTTGACCGTGGCCTCCTCCAGCCGGCACAGGTTCTCGTCGTAGCGCGCCGTCTCGTGCCGCTCGTTGTTGAAGTACTTGACCGTCTCGTAGTTCAGGAGCGAGTCCACCGCCCGCTCGTTGGCGCGGGTGTCGGCTTCGACGGCGGCGCGGTAATAGCGCGTGCGCCAGTCGGTGACCAGGAACGACCACGTCCCGTAGGCGACGAGCGTCGCGACGATGAGGCTGGCGAACGTCCAGTCGTACTTGTAGAGCAGCAGCCCGGTGACGAGGAGGACCTCGACCGCGGTCGGCACGATGGTGTAGAGCGACCAGTCGAGCAGGTCCGCGATGGCGGTCGAGCCGCGCTCGAGATCGCGCGCCACGCCGCCCGTGCGCCGGTCGAGATGGAACCGCAGGCTCAGCTCATGGAGATGCCCGAAGACCTTGACGGCGATGCGCCGGGAGGCGCGCGCCATCACCCGCGCGAAAACCACCTGGCGGACCTCGCCGAACATCGTCACACCGACGCGGGCCGCGCCGTAGGCGAGGAGCATCCCGACCGGGAGGAGGAGCAGGGACGGCTCGACGTTGAGCCGGTCGACGATCTCCTTCAGGACCAGCGGGACGAAGAGCGTCGCGAGCTTGGCCGCCAGGATGAGCCCGAGCGACAGGACGATCCGGCCGACGTACGGCCGGAGGTACGGCAGCAGCGAGCCGACCACGGAGAACCCCTCGCCGGCCGGGCGGGGCGCGGTGGCGGGCGGCGCATCGGGGCCTGAAGCCAAGGGGGACATCGCCTGTCATCTTAACGGACACCGGCCGCCCGGAGGCGCAAGGTCGCGGCGCAGGTGCTCACCTTTCCCGGCACCACCCGTCTATCAGGGAGTCGGGCATTCCGACCGGGGAGGAGTCCATGCGCGTGCGGGCCGGAGCCGTCTTGCTTGTCTTGCTGTGTTCCGGAACCGCGGCGATCGCCGCCCCGCCCACTGCGGACCATCCGCACCACGGACCCGCGTCGGCCCCCGCGAAGGTGCAGGTGCGGTCGCGCGACGGCCGCGTCGTGCTCCCCTTCACGCTGGTCAACAACCACGTGATCGTCGCGGCCACCGTCCAGGGGAAGCCGGCCGATCTCATCGTCGACACCGGCATGCCGATGGACGGACTGATGCTCTATCGGAACGACAGGGTCGCGGCCATGGATCTCCCCTACACGGAGGGGATGAAGGCGCGGATCGCGGGCGCCGGGGGGGACGGCGGCGGGGTCGAGGCCGACATCGCCGACGGGCTCACCGTCGATCTCGGCGATCTGCGGCTGACGCAGGCGCGCGCCATCGTGACGCCGCGGCTTCCGGGGCTGGCCGACTACCACGATGGCGTGATCGGCGCCTCCCTGTTCAAGAACTTCGTGGTCGCGATCGACTACGAGGCCCGCCGGATCACGCTGCACGATCCGCAGGGCTGGAAGCCGCCGCGGGAGGCGAAGATGGTGCCGTTCTCGCTGCGGCACAACGCCCCGTTCGTCGAGGTCACGGTGCTCGGGGCCGGCGGCCGGCGCACCCCGGCCACGGTCGTGGTGGACCTCGGCGCCGGGCATCCGATCTCGCTCAACCTGGGAGCGGTGGACGGGCTGGAGGCGCCGGACGGGGCGATCCGCGCCATCGTCGGCTTCGGTGTCAGCGGCCGCCTGTCGGGCCGGGTCGGGCGGATCGGCGGGCTCGAGATCGGCGGCATGACGCTCCGGGACGTGGTCGCCACCTTCCCCGACTCCGACGTGCAGCGGCCGGGCGGCGAGGACTTCCAGGGCGGCAACCTCGGCAACCAGGTCCTGCAGCGCTTCAACGTCGCGTTCGACTACCGGAACAACCGGATGGCCCTGACCCCGAACAAGTCATTCGATCGGCCGTTCGAGTGGGACATGTCGGGGCTGTGGCTGCTGCCGGACGCGCAGGGCAGTCTCCGGGTCGACTTCGTCGTCGACGACTCCCCCGCCCGCCAGGCCGGGGTCCTGGTCGGCGACGTCGTGACCCGGATGAACGGCCGGGAGGTGACGGCCGGCGACCTGCCGGGCCTGCGCGAGACCCTGCGCCGGCCCGGGCAGCGGCTCGACCTGACCGTCCTGCGCGACGGCAAGCCGGTCTCCCTGAGCTTCACGACCTCCCGGATGGTCTAGCCCCCGGTCCCACGGGCGGGCGGCGCACCCCGCCGGACAGCCCGCGCGAAGCCTTCACGGGCAGGGCAGCGGGTTGGCCCTTTCCGTGCCGCTCGAGGCGCGGCCCTTGGTCCCCTCCTCACGCAGCCGGTTCACCCCCGTCACGAGGTAGAACAGCCCCGTGCCCGCCGCGGGCTCGGTGGAATCGACGGCCGAGGTCCCCGCGACCTGCGCCAGCGCGCAGGTCCCGTACGGTCCGGGCAGCGCCGACAGAAGGCCCGAGTAGACGTTGTAGACCGTCGAGGACGGGTCGGGAGACCAGACCAGCGTCTGCCGATCGCTGAGGATCTGCAGTCCATCCACCTCGCCGGGTGGCGGATACGCCGCGGAGAGGCCGGCCCCCACCCGGTACGAAGCGCCGGTCAGGATCCGGCCGGCGATCGGCTCGCCGATCGCATCGAGGCTGATCCGGTAGGTCGGCGAGGACGAGGTCACCGCCTGCGCGGGACGGCCGCCGGCGTTGAAGACATGCTCGGTCTGCGTGTGGCTCGGGCTCGACTGCGCGAAGATTGGGAACGGGAGCACGACGAGGAGCACGCCGACCCGGATCGCGTTCATGGCGCGCCTCCTTCCCTTCGAGCGCGTGGGCGCCGTCATCGCAGCATCACCAGGACGCGGATCATCCCCAGACCGGACGCCAGCGGCTCGAGGGCCTTGCCGAGGATCGTTCCCGGCTCGGCGGTCGCCGCGCGCATGGCGGCGCCCGCAGCGGGCGAGCTCACGAGCAGGTCTCCCGCGCGGACGGCGCCGTATGCCGCGTCGGCCCGGACCACCGCGACCGACCCCATCGCCACCTCGACCCACCCGCCGTGCGCCGCGGAGAGCGCGATGCCGACGACGGTGCGATCGTCCTGACGATCGGAGCGACGCACCGCACCGGACACCTCGGGATCGATGACGACGACATCTCCGGCGTCGATCGACGAGGAGGCCGGGAAGCGCTCGCTCGCGAGACGGCGGCTTTCGTCGCGCGCCTCGACGAGCTCGGCGGGCCGCTCAGAGGCCCCGGCGAGCCGATCGTCCCCGACCGGCTGCGGGGCGTGGGCCGATGGGCCGGCGGGCGGCGCCGCGGCGGTCGCGACGGGCGGCGTGATCGGATTCGCCGCATTCGCCGGATTCGCCGCATCCGCAAGAACGAGCGCTTCGTTCGGCACCTGGGTCGGATGACTGAGACCGATGCGGTTGCGCAAGGCGGCCGAGGCCCTCAGCTCGGGGTCCACCGCCCGCCCGACCTGGTGCTCGATGACCCGGTAGCGCTCCAGCGCGTTGAAGGGCCTCAACTCCGGATCGGCCGCGTAGAGGTCGGTCATCGAGGCATTCCTGGGAATCGCCGACTCGAACTCCTTGGGCTTGACGGGGGCCATCTCCTCGAAGCCGATGCGCAGTCCCGTGACCCAGAAGTCGAACACCACCTCCGACCCGGCCGGACCGCGGACCACGAGCTCGCGCGACGTGACCGATTCGACGGCGAGGGGGACCGGCTCGCCGCGCGGCGTCAGATGCGCGGTCAGCCCGAGATCGGGGTTCGCGACCCAGGCGAACGTCGGGTCGAGCGCCACGCGGGCCGCCCCTTTCTCGAGCCTCGCGCTGCCCCGCGTGTAGACGTTGACCTCCGACGACTCCGGGGCATGGTAGGTGACGACCTTGTCGGGATCGTCGGGGTGGTTCTGGACGAAGGAGACCGTACCGTTCCCTTCGATCTTGTAGGGCATGGCGCCGACCCGGGCATATCCACCATCGTTCTCGTCCCACTGATGCAGCCCGTGATAGGAGTGCGACAGGAGACCGTACCCGGAATAGGCGATCTTGGTGTAGGTGTTCGGGATGCTGGGCTGCGTGAAATGCGCGGCGGTCAGATACGCGGAGCCGTAGATTCCAACGCCGGCGTTTGCGGTGGCGTTGGAATAGATGCCGTACTGGGGCGCCTGTGCGAAGACTCCGGTGCCGGTGGAGCCCGTTGCCAGGCTGTAGGCGCCATAGGTCGGTCCCACCGCATAGAGACCGTAGACGTTGTATCCGACGTACCCGTACGCATTCTCGTTGGCGTCGTAGAAGTAGCCGCCGTAGGTGTTTCCGCCGCATTGGGCGCCACTGTTCGGACGCGCGAGATAGCAGGATGCGTTGGTGCCCTGGGTATAGAGTCCCCCGGGGGAGCCGGACGACGCGATCGCTTCGACGACGTACGCGCTCGGATCCGCGGTCGTGAACCGGACCGCCCCGTCTTTCACCTGCCGGGTCGCCGAGGTGTTGAGGTAGAAGGTCGCCGGCTGGCCATCCAGCTGAGTGGCATTCGTCGCCGTCGACGCGGTGGTCGCCGTCGTGCAGACCGCAGCGGTCCCTGCGGTGGCGGCGGTCGCCGCGTTGAGCGCGTATCCGGTCGCCAGGACGCGCGTCCGCGGCGTCAGCGTTTCCGCGCCGATCTGCATCTCCAGCCAGACCTCCGTGTGATCGCGGAACACGTCCGTGAGCGACGTGAAGGATCCCGGGCCCGCACCATCGACGACCAGCCCGCCGCCGAGCGCCACGGAGAACAGACCGCCGTCCACCATCACCGGCGCCGCGTTGAGCGTCAAGTGGCGGTCGATCAGGATCTCGTTTCCGGCCGTCTCGGCGTCGAAGAACCGGAACACCATGTCGAACGTTCCGGTCAGCGGTTCGTCCGCCGGGCCTCGCAGGACCCCCTGATAGTTGGTCAGGGCCGGGGGGTTGGCAGCCACGACGACCCCCGGCATGGCGAGCAGCACGACTCCCCACAGCATCCATGCGATCCACGAACCACGGCTGAACATGGCGGTCTCCTCAGTGAGCGATTGGCTCTTCTGATGAGGAGATCACCAAGCGTGGGTGAAACCCGACACGCCCGGAACGGATCCGCTACGGCGGGGCGGTGGGGGCTTAATCGGCCAGTCCGGCCAGGCCCTTGCGGGCGGCGATGGTCGCGGGGTGCGCCTCGCCGAGGGTGGTGTTCAGGTGCTCCAGGGCCCGGGTGAAGGCGGTCCGGGCAGCGGCCCGATCCCCCGCGGCCAGCCGGGCCTCGGCGACGGCGGCCTGCGAGAGGCCGACGAGATAGGAGGGGGCGTCCTCTCCCACGAGGGTCGCGGCCACTTCCACCGCCCGCTCCCCCGCCGTCACGGCGGCGGCGGTTTCGCCGAGCTCACGCTGCGCCTGCGACAGGCCGACGAGGGAGAACACGAAGAGGGCGAGCCGTGACTTGCGCCTCTCGAAGACCTCGACCGCTGAGCCGAACCGGTCGCGGGCCGCGGCGGCGTCGCCTCGGGCCAGCGACAGCCGGCCCTGGTAGTAGGCCATCTGCACCTGACGGAAGGGATCCGGCTTCGGGCCGGTGAGGAGCGGCCCCAGCGTCGCGAGCTGCGCGGCGGCGCGTTGCAGATCGCCTCGTTCCACGTAGAGCTCGGAGAGCTCGAGCATGGCGTCGGTCTCGATGCGCGGGTCCTGGCGCGCGCGGGCCGTGCGGATGGTCTCCTCGAAGAGCGCCTCCGCCTCGTCGTAGCGCGCGAGCTGCAGCAGCGCGCCGGCGTGGTTGAAGACGATCGTCGAGGAGATCGCGGCCCCCTCGACGGCGCGCCGGATCTCGACGGCACGGCGGGACAGCCACTCGGCGCGGGCGATGTTTCCCGTGTAGTGCACCAGCGACCAGTTGTTGAAGATGTCGGAGGCCAAAAGCGTCTTGTCCCGCCCGGCCCCTTCCAGGGCGCGGAGGATTTCGGCGTAGAGCGCGTCCGCCTCGCGGCTCTCCTTCGCCAGGTAGTGGCCGTACGCCACCAACTCCATCGCCTGGATCCGCATGGAGGTGGCGGGGATCGGAACGGTGTCGAGGATCGCCAGGGCGGCCGCCCCATCGCGCTTCATCGGCTCGGCCTGGTCGAAGTAATAGTTGAACGCTCCGCGGCTGATGAGGCATTCGGCGCGCGGCAGAGCATACAGCTGACCCGCGGGGAGGCCCGCGAGCGCGCGCTCCATCAGGGCGTCCGCCTCGTCCTTCTGGCCGTTCACCGCGTGCAGCTGCGCCAGGGGACACAGCGCCCGTGCCTGCAGGACCGCATCGCGGGATCCCGCGGCGATGGCCGCGGCGCGCTCCAGGACCGGCGTCGCTTTTTCGTAGTGCTCCGCCGCCGCGTACTGCTTTCCCACGGCGACCAGCATCTCCGCGCGCAAGGGTCCGTTGTCGGCATACTCCTTCTCGATCATCGCTTCCCCCTGCGCCAGCAGGTTGTCGGGGGAGGTGAGCGACCCCGGCGGGAAGGCGGCGCTCAGGAGGAACCCCATGAACTCCCGAGCGGCGGTGGCGCGCGCCATCTGCGCCCGCGCCTCGTCGCGCTGGCGCCGCGCCTCGCGCGCCTGCCAGGCGATGCCGCCGGTGAACAGGATGGCGGCCGCCAGGGCGGCGGCGCCCGCGATCGTGCCGAGCGGGTGGCGGCGCACGAACTTCACGGTGCGATAGACCGCCGTGTCGGCCCGGGCGCTCACCGGCTCGTGGCGCAGGTGCCGGCGCAGGTCGTCCGCGAACGCCTCGGCCGACGCGTAGCGCTCGCGCGGGTCCTTGCGCAGCGCCTTGGCGACGATGTTGTCGAGGTCGCCCCGCAGGGCGGAGGCGAACCGGTCCTGCGCCGACCCTTTCGCCAGCTCGGAGGGCGGCGTCGGCTCGGTGTCGGCGATGACGCGCGCCCATTCCGCGGCCGTGCGGCGCGAGGATCCGGACGGGTGCCGCCCCGTGAGCAGGAGGCACAGCAGCACCCCGAGGCTGTAGAGATCGGTCGCGGTGGTGATCGGGCCGCCGGTCACCTGCTCGGGGGCCGCGAACTCCGGCGTCATGGCCGACTCCCCTTCGCGCGT
>Ga0111539_10013828_pt1 | contig 10088 bp, 9 predicted proteins | sample RhiMethybrSRZTD1_FD_79667 | JGI IMG/M metagenome (GOLD analysis project Ga0111539, IMG submission 79667) | Populus rhizosphere microbial communities from Tennessee, USA - Rhizosphere MetaG P. TD hybrid SRZTD1 (version 2) (version 2) | ecosystem: Host-associated > Plants > Roots > Rhizosphere >... | reverse complement strand
GTGGTGGCCATGGTGATTTTCCCCTCCCGTGAGAGGGAGAGTTTAGCAGCTTCCGGTCCCCGGCTTCCAGTTACCGGCGGCGCCCTTGATGACAAATCGCGAGGGCCGCGGCGTCGGCGGCGTCGGGGGACGGCAATGACGCGAGTCCCAGCAGCAACTGAATCACCCGCTGGACGGAAGACTTGCCTGAAGCGCCCGAACCCGTGACGGCCCGCTTCGCCTCCGGCGCCGTGTATTCGAAGACTTTGGCGCCCACCCGCGCCGCGCTCGTCAGCGCCAAGGCCCGGCCCGCGGCCAGCGTCAGCGCCGACGCGGCATTGCGCCCGACGTAGGGCGTCTCCACCGCGACTTCCGAGGGGCGGTGGCGCGCGAAAAGCCGGTCGATTCCGTCCTGGATTTGAAGCAGACGCTCCGGCAGCGACTTTCCGGCGGGCGCGATGACGCCCATTTCGATCGCGCGGCCGGCGCCGTCGACGATGCAGAATCCGAGCTTGCGGGTGCCGGGATCGATGGCGGCAATGACGGGATTCACGCGGCGCCTCCTCCGCGTGGACTTATCGGCGCGGCGGCGGCGAACCCTGAGGCGTTTCTTCACGCCTTGCGAAGGCGCGCGGAGAGGGCTTCCACTTCGGCGGCGATCGCCGGGGGCAGGCGGGTTCCGAACTTCCCGAAGAACTCCTTGAGGTTCCGGATCTCGTCTCGCCACGCCTCGCGATCGACCGACAGCAGCTGTTCCATCGCCTCGGAGGGAATGCTCAGGCCGTTCATGTCGATCGCCGACGCGGTCGGAATGTGGCCGATGGCCGTTTCGACGGACGCGCCTTCGCCGCGGACCCGCTCGACCACCCACTTCAGGACGCGCAGGTTTTCGCCATACCCCGGCCAGAGGAAGGCGCCGGACGGGTCGCGACGGAACCAGTTCACGTGGAAGATCTTGGGGGCCTTCGGGACCCGCCCTTCCATCGACAGCCAGTGGCCCCAGTAATCGCCCATGTTGTAGCCGCAGAACGGAAGCATGGCCATCGGGTCGCGGCGGACCACGCCCACGGCGCCCGTCGCCGCCGCCGTCGTTTCGCTGGCCATCCCGGCCCCGACGAAGACTCCGTGCGCCCAGCTGAACGACTGGTAGACGAGCGGCGCCAGCTTCGCGCGCCGGCCCCCGAAGATGATGGCCGAGATCGGCACGCCCTGCGGGTTCTCCCACTCCTTCGAGATTGACGGGCATTGCCGCGCCGGCACCGTGAAGCGGGAATTGGGATGCGCGGCCTTGTCCTTGGAGGAGGGGGTCCACCGCTTTCCCTGCCAGTCGACGGCGCGGGCGGGCGGCTCGCCGTCCATGCCTTCCCACCAGGGTTCGTTCCGCTCGGTGATGGCGACGTTCGTGAAGATGGTGTTGCGCTTCAGCATCGCCATCGCGTTGGGGTTCGTCTTGGCGCTCGTGCCCGGGGCGACTCCGAAGAAGCCCGCCTCCGGATTGATCGCGTACAGGCGGCCGTCGGGCCCCGGCTGCATCCACGCGATGTCGTCGCCCACGGTCCAGACCTTCCACCCCTTCATGGACGCGGGGGGCACGAGCATCGCGAGGTTGGTCTTGCCGCACGCGGAGGGGAAGGCCGCGGCGACGTAGGTCACCCGCCCTTCCGGATCCTCGATGCCCACGATGAGCATGTGCTCCGCGAGCCATCCTTCCTGGCGGCCGATCCAGCTTCCGAGCCGGAGCGCGAAGCACTTCTTCCCGAGGAGGGCGTTGCCGCCGTATCCGGACCCGATGCTCCAGATCTCGCGCGTTTCGGGGAAGTGGCAGATGAAGCGCCGGTCGGGACTCAAGTCGCCCAGCGAGTGGAGTCCCTTGACGAAGTCGCCGTCCGAACCGAGCCGTTCCAGCGCCGGACGCCCGATCCGGGTCATGATCCGCATGTTGGCCACGACATAGGGGCTGTCTGTGATTTCGACGCCGACCCGGCTGTAGGGGGAATCCGGCGGGCCCATGATGTACGGAATCACGTAGAGGGTCCGGCCGGCCATCGCCCCTTCGAAGAGCTTCCCGACCTTTTCCCGCGCCTCGGCCGGCGCCATCCAGTTGTTGGTCGGCCCGGCGTCCTCCTTCTGTTCAGAGCAGATGAAGGTCAGGTGTTCGGTCCGGGCGACGTCGGACGCATGGCTGCGATGGTAATAGCAGTCGGGGTGGGTCTTCGGATTGAGGATCTGGAGGCACCCGTCCGAGAGCATGGCCTGGACGAGGCCTTCGGCTTCTTCGGCCGATCCGTCGCACCAGACCACCCGGTCGGGGCGCGCGAGGCGCTCGATCTCCGCCACCCACTGGGTGAGCTTGGCGTTAGACAAGCCGGAATTCACAGGTGTTAAGGTAGGGATCTGGGGAATCTAGCGAAAGGGTTCCGGCGCATTCAAGCGGAATCGGGAAATGGTTAAGACGTTCTAATGTGGAGCGCTCAGGGGGCCGCTCTCAGCCGCCAGTGTCAGAAGCCGCCAGGGGGCTATTCCCCAAGATAAGCGTCTTTAACGCGCGGATCCTGCAAGAGATCGGCCGCGGGCCCCGACATCGTGATCTCGCCCGTCTCCATGACGTATCCCCGGTGGGCCAGCTTGAGGGCGAGGCGCGCGTTCTGCTCGACGAGCAGGATCGACATCCCCTGCTGATTCAATTTCCGGACGACCTCGAAGATGCGCAGGACGATGAGGGGGGCCAACCCGAGGGACGGCTCGTCCAGGAGGAGGAGTTTCGGCCGGCCCATGAGGGCGCGCGCGATGGCGAGCATCTGCTGCTCTCCGCCGGAAAGGGTTCCGCCGGTCTGCGCCTTGCGCTCCTTCAGGATCGGAAACAGCGTGAACGACTTCTCGAGATCTTCCCGGATGCCGGCCTTGTCGTTCCGCGTGAAAGCGCCCATCTCGAGGTTCTCGAGGACCGTGAGCCTCGGGAAGATCTTGCGGCCCTCGGGAGACTGGCAGATTCCGAGCCGCATGACTTCGTGGGCGGGCCGGCCGGAGATGTCCTGCCCGGCGAAGATCACCCTGCCGGCGCGGGTTTTCACGACACCGGAGGCGGTCATGAGCGTGGTCGTCTTGCCCGCTCCGTTGGCCCCGATGACGGTCACGATCTCGCCGGCCCCGACCTCAAGCGAGATCCCCTTGAGCACCTCGATGAGGCCGTAGCCGGCTCGCACGCCATCCAGTTTCAGCAGGGCGTCCATTAGCCGAGCTCTTCCTTGCCGAGGTAGGCCTCCACGACCTTGGGATTGGCCCGAACCTCCGCCGGCGTGCCTTCGGCGATCTTCGTCCCGTAGTCGAGGACCACGATCCGGTCGGAGATGCCCATGACGACCTTCATGTGATGCTCGATCAGCAGGACGGTGACGCCGCGGTCGCGGATCTGCTGGATGAGGCGCATCAGGTCCGAGGTTTCCGTCGGGTTCATGCCGGCCGCGGGCTCGTCCAAGAGAATGAGCTTCGGCTCCGTGGCCAGCGCGCGGGCGATCTCGAGCTTCCTCTGGTTCCCGTAGGGAAGGCTCTTGGCGAGCTGGTTGGCGCGCGGCGCCAAGCCCACGAAATCGAGGAGTTCCATCGCCCGATCTCGAGCCCTCCGCTCCTCGCGCTTGAGTCCCGCGGTTCTCAGCGCCATCTGCCAGACGCGCGTCGTGAGGCGGGCGTCCATGCCCATGAGGACGTTCTCGATCGCCAGCATGTCGGGGAAGAGGCGGACGTTCTGGAACGTGCGGGCCATGCCGTTCCGGGCGATCACGTCCGGCGTGCGGCGGGAGCGGCGCCAGACGACGATCATGCCTCCCGCGCCGATGGCCATTCCCACGACGAGGGCGACCCAGACGACGAACCGCTCCCGCGCCGAAGCGGCGGCGATCTCCGAGAGCTCCTTGAGCCGGCTCTCCGCCTCTTCGCGGGAATCGAACTTCGCCAGGACTCGGGCATCCCCTTTCGAGAGGATCGCCGTCTTGCCGTCGCGCTCCTCGATCACCGCCGACGAGCCCAAGGCGAAGAGATCGCGCAGATCGCGGATCATGTCCTCCGCTTTCTCCGGGTCCGGCGCGAACCCGAGGACTTGGGGCGACGCGCGAGTCATGAGCCGCCACCGGAGCTTCCCGGACTTCACGGCGAGATCCATGAGCCTTTCGCCCGCCTTCTCGCGGGTGTCGAAGACTTCGAAGACGGCGCGCGAGGGACTCAGGACGTACCAGCGGACGTCGCCCCGAGCCACCGTGGACGCCGGAATGTCGGCGGCGCGCGTGCGCGCCACCGCTTCGGACTCGAGGTGGAGCAGGGGTTCGCCCTTGTCCGAGCTGACCAGCCAGCCCGCGTCGCCCCTCACGGTGGATTCCAGGCTGCCCACGAGCTCGACCATGCCCTCGATGATCTCGCGCCGCTTCTCCGCGACGTCGCCGTCCTTGTGCGTTTCCAGCACGACCCGGTTGCCGCGGCTCCGGACCCGGTACTCCCCGTCGCGCTCCGAGACCTCGATCGTGGTGAGGGGGTTCATTTCGCGTTCGGCCATCACCGAAGCGTTGAGGAACCTCCAGAAGTCCTTCCACGCCTTCCCCGCGGGAAAGGACTGGCTGCCGTGCGTGGTGTTCAGCTTGATCACCGAGCGCCAGAGGGAATCGACGTTCGAGGAGAGCACCGCGAGGAGCAGGCCCATGAAAAGGCCGACGGCCGCCACGGCCGCGGCGACGCGCGGACGGAAGGGCCGGCGCGGGTCGCGGCCTTCAAACAGCACGTCGCCTTCAGTCGGCTCGTAGATGCCTGTCACCGCGTTGAAGACGGTCGTCTTTCCGGCGCCGTTGGGACCGATCACGGAGAAGATCTGCCCCTTCTCGACGGAAAAATCGACCTTGTTGACGGCCGTGAGCCCGCCGAATCGCATGGTCAGGCCACGGACATCCAGGATCGGGGTGTCAGGCATCGGCTTTCTCCTCGTGGAGCTCCCGCTGGAGTCTCCGCGACGGCAGGATGCCCTCGGGCCGGAACCGCATCATGAGGATCAGGGCCAGGCCGAAGACGACCAGCTTGATGTCGGTGAACCGAAAGTTCGAACCCGCCTTCTGAACCCAGTCGTCGAGCCTCGGCGTCAGGATGAACTCGTACCCCAGCAGGACGAACGTCCCGAGCAGCGCTCCGTTGATGCTCCCCATGCCGCCGATGATCAGGCAACAGAGAACCGTGATCGACCGGCTGAACGTGTAGGAATCCAGTCCGCCTGTCGTCGTAAGCGACGTGGCGTAGAGCGACCCGGCCAGGCCCGCCAGGGCCGCTCCCAGCGCGAACGCCGAGAGCTTCACCCTCACGGCGTTGATCCCCATGCAGGTCGCCGCCAGTTCGTCCTCCCGGATGGCCATCCACGCCCGCCCGAGACGCGACTCCTCAAGATTGCGAAGGAGCAGGACGACCAGGACGAGGATTCCGAGCGCGAGGAAGTAGAACCCCCGGTAGTCGTTGGTCCAGTTGACGGAAAGATCGAACAGCCAGGGCGGCGGGAGCGGATTGAGCGACTTCGCCCCCCCGGTGATGTTCTCGAGGTACTTGATCGAGAATTTGACCAGCTCGCCGAAGCCGAGCGTCACGATGGCAAGGTAGTCGCCGCGAAGGCGAAGCGTGGGGGCCGCGAGGAAGATCCCCGCCAGGCCCGCCCCGAACGCGGACACGACCATGGCCGGCCAGAATCCGATCTGAAACGGGAATTGGGCGACGGTCAGGATCCCGGTGATGTACGCGCCGATCCCGAAAAACGCCGCGATACCGAGCTGGAGCAGTCCGCTGTAGCCCACCACCACGTTCAGGCCGAGGGCGAGGATCCCGAAGATGAGGATGTCCCGCAGGGATCGGCCCAGGCTGGCCGCCTCCGCGCCTGGAAGCAGAGGAAAGAGCAGCAGGATGACGAGGACGATCAGAGATCCCCGGTTCCGGCTCCACACGGCGGAGAAGTTCATACCTTCTCCCTCGTCCGCGCGCCAAGCAGGCCCTGGGGACGGAAGACGAGCAGGATGATCAGGATCGCGAAGACGAGCGCGCTCGTCCACTTCTCGTCGACGTACTGGCTCCCGAGCGAACGGACCAGGCCGATGACGATGCCTCCGAGGACGGCGCCGGGGAGGTTGCCGATCCCGCCGAGCACCGCCGCCGTGAACGCGTAGAGCCCGTTCTGGTACCCCATCTGGTACGACACGGTGTTGACATGGAGCCCGTAGATGACGCTCGCGGCGCCCGCCAGCGCCCCGCCGATCGCGAACGTGACGCCGATGACCCGATCGGAGTCGATGCCCATGAGCCGGGCCGCGACGGGATTCTGGGCCGTGGCCCTCATCGCCTTCCCCAGCTTGGTGAACCGGACGAAGACGGTCAGCCCGACCATGAGGGGCACCGTCACGACGTAAACCATGAGGTCCTTGAACGTGAAACGGATGGTCTCGGACGCAAGCAGGTTGCGGTTGTCGAGCAGGTTCGGAAAATCGATGTCCGCCACGCCCTTCCAGATCTGCCCGATCCCCATGAAGACGAACGAGACGCCGATGGCGCTCACCAGCGGGGTCAGCTTGGGGGCGTTTCGCAGGGGCCGGTACACGAGGCGGTCCACGGTCATGTTGAGGGCGGCGCAGAACGCCATCGACAGGAGGAGGACGAGCAGGAGTCCGGCGAAGACCCCGAACGTGGACGCGGCGGCCAGCCCCAGCCATCCCACGAGCGTGAGAGCGAGAAACGACCCCAGCATGAACAGGTCGCCGTGGGCGAAGTTGATGAGCTCGATGATCCCGTACACCATCGTGTAGCCGATGGCGATGAGGGCGAAGAGAGTGCCGGTGGTGAGGCCGTTCAGGCACTGCTGGACGAAAATCGCGAGTTCGCTGGGAGGTGCGGCGGCCAATAGGGTGAGCATCAAGAGGTCCCGAAATCCCCGCGGGACAGGCGGCGGTCTAGTCTCCGCCCAGCTCTTCCACGAACTCGAATTTACCGTTGCGGACCGTGTTGCCGCTCATCCTCTTCATCGTGGTGTCGCCGTTCTTGTCGAACGACCACTTGCCCAGGGCGCCGTCGAAATTCTTGATCGACAGGCACGCCGCCCGAATCGCGTCCCGGTCCTTCTTGCCTGCGATTCGGATCGCCTCGAGCGCCACCTTGGCGGCCTCGTAGCCGTACACCGCGTACGCCTCGGGATCCTTCCCGTACTTCGACTTGTAGTGCTTCACGAACTCCGCACCCTTCCCCTTCAGCTTCTCGGGGGGCAAGCCGCCGAACGTGATGAGTGCCCGGTCGTTCAGGTTCTCCGCGCCCGCGGAGCTGATGAAAGCGTCTTCAAAGCAGCCGTCGGGGACCATGACTTTGCACTTCAGACCGACGGCGATCATGTCCTTGGCGACCTGGCCCGCCTTCGTCTGGGTCGTCCCGCCAAAATAGACCAGGTCGGGCGCGGCGGCCTTGATCTTCGTCATCAGGGACTTGAATTCCTGCGCCTGGGAATCGATGCCCTCGTGTCCGAGCACCTTCAGCCCGATCTCCTCGGCCCGAAGCTGGAAGAGGTCGGCGATTCCCTTCCCGTAGACCTCGCGGTCGTCGAGGATGTAGACCTTCTTGAGCCCGAGCTTCAGCGCCCATTCCGCGCCCAGCGGTCCCTGGAGGTCGTCCGCGGGCACGACGCGCGTGTAATTGATCTTGCCGGACTTCTGGTAGATCTCGGGCTCGCCGGGATCGCCCCGCTTGGGCTTGGTCAGCCCCGGCCAGGTGTTGGCCGGACTGATCATGAGCAGATTCGCCTCGTTCAGGAGGGGGATCGCGATCTTCGCGGCTCCCGAGTTGTACGTGCCGATGTACACCATCACGTCGGGGTCCATGATCGCCTGGTTGGCGTTCGCGGCCTCCTTCTCGGCCGTCCACTGGCCCGCGCTGGCGGTCGCGTCGTCGAGATCCTCGTACTTGAGCGTGAAGTTGCCGACTTTCATGCCCGCCTCGTCGAGCGCCATCCGGATGCCGTTGACGATCGTGTCCGTCTGCGCCTTGGCGCTGCCGGTGCGGGGGAGGCTGGAGACGACCTTGATGAGGTTGGGATCCTGGGGCGCGGGAGCCAGGGCGGATGTCGTTGCCGCCGGAGCGCTGGGGGGCGGCGCGGGCGCCTCGCCGCAGGCGGCCGTCAGCCCGATCATCGACAGGAATAGCGCCAAGGATCTCATGTTCTTCCTCCAACGGACGTCGGGAGGGTCGATTCTAGGCGATGCCTCAGTGGCAAGTCCAATGTTCAGAGATGGACATTGAACTCAGGACTTCCCCCCCTTAAAGTGGCCCGCCATGGCCCTCGAACCCGCCCATCTCCAACACCTTGCGCGCTTGGCCCGGCTTGAACTCGCCGATGCCGACATGGAATCCATCCGGACGAGGATGGAGGTGATCATCGAGTACGTCGACCAGCTGAAAAAGGTCGACGTCGAGGGCGTTCCGCCGCTCGACAACGCCGTGGACCTGACCAACGTGCGCCGAAATGACGAGGTGCAGCCCGGTCTGCCCCCGGAAGCCGCCTTGGCCAATGCCCCGTCCGTCGCCGGCCCCTATTTCGCCGTCCCCCGGATCATCGACGCCCCGTGACCGACGACCTCGCTTTCCTTCCCGCTCGAGAAATCGCGGAATCGGTCCGCTCTGGAAAACTCTCCGCCGCGGAAGTGGGGCGGGTTCACCTCGACCGGATCCGCAGGCTCGATCCGAAGATCAAGGCCTTCCTGAGCGTCCGTCAGAACGCCTCTCCCGACGCGTCGGCGGGCCCGCTCGCGGGTGTGCCCGTCGCCCTCAAGGACAACCTTTGCACGCTCGAAGAGCCCACCACCTGCGGCTCCCGGATCCTCGAGACCTATCGCGCGCCCTACGAAGCCACCGTCGTGTCGCGCCTGCGCGCGGCGGGCGCCACGATCCTGGGCAAGACGAACCTCGACGAGTTCGCGATGGGCTCCTCCACGGAAAACTCGGGCTACTTTCCGACGCGCAATCCGTGGGATCTCTCCTGCGTTCCCGGCGGATCGTCCGGCGGGTCGGCCGCCGCGGTCGCCGCGGGCCTGGCCACCGTGTCGCTCGGATCCGACACGGGCGGCTCCATCCGCGAGCCCGCCGCCCTGAGCGGCGTCGTCGGATTCAAGCCGACGTACGGCCGGGTCTCGCGCCACGGCCTCGTGGCGCTCGCCTCCAGCCTCGACCAGGTCGGCCCCTTCGCCCGCGACGTGCGGGACGCCGCTCTCGTCATGTCGGTGATCGGCGGACACGATCCGCTCGACGCCACGAGCCTTCCCGGACCCGCTCCCGATTACCTGGGTCAACTCGATCGCGATCCGAAAGGGCTGCGGATCGGGCTTCCCAAGGAGTATTTCGCCGACGGGCTCGACGCCGAGGTCCGCGCCCTCGTGATGACCGCGATTCGGACCCTCGAGAAGCGGGGCGCCCGGATCGTGGACGTCGCCTTGCCGATGACCGAGCACGGGATCGCGACGTACTACGTCGTCCTCGCGGCGGAGGCCAGCTCGAACCTCGCCCGCTACGACGGCGTCCACTATGGCCACCGGACGAAAGTTCCCGCCGGCCTGATCGAAATGATGTCCAAATCGCGCACCGAGGGATTCGGGCCCGAGGTGAAGCGGCGGATCCTCTTGGGAACGTTCGTGTTGTCGAGCGACCGCATCGACGCCTACTACCATCGGGCGCAGAAACTGCGGAGACTGATCGCCCGCGATTTCGAAAAGGCTTTCGAATTGTGCGACGTGCTCATGGGTCCGACGTCGCCGACGGCCGCGTTCAAGATCGGGGAGAAGTCGGCCGATCCGCTGTCGCTCTACTTGTGCGACGTCTACACGGTGGGGGCGAACCTGGCGGGGCTTCCCGGGCTCAGCCTGCCCTGCGGGTTCACGTCGGCGGGCCTGCCGGCGGGGCTGCAGATCCTGGGGCGTCCGCTCGACGACCTGGGCGTACTCCAAGCGGGGCGCGCGGTGGAACGCGAGCTGGGACCCTCGGGGAGACGGCCGCCGGTCTAGTGGCGGGCGCGCGGCAGGAGCTTCTCGAGCAAGACGCGCTCCTCCGGATTCAGATCCCGGAAGACC
>Ga0111539_10013827_pt1 | contig 10088 bp, 8 predicted proteins | sample RhiMethybrSRZTD1_FD_79667 | JGI IMG/M metagenome (GOLD analysis project Ga0111539, IMG submission 79667) | Populus rhizosphere microbial communities from Tennessee, USA - Rhizosphere MetaG P. TD hybrid SRZTD1 (version 2) (version 2) | ecosystem: Host-associated > Plants > Roots > Rhizosphere >... | reverse complement strand
CAATCGTCACGGCGGGTGGATTGGTCTTTATCGCCGGCACTACCGATCGTCGTTTTCGTGCGTTTGATGCGAAGACGGGAAAGCAACTATGGGAAGCGCAGCTCGAGGCAAATGGTCACGCAACACCGATGACGTTTCAGGGAAGGAATAGTGGGAAGCAGTTTGTAGTAGTTGCGTCAGGCGGCGGCGGATTTCTGAGATCGTTGAGCAAAGTGCTGTCAGATGAAGTGGTGGCTTATGCGCTGCCGTAAATTTCGCGGCTTGGAACGCTGGCATTAGTAACCGCCAACGTGTATCGAAGGCCGATTCTCCTCGTTTGGTTCAGCCTGTCTGAGTACTTCTCGGGTGACCGGTGCCGTATCACCCTGACCAAAAACCACATAATCGAAAAGATAAGATACGGGATTTTTTGAGCCCCAATGAAAATACGCGTGCGGAATCTTGCCGGTTTGATCGCGAAGATAAAGAAGAAAGGCGGCAATAGCGTTGGGAACTACAGACGCTTCGGCGCGCAGCACGCGATAACCGCCGACCTCGACACCCTCCACCTTCATGGTCTGAGCGAAATCTGACGCATCACATACTTCCACTTCGAGAAATAGAATCTGATCTTGTAATGAAAGGTTATGAGCCTGACGATTCTCGACTATTTCCTTCCGATACTCGTCCGAATCATTCTCGGCCGGGGCATTCGTGATGATCCGAAGCGTACCGTGCCTCGAAGCTTCGTCGATGAATCGTTGCGCATTCTCGTCGATCTGAACCTGCTCGACTCGTAGTTCAGTCGTGCGAGCAATTCGCGAAAGAAACGAAATGAGGATTATTAGAGCTATGAAGAAACCGGCAATCTTTATACCGTCCGGACGCTCAATGACATTGACCACGGTCGTATACGCGAAGACAAGCGCGATTAGCGCAAAAGTCGCGGCCCAAACTCTCTGAACTCGACGCCACGCCGAGATTGCCACAGCAATAGCCGCCGAACTCATTAAAACTAAAACGCCCGTTGCATAAGCGCCACCCTGGGCATTCACATCCGCTTTGAAGATCATCGTGATCGCAAAAGCGATGATAGTGAAAACGATCACGAGAGGACGCATAGCGCGCGTCCAATCCGGCGCCATCCCGTAACGCGGCAAATAACGTGGGACGATGTTTAGTAATCCGGCCATAGCCGACGCCCCGGCGAACCATAGAATCAGTATTGTGCTGATATCGTAAGCGGTTCCAAAGATATCGCCGAAGAACTGGTGTGCAAGGTACGCGAGCGCGCGGCCGGAAGCTTCACCAGCCGGTACCTCGCCATGAGCTGCCGCAAACTTCTCGGCTGGGATAAGCAATGTCGTAACAAAGCTGCTTGCAATTAACATCACACTCATAATCAAAGCAGCGACGAGCAGCAACTTTTTGGTGTTGCGAATACGTCCCACCGGTTTTGCATCCGTATCGCCGGCTTCGCCCCTTACAAGAGGCATCACCGCGACGCCGGTCTCAAAACCCGAGAGTCCCAAGGCGAGCTTAGGGAAGACTATGAGCGCGAGGAGTACAACCATCGTCCAGTTGCCACCCACCTGTGGATGGCCCAGCAGGGCCTTATGCCAATTTGAAATGACCGAGGGAGCCTGGGCCACGTGAAAGAGACCAACGCCAACTACAACTAAGTTCAACGCGAGATAGATGATGACGAGCACAACAGCAACGCCGATCGCTTCTTTGAATCCTTTTAGGAAGACAGCGGAGAGCAACGCAACGAGGGCGAGCGTAATACCGACATTCAGAGCTGTGGAATTTAGGCCTTCCAAAAGTCCGTGCAGGAACGGATTCTCTACGAGATGCGCAGTCGCGTCCGCAGCCGAGAGAGTGATGGTGATTATGAAATCTGTAGCGACAAATCCCAGTAGGATAAGAATGAAGAGCTTGCCCTTCCACCAAGACAACAGCCCTGCCAGTATTGAAATTGAACCTTCACCGTGGGGACTTTCGTCAGCGACGCGACGATAAATCGGTAGTGCGCCCAACAGCGTCAGCAGCACCAGAATGATTGTCGCGACGGGAGCTAGCGCACCGGCAGCAAGGAAGGCGATGCCAGGTTGGTATCCCAGCGTGGAAAAGTAATCGACGCCGGTGAGGCACATTACCTTGAACCAGGAATGGTGACGGTGATGCTCCTTCTCACGTTCAAAAGGTCCTTCTAACTCCTTGACGTACCCCTCCAGCAACCATCGCATGAAGGCGCTTTTTGACGGGCCAGTTCTTACCGTTTGCGACGATTGTGTGGTTGTTACCATCGTTCCAATACTTGTAAGGGGAATTGTTTTGGGGAAGGGGATAGTGTCTTCAAACGAGTGACGCTAAAGCTTATTTGCTCTGATCGTTTAAAGAAGTCATGTCGATTTGGTATCGACAACCAACGCCCGTTGTTAGGCGCGGCGAGATCGGCAAGAGGACCTGAATTTCACCTGCGGGCGACGGCGGGCACCACCGTTTCATTAATCAACACCTTGCCGTGATCAACCGTGACCGCATCCGCCTGTTTGAGTAACCCATACGAGCTGCCGTTGACGATCAACTCGTCGTTGCGGATCAGGACATCCGCATCGCGGCATGGCTTGAAGTGGTAAGACTGTTCGCTTGGACCTCCGACCTTCTCCGGCGGCGTGACACTCGTGCGGTAACAATCGGTGACGACCACGGAATGACCGCCGACTGTCGCCTCGACACGCCCGAGCAGCAAGTTATTCGACCGGCTGCAAGCCGAGCACGCCACAATCAATCCGCAGATTGCCAACCCAATTTCTTTACGCCACATGGCTGTCCTTTCACGGTAGGACGACATTTCGCAAAATCTTCCAATCACCGTTCGTCTGGTGCTGCCAGACGGTGAGAAAACGGCCGCGATTGATCGAGAGCTTGCCATCTTTGAGCAACCCGATTTCTCCATATCCCGATTCATAGGCGAGGTCATTGTCGACGACGAGTCTCTTCGAGGTAATTTTGGTCGAGTGTGCCAGACCAGCGCGTGCGAATCGATCGCGGTACATCTTCTCAATTTCCGTCCGACCCTGAACGCAGGTGCCATCGATCATAATGAAGGACGCGTCCTCTGTGTAAGGGGCGGCAATCGTCGCTGCGTCGCCGGTCTTCATGGCGACGATAAACTCTGAGTTAGCTTTTTCCACCGCTCGATCAAGTTTGGGATCTCCCGAGTGGTGCGTCCGCAATTCGGCAGGAACTGCAGTTAAAAAGATGACGCTCGCAATACAGAGTGCAAAGTGCAAACTTATCTTCATGATTTTACTCGCTACTGGCTAGCGGTTAGTTGCAACGGTTACCAGAACAATCCATAGAAGAGCATCCCGATTCCCATCACTAACGCAGAGATTCCGGCTAACAAGAACGCCGAGGATTCAGCTTGCTTTAAACGTAAAGGACTCGTCTGCATCAACGCTTCACGTAGACCTCCGTGGAGCGCCAGGACTATCTCAACAATCCCGATTACTAACAGAATCGAGGCCAAAATATATTTCCACATATCCTTAGCATACACGCAACGCGAAATCAGAACAGGTAAATCCCGCCCATGGCAGTGGGCGGATTTATTTAAGTCCTTTCTATAACACTCACCCAAAGGGAGATACCAATCCTGCCAACGGAAGTTGGCGGATTGTTCAAGTCGGGACTATTTATCAACAACCCATGAATAAATAGTTAGGATCTGAAGTATCGCTCACGGGAGTGGGCGGAATTAGATTGGTTTTAGGATAGGTTTTTGTAAAGGACCTGAACCATCCGTCAACTTCCGTTGGCGGGATTTTCGACTTTTGTGCAAAGCCGCACAACTGTATGAATCGCATTGTTATTCGCGACGCAACGCAACCAATGGATCAACCTTCGTGGCGCGATGCGCGGGTATATAGCAGGCAAGTAATCCGACTACAAGTGCGCCGATCGCGACTACGGCAAAAGCGAGCGCGTCTGTTGTGGCCACGCCAAATACCACCGATCCCAATACCCTGGTCAAGATAAGCGCAACTGCGAGACCGATGGCTGTGCCAATCGCCGTGAGCTTCATTCCATCGCCCACGATCAGCAACAGAACGCTACGTCGCTGTGCGCCGAGTGCCATCCGAATGCCGACTTCGCTGGTCCGCTCGATGACGTTATATGACAACATCCCGTAGATACCGGTGGCCGCGATAATCAATGCGAGCAAACTTATAGTGCCGGAAAACCACGCACCTGTTCGTGCCGGTTCTAATGCTCGCCTCACGTTTTCTTCGAGTGGTTCGACGGTAACAAAAGCATCTTTATCGATCGCACGAGCCGTTTCTCTAATCGCATTCACGCTGGAATTGATATTCCCATTGGTCCGCAAGACAAAGCTGCTTCCCACTAACCGCGCGAGTGAGGCGGGGGTATAGAATAAAGGTCCATCAACTTTACCCACGTTCGTGCTGCTAATGTCGCTGACGACGCCGATAACCTCGTGGCCGTTGCCATCACCGTCGCGGAAATGTTTTCCGATTGGATCGGCGTCGGACCAGAAACGACTGGCCATGGCCTGGGTGATGACCGCCGGTGATTGTCCAACGCGTATATCTTCTTCTGTAAACGCGCGTCCGCGCTGCAAATGAATACCAAGAGTTTGGAAATACTCCGGAGACACCCGGTTAGCGTTCACGCTGATGCCTGATCCCTGGCCCTCGATGTCGACCGCATCGTCTCGCCTGCCGGCAAAAGGCATGATTTCCGCGCTGCTCATCTCTTTGATTTCAGGCAGGGCTTTCAAACGTTCAGCTAGTTGCGCGCGAAGTGTTGCCACGCGGGAATCGTCGTAACCTTGTGCCGATACATCCATGGATAGGACGACCAGGTTCTTGCTATCAAAGCCAACGTCGCTGGATTGCGCCCGTTGTAAAGTACGTACTAATAGACCTGCTCCAATCAGAAGCACCAGTGAAACCGCCACCTGCCCGATAACCAATAAATTTCGCAAGCGCCGACGTGAAACGCGCGTCCTGTTTCCAGACCTGAGTGCAGCAGTCAGATCAGATTTTGTCGACTGAATGGCCGGCGCTAGTCCAAATACAACCCCCGTTAATAGCGAAACCAGGAACATGTAAAGAAAGACTGTTACATCCGGCTTCAAGTCGATATCGAGACCGATTTCAGGAACGAGCGAGATCAAGATTGGGGGTAGAACTAGTGAGAGAAACAATCCCGCAGTGCCGCCCAGCACTGCGAGGAGGATGCTTTCGGTCATCAACAGTCTAATCAACCGCCACCGACTCGCTCCCAGCGCGAGTCGCACAGCAATTTCTTTTCGCCGCGCGGAGCCACGCGCAAGCATGAGATTCGAAACGTTGGCGCACACGATCAAAAGCACCAGTCCAACTGCTGCCATCACCAGCATTGCTATCGGCATGCCTTCGCTGCGAACTTCCGGGGAGTTGAGGTACGAGCCGGGCATCACATCGACAATCGACTTGCGTCCGGGATACTCGAGGTCCATCTGCGAGGCCGCCAGTTGCATCTCGGCCTGCACCTGCTTTGCCGAGACGTTATCCTTCAACCGGCCGACCACACTTAGCCAGCTAAGATTAGGGCGTGAGGTAAAGTTGCTCTCCGCCATGATACCTTCCTGCGCCGTCAGCGGAAGCCAGACGTCAGGAACAGTCATCTCAGTTCCGCGAAAATCGGGCGCGGCGACACCAATGACAGTAAAGTGCTGGCGATTCAGTGCGACTGAAGTACCGATTACGCCCGTGTCCGATCCAAATCTACGCTGCCAAAAACCGTAACTCAGAACCGCAATCGGACATCGAAGAGGCGCCGTGCATTCCTTGTCGTAAAAGGTGCGTCCCAGAGCGCTTGTCCCGCCCAAAACGGAAAAGTAATTGTCCGTGACCATTAGCCCGGTGATCTTTTCAACCGTGTTGCCGCCGAGGTACAGCTTGACGTCTGACGATGCTGCTAAATCGGCTTTGCCGGCAACTCGATTTCGATAGCTCAGGTATTCGGGATAAGAAGAAAGCGATGCACTCCCTTCGACTTCGCGCGAGAACTCACCCTCGAAGCGTTGGTAGACATTCACCACACGCTCCGGGTTCTTCACTGGCAACTCACGGAATGCGAGGGAATACAGAAGCGTGAAGATGCTCGTGTTGATTCCAATGCCGAGAGCGAGGGGTCAGTAAAGCGGCCACCGTGAAATTGCGATGCTTAAGCAACGAGCGCAATGCATAGCGCAGGTCGTGGAAGATATTGAGCATGCTCTATGTACTGGAGACGAGCCCGAAAAGTTCGCACTTCTTCGGCAGGTTGAGCGAATAGCCGGCCGGAGGTAAAACGTCGGGACGATAACGGGCCCGGACGCTTAACAACGGTCAAAGGGATGTAAAAATCTCGCCATGCTCAGCATAACGTGAATCCGGGGATCAGTGATAATCTTTCTGCATGAAGCGATTTTACCTCGCGTGTCTGCTGTTGGCGCTGATTGCTGCAATCTTGTGTGGAAGCGAGCAACGACTTGTTAGTGGTGTTCCGCTGCAAAATCGGGCGGCGACGCAAACTAAGGTTGCAACCATTCCCGTCGAGATTGATAGTGAAAACTACGTCTTCATGAAAGCCCGTATCAACGGGTCAGAGCCGTTAACCCTTGAACTCGATTCAGGCGCCGGATCAGGATTGGTACTTTATTTCCAGGCGGCGGACCGCCTTGGCCTGAAACGTCAAGGCAAGGGAAAGGGAAGTGGGGCTGGAGAGAGTACGTTTGATACTTCGTTCATCAAGGACGTCTCTTTGAGTATTGAGGGCGTAGAGATAAGCAATCAAAAACTCGTCGTGTTCCCCCCGGAAAGAACTCGGCGGGCGTCGGATAGAGTTGTCGATGGCGTAATTGGTTACACGCTATTTAGCCGGTATGCTGTCGAAGTCGATTACCAGTCTCGAGTTGTTAATCTGTATGAACCGAAGACCTACCAGTACAGCGGTTCGGGCGTTAGCGTCCCTATTAAAGTTATGGGCAATGTTCCCTTTGCCCGAGTGACGATCCCGGTCGAAGGTAAACCTATCGAGGGTGAATTCATCGTTGATATGGGAGCGGGGAGATTCACCCTTATTTTAAATACCCCCCTGGTGGAATCTCGGAACCTGTTAGCAGTCGCAAAAAAGACCATCGAAGAACTCGGAGCACAGGGAGTAGGTGGAAATGTAAAGTTGTTGGTGGGCCGGTTGCCTCAACTACAACTTGGATCTTTCACTTTCTCGAACCCGGTGATTTACCTCGCTCAAGATCGAAAAGGTGCTTTCGCCAGCAGTGAATTCAGCGGAGTAATCGGCGGCGAGTTATTGGGCCGGTTCAAAGTGATCTTCGATTACGCGCATAAGCGGTTGTATCTCGAGCCGAATAGCCATCTTACTGATGCATTTGAATATGACATGAGTGGTCTTCGCATGGAAGCTGAAGGTGAGAACCTAAAGACGTTTAGAGTGAAACGAGTGGCTGAGAATTCTCCTGCATTTGAAGCCGGAGTACACCAGGGCGATGTGCTTTTAGCCGTTGACGGCAAGCCAACCTCCGAACTTTCACTTTCCCGAATCAATCAAATGTTCAAACAGGAAGGCAAAGAGCATGTACTCGAGATTGTTAGTGGCGAAAAGACGAAGCAGATTAGGTTCAACTCGAGACGATTGATCTGAGTCGTCTGAGGAGACTTACTCTTGCAGGGTGTTTGCTGCTGTTCTCATCAGCAGCATGATCAATAGACCTGAAAACAATATGGCGAACACGTAAGGCATAACTAAAATAATGCCTTCAGAACTCATCAGGCCCAACACAGCTTCAGGCGCCATGAACGATATTATCGAGACCGCAAAGCCCAGGACCCCCAATGCGCAATACAAATTCCGTCGCCTCCTCGCTCTCTGCATTAAACCGTAATTATTCGAAGAGACGCATAGTGCGATGACGCCCGAACATAGTCCCCAGATCAAGAGTATGTCCAAGAGGCTACGCACCATTGAAATTGGAAAAAGCGGATCGAATCCAGTTCCGTATCGATTGTTGCTGTTAGGTTCAAAGGCGGATTCGTAAGCATCAGCAGAGGCGCGATACCCCTCGGCGATGTACAACAAATTACCACTCCAGGCACTTTCATCACGCCAGCTTAATGGGTTCCACCAACTTCCACCTCGATTCCACCATTGTTGTATCACTCGATCGGCTGCTTCCACCTTTGAGGTTGCTGAAGACGTTACCTGACTACCTGAAGATCCATGTTGCGCCGATATCTGGTCCGCCTTGAAAGACACATCCGTCAGAGCTCTTTTTCGAATGCCGTCGAAGGAATATTCCGTTTCATCTTTCTGCTTCATTGCTGCAAGAGCTTCATCAGACGACGCATAGCGCAAGATCATGACAACTGTACCATCGGAATACTCTCCCAATACTCTGTCTTCAGCTCGCACCGGGTTGTGACTTCTATTTGCATTGATTGCGTTTTCTGAAGTTGTGGTACGTACGAGACGGGCGGAATCGATCTGCTGAGGGAGCAAAGTTCTTAGATTGCCGGTCAAGAGTGAAATCCACTCTCGTTTCAACCTCGGTGCTTGCTTGTAATCAACCTTGACCTCGACAAGATCAGTGAGAGAAAAGAAGATCATAATGATCGCCATGACCCTGGCCGTTCGAAACGATCTGTCCCGCGATGCCAACAAGCCGAGGCCACTGGCTATGAGAATGTAGCCAACAAAGTCCGGCAGGAACAGATCGATGGAGTTAATCCTTATATCGAGGAAGACGAAGAGGAGTCCCCAGAAGATTCTAATAAAGCCTGATTTCATGGGTCGTGGCGCTAACGGGCTTGCGAGTGTTTACGAAAACCAGAATCTGTTAGACAGGATGAACAGGATGTTTCAGGATTAACAAAATAAGTATCTTGTAAATCCTGAAACATCCTGTTCATCCTGTCCAACCACCCACCGCGAGACTCGTAAGGAACGAGCAGACACTATTCCCGTTTTCCGGGAAAGTCAACGTCGCGAAATTCAAATGCACTTCGGTTTACGAAGGTTACCCGACCGGCGCCGGCTCCGCCGCGGGAGTACCACAAGCTGCGTTATAACCTGTAATCTGGGTTGTTAATTGCAGGACCAGCGTCCTGCGGCCCATCAAGACGATATCGTAGTCATTCTTGAGAGATTCCAGGTAGTCAATCACATGCTCGCCCTCGGAGACGAACCCATCTATGGAGTGATCTTCGTGGGCGATAAATCCATCAACGGTGCTTGCGACATGGTATTTCAGCTTTCGCATATTTAATCTTCTTAGTCGAACGAGAGCAGTCTGACTATGTATATATTGATCTGGATGGAATTGCGAAGCGGAATTATGCTTATCCGTCCGTTAATATTTCTGAACGGAGCGAAAGGGTCCGATACATGTCCAAAATATCAGGAACACATGATGAGTCCGACGAACTGTGGCAGAAGTTTTTGAATAACATTGAAACAGTGAGGCGCAAGCTCGGCTGTGATAGCGGATCCCGACATGAAGCGTGGTTCCGAGGTCACACCAAGAGTAGTCACCACTTGTTGCCATCGTTATTTCGAAATTTCGAGAATCCAAACTCGCCTGATCAGTGGCAGAAGATCTGGAATATTGAGAGAGACCTTTTCTGGGAATTTACTGCACGCGCACGAGAGCTCCATGGAGTGCTTGACGATGATTGGGATTTTCTGTTCGCAATGCAGCACTATGGAACGCCAACACGGCTACTCGATTGGACAGAAGTATTAGGCGTCGCAATTTATTTCGCCACACTTGGCATCGATGAGCAACACGACACGAATGACGCGGATCCACCGTGCATCTGGGTTATGAACCCCTATCGATTGAACCAATCATCGTGGGTTGAAAGTGGAGATTTGATTTATCCAAAAGTGCTCGGCTGGGATAAGGACGAAGAAACCTACTACACCTATGGTGAGCTTTTGATGGAGGATAATATTGATTGGGACTGGCCGGTTGCTATTTACCCTCGCCAGCGTAACCCTCGCCTGCATGCGCAGCGCGCATGGTTCACTAT
>Ga0111539_10013821_pt1 | contig 10089 bp, 3 predicted proteins | sample RhiMethybrSRZTD1_FD_79667 | JGI IMG/M metagenome (GOLD analysis project Ga0111539, IMG submission 79667) | Populus rhizosphere microbial communities from Tennessee, USA - Rhizosphere MetaG P. TD hybrid SRZTD1 (version 2) (version 2) | ecosystem: Host-associated > Plants > Roots > Rhizosphere >... | reverse complement strand
GGCCCTGGCGGTTTCTGACACTGCCGGTGGCGCTGACCCTCGGGCCTTTGTATGGCCTGCTCGCAACGTTCATCGCCGGCGCGCCGCTCGTCGTCCTGCGCCCCATCGCTCTGGTCATCTTGAGCGCCGAAGTGCTGGTCATCGGGATCGCCACCCGCCGCGGCTTCTCGACCAAGATCGCAGGCCTTCTCTTCTGGGCGGCATTCGCGCTCAATATCGCGCTCAATCCCACGTTCTTCGCGTCGCAGCAGCAACAGGCGGTCTGGCCGTACGCATTCCAGCAGATATTGAACGGCATGCTGGCTGTCGTCATCGCCGATGCCACGGCGCTCATGATCGGCATGCGACAGTCCGACGGCCCGCGGCTGGGGCTTCGGCGCTTCGCCTTCCGGGCCTTCAGCCTCGTCGCCATCGTTCCCGTTCTGATTCTCAGCGTCGTAACCGGCTTCCTCTACGCCGACCGTCAGCAGCAGGAAGCCAGCAGTCGTTTGACCGCCGTCGCGACGGCCGTGCGGGATCGTATCGACGATGCGGTCGTCGTTCACACGCACATCGTCGAGACGCTTGCTGCCACGCTGGCGACTATCGGCGACAATCCGGTCGGGCGCGCTGAAGTTGTCCGCGTGTACACGAAGGCACACCCGACGGTCGATCACGTGACGGTCGTCGACACGCGGGGCATGGTGCTCGAGACGACATCGGGCGCGGCGCCCAATTCGCCACTGATGACGCGGGGGGTCGGCGATCGCGCTTACTTCCAAGAGGCGATGCGGGGGCGGACCGCAATATCGGATCTCGTCGTGTCGCGAGCCGATGGTCCGGTCACTGCTGCCCTTCCGGTCTGCGCACCCGTTCAGCAGGGCGACCGAATCACGGCTGTGGCCTGCGCGATGCTGCGACTCGACAGCCTCGAGGAAGTAGTCCGCGCGTCGACGAGTGCCGGAAACGCGGTGACGATCATCGATCGGCACGGCCATGTGATCCGCGCCAGCGCAGAATCCAGCCGCCCGCCGCTCACCGACCTGTCGCACCATCCAATCAAGGTGACGGCCGCTTCAGCCCGCAGCGCCGCTTACACATACGTGCTCCCGGGGCGCCGCGCGCCGCAGGGAAGTCAGCTCGCGGTGGCGGCCTCGGTGCCGCGCACGGGGTGGGAAGTCTACGTCGAACAGCCGCTGATGACGGTGCGGCTGCAGTCCACGCGGTATTACGCGCTCACGCTTCTGCTGATCGGTCTCGCGCTCGGCGGATCGATCGTTGGCAGCCGCTGGTTTTCCGGTGCGGTTGCGCAGCCTCTCGAAAGTCTCGTCACGATCGTCCAGAACGTGTCGATGCATGCGGGCGATGCGCCGGCGGTTCGGGCCTCGAGTCGACTCGTCGAGGTCGAAACGCTCATCGATGACATCAATTCGATGCAGCAGCGCCTCCGCGACTCCTATGACGACCTGCAGCGCGCGCTGGCGCAGCGCGAGCACCTGAACGCGGAACTGCAGACGCTCACGACCGATCTCGACTTGAAGGTTCGCGAACGGACCGCGGAGCTCGCCGCGGCCAAGCAGGTTGCGGAAGACGCGAGCCGCGCCAAGAGCGAGTTCCTGGCGAACATGAGCCACGAGATCCGCACCCCGATGAACGGCATCATCGGGATGACCGAGCTCGCGCTCACCACGTCGCTCAGCAACGTGCAGCGCGATTACCTGGAAACGGTCCGCGGCTCCGCCGAGTCGCTGCTGGTCGTGATCAACGACGTGCTCGACTTCTCCAAGATCGAAGCCGGCAAGCTGCACATCGACTCGGTCGACTTCTCGCTGCGTCAGACGCTGGAATCGACCCTGAAACCGTTGGCGCTTCAGGCGAAGCAGAAGGGACTGGAGCTGCTCGTCGACGTCCATCCCAAGGTTCCTGACGCCATCGTCGGCGACCCTGGTCGCCTGCGGCAGATACTCGTAAATCTGATTGGCAACGCCATCAAGTTCACCGAAGCGGGCGAGATCGTCGTCACGGTGACCGAGGATGCGGCGGCCGATCGTGCGGCCCGTCTGGTATTCACGGTTGCCGACACGGGCATCGGTGTCGCGGCGGACAAGCAGGCGCTCATCTTCAATGCGTTCACCCAAGCCGACGGCTCTGCCACGCGCCGGTTCGGCGGGACCGGCCTCGGCTTGACGATCTCCGCTCAGCTCGTATCGATGATGGCCGGCGAGATTTCGGTCGAGAGCAGGCTTGGCCAGGGCAGTACGTTCCGATTCCATCTGCCACTGAAGGTGAGCAGTCGACCGGTTGCTCCATCGCTCACGCCGCACGCGGGAGAATTCGCCGGCCTGACCGCGCTCATCGTCGATGACAACGTCACGAGCCTGCGCATCGCATCGGCGCTGCTCACAAGCTGGGGCATCGCGGTGACGACGGCAGGCGAAGGGCTCTCGGCGCGCGCGTGCATGCGCTCGGCTGGCAAGGCCTTCAGCCTCGTGCTGATCGACATGCACATGCCGGGCGAGAACGGACTCGAGCTTGCGGCCGCTGTCCGCCGCGACGAACGATCGGCCGCTCCGATCATCATCCTCACCTCGTCGGACCACGCCGAAGAGCGGCTGATGGGAGCACGCCTCGTCGACGTGCGCTTCGTCGTGAAGCCGGTGTGGGAGATGGTGCTGCTCGAGACCGTTCGAACCGCACTTGGCAACCGCACGACGATTGACGCGAAGCCCGCGGCACCGGCGGTTCAGCCGACGCGCGCGGCACGCCAGCTGCGCGTCCTCGTCGCCGAAGACAATCCGGTCAATCAGAAGCTGGCAGCGCATCTCCTCCGGCGCCGTGGTCACGACCCGGTGCTGGTCAGCAACGGACGCGAAGCCGTCGACGCGATCGAGGCGGAGGCGTTCGACCTGGTGCTGATGGATCTGCAGATGCCCGAGATGGATGGTTTCGAGGCCACGGCGGCGATCCGCATGCGCGACGCCGACGTCGCGACGCGCATCCCGATCGTGGCGTTGACCGCGCACGCGATGCAGGGCGATCGCCAGCGCTGCCTCGACGCCGACATGGACGGCTACGTCTCCAAGCCGATCGACCCCGTCGTCCTGTTCGAGGTCATCGATCAGGTCATCGCCGCGCGGCCGCGCGCAGCCTGACCCGCGCGCACAGCAGTCACGCTTCTCGGTTCTCGCTTCCCGGTTCGGACGTGTGAATGCAGTGCATGCGTCACCGAGGCCGCAGCCCGAGCGCGACGGTCATCGCTGCGCCGGGCATGTCCACACCCGCGATCTCCTGATAGCGTCGGTCCAGCAGATTCGTCCCATCGACGAACAGATCGAAGAGCGGCCCAAGGCGGCGGGCGACGCGCAGGTCGAGGACGACGTACTGGCTGGTCCCGCTCGACCTCGTTCGCCGGCGGTACTCGACCCGTGGTGCGAGTCGCACATCGCCGGCAATCGGCACCAGCGCTGACCCGACGAGCGCACGCGGAGCGTAGTCGAGCAGATACTTCGACAGCTGAATGACCGCCGCCGCGTCCAGATCGATTCCCGTATATTCGATCTGCGCGAATCCACCACGCGTAAAGCTGTGGCGAACGGCCAGCTCCACGCCTTTCGTGCTGACGTTCCGCACGTTATACGTACGCCAGCGTTCGGCAGGTGTCGCGCGCAGCCAGTCGATCACGTCGCGATCCGCCCGACCGAAGAACGTTGCCTGCACCATCCACCCGCTCGCGGGAAACAGGTCAACGCCACCCTCGCCTGCCCACGCCGTCTCAGGCCCGACCTCCGGGCGCGCGAGGTTCGCGGGGTCCGAGTAATACCGTTCAGTGAAACTGGGGACACGGAACGCGCGAGCCGCCGATGCGCGCAATCGCAGCAGCGAGCTCGGCCACCAACCCGCGCCGAACGACGGACTCCACGACGTACCGAAGTCGCTGTATCGATCGGCACGGAGACTGGCATCGAGCTGCGTCCGTGGGCCGAGTGTTTGCCGCCATTCACCGAAGCCGCTGACGCGTCCCAGATCGTGATCGCCCAGATTCGACGAGCGAATCCAGTCGCCACCGCCTTCGGCGCCGGCCGTGAACGAGCCGCCGCCAATCTTGCGCGACGCGGCCAACGACCCGAGCACTTCGTGCGTGCGATGGCGGCTATTCGAGAGCGCGGGATTGAGCTGGTCGAAGATGAAGTGATCGCCGTGCGTGCGGTACGACGCGCGAGCATCGAGATTCCAGCCCGAACGTGCTGTAAACGCGTGATCGGCCGCGAGCAGCGTTTGATTCGTCCACTCGCGCGACGGACGGCTGCCGCCATAGAAATTGTTCGCGCCGAATTCCTTGTCCAGCACAGACAGCGAAACGTTCGACCGGCCAATCGTCGTGCGCGCACGGACGAGAGCGGAGCGGAAGTCGCGGTCGTACATGAAACCACCCGATCGCTCGAGTGAGCCGGCAATCGTCTGCCGGACCGCGTCGCGCTCGAACCCTGCTTCTCCGCGCGTGCCTGCGTACCCGAAGCTGCCACCTTGCACCGACAGCGACGGCTTCGATGAAACGCTCCGGGTGATGACGTTCAGCGTGCCGCCAAACGCATCGGCACCGAACAGCGACGATCCGGGTCCGTACAGGATTTCGATTCGCTCGACCGCATCGAGCGGAACGGGGATGTCGCCGTTGTGATGCCCGGACTGGGCGTCGTTCAGGCGCACGCCATCGACGAGCACCAGCATCTGTCCGAAGCTGGCGCCTCGCACCGCGAAGTCGCTTTGTATACCGTGGTCGCTTCGCGCCCGCACATCGACGGACGCGGCGAGGCGCAATACATCCGCCACGCTGGCCACGGGCAGCGCCTCTATCTCCTGGCGTGTGATCACCGTGAGCGACCGCGTCACGCTCCCGAGATCGACCGGCGTTGCCGCAGCAGTGACGACGACCGTTTGACGATACGAGGGCAACGTCGATTGCGCAGTCGCCGACGGCGACGCGACAACGTCCGCGACCAGGCAGATGGCAGTCAGCAGATACGTGACGCTCTTTTGATTCATGGATTGTCGACGGCGAATATTGTCATGCGATGTGGCCTGTGCCGCGGCATCGCGTGCACGTGTCCGCGATCGCGTCCTGCATGCAGAGAGCGCTTGTCATACCGCACACGGTCGAGACGATACCGAATCAGCATATCTGCATCCCCGGCGGTCTTGACAATGCCAGGCGCGAAGCGCACCATCTCGCGCATTACTCATACAGCCTCGCGGTGGATCTCTCCGAGCGAACACGCCGCCCTTGTTTCTCCGTAGTCCACCAGGTCGATTCGAATCGGAGGTTTAGAGCATGCGTGCATTCGTCAGAGGTCTGACGGCTATCGGGATCGTGCTGCTGGTGTCGACTGCCGCTCACGCGCAGGCGACGCTCTCCGGGCTCGTGCGAGACACATCAGGCGCCGTCTTGCCCGGTGTGAATGTGGAAGCGTCGAGCCCCGTTCTGATTGAGAAGACACGCTCCACCGTGACCGACAGCGAAGGCCGGTACGCAATCCCTGATCTGCGGCCGGGCGCCTACACCGTCACGTTCACACTTTCCGGCTTCAAGACGGTCGTCCGGCAGGGCCTCGAGCTGAGCGGCACCAACATCACGACGGTCAACGCCGACATGGCCGTCGGCACCGTGGAGGAAACGATCACGGTCACCGGCGCCACGCCAATCGTCGACCTGCAGTCGACGACCCGACAGGCCGTGCTCGATCAGGAGATTGTGTCTGCGGTCCCCAGTTCGCGAACGCCGTTCACCGTCGGGGTGCTGATTCCCGGTGTCGTCAAAGGGGCGTTCATGAGCCAGGACGTGGGCGGCTCCGTCGTCCAGGAAGTCGCGTCGCTCGAAGCCAACGGCGGACGCACGGCGGACCAGCGCATGATGGTCAACGGCGTGGCGCTCAGCTCGATGATTGCCGGTGGCTGGGGCGGTGGCGCGGTGCCGAACGCGACCGGCACGTCGGAGTTCGCGATCGACGTGTCCGGCGTCGACGCGCAGGCGGCCACCGGCGGCGTGCGCATCAACTTCATCCCGCGTGACGGCGGCAACAAGTTCAGCGGGACGTTGTTCGGCAGCTTCGCCAACGACAATTTCGCGAGCGACAACTTCACAGGGTCTGACCTGTCGAAGCCCTGCGCGCCCGGAAGCACCAGCACGAACAGATGCGGGCTGGCGGCGCCGAACAAGATCAAGAAGAACGGCGATTTCAATCCCGGGTTCGGCGGTCCGTTGCGACGCGACAAGGCCTGGTTCTTCCTGTCTGGCCGCTATCTGTTCGCGGAGAACTTCGTGGCCGGCATGTTCCACAACGCGAACACCAACAAGCCCGATTCCTTCACCTACGTGCGGGATCTGAGTCGGCAGGCGGTCCTGCACCAGGATCAGCAGATCGGGCAGGCTCGAGTGACCTGGCAGGTCAACCAGAAGAACAAGGTTGGCGCGACGGCGGACTTCGAGCGGTTCTGTGCGTGCGAAACGACCGTCTCCCCGCTGGTCTCACCGGATGCCGGTCAGGACCGCCGCTTCCCGCTGCAGCGCTTCGTCACGATGGACTGGAGCAGCCCGGTCAGCAACCGGTTGCTGCTGGAAGCGAGCGGCATCCACCGCGTCGAACGCTGGGGCAACATGCATCTGCAGGCGGCGAAAGCGGGCGAGCCCGATGCGATCCTGGCGGGAACGATTTCGGTGATCGACAATCCGAACCCGGTCACTGGTGGAAGTCTGACCTATCGATCCGCGGCGGAGTTCAACAACTCGTGGAACTGGAACATCCATTACCGCGCCGCCGTGTCGTACATCACCGGCACGCACAACTTCAAAGTCGGGTTCAACAACGCGTACGGGCACCACGAGAACACGACGTACTCGGATCCGGCAGCGCCGATTGCGTATACGTTTGCCAACGGTGTCCCCTCCGGGTTGACCTATCGCATTGTGCCGCGCACGGTGAAGGTCAACGTGAATCGCGACCTCGGTCTGTTCGCGCAGGATCGCTGGACGGTGAACCGGTGGACGTTGTCCGGCGGCGTCCGCTTCGACACCTTCGTCAGCAGCTTCCCGGAACAGGGGATTTCAGGCACATTCTTCGGACACACGCTGAACGCCAACTTCTCGAAGCTCGATAACCTGAACTGGAAGGACATCACACCGAAACTGGGCGCCACCTATGACGTCTTCGGCAACGGCAAGACGGCGCTCAAGGTGACGCTGAACAAGTACCTCGAAGGGTTGGGGACGACCGGCGGCTTCGCGGCGGCCGACAACGTCAGCGATCTGCCGAGTCCGATCCGAAGGCTGAACACGCAGGACACGCGCACGTGGGCCGATGCCAACCTGAACTTCCGGCCGGATTGCGACTTGAACAACTATTCCGCCAACGGCGAATGCGGCGCGCTGACCAACGCCGCCACCTTCGGCACGGTGACTCCAGGCCTGACCTACGATCCCGACCTGATGACGGGCTGGGGCAAACGTGGGTTCAACTGGGAGTTCACCGGCAGCGTGCAGCAGGAAATCGTGCCGCGACTGGGTGTCGAAGTGCAGTACGCCCGCCGGTGGTACGGCAACATCCGCGTGGCCGACGATCGGGCCGTCAAGGCGAGCGATTACAACAAGTTCACCTTCTCTGTACCCTCTGACTCGCGACTGCCCGACGGTGGCGGCTACACGTTTACCGCGTTCGATCTGAGACCGGGGGTACCGCCGCAGGATCTGTTCGTCACGCTCGCCGAGAACGTGGGTGACGTCAGCGAGCACTTCGACGGCGTCAACGTGACCGTCAACGCACGCATGACGAACGGAGTGAGAGTGCAGGGCGGCCTGGGTACAGGCCGGCAGATCACCGACGATTGCGCCGCCGTCGCGCAGGCGCCGGAGCTGCTGCACACGTTCTTCGGAACACCCAGCCGCTTCTTCGCCTTCGCCGCGCGGCCTCTCGAGCGCTGTCAACAGAACAACGGCTGGCGCACGCGCTACCAGGGGCTGGCCACCTATACGATCCCCAAGGTCGACGTGCAGCTCAGTGGGACGTTCCAGAATCAACCCGGTGCGCAGCTGGCTGCCAACGCGAACGTATGCGCGAGCTTCCTGATTCCGGGGCTCTGCACGGTCGGCAACACGACGATCGGTCCCGGATTCACGAGCCTCTCGCCGTTCCGAGCGATCAACATCGTGCCGGCGGGCCAGGTCTTCATCGAACGCCTGAATCAGGTCGACTTCCGCGTCGCGAAGTTGTTCCGCTTCCAGGGCACTCGGACGAGCGTCAACTTCGACGTCTACAACTTGACCAATTCGAGCGCCGTGATCACCGAGAACGCGACCTACGGGCCGGCGTGGCAGGTCCCGCAGTCGATCCTGCTCCCGCGCCTCTTCAAGATCAGCGCGCAATTTGATTTTTGACACCGGCAAATCCCAAATCCCAATGACCACATCCCAAGTCCCAACGAAACCGAGTTGGGGCTTGGGGTTTGGGATTTGGGTTTTGGGATTTCTCGTCTAAGGACGACGACAGGCGTCCGTCGGATACTTCGGCGACTCTCCTTTCAACCGCGCGAACTGTTCCGGGTCGCCTTCTTTTTCTGCCAGGCCGATCGCGCGGCCGATCCAATCTCTCGCCTCGGAGCAGCGTTGCAGTTCCGCGAGGGCCAGGGCCACTGTCTCCGCATCGGTAGCCGTCCCGTTTGCGTCATAGACGCTCATCGCCAGAGCAAGAGCACGGTTGCCGTCACGAAGGGCTCGGTCTGGAGCTGACGCGAGCAGGCGGGCCAACGTCGTCGCCACAGAGGTCGCCCCCCCGCGACGTTTCTGCGTGTCCTCGAGCAGCGCCACTGCTTCGCCGAAGCGTGCGCGGTTCGACAGAAGGATGGCGAGGCTGACGATCGTCTCCTCGTCGTCCGGGTCGAGTGTGGTTATGCGTCGCAGCACCGTGATGGCGTCGTCGTAACGGGCAAGCCGCAACAGACCGCGCACGAGCGTGCTTCGGATCGCGACGTCGTCGGGAGCGTCGCGAAACGCGCGCTGCAGGTTGTCGACCGCTTCATCCAACCTGCCCAGCTGCGACAACGCGAGACCGAGGTTGCCGCGGGCGGCAGCGCTGTCCGGTGAAACCTCGAGCGCGCGGCGGAACGCGTCGGCGGCAGCGTCGAACTGTCCCGCGTCATACAGCCGTCTGCCGTGAATGACGAGCAGACGCTCGCCGCGAACGAGCGACTGCAGCGCGTCGACGATGGGATCGGCCATCTTCACGGTGCCTGACCCACGACGTTGCAGCTGGGCGCGCGCGTCGTCGAGCCGACCGGCGCCGCGATAGGCCATGGCGAGCGAGTAATGCACGGACGTCGCGGTCGGCACACGCTCGAGCACCGAGCGAAAGTGGTCGATGGCGTCGCTGAAGTGGCCGTCACGCAGCGCGATCTCACCCAGCCCGTTCCTCGCAACGGCCGGAAACGTCGCGACCGCGGATTGAAACTGCTCGCGCGCGTCGCTCAGCCGATTGAGTTGAAGGTACGCCTCACCGAGGCGCACGGCCGTTGCCGGCCAATCGGGCTGCAGGCGGATCGCCGCCGCGAACTGCTCGGCGCCATCCTGCAGACGGCCGGTCTGTTGATAGAGGTATCCGAGCAGATAGCGCCAGGTCGCGTCGCCGGCAGCAAGGCGGACGGCATTGCGATACGCGGGTTCAGCCGAGTCGAAGAGCTCATAGGCGTGAAAGACGCGCGCCAGCGCGCCATATGCGGAACCGATCGTGCTGCCGCCGGCGCCGCGCGCCACGACATTGGTGAACGCCTCTCGCGATTGTCGAAGATGCTCCTGAACGGCCGGTTCCAGTCCCTCGACGCGCGGCATTGGCACCGGATCGAGGCCGGGCCGCGCCGGTTGGATGGCGTCAAGCGAATCGGCAGCGGACAGTGCGAGAGACCCGGCACACACGCAGGCCATCGCGAGGCTGATGATGATTCGTCGCGCGTCCATTCGCATCATGTCCGACCCAGGGGCGCCACCTTCAGGCGGCTCCTACATCGCTCGCGGCGGCTTGCCGCGCTCGAGGATCCAGTAACGGTCGATCGCGAGGTTCCTGAACTCCT
>Ga0111539_10013816_pt1 | contig 10091 bp, 19 predicted proteins | sample RhiMethybrSRZTD1_FD_79667 | JGI IMG/M metagenome (GOLD analysis project Ga0111539, IMG submission 79667) | Populus rhizosphere microbial communities from Tennessee, USA - Rhizosphere MetaG P. TD hybrid SRZTD1 (version 2) (version 2) | ecosystem: Host-associated > Plants > Roots > Rhizosphere >... | reverse complement strand
GGTGCCGGCGCTCACGACGAGCATTCGGTTTGCCACGAGCGCGAGCGCGACGGCGGTCGGCACGGCCGCGCTCACGACCGCGATCCGGCTCGTGGCCGCGCCGGCCGGAAGCGCCACCGTGGTGCCGGCGCTCACGACGAGTATTCGGTTTGCCACGAGCGCGAGCGCGACGGCGGTCGGCACGGCCGCGCTCACGACCACGATCCGGTTCGCGGCGGCCGCCGCCGGCGGGGCGATCGCGAGCGCTGGTCTCACGACCGCGATCCGGCTCGTGGCCGCGGCCGCGGCGGGCGCAAGCGCCACAGCCGCGCTGCTCGCGGCGAACAACCTGGCGGCGGCTCCGGTCGCCGGCGCGAGCGTGACCGCGCTCCTGTTCGAAGCGGTGATTCTCGACATCGAGGTCGCGCACGAATCCGCGCGCTATCCCACGATCGCCGGCGAGGGCAGCCGGCAGCCGACGATTTCGCTCGAGGCCGCTCGCGGGCCGTTCGTGTCCGGAGAAGGAGTGCACTGATGTCATGCGCGCGACCGTTCGTGGTGTGCGTGGAGGAACAAGGTTCCTTCACCTACGATTTCACGCTCTACAAGGACGACGGGTCGCCGGTGCTGCTCGCGGAGCTCCTGACGCTGTCGGTGTCGGTGGTGACCGCGCCATCGGGGGCGGTCGGGCCGCAGCCGATCGTGACCAATCGCGATGTGCTCAACGACGGCACGTATGGCACCTATCACGCGACGTCTGGAGCCGGCAGCGTGCGGTTCGTGGCGGCCGACAACGTGATCGTCGATCCGCTGAAGACGAAGGAGCGGCATCGCGCGGAGTTCTCCGCGACCTGGGCGGGCGGCGGCTCGAAGCACTGGCCGATCGAAATCCTGGTCGACGACATGCTGACGTTGTCGTGAGGTGGCCTGGTCATCAGACTCCGCGGCCGCGGCCTCGAGGCGGGCCGTCGCCGCGCGGCGGAAGCTCGGCGCCTGGCTGTCAGACGACGCTCGACGTCGCATCGCTGAGAAGGCACGCGCTCGCAATCAAGCCCGCACCCATTGCCGGAAAGTCCACCCGTTTCCGCCGGCCGATCCGGATGGGGTGCGGCGCTGCCGGGTCTGCCTCCGCGCGAGACAGGACGCGCACAACCAACTCCGCCGCGATCGCCGCCGCGCGAAGGCCGGCATGCTCGGGCCGGCGCTCGAGGTGCCGGGCCGATCGTTCCTGAGCATCCGCTGTCAGCAAAGCTGGGAGTCACGGTTCGCGCGCTATGGGGCGACCGGCTGCTCGCGCGCTGGGCTGAAACGCATCAGGAAAGCGCTCCGGCGCCGGCTGAAGGCGGACGGGCACCCGGCATCCCGGAAGACCCATTGCATTCACGGCCACGAGTATGCGGTGGTCGGCACGAAGCTGGATCGCCGCGGCCGGCGGATGTGTCTCGCGTTCTATCCGCCGCGCCGGCCTCAGTGGGTGGTGGTGAAGGATTGCGGCGAGAAGATTCGCGTCTGCATCCGCGTGCACGATGCTTGGCATCGCCGCGAGGTGCGGCGGCTCTGGCGGGCGGTCTGCCGCGCGCATCCCGATCGCCGGCCGGGTCTGCGCTCCGTCGACGGTGCCGGGTTCAAAGAGGCGAAGGCCGGCTATGACAATTTCCTCCGGCGAGAGAAGACCTGGTATCGGGCGATGGGCCTGAAGCCACCGATCTTCAACCGCAAGGCGCGATCGCACAGCTGGGAAACGCGACGGCTGCGTTACGGTCCATCAGGACTGAAGCCGCGGGAGGCCGTCGCCGGGCGCGCGTAAATCCGGCCTGTTACGAAATGTTATTGACTCGCCCCCGGGGCCTGGGCATACACTGCCGCCCGTTATGTCGGCAACCGCCGAGGCCACCGAGCCCAGGTTCAACGTCGCGCTGATGGCGGCCGACATGGCCGAGCGCGGCTGGCAGCAGAAGGACCTGGCGGCCGCCGCGAAGGTGAGCGCGATGACGGTGTCGCGGTTTTTCCGAACCGCGGATCCTATCCAGACCAACAAGACCGCCGGCAAGCTCGCGGGCGCGCTCGGGCGCCATGTGCGGCGCTACCGCATCGCGCATGAAGGCGAGGCCTGATGCGCCAGGTGGTGCTCGCGGTCAGTCTCGTGCTCTGGCCGATCGCGGCGGTCGCGCTGCTGTTCTCAGTGGAGCTCACGCCGGCGGCGAAGCAGGCCTGGGCGAAACCGTTCCTGGGATCGATCCTGTTCTCGCTGCTCCGGCTGCGGAGCCTGCTGAACGAATCGGCAAGGACCACGCCATGATGCTCCACGCGGCTGACTTCCATGCGCGCACGACGCTCTGCGGCGCCGAGGTGACCAGCGCTCGCGTCGACGCGATCGGGATCGGCTTCGGGCTGCCGGAGTTCGACGATCAGATCCGCGTGCAATGTCCCAGCTGCCGGCGCGAGCTCGACCGCCGCATCCGCTCGATCGCGCCTGGGCCCGACCCGCTGGCGGTGGTCCGGCGCTCGCGGAGGTCACGATGACCGAGTTCATCGACCAGCCGGCCGCGCCGGCGTATTGCCCATCCTGCCAGGGCATCGGGCCGACGTTCGTGACGTTGTTTGACGCGCCGACGCTGGGCCGCCGGGAATTCCAGCGCTGCTGTGCTCGCTGCTCGCGCATCCTGGCGACCGGACAGTTCGCCGAATCGGTCGGCGGCCGGACGTCCATGACGCGCACGCAGGTCTGGCTGCTCCCGCTGTTCGACGTGCAGGAGTTTCGCCGCGCATTCGAGGCCTGGTTCCCTGGCGGCACCGCCACCCACATTCCGCTCGTGCCGGACGCGCACCCGCCGGGCATCCCGGATGGGAGTCCGTATCTCGAGGTTGAGGTCCAAAGCGAGCGGCTGGCGGAGCTCTGGTCGTTCCTCGAGGGCTACGCGGACCGGCATGGGTGCGCCGTCGCGAAGCGGCCGGCGAGCGGATTTGGATTCGAGCACAGCGGATGAGCATCTGGCTGTCGTGGGTGCTCTGGATCGCGCTCGCCGCGCTGCTGGGATTCGGCGGCCTGGTCCTGGCGCGCTGGCGCCGGCGCCGGCGTGATGCGGAGGCGCTCGATCGGGCCTTCGTGAAACACGGCGGCCGGCGGGTGATCTTCCCGACCTACGATCGCCAGAAGCAAGAAGAAGCCATGCGGCGCCGCCAGGCCGGCGGCTCGAAGAACTGAGGGGGTGCGATGTCGGATTCCTCTATGCGACTCACGAAGGTCCGCTGGGACGGGAAGCGGGTCACGATTACCTACACCCGCGGCCGCGGCACCGAAGAAAACCCGGCCGACGAGTTCTCGCTCAGCTGCAGCGACGAGCCGTCGCGGGCGTTCAAGGATGCGCTCGCGGCGCTGGCAAAGGACCTGAACGTCATCTGCGAGTTCAATCCGCCGGCGCGGGTGACCGTGCGGTCGGTGTCGCTCACCTGGAAGAACGACATCCTGGGCGCGGTCATCTCCGGCCTGAAGCATCTAACGAGCGCCAACACTCCGCTCGTGCTCAACACACCCCACCTGCCGTCTGAGAAATACGGACCGAACGCCGGCGGGCCGCTGATGCCGGACGGCATGCGCGAGCGGCTCCGGAATCTGCTCGACGAGGCGAGCCGCTACGTGCTCGGCGGCGCTCGCGAGCAGCCGCGGATGGACCTGCCGGACCGCGGATCCGAAGACGGGCCCGCGCCGGCGCCGCCATCGCCCAAGGTTCACTAGTCACCCGCGCGCCGGCTGCCGGCGTGAATCGTTTCCCGTTTCCCTGGAGGGCACCCGATGCCGCACGAGCCGCAAGACGAACGCTACGAAGTCCAAAACGCCGAGGCGCAGCGCGCCATCCGCACCATCGCGGTGTTGCTCGACGAGCAGCTGCCGGACGGGTTTGCCTGGGGGCTGTTCCTACTCACGCGGATGGGCGAGGGCGAGGCGACGTTCTGGGTGTCCAATGCGGCGCGCGAGGGCATGCTCGAGGTGGTGCGGGGCTGGCTCGCCAAGCAGCAGAGCGTGCCGCAGCCGGGCACCGAGCCCGAGTGGCTGGGCCGGCTCCGCCTGGCGCTCGGGAAGTTCGCCGGCGGCACCGTGATGGTCAAGGCCGACGATCTGCTCGAGGCGGTCGGCGCGGCCGCGCCCGGGCCCGGGGCGGTGGCGCTCGTGGGGCTCGACCCCGAGGCGCCGCTCGTGATGGTCGACTATCGCACCCTGGTGCGGTTCGTCCGGTTCAGTGAAACCGAAGCCCGCGGCATGGCGGGCTCGCTACTCAGGAAGGCCGAGCTCCTGGCCGGCCGCCCCGAGCTCGAGCGCGCCGCGGTGCTCGAGGCGGTGCGGACGCTCGAGGCCTGGGAGGGGCGCTGGGCCTGCGAGGGCGGTCCGGGCCACGACGACCCGGACGGCTCCGGGATCTGCATTCGCTGTAAGGGCATTTCGGACGGCTCCGCGCCATCGCGCTCGGCGGTGGTCGCGATGCTCCGGGCGCTCGGGTCCATCCTGCCGGAGTCCAAATGACCGATCGGGATCCGCGGCTGGCGTTTCACACGGTGAGCGGGCGCTCGGTCTGGCCGACCGATCCGCGGCCGGGTGACGAATTCCTCATCACCGACATCGCGACCGGGCTCGGGAACAATTGCCGCTACACCGGGCAGCTGCCGACGTTCTACTCGGGCGCCCAGCATTGCGTGCTCGTGTCCAAGGTGCTGCCGGTCGGCACCCCGGCCGCGGTGCGGCTCTGGGGGCTCATGCACGACGCGCACGAGGCCTATCTTGGCGACTGGTCGCGCCCGCTCCTGGCGGCGCTCCCGAAGCTGCGGATCCTCGAGGACCGGCTGCTCGAGCCGATCGTGCGTTCCTTTGGCCTGGAGTGGCCGATGCCGGCGATCGTCAAGGAGGCCGACGACTGGGTGCTCGCGCTTGAGAAGTTTCGATTTAGCAGGCCGGACGCGGTCCGCGCGCTCGAGGACCTGCGGATGCCGGCGGGCTGGCCGGCGCCGGCGGAGGCGATTCGCGACCTGGACCAGTTCTACCGATCCAACGTCGCGCAGTTCCTGTTCCTGCAGCGGTTCGAGTTCCTGGTCGCCGAGCGGGCGCGGGTCGGTGTCTCGTGAATCCCTGGCGCGGGCTCATGGAGTGGGCGGGGCCGCACTACTGGCTCGACCGGAGCGGCCGGCTCTATCGCTGCTGGGATCCGCAGCCGTGGGTGGTGCTCGCGGCGCGCCACGCCCGCCGGGAGGGGTCCAACGTGCCGACCTATCTGCTCCCGGACTGGTTCGGGGCGGTGCAGTGGTGGTCGCCCACAGACGGGTGGATGACCATGATCGTGAAGCCCGAGCCAGGGTTCGGGGCGACGGCGCGCTGTATCGGCGCCTGGGCCGCCCGGCGGGCCTTGTGGAAGCAGGGCCGGCGCTCACCCATCGCGCTCCTGGTGGCCGAGTAATGTCCTGGCAGACGGTGCGGGCGGTGTTCGAATCCTCGCAATCGAAGGGCGCGGCGCGGCTGGTGCTCCTGGCGATCGCGGACCGGGCCGACGAATCTGGACGGGGCGCATTCCTCTCGAGCGCGCAGCTGCAGGCGGCCGCCAACGTCGACGACCGGACGGTCCGTCGCGCGCTCCGGGAGCTCGAGGGCCTGGGCGAGCTCGCGATCGTCGGGAGGGCCCGCAATGGCGCCAACACGTTCGCGGTGGTGCTTGCCGGCGCCACCCCGGGCGTGCTGCCCGGGGGGCATATTGCCCGGGGGTCTGACGTCCGGGGGGGCCGGGCGGCTCGCCCGGGGGGCCCGGGCATATCGCCCCCCGCTACTAAACGATCCGAGAACGATCCGAAACGAGATCAAGATCCGCGGCCGCCGGCCGCGCCGGTGGACCCTGTGGAAAAAGCGCGACCGCTCCGCGCACTCGCTCGCGCCATCCTGCTCGAGGACCCGAAGCACTACCTGGGCCCAGGCGGGCTCACCGAGTGGACCGAGGAAATCAAGACGCGGGCGGCGCGGATGAAGCTGCCTTATTGCGGCGAGTCCGTCCGGATCGCGCAGGACGGCGCCGAGCGCCAGGCGATCCGGGAACGGCGGGCGTCATGAAGTGGGCAATCGTGCCGGCGCCTGGCGAGCGGTGCGGCGGGTGTTCGCACGAGGTGCCGGCCGGCGAGCCGGTGGCGCTGCTCACGGTCCATCGCATCCGGCGCTGCGTCGAGTGCACCGAGCGGCTCGGGTTCCCGTTCGACCCGGAGGCGGTCGCCGCGGTGCGGGCCGAGCTCGCGGCCGCGGCCACCACCGCCTACGTGCCGCCACCGCCGGTGCCTGGCGTGCCGGCGCCGCGGCCGCAGTTCCCGCGCCGGCCTGGCTATAAGTCCTGGAGCTCGACCCGACCGTCCGAGAGGATTTTCGATCCGCGCGCCGCCCAGCTGGGCCGCGACGAGTAGTTCGTTTGCAGTGGCCGTTAACCCAAAGGAGAGCCCAATGTCCGACCGAACCAGACCGACCGACATCGTGACCGACCCGACCGTGCTCCCGCTCGCCGATCTAGTGCCGGCGCCCTGGAATCCGCGCAAGACGATCGACCCGGTGCTGCTCGAGGAGCTCGCGGCCTCGATTCGCTCCGTGGGGGTGATCGAGCCGCTCCTGGTCCGCCCGCTCGGTGGCCGGCCGCGGCCGATGTTCGAGATTGTCGCCGGCGAGCGCCGGTATCGCGCGAGCGAGAAGGCCGGGCTCGAGGTGGTGCCGGTGACCGTCCGCGAGCTCGACGACTTGGCGGCGCTCGAGGTGGCGCTCATCGAGAACGACCAGCGCGAAAACATGACCGAGATGGAGGCGGCCAGGGGCTACGCGGCGCTGCTGAAGAAAACCAAGAAGGGCACCCCGCAAATCGTGGCCGCGAAGGTCGGCAAACCGACCGCGCTCGTGGTGCGGCGCCTGAAGCTGCTGTCGCTCGACGCCTGGCTGCAGAAGGCGCTCGACGAGGGCCGGCTCACCATCGCGCACGCCGAGGGGCTGCTCCGGCTGCCGGAGAATCTCCGCGAGGAGGCCGCCGACCCGCTCCACGGGGTGGTCTGGCAAGTCTCGCCGCTGTTCGACGGCAACGACGAGGACTTCGTGCCGACCGCGGCTGACCTGCGGCCGCTCGCGGATCTGGAGCAGTTCATTCGTGAGAAGGCGGTCCTGGACCATCGGGCGCCAGATGCGCGCTACCTGCAGCCGACGTTCGGCGCGGCGCTCGACGAGCTCGTGACCGAACAGGCCGGCGCGGCGCCTGGGCCGATCGACGAGGTGGACGAATCGGTGACCGAGCTCCTGGTGCCGCTGTCGCTCGACCCGCTGGTCCGTTCGCGGCTCGGGGTGCAGAAGGGCGGCGCGGTGCCGCTCCCGCCGAGCCAGTGGCGCGAAATCAAGGGCGAGAAGGACCGCTGCGAGTTCGCGGTGCAGGGCGTCATCGTGCATGGCGGCGCGACCGGCCGGATCCTCGAGGTCTGCACGAAGAAGCGCTGCGAGAAGCACTTCGGCAAACCGAAGAAGACCGCGCCGGCGGGCCCGCGGAAGTCTGCCGAGGATGTGGCGGCCGAGCGCCTGGCGGAAGCCAAGCGCGAGGAAAAGAAACGCGCCGACCACGCCCGGGCGCAGAAGGTCTACGATCGCGCGCTCGAGCTCGCGCGGCCGGCGATCGTGAAGGCGCTCCGGTCGACCAAGTTGAACGCGGCGCTGGTGCGGCTCGTGCTCGAGCCTTACCAGGTGAAGGAAATCGAGGCCACGTTCCAGCTGAAGCTCGGCAATCAGAACGCGGCGCTGGTGCTCGCGCTGTCCACCATCGACGACAACTTCAGCCGTGAGGCGCTCCTGGCGAGCCTGAAGCCGTGGCGATTCAATTTCGGCACCTACGAGCAGAGCGCCGCGCACGAGCTCGAGGCCGCCGAGAAGAAGGCCGCCGCGAAACCGGCCGCCAGCAAAGCGAAGGCGCCGGCACCGAAGGGCAAGAAGAAAGGCGCGGCCAAAAAGTGAGCCCGCGGAAGAAGCCCGTCGCCGCGGCGCTCGCGCTCCCGTCGTGCTCGACCTGCCGGCACTGGTCCAAGGACCAGGCCGGCGGGACCTGCGAGAACCCGGTGGTGCTGCGGATGTTCCTGCGGCCGGCCGGCGTCACGTTCGACCTGGACACCCCGGCCGACTTCGGGTGCGCTCGCCACGAGGCGCTCGAGGCGCCGCCTGCGGCGGCTCCGCCGGTCGACGTCGCGGCGCCGGCGCTGAATCTCACCGCGTTCCTGGACGCATCCCTGGGCCGCCTGGCGCATTTCGGGGCAGCGTATCGGACCGCGGTCAACCTGGCCGACCGCACCGAGGCCGAGTGGTGGTCGGCGGTGCGGGCCTTTACCGTCGAGCGGGGGCCGTTATGAGCGCGCCGGTGGAAGTGTTCATCGTCACGGAGGAGCGCAACGTCAACGACCGGCCGCTCGAGGGGCCCGAGGCCTGGGTGCTCGGGGTCTATGCGGACGAATCGTCCGCGCTCGAGGCGGCCGACGCGGCCGCGGTCGCCGCCAGGGCGGAGGGGAAGCTGGTCGTTACGAGCGGGCCCGAAGCCGAGGACGGGCTCGCGGATCCGAAGGCCGAAGATGCGGACGACTGGGACGTGTCGTTCGAGGTGAAGCGGTGGCCGGTGATCGGCGGTGGCGCATGACGCAGCGGAAGATGTCCGCGCGGCTCCGCGCTGCGGCCGCGGGCATTCGCCGGGATCGCGCGCTCGCCGATCTGAGGCGCTCGCTCGAGCGCGACTTTCGGTTCTGGGCGGCGGTGCCGGCGCTCGAGGCGCTCGCCATCACCGGGGTCGGATCGCCGGTGGTCACACTCGCGGTGAAGCGGCCGGCCTTTCCGCGCGGGTTCTGCCGCGGGTGCGGCTGCAGCACGTTCGACCCCTGCCTTTACGGGCCGGTCGGCGGCACGTGCGGCTGGACCGATCGATCGCAACAGTGGTGCACGGCCTGCCGGCCGGCTAAGAAGACATCGGATCGGCGCCGCCGATCGTATGCTTCGGGCCGGCGTCGTGATCGCGCCGTCCGCCCGGCCGCGGGCCCGCGGGGTCGGCGGCGCCGAGGAGGTGCTCAGTGAGCGAGATGCCTGGTCCGCTGCCGATCGTCCGCTGTAGTTGTCACCCACCGACCCCGCGGCCTGGGGCGGCGCTCCCGGAGGACTGCGTCTGTAGTGACCAGGAGCGGGTGCTCCGGGCCTATGTGGGCGAGTTCCCAGATCTGCCGCCCATGTCGCCCGAGCAGCGCGCCTGGTGCCTCGAGGAAATCGCCAGCATGGGCGATAGCACGCAGCAGGGCGACTTCGCGGGGCTGTCGGACGGCTACCTGGCGCGCCAGGTGCTGCAGGCCTGGCTCGACTACGCGCGGGACAAGGGGGTCATTTGACGATCCGCGCGCTGGTCGCGGTCTGCGACGGACTGGTGATGGGCGATGGGATCGGGCTCGCGCCCGGGTGCATCTCTGAAGACCACGCGCTCCCGATTCCTGTCGTGCTCGACTTCGACTCGCGCAGGGTGGTCGGGCGCGCCGCGCTCGAGCTCGAAGGGCACAACGTATTCGCCCGGCTCGAGCTCCTAGACACCACCCCGATCGTAGGACGCTGGCCGGCGCTCGGTCTGCAGATGCTCGCGGCTGTCTCGGGCCGCGGGCTGCCTGGGGCGATCTATACGCGGGTGGCGGTGCTCGCGATTTCGCTCGGGAAGAATCGGAACGCGGATCCGCGGGTGCCGCCGCTCGACCTGGGGGGGCCGATCGTTGTCTGACGTGCCGCGCCGCCGCCGCTGTCAGGGGGGGAAATGTGCCGACCCCACCTGGCGCAAGAACCGCGCTCGCAAAGCCCGCGCGGCCGCGACCGCCATCTGGTGGGAGCAGCTGGGCGTCTATGTGAAGCGGTTCCCGACCCTGGCCGCGGCATTCCGCGCCGGCTACCGGCTGGGCTATTACCGCGCGTATCGATCCTGGCGCCGCCGCGATCGCGTGCTCGGCGAGAAGGAGAAGGCGGCCTGATGGGCGACGTCCGGGTCGGGAGCATTCCGCACTACGGGCCGGGGATCTGCCGCGGCTGCCGGCAGCCGGTGCCGCCTGGCCGTCAGACCTGG
>Ga0111539_10013815_pt1 | contig 10091 bp, 8 predicted proteins | sample RhiMethybrSRZTD1_FD_79667 | JGI IMG/M metagenome (GOLD analysis project Ga0111539, IMG submission 79667) | Populus rhizosphere microbial communities from Tennessee, USA - Rhizosphere MetaG P. TD hybrid SRZTD1 (version 2) (version 2) | ecosystem: Host-associated > Plants > Roots > Rhizosphere >... | reverse complement strand
CGCTGGGCGACGACCGCGCTGCGCTCGAGGGCGATCGCCATCAGGCCGCCGCCCGCGCCTCACGCAGGCGCTGCATCCAGAAGAACAGGAGCGTCAGGATCAGCACGCCGCCAACGATGACGTACGACATCGCCGCGGCGTAGCTCATCCGGAAGTCCTTGAAGCCCATCAGGAATGTCGTGAACGCGACCGTCTCCGTGCTGCCGCCCGGTCCGCCGTAGGTCAAGACGAAGATCAGCCCGAACAGCTTGGTTAGGTCGATGAGCCGAATCATCACGCCCACCACCATCGTGAACTTGAGCAGCGGCAGCGTGATGGACCAGAAGCGCTGCCAGGGGCCGGCGCCGTCGGCGCGGGCCGCCTCGTAGAGCTCCGTGGGAATCGACTGGATCCCGGCCAGGAGCACCAGCATCATGAACGGCGTGTTGTGCCAGACCTCGACCAGCACGACCGCCACGATGGACATGAAGGGCGACGAGAACCAGTCGAAGTAGACGTCGAGGATGCCGAGCTGGCGGCCGAGGTTGTTGATGGCGCCGTACTTCACGCCGAACATCATGCGCCACGCCATGGCCGCCATGACCGGCGAGACCATCGCCGGGATGGCGAGCAGCGCGGTGATGATGGGCCGGCCGCGGAGGACGCGGCTCAGCAGCATCGCGATGCCGAGGCCCAGCAGGAGCTCGAAGACCAGCGACGGCGCGATGATGACCGCCGTGTTCCAGACGGAGCCCATGAACCGCGGATCCTGGAAGATCGCCTCGGTGTAGTTCTTCACGCCGACGAACTCGTGCTCGGGGCCGACCGACAGGTCGAAGTTCTGGAACGACAGGTAGAACGAGTACACGAGCGGAAAGACGATGACGAAGCCGATCATCACGATCGCCGGGGACGCGAAGGCGTAGGGCTCCCACTGCTTGCGCTTGAGACCCAGAGCCGGAATTCTCACCGTGTCGCGAGGAGACCACGCTCCGTCTGACCTGTCAAGACACCCGGAACCAGGGTAGGATCGCACCATGCCGCGCCGCATCGCCCTCCACGCCGGTCACGTCATCGGGTTCGACGGCCACGGCCATCGTCTGTTGCGCGACGGCACCGTCCTCGTTGACGACGGGCGCATCGTCTCGGTGGGGCCCCGCGCGGCCGCGCGCGCCGAGGCGGACGAAACCGTCGAGGCGCCTCACGGCATCCTCACGCCCGGGCTGATCTCGACCCACGCCCACATCGGCGGCTCGCCGCTCGACCGCTCGTTCATCGAAGATCGCGGCAATCCGCAGTTCTTCTACTCCGGCCTCTTCGAGCTCCTGCCCGTGCGCGGCGCCGCCCAGGACGAGGAGGCAACCGGGGCGTGCGTCGACTTCTCGATGGCCGAGCTGCTGCGCGGCGGTGTGACCACGGTGATGGAGATCGGCGGCGCCAGCGAGTACGTCGCCGCCCGGGCCGGCGACTACGGCCTGCGCGTCTACGTGGGCCACGCCTTCCGCTCCGGGCGCTGGCTCTCCCGCGACGGCCGGCGCGTCGAGTGGGAATGGGACGAGGAGCAGGGGCGCCGCGGCCTGGCCCGAGCCATGGAGCTGCACAAGCAGCACGACGGCGCCCACGGCGATCTCGTTCGCTGCTTCTTCTCGCCGGCCCAGGTCGACACGTGCACGCCCGATCTCTTGAAGGCATCGAAGCACGCCGCCGACGAGCGCGGGCGCCCATGGCAGGTGCACACCTCGCAGTCGGTGATCGAGTTCAACGAGATGCTGGCGCGCCACGGAAAGACGCCGATCGCCTGGCTCGCCGACCTCGGCGTGCTCGGCCCCAACGCGATCCTCGGCCACGCGATCGTGGTCGGCGGATCGTCGTGGACCAACTACCCGGCGGGCGACGTCGCCATCATGGCCGACGCCGGCTGCTCGGTCGCCCACGCAGTCTGGGTCTTCGCCCGGCGCGGCATCGCGATGGAGTCGTTCGGCGCCTACCGCCGCGCGGGCGTGAACATGTCGCTCGGCACCGACACGAATCCGCAGAGCGTCATCGAGGCCATGCGATGGGCCGCGGTCGTGTCCAAGATCGTCGAGCGCGAGACCGAGTCGACGACGGCCGCGCACGTCTTCGACGCCGCCACGCTCGGCGGCGCCAGGGCACTCGGGCGCGACGACCTCGGGCGCATCGCGCCGGGCGCCCGCGCCGATCTCGTGCTGTGGAAGGGCGACTCATGGGGGTTGACGCCGCTGCGCGATCCGGTGAAGAACATCGTCTACAACGCGACCGCCGAGGACGTCGAGCGCGTGTGGGTCAACGGTCGGCTGGTCGTCGAGGGCGGGCACGTGCTCGCCGCCGACGAGAAGGCGATCTTCGCCGCGCTCCAGGCAGCGGGCGAGCGCATGTGGCCGCGCATGCGCCAGTTCGACTGGGCCGGCCGCGACGCGGACGGGCTCTCGCCGCAGACTTACCCGGCGTGGACCTGACGCGCGCTCCTCACTTGCCCTTGAGCTTCAGGTCTTCGTACGGCGCCGAGTAGGCGTGCATCGGGATCAGGCCGAGCCCGGACTCGGCGACGCGCGGCCCGACGCCGTTCAGCCAGCCCAGCTCCCAGATGGGCGCGTACATGACCTTGTCGTACACGAGCTGCTGGATCTTGTGCAGGATCGCCTCCCGCTTCTTCCGGTCCAGCTCGGCGGCCTGCTCCTCGAAGAGCCCGTCGATATCGGGGTAGCCGCCGTAGGCGTAGATCCCCTTCGAGTACACGAACGCCTCCAGGCGCGTGGCCGCGTTGCCCAGCGCCGCGGAGCCGCTCCCGATCACGTTGCGAAGCTTCTTCTCACGATACTGGGCGAAGAAGGCCGCCCGTTCGAGCGGCCGCAGCTGTACGCGGATGCCGACTGCCTTCCAGTCGTTGGCGATGGCCTCACCCACGCTGGTGTAGGAGCCATCGACGAAGTATTCGCCGCCGTCGACGCCGTTCGGGTAGCCTGCCTCGGCCAGGAGCTTCCGGGCCCGGGCCGGGTCGAAGGGGAACGGAGGCGCTGCCCACGCGAACTCGTAGTCCTGCGGGATCATGCTTCCGGTCAGCCGCGAGTGCCCGAGAGTCTCGGCCTGATTGAGTGTCTTTCGGTCCATCGCCAGGTTGGCGGCCAGACGGACCCGGCGGTCCGCCCACGGCGACCCGGACTGCCACTGATCGGCGAACACGAGCCACTGGCTGGCAGGCGGGACGATCGCCGACAACTTCAGACCCGGGGTGCGCGCGACCTCCTCGCCGAGGGCGCCGCGGAGCGAGTAGGCAATGTCGATCTCGCCGCGCTTGAGCATCGCCAGTCGGGTCGTGTCGTCCGTCACGACGCGGAACACCAGGCGTTTGACCGACGGTGTCTTGCGCCAATACCCCTCGAAGGCCTCCATGATCAGCTCGACCCCGGGCGTGTGCGACACGAACCGGTAAGGGCCGGCGCCCACCGGCGCCTTCTTGTAGCCCTCGTCGCCAACCTTCTCGACGTACTTCTTGGGCACGATCCAGCCCGCGCCGGTCGCGTTCGTGTAGAAGGTCAGAAAGTCGGGCCAGGGCTCTTTCAGGCGGAAGCGCACCCGCCCGGGATCGGGCGTCTCGATCGCGGCGACCCGGTCCTTGAGCGACTTGGCGGCGGCGCCCCGGTAGCGGTCGAAGGAGAACTTGACGTCCTCGGCGGTGACGGGCTCGCCGTTGTGGAACTTCGCCCCTTTTCGAAGGACGAAGTCATACGTGAGCCCATCCTTCGATGCCGACCACGAGTCGGCGAGGCACGGCGCCTGCGAGTTGCCGGGCATCGGCTTCAGCATGGCGTCGTGAAGCGCGTACAGGAACATGTACGGCGTGATGATGCCCGGCGTCTCGGCCGGATCGAACCAGGTGGGTGCGATCGTCACGTGAACCCCCCACGTGAGCTGGCCCGCGGGCGCTTCCGAGCGCCCCTCCGGAGCGGCCGCGGCCGGTGCGACGAGTGATCCCACCAGGACGAGCGCGATGGCAAGCGCGAAGAGCGGTCGGGTCATGACACTCCTCCTCTGCGTCGCGAACATTTCGAGCGAAGCCGAGGGACGACGAACGGGACCCGAAGCGAGGCCGATTATGCCCGCGGGGGCACGCTTGTCAACCTTTCCGCCGCGGCGGTGACGGCCGCCGGGCCAGCACGAAGAAGATCGAGCCGAGCGCGGCCAGACCGGCCAGGATCCGGAAGCCCATCTCATAGCTGCCGGTGCGGTCAGCCAGCACGCCGGCGATGATCGGCCCGCCGACCATGCCGAACATCACGACCATCGAGGAGATGCCCGTGATGGTCCCGAACGCCGCGCTGCCGAAATAGTCGGCGCGGATCGCCGACATCAGGGGGCCGCGGATTCCCCAGGCGAGCCCGTGCAGCACGGCGAAGGCGCCGACGGCCCAGAACGCCGTGGCGGAGGCGAGCAGCAGGAGCCCGCTCGCGTGCGCAAGCATGCAGCCGACGACGATCGCGCGCTTGTTGAAGCGGTCGCCCGCCCAGCCGCCGCCGAGCTGACCGCTCACCTGCATCACCGTCATCAGCGCGACCACGGCGGCGGCCTGCTGCAGCGAGTAGCCGAGCTGCTCGGTGACGTGAACGATCAGATGGACCGACACTGCCGACACCACCAGGAGCGCCGAGCCGTGGCCGAGCGAGATGTACCAGAGGGCCGGCGCCCGCATCGCCTCGCGCGGCGTGAAGTCGACGCCGGTCGTCGGCGCCGGCGCGCGGCCGCCGGCGGCTCGCGCCTCCTCGGCCGCCGGCGCCTCGCCATCGGGCCATTCGCCCCGCGCCTGCGACCGATGACGGAAGACGCGCGCCAGCGGCACGCCGACGCTCAGCACCAGGACGCCGGAGAGAAACGCGGTCCATCGCCAGCCGATGGCGCTCAGCGCCAGCGCGACCACCTGCGTGAGGAGCCCGCCCACCGGCATGCCGGTCGAGCTGATGCTGAGGGCCAGCGCCCGGCGGCGGCGGAACCAGGAGACGATCGCAACCGCGACCGGCAGGTAGCCGCCGAGGCTCGAGCCGAGCGCCATCAGGAAGAACGTGATGAAGAAGGCGGGGGCCGATCCGATCTGGCTGAACAGGATGAAGGCGAGGCCGAAGACGGTCATGCCGATCCGGATCAGCGTGCGCGGCCCGAAGCGGTCCGTGAGCCAGCCCTGGATCGGACCGAGGATCCCGCTCTCGGCCCGCGCCATCGAGAAGGCCGCCGAGAACAGCGTCTTGCTCCAGCCGAACTCCTGCCGGAGCATCACGACGTACGCGCCGTACGCGTGAAAGAGGAGCGCGCCCATCAGCATCTCGAGGACGAAGCCGGCGGCGACGATTCGCCAGCCGTGGAAGGCGCGAGGGTTGATCACCAGGCGGGCGCGTCCCTCACGACGCCGCGCCCGGGTAGAGGTGGCAGGCGACCAGGCGGCCCTGCTCCGGCGAAAGCCGCGGCTCCTCGCGGCGGCACCGATCCATCACGCGCGGGCAGCGGGTATGGAAGCGGCAGCCCGGCGGCGGGGCGAGCGGGCTTGGAATCTCGCCGCTCAGCACGATCTCGTCCCGGCGCGCGCCGGGATCGAGCGGCAGCGCCGCCGAGAAGAGGGCCTGCGTGTACGGGTGCTTCGGGCGCAGCGCCACATCGCCGGCGGCGCCGAGCTCGACGATCTGCCCGAGGTACATGACGGCGATCGTGTCGCTCATGTGGGCGACCGCCGCGAGGTCGTGCGCGATGAAGAGGAAGGAGACCCCGAGCCGACGCTGGAGCCCGCGCAGGAGATTCAGGATCTGCGCGCGGATCGACACGTCGAGCGCCGAGACCGGCTCGTCGAGCACGACCAGCTTCGGCGAGAGCGCAAGCGCCCGGGCGATCGCGATGCGCTGGCGCTGGCCGCCCGAGAACTCGTGCGGAAAGAGCTCGGCGGCCCGGGCCGGCAGCCCGACCAGATCGAGAAGCTCCAGCACGCGCCGACGCAGCGTCGCGCCGTCGGGCCGCTCGTTGATGACCAGCGGCTCGCCCACGATCGTGCCCACGCGCATGCGCGGATCGAGCGACGCGTACGGGTCCTGGAAGACGGCCTGCACCGAGCGCCGGTAGCGCTTGAGGCCCGCGCGATCGAGCGTGCCGAGCGGCGCGCCCTCGAAGCGGATCGAGCCGCTGGTCGGCGTCTCGACGTGCAGGATCATCTTCGACGTCGTCGTCTTGCCGCAGCCGGACTCGCCGACGAGCCCGAGCGTGCGGCCGGCCTCGATCGTGAACGAGATCGCGTCCACCGCGCGGACGAGCCCGGCCTGCCGTCCCAGGATGCCGCGGCGCACGGGGAAGTGCTTGGTGAGCGCCGCCGCCTCGAGCAGGGCCGGCCCGCTCACGCCGGCGCCTCGAGCCAGCACCGGCTCGATCGTCCGGGCGCCGGCGTGAAGTCCGGCGGCTCCTCGGCCCGGCAGCGGTCCATCGCTCGCGGGCAGCGCGGCGCGAACGCGCACCCCGGCGGAAGCGCCGCCAGGTCGGGCGGCTGGCCCTCGATGGCCGTCAGCCAGTCCGTCGATTCGGAGAGGCGCGGCACCGACTCGAGCAGGGCCCGTGTGTAGGGATGCCGCGGCGCCCGGAAGATCGCCTCGACCGGCCCGGCCTCCACGATGCGCCCCGCGTACATCACGGCGACGCGGTCGCACATCCTGGCGACGATACCGAGATTGTGCGTGACGAAGATCATCGCCAGGCGATGCCGGTCCTGCAGCTCCTTGAGGAGCCGCAGGTACTGAGCCTGGATCGTGAGATCGAGGCTCGTGGTGGGCTCGTCGGCGATCAGGAGCCTGGGCGGTCCGGAGATGGCCATGGCGCCGACGACGCGTTGCCGCATGCCGCCCGAGAGCTGGTGCGGGAACGCGCGCAGGCGCGTCGCCGGCGAGGAGATGCCGACGGAACCCAGGAGCTGGACGGCGCGGTCCTTGAGCGCACGGCCCGCGAGCCCGTGATAGCTCACGAGCGGTTCGCGCACCTGCATGCCGACCGAGAAGACCGGGTTCAGGCTGCTCATCGGGTCCTGCAGGATCATCGCGACCCGCTTGCCGCGGATCCGCTGCATCTCGCGCTCGCTCTTCTGGAGCAGGTCGTCGCCGTCGAGCAGCACGCGCCCGCCCACGATGCGTGCCGCCGGGCGCGGCACCAGCCGGAGCACCGACAGGCACGTCATGCTCTTGCCCGAGCCCGACTCGCCGACGAGGCCGAGCGTCTCGCCTTCGCCGACCGCGAACGAGACGCCGTCGACCGCCTTGATCGTGCCCCAGCGAGTGACGATGTGAGTCCGGAGGTCCGCGACCTCGATGACCGGCGTGCTCATGCGCGAAGACGGTCGGCGCCGAGCCCGCTCCACAAGTGGTGGAGCGGATCGCGGCCGAGCGCGAGCCGCGCGAGGATGTCGCCGACGGCGGGGACCAGCGCGAACCCGTGGCCGGAGAAGCCGGCCGCGACGAGCAGCCCTTCGACGCCCCTCACCGGGCCCAGCAGCGGAATCTCGTCGGGCGTGAAGGCTTCGATGCCCGCCCAGCTTCGCGCGACGATGCGCGACGCGAGCGGCGGATAGACGGCGCGCGCGACCTCGAGGCTTCCGCGCACGCTGTCCTCCAGCACTTCCCAGTGGTTCACTCGCTCGTCGGGAACCCGCGCCGGCCAGCCGCCGCCGATGAGGTAAGCGCCGTCGTCGAGCTGCTTGAGGCTCAGCGGGCGGCCGAAGCAGCCGACCACTGGCGTCAGGCTCGCGGGCGCCGGGTCGGTCAGTAGCATCTGCAGTCCCCGGCTTCGGAGCGGAAGCTCGACGCCGATCTTGCCGAGCAGCGTCGCGCTCCAGGCGCCGGCGGCCACGAGAACCGTGTCGCAGGTAGCCGGCGCGCCGTCGCTCCGCACGACCCCGGTGACACGCGCGCCCGTCATGACGAGGGCGTCGGCGCCCACGCCCTCCTCGATCCGGACGCCGAGCCGACGAGCCGCGGTCGCCCACGCGTGCACCGTGGCGCCCGCGTCGGCCTGGCCGTCGATCGGACAGTGAACGCCGCCGCGGCAATCGTCCGAGATGGCGGACGCCAGGCGGCGCGCGGCGGCGGCGTCGACGAGCTCCACCGGAACGTCGTCGGCGCGCTGCGGGCCGATCGTCGCACGCGCCTCCGCCCAGCCGGCGTCGTCGAGCGCCACCCGGAGCCCACCCCCGCGGCGATAGCCTGTGCTCGACTCCAGCTCGCGGTCGAGGTCGGGCCAGCGCGCGAGGCTCGCGAGCGCCAGGGCGCGCTCGGCGGGGTCGCGTCCCATCGCGCGCACGCCGGCGGCGCTGGCGCCCGAGGCGGCGTCGCCGACGCGCGCGCGCTCGAGGACGATCACGCGCATCTGGGGGTCGGCCCGCCGCAGATGCACCGCCGCGCTCAGCCCGATCAACCCTCCACCGACGACGACGACCGATGCGGCCATGGACGAAAGCCGCGCGCTCAGAGCTGCCGGAGCTTCGGGTCGAGCGTGTCCCGCAGCCAGTCGCCGAGCAGGTTGAAGGCGAGAACGACCAACAAGATGGCGAGCCCGGGGAAGAACGATACCCACCAGGCGCTCGTGATGAAGTCGCGCCCCTCCGAGATCATCGAGCCCCACGCGGGTGTCGGCGGCGGGATGCCGGCGCCCAGGAACGAGAGCGAGGCTTCCACGATGATGACGTAGCCGACCTGGAGCGTGACCAGCACCATCAGCGTGTTGAACGTGTTGGGAAGGAGATGGCGGAGGATGATGCGCCCGGCCGACGCTCCGGCGATGCGCGCCTGCGTGATGAAGTCGAGCTCCATCAGCGTGAGCACCTGGCCCCGGATGACCCGCGCGTAGCGCGCCCAGAGGATGACCGCGATCGCGACCACCACGTTCACGAAGCTCGGCCCGATCGTCACCGCGAGGATCAGCGCCAGCAGGATGACGGGGAACGACATGGTCGCGTCGGTGATGCGCATGAGCGCCGCGTCGACGCGCCCGCCATGATAGCCGGCCACCAATCCGACGCCGGCGCCGAAGGCGCTGGCCAGCAGCACGGTGAGCACGCCGGCGGTCAGTGACACCCGCGAGCCCCAGATGATGCGCGAGAGCAGGTCGCGCCCCAGGCGATCGGTGCCCAGCACGTGCTTCCAGGTGCCGCGCTCCTCCCAGACCGGCGGCGTGAAGCGCTGTCGCAGCGATTGCTCCTCGGGGTCGGCGGGGCTCAGCACGTTGGCCAGGAGCGCGCACAGGACGAATGCGCCGATGACGCTCAGCGCGAACAGGGGGAGCCGGCGCGTCCGCGCGCCCGCGCGCGGGCGCGCCGGGGCGGCGGGCAGCGACTCGACGACGGCGCCGCCGGCCGGCTCAGCGGACATAGCGGATGCGCGGGTCGATGAACGCGTAGACGCAATCGACCGACAAGTTGACCACCGCGACGATCGCCGCGGTCGTGAGCACCACCGCCTGGATCACCGGGAAGTCGCGCGACGAGATGGCCTCGTAGGCCAGCCGCCCGAGGCCCGGCCAGGCGAACACTGTCTCGACCACGATGGCGGTCGTGACCAGGATCGAGAAGTAGATGCCGGCGAACGTGACGACAGGGATCAGCGCGTTCTTCAGCGCGTGCACCCAGACCACGCGCGACTCGACGACACCCTTCACCCGCGCCAGCTTGACGTACTCCGAGTCGAGCACCTCGAGCATGCCCGAGCGCAGGAGCCGCATCATCCCGGCCACCACGAACCAGCCGAGCGTGAAGCCGGGCAGGATGTAGCTCGTGAAGCCGCCGATGCCGCCGGCCGGCAGCCATTGAAGCCGACCGGCCACGACCTCGATCAGCACGATGGCCACCCAGAACGTCGGCAACGACTGGCCGAGCACCGCGATGACCTGCGCGGTGCGATCGACGCCGGTGTCCTTCCACACCGCCGCCAGGACTCCCAGCGGAAACGCCAGCAGAAGGCTCACGGTCATCGCGAAGGCCGCCAGGCGCAGCGAGTTGGGTAGCCGCTGGGCGATCAGCTCGCCGACCGGCCGCCGCGCCCGCAGTGAGGTGCCGAAATCACCCGTGAGCGCCTTGCCCACAAAGG
>Ga0111539_10013812_pt1 | contig 10091 bp, 7 predicted proteins | sample RhiMethybrSRZTD1_FD_79667 | JGI IMG/M metagenome (GOLD analysis project Ga0111539, IMG submission 79667) | Populus rhizosphere microbial communities from Tennessee, USA - Rhizosphere MetaG P. TD hybrid SRZTD1 (version 2) (version 2) | ecosystem: Host-associated > Plants > Roots > Rhizosphere >... | reverse complement strand
GATCAGCCGTTCGCATGGGACTCCACAAAAGGGCAACTGCAACTCTTTGAAAAACTGGGAGTGAAGGGTGAATTGCCTCAAAAAGTGATCGCGGCTGTAGACAGCGCTTTTGAAGGCGGTTCCCGAGAAGACGCGGCGCCAAAGCATGTTCTCCTCTTTGCCGGACACTGCTTTGATGCGCCGGGCCGCGCTGAAGAGCGTTTCCCCTCCAAGCTGGAAGGGCGCGCCAAAACGCTCATTATTGAGGCGCTGAACGCGCTTAATCAAGATTGTAAGTTACTGGGACTCGCGTCGGCCGCCCCGGGGGCCGATCTCCTTTTTCACGAGGCCTGCGCTGAGCTGAAGATTCAAAGCATTATTTGCCTTCCCATGTCGGAAGACGCTTACGTGAGAGCCAGTTTCGAGACGTTGGATGAATTGCGTTCGCGGTTCTTCCGATTCACCGAAGGGAATAAACAGGTCTTGGAACTGAGTGACCGAGAGGGGCTGCCGAGGTGGTTCGGGGAGAGCGCGGCGAACTCCTGGGAGCGGGGTAACCAGTGGGTTCTACAGATGGCCCTGGCTTCCGGAGCTCAAAAGATTACGCTGCTCGCATTATGGGACGGGAAAAATGAGGGCGATGGTCCGGGCGGAACAGCGCATATGGTTAACCTGGCGCGGAACTCGGGCAAAATTCACGTCAATATTATTGATAGCCGGAAATTGTTGGGATAGTCCTGGCGCCCGCGCCCGGTATTTCGAGAGGGGAAAGACGATGCCTTGGGACGATGCAGCGCAACTTGAAACGAGCATGACGGAGTTGCTCGACGCGTTCAATTGGCCGGAAGCGGACGAACTTTGCGACAAGCTGATCATCCGGATCCATACAGATACGGAATTGATTCCGGAACGAACGGCCAAAAATCTGCTGCAGAGCTTACGTAGGAAACGGCGCTTCGCCTGCATGACGCAACTCGGCGAAGCCTTGCTCCAATCAGGGTTGCACACCCCGCAGATTCGCAGACAGTACGCGCAAGCTCTGATTGATCAAGACATTCTCGCGGCGGCGGAAATGATCTTGCAATCCATCGTCCAAGATCCGCAGGGGATCAAAGGGGAAGAGTTGGAGGCGCGTGGACTAATCGGTCGCATCTACAAACAACTTTTCGTCAACCTCAATGGCCTGAGTCCTGCGCGCAAACTCGCCAACATCGAGCGCGCTTTGCAGGAGTATTACAAAGTCTACCTTCTTGACGATAACTACCTCTGGCACGGGATCAACGTCGTGGCCTTGTCGGACAGGGCGCGGCGGGAGGGTATTACGCTCGCCGAATGGCCGGAAGCGGCCGCGCTGGCGCAGGAAATCCTTGGAACCCTAAAGAAACGCGAAGAGGAAGCCACTGACCCCCTTCCGGCATGGGATGTCGCCACCGAGTTGGAAGCGCTCGTGGCTCTCGGCCAACACAAGGACGCGGCGGACGCCGCATTCCGGTACGTCGCTCATAAGAATGTTGACTCTTTCGAGATCGCAAGTACGCTTCGGCAGCTCACTGAGGTCTGGCAACTTAATGATAACGAGCTCCCTGGTAAGCACGTGCTACCCATTCTCAAAGCAGGGCTTCTAAAGAAACAGGGGGCAGCGATTACGAACGACCCGCAGCAAATCAAGCATGAGATCGCAGCCGTCGAGGAGGCGATGGACGGGCTTGAGTCGGTCTTTTCTTCCGACCGAATGGTGACGCTCGGTTGGTACAAAAAGGGATTGCAGCAGTGCGATTCGGTGGCCCGCGTGCAGAAACTAAATGGACAAGGGCACGGGACGGGCTGGTTGGTCAATGCTTCGGATTTCTTCACCGATCAAGAGGGGTTACTGTTGCTAACCAATGGACACGTGGTAAGTGACAATCCGAACCCCTTCAGCAATCCTAAGGCCATCTATCCCGAGGATGCGCGAATCAAATTCCAAACGATCGGCGACGAATTATACGAAGTGGAAGAACTGGTGTGGACGTCTGCGCCAAATGAATTGGACGCGACGTTTCTAAGGCTGAAAGGCCTTCCGGCGTCGGCGCAGCCACTGGCAATTCACACGCGGGAGATCGAATTGACTGCCGCCGCGCCGGCATTGCGTCTGTATATCATCGGTCACCCAGGCGGGAGAGACCTGGAGATTTCGCTGCAGGACAATAACCTGCTGGCGGCGAATGAAAAACTGCTCCATTACCGGACGCCGACTGAACCGGGCAATTCAGGCAGCCCCGTCTTCGAACATGACGACTGGCGGGTGGTGGCGTTGCATCACAGAGGCAGTGAAATGATGCCGCGATTTGATGGGGGAAAACCCGACCCGTACCAGGCTAACGAGGGCATCGCCATCTTGACTATTCGCAAGGCGACACTCGGCAATTAACCGGGGTAGCGCTAGTTGAAAATCAGTACCGCGAGCGGTAGCGAGCGTGGCCCCCGCAAGTAGCCTACTCCGGGCGCCACGCTCGCTACCGCTCGCGGTACTGATCCGGCGACCCAATGCTCAATTAGCCTAAACAATGTGGCGAGCAATAACCGGGGTAGCGCCAGTTGAAAAGCCAGCGGCCCGCGCGCAAGAACATTCGAACCAGGAGTAACATGTATGTCACAGGAAAACACTACCGTAATCGTCACACACCAACGCCTTAATGAGGCCATCACGAAAGCGCTGCGACAGGATCCCAACGCGATCATTGACGCGGCCCAGGCGGCGCCGCCCGGCGGATACGAGGCGGATGAAACCCCGCCGTCCGCAGCGGAAGCTGCTGGTTTAATGGAGGAGCTATTGAAGTCCCTTCAGACACTCGAGGCCGCGGAAAAAAAATCCGGCGTTCTGGCCGCCCCCGATGATCAATTCACCTCCCTGCTGCAAAGTTATTTGGCGGAGGCTTCCCTACAAACAGGTAAAGTCGAGTCCGTGGACGGCGGCGGCCTCGAAGCGCAGTTCGACGAGCGTGACATCTTGGGCTGGGCCGGCAGCTTGTTCAGCTGGGTCAGGAGACTGAAACCGCACAAATGGCTGACTGCCACCTCGACGCCAGAACCTTTGCCCAACACGCTGCGCACGGCCATTCTGGGTGATTGGGGCTCGGGCTTATACGGCGCGCCGGTTTGCGCCAAGAGCATCGAGGACGATCCAAAAGGGTACGGTTTACTTCTTCACCTCGGCGACGTTTATTATTCGGGGACGGAGAGTGAAGTAACCAACCGCTTCCTTAAATTCTGGCCGAAGAATCCCGGCGCCGTCAGCCGCGCTTGCAACTCCAATCATGAGATGTATTCGGGCGGGTACGGCTACTTTAAAAAGACGTTGAAGGAGTTCAAGCAGGCTGCCAGCTACTTCGCTTTACAGAACGACCACTGGCTACTGGTCGGTCTCGACACCGGCTATGAAGAGGCTGAATTGGCTAAAGACCAGGTCGATTGGCTGAAGGGACTGGTGGCCAACGCCGGGAACCGCCGCGTCGTCCTTTTCACTCACCACCAACTCTTCGCCTGGGCTGAAAGGGCGAAAGGGGAACTGCAGGAGCAACTCGGCGACCTACTTACGAGTAGACGGATCTTCGCCTGGTATTGGGGGCATGAACATCGGTGCATGCTTTACACCCAACACCAGGATTGGGGTCTTTACGGCCGTTGCGTCGGGCACAGTGGCTATCCGTATTTCCACGATAAATTCACTGAAGGGGTCATCGACCAACATGGGCCACAGGACACCGCATGGCGGAAAGTCGACAAGAAGAAAAATACGCCCGGCGGGCTTATTCTGGAAGGTCCCAACCTGTACATCAAGGGTCATGAAAATGAGTATGGTCCCCATGGATACATGACGCTGGAGTTTGACGGCGCGCGCCTCAACGAAATCGTACATGCGCCGGACCGCAGTGTTGTTTACGAACGGGAACTTGTCTGAACTTTCCGTAACCCTGGCCGCCCTGTTTAGACAATTGTAGCGGAGGCAGGATCGCCGAATCCGCCGCCTCTGATTCAATAACGACGGGAGAACCAGAAGCATGAATTTAACAATAGAAGAAAAGAGTTTAATCGTTCGGGTGATCAACGTCTTTGAAACCGGCAAGCCGGACGGCAACTACGGGTTGTTGGTTGTGATGAAAGACGGACCCCACAAGATCCCACAGATTACTTACGGGCGATCACAAACGACGGAATACGGCCTTCTGCGGGACCTGGCGCAGCGTTACGTCGCCGCCGGCGGGACTTTCAGCGCGGCGCTCGCTCCGTTCGCCGATGACATTGGCAGCAAGCCGCTCACTGATAATTTGCAGTTTCGCGATCTTTTGCGGCGCGCCGGGCGGGAGGACCCCGTAATGCAGAGCGTGCAAGACCAGTTCTTCGATGAACGATACTTCAAACCTGCGTTGCGTTGGGCGGATCAACAACAATTTACGTTGCCCTTGTCCGCATTAGTGATCTATGACTCGTTCGTGCACAGCGGCGGCATTCTTTGGGTACTACGATCGAAGTTCGCGGAAAATCCGCCGTCCCTCGGCGGTGATGAAAAGAAGTGGATTAAAGCCTATACGAACGCTCGCAACAATTGGCTCGCCAACCACTCGAACAAATTATTGCCCAAGACGATTTACCGAACTGAATGTTTCAAACGTGAGATTGGCCGTGATAACTGGGGCTTATCAAAAGCCCCCATCAAGGCAAACGGTTTGGACGTAACCGCATAGGTAAATGCTGGCTGTCTCATTTCGGACGTTTGAGCGGACGCGTAGTCGGATTACTTTTGTTACTTCGCCACGCTGATTCAGATGGAGGCTGTGCTAATTAGAGCTGAATGCAATCAACTAATTGAATATGCACAGTCTCCATTTCTGACTGCATGTTAACTCTCCAATATCGCGCGCGCGTTACGTCGCCGGTCGCTTCGCCTCTGTTAATTTGCAGCGCCGGTGGATTCGTTCACGCATTCTGCGTCGCAATCTCCTTCCAAACAACAGAAGTAGCTTAAATCGGTTTGCAAACCAGTTTAAGATGGGACTGGCGCTATGAATGCCGGCAAACCGCGCGTCTTAACTCAGGGATAATAGTGGCGCGGACTTTAGTCTGCGCTTAAGTCATATCCCTCGGGCCGCGCGGACTGATGGTCTTTGATTATTAAATGCAACCACGCATTCCAACGTAGGGGCGGGTTTTCCCCGCCCCAATCGCCTGGATCACGTACATGGGCGGGGAAAACCCGCCCCTACACCCATGATTGTATTTAATTTCAAAGACAATAAGTACGCGTCATGGTCAGGATCGATTCCACCCATTTCTTAACTGTGGATATGGGCTCTAGTGTGAAGCACGGTTGGAAGTGATGTTGAAAACACCGGGCCAGGTCCGGGCGACATCCTGCGTGGGCAAGGTCAAACCGGGAACGCTGGTTGAATTTTTTACAGAGCGCGTCCCGCTCGGTCGGAGTGATCGGGGCGCCGGGAGGTGTCATTATGCCTAGGAGAATCGAGCGCATATTCGGTCATGCCGGCAATCGCCGCGAACCGCGCGCCGCCGCGCGAACTGCCAGGCAGAGCTTCCTCGGCGGTCTAACGCTCAAGGAATTGGCGAAAAGGATCTGGCGCGAAGCGAGCGAGGACGACGCTTTCGACCGCGCGGCGGGGCTTGCTTTCTACTTCATGCTCGCGTTTTTTCCGCTGCTGATCTTCCTGATAAGCGTGCTGGGCCTTATGCCGAGCGCCCAGGACAAGTTGATTGATTACTTGACAAAGGCGACGCCACCCGAGGCGAAGGAATTGTTGCGTGATTGGACTAGGAGCGTCGCCGACAAGACCACCGGCGGCCTCCTCTCATTGTCGCTCCTTGTTTCGCTCTGGGCGGCGTCGAGCGGAATGAACGCGTTGATGCGCGCGCTCAACGTCGCTTATGAAGTCGAGGAAGGCCGTCCGTGGTGGAAGTCGCGCCTGGTGGCCATTGTGCTTGTGCTTGCGCTGGCGGTCTTCGTCATCGGCGGCGCCCTGCTGATCATCTTCGGCGACGCGCTGGCGGCGGCGCTGGCAGTCAGGTTCGGGCTTGGCGAGGTCTTCACGGCGGTCTGGCCTTACGTCGATTACCTGATAGGCCTGGCGCTGCTGGTGGTCGGAATAGGGGTAATCTACAGCTTCGCGCCGAACGCGGAGCAGAACTGGCGCCGGCACGCGCCGGGCGCGGTCTTCGCAGTGGCCGCGATGGCGATCTCGTCGTTCCTCTTCTCGATCTACCTCGGTTACGCGCCGAGCTACAGCGCGACCTATGGGAGCCTGGGCGCGGTCATCGTCCTGATGCTCTGGCTCTATATCCTCGGACTGGCGATCTTTCTCGGCGGCGAGATCAATTCGGAGACCGGGAAAGCAGCGGGCAAGACGGTCCGTCAAAAGGAGAGAAGGGAAGGTTGCTGAGCGTCGAGGATTGAGTGTCGAGAAGTTCGACAACCGCCGTGAACTGGAGGGAGGCCGCGCGGGATAAGCATGGCGGCGGGCCGGGCGTCTGTGAGGAGGAAGAGATGTAAGCACTCGCGCAAAAATAATCCGGCATTATCCATCGTAGGGGCAGACACGCAGGTCTGCCCCTACGATAAACACCGCAAAATTTTTGCCCAACTGCTTATAACATCCTAAATCTTAAATACGAATAGCAATTGCCCACAGGCATAACGGTTGCGAACACTGAATATGACCTGGAAAGGTGGTGAGGAAAGTAGGAAATATACATGAACAAAGGATCAAGTTGGACGAATGAGGCATTTCTTCCTCCTTGACCCTTCGCCCTCTTTGTCTCTCCTCCTTTGAGATAAAAAGCCCTCCCTCACCATAGCTTTCCAGGTTGTAAAGAAAAGCGAGATAGGCGAGGGATTATGAAGGAATCATCAGAAACATCATCCTTGGGGAGAGATAGGAGATAGCGATGGAACGCAGAGAAAGAATATTCAACATGCCGGGAGGGCCCGCGGATCGCCCCTTTATTCTGGATGAAGTAGAGCGTCGCGGGGACGGGATGGCCGTCGAGAGGGTGGAGCAGACCGCCGTGGCGCGCGACCGCGTGCGCTGGGGGCCGATCTGGGCGGGATTGTTGACAACGCTCAGCATGTTCCTGCTGTTCGAGTTGATGGCCTATGCGTTCGGATGGTTGTCACTGGGCATGGGCGATTTCCCGGGCGCCAGGCGGAGCGACGCATGGGTCGCTGGGATCATCGGTTTGATTTCATTCTTCCTGGGCGGGCTGGTCACCGGCGCGACGGCCTTGGTCAGAGGCCCGAGCGCGGGATTGATCAACGGCTTTTGCCTCTGGGCGCTCGGCACGGTTTTGATCCTGGCGCTGACGGCGATCGGCCTCGGCTCGTTCTTCGGCGCGTCCGGCAACATATTTAGTCAGTTAATCATCTGGGGGCGCGGCATCAATTTAGGCGCGCTGGGGATGAACACTGATCAACTCATCGCCTCCGTCAGAACAGGGGCTTTGTGGTCGTTCATTCTGATGGCGCTTTCGGCATGCGCGGCGATGCTCGGCGGCGTGGTCGGCAGCGGCGGCCGCCCAATCGGCAGAATCAGACGCGCTGATCGAGTCGAGAGAGAAGCCGAACTTCACGCCGAATGATCAAAGGTATTCGCAAGGGGGCGCCTTTCATTCTCGATGAAGGGAAAGTATGTGTGATTATTCCTTTATATTACGGGCCCGCTTGCGAACTTTGCGGCGCTTGCGCTGACGGCGCCGAAGGCGAAGAAAGCCCTCGCCGCGTTGCGTGGCATGTGAGCGCCGGAAGGAAAAAGTGGTTCGAAGGACGCGATTATTACCCTCTGCAAGGCGATAGCTGGCCGCTAAAAAAGAACGTCACAAATGAATACCAGCGAGTATGTCGAAAATACCGCGCGGCGGGCGGAGAACCATTTATTGAGATAGGCGCAGTCTCTCACACAACCGGCGCCGCAGGGGGCTGCGGCACGTAGCTTGTATTATTCAATCGATTCTCTGCAGACAAAATGCTGGCGCCGCCGGCGAGTGAGAGGAGCGCGTCCTGATGTCGAGCCATGTGTGGATATGGGTAATCTTCAATCTGTTCGTGCTGGCGCTGCTCGCTCTAGACCTCGGGGTCTTTCACCGCCATTCGCATCGGGTCGGCATCAAAGAGGCTCTCGTCTGGAGCGGGGTCTGGATCGCGCTCGCCCTTCTCTTCAATCTTGGTATTTACTATTGGCGCGGGCCGGATGCGGCGCTCGAATTCCTGGCCGGCTACCTGATCGAGAAGGCGCTGAGCGTGGACAACATTTTCGTCTTCCTGCTGATCTTCTCCTACTTTCGCACGCCCGCGCGCCATCAGCACCGGGTGCTCTTCTGGGGCGTGCTCGGCGCGTTTATCATGCGCGCCATCTTCATCTTTGCGGGCGTCTCGCTGATCGAGCGATTCCACTGGGTCATTTATATCTTCGGCGCCCTGCTCATCCTGACCGGAGCCAGGATGGCGACGGGAAAGGACAAGGAGGTACGTCCGGAAAAGAACCCGGCGCTCAAGCTATTCCGACACCTGATGCCGGTGACGGACAATTATCAGGGAGGCAAGTTCTTCATAAAACAAGTCGGGCAGGAAGGGCGGAGAGGGCGTTACTTCGCCACGCCGCTCTTTATCGTGTTGTTGATGATAGAGACGACGGACGTGATCTTCGCCGTGGATTCTATTCCGGCCATTCTGGCCATCACGTTGGACCCTTTCATCGTGTACACATCGAACGTATTCGCGATCCTGGGATTGCGCGCACTATACTTTGCGCTGGCCGGCGTGATGGGATTGTTTCAATACCTTCATTACGGGCTTTCAGCGATCCTGATCTTCGTGGGAGCCAAGATGCTGCTTACTGACTTCTACGAGATTCCGGTGGGCGTGGCCCTGGGTGTGGTCGCCGGGATACTCGTTATATCGGTGATCGCCTCAATGGCGTCCCCGCGGAAAGAAGCGGACGCGGGTGGCGGTTTGTAACCATTGGCGCCATTAATTCTCAAAGACTAGAAACGCCGGCCTAAGTTCAAACCGTCGCTGCGGCGACGAAGAATAAATCAGCACACTGATCTGATAAACGCTCAAGTATTATCAGAACTGTTCCACAGTCAGTACAACTCCGAATCGGAAGGAGGAAAAACTCTTCTTCTGTTTCCCCAGGCTTCGCACACTGTCTGCCGGGCGTGTGAATGCCGAATTTCCAGTAATTACAAACAAAGAGAACCGACCGGCGTTCACCGGGTATGGGACTTGCAGGAGTTTGCAGCGCAAGGCGAGTTGGGGCGAGCGCCTAACCTGGCCCCGAGCAATCGGAGCGGGCCACTCGCGCTCACTTAAAGCGGTTTGCGATTGCGTGTACTGTAATGTGGCGCGAGTTGTTTACTCGCGCTTCTTTCCTGAATGGGCAAAGCCGCAAACAGGGCGATTAAACAAATCGCCCCACACCGTACACGCAACTAGTAAGGACCGCCAGGTAAATTTGGCCGCCGTATCAGGCTAGCGGCAATCACGCCTGGGAGACACTTTACAACTCTGCCGGTTACTTCACGTGCGGAAGAAAGCCACAAGTCTAACTATGGAAAGAGAAGTTATCTCTGTGGGCGCAAAGCTACTTGATCGTCTATCTGCAAACGGCGACGCCCCGGGCGACGCTCCGAAGGTGGTTGTCATCGTGGCCCACCCGGATGATGAGATTATCGGCGCGGGCGCGCGACTCAGCAATCTCAAGGGAGTGACGGTCATCCACGTCACGAATGGCGCGCCGCGCGACCTGGACTGCGCTCTGAGGGTTTGCTTTGCGACCAGCGATGAGTACGCGGGCGCGCGGCGCGAAGAGTGCCTGTCCGCGCTCGGACTCGCCGGAGTCGCTCCCGAACAGGTACGAGATCTGGACTTCGCCGACCAGGAGGCGACCTTCAATCTTATCCCGATTACGCGCCGAGTGGTCGAGATTCTTCGCGAGGTGGGACCCGAGGCCGTCCTGACCCACTCTTACGAAGGCGGCCACCCCGACCACGATGCGACGGCCTTCGCCGTACACACCGCGCGGCGCTTGCTCGAAGGCGAATTTACGCGCCCGCCAGAAGTCCTC
>Ga0111539_10013811_pt1 | contig 10092 bp, 9 predicted proteins | sample RhiMethybrSRZTD1_FD_79667 | JGI IMG/M metagenome (GOLD analysis project Ga0111539, IMG submission 79667) | Populus rhizosphere microbial communities from Tennessee, USA - Rhizosphere MetaG P. TD hybrid SRZTD1 (version 2) (version 2) | ecosystem: Host-associated > Plants > Roots > Rhizosphere >... | reverse complement strand
CAGAGCCGCCGCCGCTACCGGACGTAGCTGCTCTACAGGGCCAAGCGGAGCGGCGCAGGAATCGAACCTACCAACGACCGGGCTACGGCCGCCTGCCGGTTTTGAAGACCGGATGGGGCACCAGCCCCGTGCCGCTCCGCTGACAACCCTAGGACTCAGGCCGCCGCCGGGGCGTAGCGCTCGGCGTGCCCGCGCCAGCGCGCGATCGCGGCGAGCGGGGACATCAGTGCGCGCACCATCCACGCGGGCGGGAACGGCGCGCGGACCTCGCGGCGGAAGCGGCCGACGAACAGCGCGAGGTGCAGCGGCTTCGGCATGCCCTTGCTCGTCACGTTGCCCTCGATCGCCAGCTCCACAGTGGTCTCGAGCAGCTGCTCCATGTCGAGCGCGGGGACGACCTCGACGCGGCAGCGGGCGACCTCGTCGCCCGCGTTCGCGAACCGATGGACGGTGCCCGCCGGGACCACGACCGTGTCACCGGCCGAGGCGACGACACGGCGCCAGCCCTTGCGGAACTTCATCTGCCCGGAGAGGACGTGGAAGCGCTCCTCCTGCTGGGGATGCACGTGGGCGCCGGGGACGTGGCCGTCGGGCGTGAGCTCGAGCTCGAACTCGAGCAGCTCGCCGGCGGTGTCCTCGGCGGTCTGCAGGAAGGTGATGCGCTCGCCGCTGACGGGGTTCTCGATGATCTGACCGGTGTAGGCCATTCTTGGCTCCTTGCGATTCGGGGGAGGAACGACGCAAGGGAGCCTCCCGGCCGCGACGTCATTCGTCGTCGGCCGGAATGGCGATCTTGTACTGGCCTGCGGGACGACACACCGTCGTCCGGAGGGATGACTACGAGCGAGCCCTGAGGACGACGACGGCGATCACGTAGGCGAGTCCGCCGACCGCGCCGAGCGCCGCGTAGGGGCTGCCGTCGCGGCCCGACGCGACCTCGACCAGGAAGGCGCCGATGATGACCGCGATGACGACGCTGCCGGCCAGGGCGGTCGCATGGACGTCGATCATCGCCCAGCGCTCGTCGCGGCCCGGGCCGCCGAGGCCGCGCAGGGTTTCGGACCGCCCGCCGAAGAAGAACAGAGCGCCGAGCGCGACCATGATCCCGAGCGAGATGAAGCCCTCCTCCGGCTCGTCGCCGATCCAGAAGGCGCCCAGCATCAGCAGCCCCAGAAACACCGAGAACGCCGGCATCCACCACCGGCTGCGATAGAACGGCTTACTCGTTGCCGTTTGCATGGAAGACCTCCTCGACGGTTCGGCCGAAGTACTGGGCGAGCGCGATGGCCAGCGGCAGGGACGGCGTGTAGCGCTCCGTCTCGATCGAGTTGATCGTCTGGCGCGACACGTCCATCGCCTCCCCGAGCTGCTGCTGGGAGAGACCCATCGCGGTTCGCAGGTCACGTACCTCGTTCTTCATTCGTAGACGTAAAGCTAGCTTGACACCAACCCGGTGTCAAGCTTGCTTTACATGAGATCATCGAGGGCGCAATGTCGAGTCGCCGCAAGGGCCGCATGGCCATCTCCATCCACGCCACCGTCTCGGGGATCATCGCCGCGGCGACGACGCTGATCTGGGCGGGCACCGGCGGCTACTTCTGGCCGAAGTGGGTGTATCTCGGCCTCGGAGTCCCGATCGCATTGCACGGCGCCCTATACGGCGCGCGGCACGTCAGGCGCGCCCGTGCTCGCGCGATCGCCATCCATGGGTCGATCAGCGGCGTCGCCAGCGGCACGCTGATCCTCATCTGGGCGTTCGCCGGCGGCGGCACGTTCTGGCCGATCTACCCGATCGCCGTCCTCGGCGGGGCGCTCGGGCTGCACGCCGCGCTGGCCGGGATCCTTCCCACGCGGCAGCAGCAGCTCGTCGAGCGCGTCGACGAGCTCACGCGCACCCGTCACGGCGCGCTCAACGTGCAGACCGACGAGCTGCGCCGGATCGAGCGCGACCTGCACGACGGCGCGCAGGCGCGGCTCGTCGCGCTGACGATGCAGCTCGGGCGCGCGGAGGCGCGGCTCGAGGAGCACCCGGAGGCGGCCGAGCTCGTCCGCGAGGCTCGCGGCGAGGCGAGCGCGGCGATCGCCGAGCTGCGCGATCTCGCCCGCGGCATCGCGCCGCCGGTGCTGGCCGACCGCGGGCTGCCCGCGGCGGTCGAGGCGCTCGCGCTCCGCGCCCCGATCAAGACGACCGTCGACGCCGTCGTGGATCGCCGCCCGCCGGCGGTCGTGGAGACGGCCGCCTACTTCGTCGTCGCCGAGTCGCTCACCAACGCGGGCAAGCACGCCGGCGACGACGCGCGCGCCACCGTCACGATCCGCGACAGCGACCACGCGCTGCACATCCAGGTGACCGACGACGGCGACGGCGGCGCAGACCCGGCCGGCAGTGGCCTGACCGGGCTGCGCCATCGCGTCGAAGCGCTGGACGGCTCGCTGATCGTCCTCAGCGAAGAGGGTGCCGGGACGACGATCCGCGCCCGGCTCCCGTACGTCGGCTAGCCGGACGCCGCCTGTGTGTACAGGCTCTGCGACACCGTGCCCTGGTAGGGACCGAACATCACGTTCGGCAGCGTCGAGTAGCCGTACGAGTTGACCGAGGCAACGCCGCCGCCGGCGATCCAGCCGCCGCCGCTCGACCCGCCGGTCATGTCGCAGTCGATGCCCATCGTCGGCGGGTTGGCCGACGTGTCGTCATAGATCAGCGGCGACGTGCACGTGTACAGCCGCTGGCCGTTGAACGGCGGGGCGGCCGGATAGCCATGCGACACGTACGTCTGGTTGCGCGCGTAGTTGAACGACGGGTTGCGGCCGCCGACCACGTCGGTCAGCGCCTGACCGCCGTTCAGGTTCACGATCGCGGCACCGTTGTCGTACGAGAAGTCACCGCTGTTGTTCCAGCCGGCGGTCGTGAGCAGCGAGCGCGCGGTCCACGTGCCGTAGGGACGCGAGCCGTCCGCGTAGGCAGGGACGAACGCCCAGTTCGTGTGGAACGTGCCGGCGCCGTCGTTGACGCAGTGCCCCGCGGTCCAGACGACGCTCTTGTTGCCGCTCAGCAGCGCGGTGCCGGAGCAGACGTAGTTCAGTCCGCCCTCGCTGAAGAACACCTTGCCGTTCGTGCTCGTCGGCTGGGACGTGTACGGCGGCGCGATCTGCACGGCCGCCGCCGGCTTCTTGACCGGCTTGGCTGCGGGCGCGAACGTGCCCGACAGGATCCTGTCGGCGGGCCGTGCGTTCTGCATGCGCTCCGGAGTCCAGTACCGCTGCACCGCAGCCTTACCCTGCGCGACAGCCTTGGTCTTGACCCGTGCGGCATTCGCGCTCGGGACGATGACCAACGCGCACGCCAAGGCGGCGAGCAGCAGAACATGAAGACGTCGCATCTTGCCTCCCGTGAGTGGGACGTCGTTGTGTCGCGCCCGATCAAGCCCCCTGCCCGATCAGGCGCGCGTTGAGGGCACTGTACCCAAGACGGCGCGTTCGCGCTCCTCGGTCATCGGCCGCGGCCGGTGCTCGGAGCGCCACTCGTCGAGCTCGGCCTCACCCCCGTCGCGCAGCCACGCCGCCACGTCGGCGACCGTCTCCGCGATCGGCCGGCAGCGCAGCCCGGCCGCCTGCGCGCGCTCGGTGCCGACGGTCCAGGTGCCGGGGAACTCGGCTTCCGGGAGCCACAGCGGGAGCTCCATCCAGGGCTCGACCGCGAGCGCCCGCAGCTTTGCGTCGTCGATCCAGACGAGCTCCGCGCCGGACCCGGTTGCCGCTACGGCGGCGTCCAGCACCTCGCCCATCGTCTGCCGGTTCGCCGGCGCGGTGCCGTTGAACGCACCCGCGGTCCTCTGGTGGCCGAGCTCGACCGCGAACGCCGCCAGGTCGCGCGCGTCGACAAGCTGCACGGGGCGCTCGGGAGCGCCGGGGGCCGGCACGCGGCCACCGCGCGCGATCCGCCGCACCCACCACGGCAGCCGGAACACGTTGTCGTACGGCCCGCAGATCAGCCCCGCCCGCACGGTCGCCACGCGGCCGGGGAGCGCGGCCTCGAGCGCCTGCTCGCTCAGCGCCTTCTGCGCCCCGTAGTCGTCGCCGCTCTCCCACACCGCCGAGTCCTCGTCGACCGGCTGCTCGGGCCACGCCGGATAGACGTTGACGCTCGACACGAACACGTAGTGGGCGGCGCGATCCGCCAGCAGCTCGGCCAGGCGGCCGACGTGCTCGGCCTCGAAGCCCGACGTGTCGACGACCGCGTCCCACTCGCCGTGTGCGAGAGCGCTGAGATCACCCGCTCGGTCGCCGGTGCGGTGGTCGACGCCGGCCGGCACCGGGTGCACGCCGCGGGTGAAGATCGTCACGTCGTCGCCGCGCGCAAGCGCCGCGTCGACCACGTGGCGGCCGAGGAACACCGTCCCGCCCAGAACCAGGATGCGCATATGTGCAACCTAGCAGTTGCGCGTTAGTGGCTCAGGCGAGACCGTGCTCCAAGGCGCCCTTGACGCTGGCGTCCAACCCATTGAGCCGATACAGCGCCAGCGCCTCCGCCGACCCGAACCGCCGACCCGGCGCGGCATCCGGCCCGTGGTGGCACAGGACGCAGTGCAGAAGCGCCAGCCGGCGCTCGCCGTCCAGACCGTCGCAAAACGGCTCGAGCAGCTGCTGGCCGAGCACCAGATGCCCGAGCAGCCGCCCCTCCTCGGACAGCTCGATCGCCGCGCCGTAGGTGAACTCGCGGGTCTTGCCGAGATCGTGCACCACCGCCGCCGTGATCAGGAGATCGGAGTTCAGGCGCGGGTGCAGCGTGCACGCCTCCAGAGCCAACGTCGCCACTGCGACCGTGTGCTCGAGCAGCCCGCCGAGGTAGGCGTGGTGGCCGCCGCGCGTGCACGGCGCCCGGCGCCACGAAGCGCGCAACGAGTCATCCGCCAAGAGCCGCTGCAGCAACCCCGAGTACGCCGGGTCGTGGACCTCGCGCGCCAGGTGCTCGAGGAACCCGTCGAGCTCGTCGAGATCGCGGTACGCGACCGGGAGGAACGCGGCGGGATCGGCGGCGTCGGCCCGGGCCACGTCGCGGACCTCGACCTGCAGCTCGTCGCGGAACCGTTCCACGCGCCCGCGCACGCGCACGAGATCTCCGCGCTCGAAGCGCCCCGCCAGCAGGTCGGCGTCCCGGAACGCGCGCGCCTGGATCACACCCGTGCGGTCGCGCAGCTCCAGCGCCAGGTACGGCAACCCGGACCGCGCCTGCAGCCGGTCCTTGCGCGCGCACGCGAAGACGCCGTCGACGTCGTCGCCGGCTCGCAGGCCCGCGATGGTGGGCGCGTCAGCGGTCAGCACGCCCCCGATGATGGCCGCAGCATCGGACGGCGACTCGCTACGGTGAATGGGTGCAGCCACTGCGCTGGGAACGCCGACCGGACGGACTGCGGGCTCCTGCCCTGGTCTGTGCGTTCAAGGGCTGGAACGACGCCGGCGAGGCCGCGACGTCCGCTGTGTCGTTCATGGGCGCGGCGCTGGAAGCGGCCCGCTTCGCGACGATCGATCCGGAGCAGTACGTCGACTTCCAGGCGACGCGCCCGCAGGTCAAGCTCGTCGACGGCCGCACGCGCGCGATCGAGTGGCCGGAGTGGGAGGTCTACGAGGCCCGCATCCCGCGCGCGCCGCGCGACCTGGTGATCCTCACCGGTCCCGAGCCGTCGTACCGCTGGCGCGAGTTCTGCGGCCAGGTGGTCGAGCTCGCCGAGGCGCTCGGCGTCCAGCTCGTGGTGACACTCGGCGCGCTGCTGGCGGACGTCCCGCACTCGCGCCCCGTCTCCGTGACCGCCTTCGCGTCCGATCCCGCGCTCGTCGAGCGGCTGCAGCTCCAGCCGCCCACCTACGAAGGGCCGACCGGCATCGTCGGCGTGCTCCAGAACGCGTGCGCCGAGGCCGGGATGCCCGCCGCTTCGCTGTGGGCGGCCGTGCCGCACTACGTCGCCGTCGCGCCAAACCCGAAGGGGGCGCTCGCGGTCCTGCGCCGGCTCGAGAGCCTCGTCGGCGTGACCGTCGACGCGCAGGACCTCGAGACCGCGGCCGTCGACTACGAGCGCCAGGTCAGCCGCGCCGTGGAGCTCGATCCCGAGGTGCAGGCCTTCGTCGAGCGCCTCGAGCGCGCCGCCGACGAGGAGGAGGGGCCGACCGACCTCTCGCAGCTCCCGTCCGGCGACGTCCTCGCGCGGGAGTTCCAGCGCTTCCTCAGGCAGCGAGGCGGGCCCGGCTCCTCCGCAGCCGGCTGAACAGCCCCCACTGCGGCAGGTACCAGTTCCACGGCCCGAGCAGCTTCATCGCGGCCGGCAGGAGCACGCCGCGAACGATCGTCGCGTCGACCAGCACGGCCACCGCGAGCGCGACCCCGAACTGCTTGAACTCGATCGCCCCGAGCGTGGCGAAGATCGAGAACACGGCGACCATCACGACTGCCGCGCTCGTCACCACGCCCGCCGTCGACTTGATCGCGTGCGCGACCGCCTCCTCGGTGCTCATGCCCGCGTCGACCGCCTCGCGCACGCGCGAGAGGATGAAGACGTGGTAGTCCATCGAGAGGCCGAACAGCACGACGAACAGGAACAGCGGCAGCCACGAGATGATCCCGCCGATCGAGTGGAAGCCGAGGATCGACTGCAGGTTGCCGTCCTGGAAGATCAGCTTCACGACGCCGTAGGCGGCGCTCACCGACAGCAGGTTCAGCACGATCGCCGTGAGCGGGATCACGATCGACCGGAACGTGACGAGCAGCAGTCCGAACGCGACCGCGAGCACGAACGCGACGACGATCGGCAGCCGTGCCTTCATCACGTCGTTGAAGTCGGTCGAGATCGCCGTGAGGCCGCTCACGTGGGTCTCGATCCCGTCGAGGCGATCGAGCGTCGCCGGGATCGCGTCGCCGCGTAGCTCCGCGAGCGCGGCGAGGGAGGTGGCATCGGTGCCGTTGCCCGGCAGCGGCAGGGTCACGACCGCCACGGTCTTGTCGGGGCTCACCGTCGTCGTCGTCGGCCCGGTGATCCGCGTGTGGTCGATCATGTCGTGGATGCCGCGGTGGACGGCAGCCGCGCTGACGTCGTTGCCGTGGACCACGACAACCGCCGGTGTCGGGCCGCCCGGGAACGCCGTCTGCATGCGGTCGTAGGTCTGCATGATCGGGAGGTGCCGTGGGATGCCCTCGGCGCCCGGGCTGATCGTGTGCATGCCGAGGGCGGGGAGCGCCAGCGCGATCAGCAGCGCGGTGCCGACGGTGATCGAGAGCACCGGGTGGCGCAGGACGCGGTCGAGGATCGCGCCCCACAGCCGTGAGTCGCCGCGACGTGCGACGAACGGGACGCGGCCCCACTCGACGTGGTCGCCGAGCGCCGCCAGCAGCGCGGGCAGCACCGTGACCGACCCGAGCATGGCGACGGCAACGACCGTGATCGTGCCGATCCCGAACGAGGTGAAGACGGCGTTGCCGGCCATCAGCATCCCGGACATGGCGACGATGACGGTCAGGCCGGAGATCAGCACCGCCTGGCCGGACGTGGCGGCGGCGGTCTCGAGCGCGTCGTCGTTCGAGCGCCCGCGATCGCGCTCCTCGAGCTTGCGGCGCAGGTAGAAGAGCGAGTAGTCCACACCGACCGCGAGGCCGATGAGCAGCACCACCGAGCTCACCATGTCGCCGACCGGGATGACGTGGCTGATCGGCCCCAGCAGCCCGAGCGCCGCGATCACCGCGGTGATCCCCAGGAGCAGCGGGATGCCCGCCGCGACGAGCGAGCCGAACGCGACGAACAGGATCACCAGCGTCACGGGCACCGACGTGACCTCCGCCCGGCGGAAGTCGTCGGAGATCGACTTCATGATCGCCTTGTTCACGCTGGCGTCGCCGAGCTGCTCGACGCGCACGGTCGGGTTGGCGCGCTGCGCGGCCGCGGTGGCCGCGAGCGCGGCGTCAACCCGCTCCTCCGCGAGATCGTCGTCGCCGGCGAGCTTGAACACGACGAGCGCCGACCGGCCGTCGGCGGAGATCTGCCCGCCGTTGCCGATCCGCAGCGGGGACTGGATGTCGAACACGTGCGGCACGTGCTGCAGCCGGCCGATGACGTCGCGCACGGCGGAGCGGACGGCGGGATCACCGCGGACCCCGACGCGGCCCTGGACGAGGACCTTCTCCTCCGCGTAGTCGGGGAAGTCGGCCGCCTCGATGGCGCGGTCTCCCCGCTGCGACTCGCCGTTGCCCGCGTCGACGTCGGACAGCGTGTTCTGGCCGACCGCCCCGCCGACGAAGAACGCGATCAGCACGAAAGCGAACCACCCGGCGATCGCCTTGCGGCGATGTTGGGCGCTCCAGCGCCCGGCGCGGGCGGCGAGGTTCGTGCGCATGTCTCGCTCAGACTCGCGCGCGCGGGCGGGCGCCGCTACGGGAGAAAGCTGCAGATCTCGCTGTGGCGAACTACCGCTCAGCGGCGGGACAGGCGATCCGGTAGTCGCAGATCGAGCAGGCGGCGAAGCTGGGCGTCGGCTCGAAGCCCTGGCCGAGGATCCCGTCGGCGACCTGGAGCACGGTGTCGGTGATCCAGTCGCGATCCTCGTCCGTGCGCGGCACCGGCACCTTCGCGTCGTCGAGCACGTAGTAGTAGGACTGCTGGGCGGCCTCCAGCTCCCACGCCTCGCGCGCGCCGATCGCGTACAGCGACAGCTGGATGTCGTCGCGCAGCTGGGCGACGCTCTTGGGCCGCCCGGTCTTGTAGTCGATCAGCTCGTAGCCCCCGTCGGGCAGCTTGTCGACCCGGTCGACGCGGCCGCGCAGCACGTGCGGACCCATCCGGAACTGGAACGATCGCTCGAACCACACCGGCTCCGCGGTCTCGTCGGCGAAGCGGTCGTGATAGGTCACGAGCGCCTGCGTCGCCTTGGCGCGGAACTGGCGCTCCTCCTCGGAATCGCCGAACCCGCCGCGCCGCCAGCCGGCCTCGAGCAGGTTCAGGAGCGTCGGCAGGCCGGCGTGCTCGGCCGCGTGGTAGCGCTCGAGCACCTGGTGGACGAGGATCCCGAACCGCTGGTTCAGGGTCGGCTCGCTCGGGATCCGGAAGACGCGCGCGAACTTGTACTTGAGCGGGCACGTCCGGTACGTCTCGATGTCCGACGCGCTGAGCATCAGCCCGTCGCCGCGGCGCGGGAGGAACGACTCCAGCGAGGGCTCGCTCCGTTGCGCAACCGCCCGCGCGCGCAGCTTCTCGTCACGCTCGGCGTCGAGCAGGTACTCGTCCAGCGCGCTCGTCTCGAAGATCTCGCGCTGCTCGGCGGTGACCGCCTGCAGTAGCCGGGCGTTGATCTCCGGCAGCAGGTCGCCCACCTCCTGCTCGCCCGCGCGCGTGCGCTCGAGCAGCGCGGCGAGCTTGAGCAGCTCGAGGTAGCGGACGACCGCGTGCGAGACGTCGAGGTCGGTGTCGAACTTGAGCTCGCCGAGCCGCCCGCCGACCTGCGCGACCGTCGTCAGCAGCTCGTCGCGCAGCATCCGGAACGTCGACTGCAGCGTCTCGGCCGGGCCGAACAGCTCCTCCTCGCGCGCCTCCCACTCGCCGCCGACGGCCGCGCGCGCCTCCTCGGCGAACGGCGACGGCTGCTGCAGCGCGCCGCGCTCGGAGCGCTCCGGGAACGCAAGCACGAGCCGCGTGCGCGCGCGCGTCATCGCGACGTACAGCAGCCGGCGCATCTCGGCCGCGTGCACGGCCTTGCTGTCCGGCGGCACGGCCTCCTTGATCAGTGCGTCGGGGATCGGCTCGAGCGGGCGCCGGCGCGGGCCGGGCATCCGCGCGGCCATCAGGCCGAGCACGTACACGTGGTCGAACTCGCGGTCCTTGGCCGCGTGCATCGTCATCACGTGGACGCCGTGGGGACGGTCGCCGGCGGCCTCCTCCTCGCGCAGCCCGGCCTCGGCGACGGCGGCGATCGACCGCGCGAAGTCGCGCGCCGTGGCCTGCGGCGACCGGTGGGCATAGCCGGCGGCCAGCTCGGCGAAGCGGGCGAGGTTCTGCAGCCGCTCGACGACCTCGGTGGAGGCGGCGAACAGCAGCTGGCGGCGCAGGCCGAGCCGCT
>Ga0111539_10013809_pt1 | contig 10092 bp, 3 predicted proteins | sample RhiMethybrSRZTD1_FD_79667 | JGI IMG/M metagenome (GOLD analysis project Ga0111539, IMG submission 79667) | Populus rhizosphere microbial communities from Tennessee, USA - Rhizosphere MetaG P. TD hybrid SRZTD1 (version 2) (version 2) | ecosystem: Host-associated > Plants > Roots > Rhizosphere >... | reverse complement strand
CGATGAGCTTGCCGCCCTGTCGCAGGATCATTCGGCCGATGTCCGAGGCACCGGCGCCCAGCGCCATGCGCACACCGATCTCGTTGACGCTCTGGCTCACGCCCCACGCGAGCACGCCGTAGATGCCGATGACGGCGAGCACGAACGCGACGGTGGCGAACAGGAGCGTCAACACCATCGGCGCGCGTTGCGGTCCGAGTGAGCCCTCGACTCGGTCGTCGAGTGTGCGTGCGTCAGAAAGCGCGACGTCGGGATCGATCGCCGCGATCGCGGCGTTCACCGCACTCGCGAGCTGACTCGGTGGCACCACGGTGCGGAGAGTCAGCACGCCCTCGTTTCGCGGGCGCTGCTCGTAGTGCCAATAGACCGTCTCCTTGACGCTGGTCTCGGCGGGACTCGCTTGCTTCACGGCCGGCACGACGCCGACGATCGTGGCCCAAGGCTTGACGGTACCGAAGTCGTGCTGCAACCGCTCCCCGAGGGGGCTGCGGTTCGGCCAGTATTTCGCGGCCAGGGTTTCATCGATGATGACGACGGGCTCGGCTTCGTGCGCGGCGAAGTTTCGACCGGCAACAATCGGTAGCCCGAGAGTCGCGAAATAGCCATCGTCGATCGATCGGTGTTGCGAGTGCGGCGGCGCCGCGCCGTCCGGCACGGTGTAGCCTTCGATGTTTATGGAGCCTTGCTCGTTATTGCCCGCGAACGGCAACACAGAGGTCACTCCGGCCGTGCTGACTCCGGGCAGCGCTCGCAGAGCGGCGACCGCTTGCTCTTCGAACCGCGGCCAGGACTCACGCTCCATGTAGCGCGGGCCCGCGAGCGCGAAGCGCGCCGTCCACACGCTGTTCGAGCTGAAGCCCGGCCCTTCGGCGAGCAAGCCGTAGAAGCTCTTCGTCAGCAACCCGGCGCCGACGAGCAACGTGACGCTCATCGCGAGCTGCGCGACGACGAGAACGCCGCGCATGCGCTGCGCGCGGCGCCCGGCGCCGCCCTGCCGCCCGCCTTCGCGAATCGCGCCGGTCAGATCCTCGCGCAGCAGAGCGAGCACGGGCGGCAGCCCCGACACGATTCCGGCCAGCACGGCCGCGCCGAGCGTGTACAGGAGCGCCGTCGCGTCGAGCACGTACTCGAAGCCGCTGCTCGAACGGTCGAGGCCGAGCGCGCCCACGAGCGCGAGGCCGCCCCAAGCCACCGCCACGCCGAGCACGCCGCCGACGAGCGCGAGCAGCAGCGCCTCGACGAGCACCATCGTGACGATGCGGCCGCCGCCGGCGCCGAGCGCCGCACGCACGGCCAGCTCCTTGCGCCGCGACGCCAAGCGCGTCAGCTGCAAGTTCGCGAGATTCGCACAGGCAATCAGCAGCACAGTGAGCACAACAGCCTGGAGAATCAGGAGTGTTTGGCGTAGCTCGCCGACCTGGAGGTCGCGCAGCGGCTCGGCGCGCCCCGTGAATCCGGCGACCGTCACGACGCCCGCCTCGAGGCGCCCTTCCGCGACGTTGCGCTGCACGATCGTGTCGAGCTCGCTCTCGAGGCTGGCGACCGTCGCGCCATCACGAAGGCGCCCCACGCTATTCGAGAACTGATTGCCGCGCGACGCGTCGCTGCGCTGCTGCGGCGTGAAGGCGAACGGCACGTACGCTCCGACGTCGCGAGTCATGAAGCCGAAGCCCTCGGGCATGACGCCGATCACGCGGTACGAATCGCCATCGAGCCGGATGCTCGAATCGATGATGCTCGTCTGCCCGCCGAAGCGGCTGCGCCACAGCGCGTGGCTCAAGACGACGACGCGGTCGTTGCCGAGCGTCTCCTCGTCCGCCGTGAACACGCGGCCCAGTGCCGGGGCCACGCGCAGCACGTCGAACAGCGACGCCGAAGTCATCCCGACGCGCACACGCTGCGGCGGACCATCTCCCGCGAGCGTGCGCGGCTGCTCGGTGATGATCGCGAGATTCTCGAGCGACGGGGCTTGCTCGCGCCGCTCGATGTAGTCCGGAATCGCCGTGCCGGCGTTCTCCAAGTTCATTTTCGGATAGGAGTCGTAAACCATCACGAGCCGGTCGCCGTCGGGATACGGCAGTGGCCGCAGGAACAGCCCGTTGAACACGCTGAACACCGTCGTGTTCGCGCCGATGGCGATCGCGAGCACGGCGATCGAGGCGAAGGCATACAGCGGCCGGCTCGCGAGCGCGCGCAGCGCGTAACGAACGTCTTCACCCCACCCCATCCGATCTCACTCCTCTCTCAATACGCGCATCGGCTCGACGCGCGCCGCACGCCACGCCGGCAGCAGCGCCGCCAGCGCGGCGACGGCGACGACGAGCACGACGACTCCGCCGAGCGTCAACGGATCGCCCGGCGACACCGCGAACAACATGCCGGAAATGAATCGCGCGAACGCGAGCGCCGCGACGATGCCGATTGCGCAGGCGACGGCCACGACCCGCAACGCCTTCGCGAGGAACTGCGCGACGATGTTGCGCTGCTGCGCGCCGAGCGCGACGCGCAACCCGACCTCACGACGGCGCAAGCTGACGACGTAGCTCAACGTCCCGTAGACGCCGAGGCACGCGAGCGCGAGCGCCGTACCGGCGAACAATGCGAGCGCGGACGTGCGCAGCCGATCGTCGGCGTATTCGTTGCCGATGCGCTCCGGCAGCGGCGCGACGTCGTAGACGGCACGCAGCGGCTGCAGCTCTTTGACCTTCGCGCGCACGGCGTTGACGATGCCGTTCGGGTCGCCGCGCGCGCGCACGAGGAACGCGAGCGCCGGCGTCGCGTACGCGACGCGGCACGGGTAGTACGAGGCCACGGCCGGCTGATCGAGCGCAAATTCTCGCGCGTTCCCGGAAACGCCCGCGATGCGCAGCGCAACCTGGAGATTTGGCCGAATGATCGCACCGACAGCCGCCGCCGCACTGCCGAAGTAACGCGTCGCAAACGCACTGTTGACCATGGTCTCGACCGGGGTGTTCGGCGTATTGGGTGGAATTACCCTGCAGAGCTCGCCGGCGAGCAACGGGATCTGCATGGTTCCGAAGTACCTCGGCGACACGACCCGAATCTGCGCCTTGGCCTCCGCTTCCGTGTCGTCGCGCCCGTCGATCCGCAGCGTCGCGATGCCGAACTGAAAGCCGGAGCCGTCGTCGATCATGCCGGGCACGGGCGACGCGACGGCCGTCGCTTCGACACCGGGCAGGCTACTGAGGTCGTCGAGAATGACCTCGACCTTCGACGCGAGCTCGCCGAAATCGTTGAACGTACCGCCGATGCGGAAGCTCAAGACTCGGCTTGAGTCGAAGCCGGGATCGACGCGCGATAGCTCCTGGAAACTACGGATCAGCAAGCCCGCGCCGGCGAGCAGCACGACGGACAACGCGACCTGAATGCCGACGAACAGCCATTGCAACGAGTGGCGCGACGAGACCTGGCTGCGGCGCGCGTCGCTCAATGCGCCGCTCAAGCCCGCGCGCGATGCGCGAATCGCCGGCACGAGGCCGCACGCGAGCGTGACGGCGACGATCGCGGCCAGCGTGTAGAGCAAGACTCCGCCGTCGAGCGACAGCTCCTCGATGCGCGGGAAATTCGGCGCGATCCTACGCAGCGCCGCAGACGCGGCCACCGCCACGACGAGACCGAGCAGCGCGCCGGCCACGGCGAGCACGGCGGTCTCGACGAGGATCATCGAGCGGATCAGCTTAGGCTGCGCGCCGAGCGACAACCGCACGGATACTTCCTGGTTGCGCTTCGCTGCGCGCGCCAGCAGTAGCGCCGCGATGTTCGTCGACGCGATCAAGAGCAGCACCGAGACCGCGCCGAACAAGAGCCATAGCGAGCCGCGCACGCCACCAACCGTTGTCTCCTTGAGCGCCGCGACGTAGACGCCGACGTTGCGGTCGGTGTCGGGATATTGCTCGGAGATGCGGCGCTGGATCAGCTCGAGGTCCGCACGCGCCTGTTCGACCGACACGCCGGGCTCGAGGCGCCCAAAGCCGCGGTACCAGAGGTTCTGGCGCTGAAGGACGAACGGCTCGTAGATCGTCGGCGTGAAGAGATCGACGTCGCGATCGGGGAAGCGGAACGACTCCGGCATCACGCCGACGATTGGAATCGCCTGCTCGCCGATACGCACCGTTCGCTCGAGAACATTCGGGTCGCTCTCGAGCTTCGTCGTCCAAAAGCGATGCGTCACGAGGGCGACGGGTGCGGCACCCGCCTGACTGTCGGCCGGCGTGAAGCTGCGGCCGATCATGGGCTCGGTGCGCCACACCTCGAGAAACCGCGGCGCGACGTTGGCGAGGCGGTATTTTTCGGGAAGATCGCCGGAAGTCTCGGAGACGTCCTGGCGGTAGTAGCCCGTGATCGCCGCGAACGCGGTGCTCTGCTCGTTCCATTCCTCGATGCGCACCGGCGCCGTGTTGCTGACGGGCGCGTTCGGGATCGACTGGTTCACGACGACGAGACGGTCCGCCTCGGGGAAACCGAGCGGCTGCCAGAGGATCGCATCCATCGCGGAGAACACGACGCTGTTCGCGCCGATGCCGAGCGCGAGCGTCAGCACGACGATCAGCGTGAACCCCGGCGTGCGCAGCAGCACGCGGACCGCGTAGCGAACGTTGCCAATCCAAGCGTCCATTCGACCCCCTATGCTTGGGTGCGCATATGGACCTTAGATGCGCGCGGCCGTGTGACGGTTACGCGCAGGCAACGCGCCGACGCAGCTCACGTTGTTCCCACTCGAGGACGCGCGCTCGCGCGCGCTGGGCCGATCGAACATCCCTCCGCGGAGGGATTCTGCACCGCGATGGTGCAAGATCCCTCGGCGGAGGGGTTTGTCTCGTTCGGTGATGCTGGAGCGCGGCAAAGGCTACTCGGCGGACAGCGATTCGGCCGGATCGACCGTCGAAGCGCGCCGTGCGGGCAAGTAGCTCGCGAGCCCGGCGACTCCAATGAGCCCGGCCGCGACGGCTGCATACGTCAAAGGGTCGACCGACCGCACCTCGTAGAGCAAAGACGCCATGAGCCGCGTGACGCCGACGGCGGCAACGAGACCGATGGCGACGCCAACGCCGGCCAGCACGACGCCCTGCCGAACGATGCGGACTTGCACGTCACGTGCGCGAGCGCCTAGCGCGAATCGGATCGCGATCTCGCGCCGGCGCGTCGAGACCGCGTACGACAACACGCCGTAGAGGCCGACGACGCCGAGCACGAGCGCCGCGCCGGCAGCAGCGACGAGCATCACGAGCGTGAACGACGTGCGCGCGAGGGAGCGGTCGTAGATATCTTGCATCGTCCGCATCGACGCGACGGGCAGGTCCCTGTTCACGGACCAGACTGCTTGCTCGATCTGCCGCATGAGGCCCGCCGAGCCCGCCAGCGGGCTGCGAACCGCGTACGCGACGGCGCGGTACACGAGGAATGGCTGGCCCGGATAGAAGTCCGCCATGATCGGCGGCCAATAGACGGTGGCAGGCGCAGCCTCGTCGGGACCGTTGATGCGCACATCCGCGACGACTCCGATGATCTCGCGCCAAGGCCCGGTCGAAGAACCGCGAATCCGCTGTCCGACGGCCGCCTCCGGCGACGACCAGAGCTCGCGCGCTAACGACTCGGATATCAATGTCACGGGACGCACGCTTTCGACGTCCTCGCGCGCGAGATCGCGCCCGGCGAGGATCGTCATCCCCATCGCGCGGACATACCCCGGCGAGGTCGAATTGAAGATGCGCAGTGCGTTCTGGCCCACGCGGTTTTCCCGGCCTTCGACGAATATGCCGTCCCAATTCGTGACGACTTGCTCCATCGGCAACGCGTTCGTGAATCCCACCGATTCGACGCCGGGTATCGCACGCAGCGCGTCCGCGATGCTCTCCTCCGCGCGCCAAACTCCCTGCGCGTCCGGCAGGAGCGGCGGCGGCACGGCGATGCGGAACGTTTGCACCGACGCCGGTTCCGTGAAGCCCGGCGCGACGGCGCGCAACGCCTCGAACGTGCGAATCATGAGACCGGAGCTGACCAGCAGAACGAGCGCCAGTGCGACTTGGCCGACGACAAGCGCGTTCTGCGTACGGTGCTGGGCGGAGCCCAAGCTCGCGCCGCGAGAGCCACGCAGGCGCGTCGCGAGCCGCATGCGCGCGGCACGCACGAGCGGAGCGATGCTGAACACGCCCGCGGCAGCGAACGTCACCGCCAAGCCGAAGGCGAGCGATCGCGTGTCGAGCGCGATCGAATCGAGCCGCGGCAGCTGCTCCGGCGAGAGCGCGAGCAGCAGCTGCAAGGCGCCTTGCGCGACGAAAACACCGGCAATACCCCCGAGTACCGAGAGCAGCGCGTGCTCGACGAGCAGCGAGCGCGCAATCTGCCACGATCCGGCACCGAGCGCCGCGCGCACGTCGAGCTCGGCGGCGCGACCCTCGCCCCGCACGAGCAGCAAGCTCGCGACATTCGCACTCGCAATCAAGAGCACGATGCCGATCATTGCCATGACCACCCACAGCACATCACGTACGCCGCCGATGACGTCGTCCTCGAACGCACGCAGCGTCGGCGTTATCCGCCAAGTGTCGAGATAGACCTCTTTGGCTGTCGGGCCGTCCGCGCGCGGATACGGAAATCGCTCGACCCAGATCGGCAACATGCGCTCGACGTCGGCATCCGCCTGCTCCAGCGTGACGCCCTCGCGCAAGCGCGCGATGCCGTTGCAGCAGAACGGCGGCGGGGTCAGTTGCGCACGATTCATACGGAACGGACTGATGAGATCCCCGGCCGTATCGCCGAACCTGAAGCCGCGCGGCATGACACCGACGATTTCGGTGCCCGTGTTGTTTACCTCGATGGTCCTGCCGACGATGTCGGGATCGCCGCCGAAGCTGTCCTGCCAATACCCGTACGAAATCATCGTGACGAGTGGGCTACTGAGGTCTTCGTCCTGGAGGCCAACCCACCGGCCGAGCAGCGGAGCAACGCCGAACGCCTCCATCGTTTGGCTCGTGACGAACACGGCCGCAACCTGCTCAGGCTTGGCCGAACCCGTGATGTTCACGGTCTGCGGGATCCAGAGCCCAATCTGCTCGAACGAGCGGTTCTCGTCTTGGAACGTGACCGCCATCGACGGCGAGAGCTGCAATCCGCCGGCAACGGCCGTGAGACCGGGGGCTCCCGGCGCATCGTGCCAAACAGCGACGAGCCGATCGGGCTCGGGATAAGGCAGCGGCTTCAACAGCACGCCGTCGACGACGCTGAACACCGCCGTCGTCGCGCCGATGCCGATTGCGAGCGTCGCGACCGCGACGACCGTGAACGATGGGCTCCGCGCGAGGCCGCGCGCTACATGCCGCAAGTCTCGGAACATCGTGTCCCACATGATCTGTACTCCGATTGAAGAACGCGGCTACTCGGCCGCCAGAGCTTCTGCTGGATCCACAGCCGATGCGCGGCGCGCCGGTAGCCAGCTCGCGAACGCCGCTACGACCGTGAGCAGCACGGCGACGGCGGCATACGTCGACACGTCGACCGGCTGGACTCCGAACAGCAACGATTGCATGAGGCGTGCTACGCCCGTGGCCGCGGCAAGACCGACAACGACGCCTACGCACGCGAGCGCGAGACCATAGCGAACGAACCGGCGCGTGACTTCACCCTGTTGCGCGCCGAGGGCCAGCCGAATCGCGATCTCGCGGCGCCGCTGCGCGATGACGTACGCGAGCACACCATAGAGGCCGACGACGCCGAGTACCAACGCTGCGGACGCGGCGGCTGCGAGCATCACGAGTGTGAACGATGGCCGCGCGAGCGACTCGTCGTAAATCTCTTTCATCGTGCGAACCGAAGCGAGAGGTAAGTCGCGATTCACCGACCAGACCGCCTGCTGCATTTGCGCAAGGAGCGCTTGCGTGCCTGCGAGCTCACTGCGCACGACGAACGTCATGGAGCGCCGCACGGTGACGTTTTCGAACGCGTAGAAGCCGCGCATGAACGCCGGCCAGTACACGATTGTCGGTGCGGGCTCGCTCAAGCCGTTGTCGCGTACGTTCTGCACGACGCCGACGACTTCGCGCCAGATGCGGCCGTCGGTGGTTGCCCGCGCCGGCGCGATGCGCTTCCCGAGTGCCGCATCCGGAGAACCCCAGAGCTCGCTCGCGAGGTTCTCGGAGACCATGGCGACGGGATGATCCTCGTAGATGTCGGACCATTCGAGGTCTCGGCCGGCGATGAGCCGCGTGCCGGTCGTCCGCAGCATTCCCGGCGACGTGTAGTGGAAGCGGCGTATTGGGGCCTCGTCGGCGCCCAAGAAGCTCTGTGCGCCTTGAACGTCGATGACGTCCCAGTCGGCGTCGCGGCCCTCGAGCGGCATCGCCGTCAAGAACGCCGCCGAGGCGCCAGGCATGGCTTCGAACGCGTCCACGATGTCGTTCTGCATGCGAATGACACGCGCCGGATCCGGCTCGAGGGCCGCGGGGATTGCCACGCGCACGGTTTGCAACTCGGGGGCATTCGCGAAACCGGGGTCGACGTCGCGCAACGCTTGAAAGGTGCGAATCATCAAACCGGAGCTCACGAGCAGGACGAGCGCGAGCGCGACCTGCACAATGACGAGCACGCCCTGGGCGCGATGCAGACGCCGACCGCCGCTTGCGCCTCTGGCTGCGCCGTGAAGCCCGGCGGCGACGCGCGATCCGGCAACCCTCAACGCCGGAATCGCGCCGAGCACGAGGCCGGCCAACAGCGAGGCGCCGGCCGCGAGCGCAACAGCCTCCCAATCGAGCGAGATTTCCTGCAAACGGGGAAGCGTTGCGGGACCGAATCTGCGCAGCAGTCCGAGCGCACCGTAAGCAAAGGCGAGACCCAGGGCACCGCCGAGCGCCGCGAGCGAGACGGTCTCGACCAGCAAGCCGCGCGCGATCCGCCACGAGCCCGCGCCGAGCGCCGCACGCACGGCGAGCTCGCGCTCGCGGCCCTCCGCGCGAACCAACAACAGGTTCGTGACATTCGCGCACGCGATCAACAGCACGACGCCGACGGTGCCGAATACGACCCAGAGCACGCTGCCGTTGCTGCCCACGACGTCTTGCTTCAGCGGCCGCAACGCCGGCGCGATCTGCCAAACCGGCTGATAGAACTGACGCCCGCCATTGACACCGTCGAACCAGATCTCGAGCACGCGCTTGGCATCGGCGTTCGCCTGCTCGATCGTCGTGCCTGACTTCAAGCGCGCGATGCCGCGGCAGCAGAACGGCGCGCCGCTGGCGATGACCTGCGCGCGATCGAAACGCATCGGCACGATCAGCCCGGGGGCAGCATCGAGTACGCGGAAACCCGCCGGCATCACGCCGACGATTTCCGCGGGCACGCCGTTGACCGTGACGTTGCGCCCGACCACAGCGGCCTCACCGCCGAACCGGCTCTGCCAATAGTCGTGGGCCAGCATGACGCGGCTCGGGCCGTTTGAAGCGAAGTCGTCGCCCGCGAGCCAGCGGCCGAGCAGCGGCGGAACGTTCAGCGTCTCCAATAATCCGGCTGTAGCCCCGACGGTAGCGACTTCCTCGGGCTCCGCGAGTCCGGTGACTGTCGCCGCACCCACGGTCCAAAGCCCGACGCTCTCGAAGGTGGTGCTCTCCTCCGAGTATCTGAAGTACATCGACGGCGAGGAGCGAAACCCGCCCGAAGCGTCCGTGATGCCCGGCGCACCCGGCGCCACGTGCCAGACCGCGACGAGCTCGTCTGCGTCGGGGTACGCCAGCGGCTTCAGCAGCACGCTGTTGACGACGCTGAAGACCGCAACGGTCGCGCCGATGCCGATCGCCAGCGTCAGCAGAACGGTGACGGCAAAGCTCGGAGCCTTAGCGAAGCTCCGAGCCTGGAGCCGCAGAGCACCCAGCAGCGTCGTCACGGCTGCGCATCAATCTTCTTTGAGGTCGGCCGACGCGGGCCGGCCACGGCGCGCTTGCTCGGCGATGCGGCGATCTTCTTCCTCACGGAGCCGGTTCAGCGTCTCCTCGTCGACGACGCGGCCGTCGAACATGTGGATCTTGCGATCCGCATACTCGGCGTAGCGCGGGTCGTGCGTGACGATGCAGATCGTCGCGCCGT
>Ga0111539_10013808_pt1 | contig 10092 bp, 9 predicted proteins | sample RhiMethybrSRZTD1_FD_79667 | JGI IMG/M metagenome (GOLD analysis project Ga0111539, IMG submission 79667) | Populus rhizosphere microbial communities from Tennessee, USA - Rhizosphere MetaG P. TD hybrid SRZTD1 (version 2) (version 2) | ecosystem: Host-associated > Plants > Roots > Rhizosphere >... | reverse complement strand
CTCTGAAGCGGACGACCACCATCGACTGGCCGGCGCTCGAAGTCGAGTACACGTACTCGACACCGGGCACTTCCCAGAGGAGCTGCTCCATCGGTCGCGTCACGCGCTGTTCCACGTCGGCCGGCGTGGCCCCGGGCATTTCCACGAACACGTCCACCATCGGGACGATGATCTGCGGCTCCTCTTCGCGCGGCAGCGCCACGACCGCCAGTCCACCGAGCGCCATCGATGCGGCGATGAAGAGCGGTGTCAGCTTCGAGTGGATGAACGCCGCCGCCAGTCGTCCGGCGGCGCCATAGGCCGTCATCATCGGCCCCCTGCGATGACGCGGCTTCCGTCGGTGACCGTGGGAGGCGCCGCGACAATCACCACGTCGCCCGCGGACAAGCCGGCCAGTACTTCGGTCCCGCGCACACTCACGAGTCTGACGTGTGCGATCGCCTTCTCGACCACCAGGACGGACGTCAGCTGCCCACGGTGCACGAGCGCGTTGGCGGGCACCGTCAGGGCGCTCCGTGCGTGGCCGCTGAAGTGGGCCCGGCCGAAGGCACCCGAACGCAGCCCCGTGGTATCGGGCAGCGTGATCTTGACCAGAAACGCGCGTGCGTCAGCATCGACCGCCCGACTGATTTCCGCCACCGTGCCATTGATCGTGGTCGGGGTGCCGCCCGTGCCGGAGTCGACCGAGACGGACACCATGGCGCCGACAGCAATCTGTCCGCTCCGTGACTCGTCCACGCGCACGTCGAGCCGATAGCCGCGCCTGTCCTCCACGCGCATCAGCGGCGTACCGGGTGCCGCCATGTCGCCAGGCTCGACCATCTTCTCTGAGACGACCCCGTCGAAAGGCGAGGTGATGAGCGCGAACGACGCGGTCGTCCCTGCCGCCTCGCTGGCGGCGCGCGCGCCCTCCAAGCCTGACACCGCGGCTTGCGCCCGGGCCGCGGCGCCGGCGGCGCGCGCTTCGGCCGTGCGCAGCGCTCCAGAGGCGTCGTCGAGCTCCTGTGTCGTCGCGGAGCGCTTGGCATGCAGAGCAGCAATGCGTTCGTGGTTCGTGCGCGCCAGCGCGAGGGCCGCATCGGCCCCCTGTTGCTCCGACGCCGCCGCGGCGACGCCCTGATCCGCCGCCAGCGAGGCCGCACTGGCGCTTCGCGCATGGGCGGCAAGGTCCCGTCCGTCGAGGACAATCAACACTTGACCTTCGCGCACGTGATCGCCCGGCACCACACGGACTGCCTGGATGGGCGCCAGAATGCGCGCCATGATCGTGGCGGTCGTCCGTGCCTGGACTACGCCACCGGCTTCGAACGTGTCAGCGACGTCGGCCATGGCCACTGTCGCGACCGTGACGGCAACCGGCGTCTCCGCGTCGGCCGGTGTCGTCTTCGGACCGCTCGAACAGGCCGGCCCGGCCAGCCCGACGACCACGGCGACCCCGCCAGCGAGCCACGCACGCTTTCCCGCCATCATGTTGGTCATCGCCTTCCGAGCGTTCGTTCGAGCGCCGCGGTTCCGGTGAGCACCGCCACCTGCGCCGCGGTCTGTTGTGTTTCGGCTTGCATCACAGCTTCAGCGGCGCGCATCAGCGACGTCACGTCAATCAAGCCGGCCTCGTAGCGGTCGCGGACGATTCGCCGACTCTCACGCGCCTGTTCCACGGCTGCGCGCCCGACCGCATCGCTGGCACGGGCCGCGTCCAGTCGAGCGACTGCGATGTGCACGTCCAGGCGCGCAGCGGTCTCAGCCTTCTCGCGTTCCAGGGCGCGCCTCGCGGTCTGCTCGCGCGCCTCAGCGAGGCGTGCGGTGTCTGAGAATCCACGGAACACGTTGAAGCGCGCCACGGCGCCCACGACCCAGCTCGAGGCGCGGGCGTTCCAGGCTCCGCCGTTGAATTCCCAGCCGCCCTGCGCCGACACTTGTGGCAGAAATGCGGCGCGCGCGGCCGCCTCGGTCGCGCCGGCGAGTCGCTGCTGCAGCACTGCGAGTTTGACGGCGGGGCGGTTCTCGAGCGCTTCCGCTTCGAGCGCCGCGAGATCGGTCGCCTCGATCACCGATGCCTGCGGGGACCGATCGAGCGCGAAGGCCTCGCCCAAGGGTTCGCCCATCAACTGATTGAGCTCCGCCCGGGCAATCCGTTCGTCAGACATGGCCCGGATCTGCTGCTCCCGCATGCGAGAGACGTAGACGTCGAGTTGCAAGACGTCGGCATCGGTCACGAGCCCCGCATCACGCCGGTTGCCGGCCAGTTCTCGATCCGCGCGCGCGGTGTCGACCGCCGCCGAAGCAGACAGACTGGCAGCGGCCGCGACGAGGACGCGTCCATAGGCATTGGTCACAGCCTCGGCCAAATCGTGATCGACCACCGTCCGGCTGGTGGATGCCATGTCGTGGCCGATATCGGCTGCGGTGACGTTCGCCCTGGTTCCGGCGTCGAAGAGCGATTGCTCCACCATGACGGTGGAGCGAAAGTTGTCGACGGCGCCCGGATGATTGAGCGCGTCGAGCGCGAAATCGGCGGCCGTGAACTGGCGCTGAGCGAGCAGCGAGCTGAAGACGAACACGGGGTGATTGCCACGCTGCCACGACTCGACCACATCCACCCGGGGCAGATAGCCGGCCCGAGCTTGCTTGACGCGCTCCCCCGCCTCGCGCTCCGCGGCGGCGGTGCCACCAGCGTCAGGGTTCTGCGTGCGGGCCCGGGCGATGGCCTCGGCCAGGGTCAGCGGGGTTTGGGCTGCGGCCCTCGCGGCCAGCCCCAACACGCCCACGAGGAAACAGAGGGCGAAGAGTGGTTTCATCTCTATCCACAGGATTCACGAAGCGGGAAATGGTGACAAAGGGGTCGTGCCAAGGCTCACACAACGACGAGCGGGAGGGCTGTCCACAATTGAACACGGTTGTCGTTGAACCAACCGCCATCGGCCACGTCATCAGCTGGAGTCCACTCATGCCGAAGCGATTTCGTTCGTGCCTGACCTGCGTTCTTGCCGCGCTGGTTGTCGCGCTGAACGCCCAGGGCGTTACCAAGGAGACGGTACCCGGCGTGACGAACTTCTCGCGCCTCGAGACGACGATCGCGTGCGCGGGCGCAACGACGGACGCCAGGGTGTCGAGCAGATGCGCCGGTTCCCGAGCAGGCCGAGGCGCTCGTAGTGTCTGATCGTATCGGCGCTGACAGCAGCCCGCCGGGCAGGCTCGCCGATTCGGAGTGGCGGCCCCATCATGACGTCGAGTATTGTCCATCAGCGCCTTATGAAGCAGATAACGCCGACAACACCGGGCGGCCGCCGGAGTGTCACGGCGAACTCGCGGCTGCATCCTCTTGGCCGGAAGGGTTCGCCCCCGGACCAGGACGAGTACGCGGACCTCGTCCGCTCGGCTGCAGCCGGCGATGCTAGAGCTCTGGATCGGTTGCTGATGCGCGCACAGGAAGTCGCCTGGCGGTTCAGCACCGCGGTGTGTGGGCATGCGGCCGATGCCGAGGACGCGATGCAGGAGGCGCTGATCAAGACGTATCGCTATGTGGGGCGGATCCGCGAGCCTGAAGCGTTTCGGCCATGGTTGTATCGCACGGTGCGCAACGCGTGCCTGATGGGGCGCCGCAAGAAAGCGGGGGAGCCGACTCGGCTGAGGTCGCTGGATGAGGTGTTGCCGGGAACCGATGGTCGAGCGCGCCCCGACGCGCCGCATCCGGGCAAGAATCCGGAACAGCTCGCCGACAACACTGCGCTCCGTCGTCGTCTGCGAAAGGCGCTTCGCGCGTTGCCCGGACGCTATCGGGCGATCGTGTTCCTGCGAGAGATTGAAGGGCTGTCGACACGAGAGGTCGCGAAGGTGATGGGCATGTCCGAAGCCAACGTCAAGACGCGCCTGCATCGGGCCCGTCTCCAGCTTCAGGCAGACTTGGGCACATGGGGGAAATGAACGGCGGGGCCCGGCCATCCGCGCGCTGTCGCGCACTGTTGTCGCGATTTCTCGCCGACGACCTGACGCCCGCCCGCCGTCGACGGCTCGAAGGGCACATCAACGCCTGCGCATGTTGCGGAACGATAGCCGCGCGGCTGCGGACGACGATGGCCGCCTGCCGCGCCGAAGGGAAGAGGCGGCCGCCCCGCGACGTCCGGTCACGCGCGGCGGAGCGGATCCGGGCGCTGATTGCGCGAGAGAAGGTTCGGCCGAGCAGAAGGTCCCGTTCGAGGTGATGTGCCTCGCCGATGTTTGACGGCGGGACGGAAGCATCGAGGGGATTCTGACGTCTCGTCGACCAAATATCGCAGCGTCTGCATCGAGAATCTAGTCTCCGATACTCGACCAGACTACGGTGCAGGTCACCGATCCATCACTTCCGGCGGCCATTGCTGGTGTTGCGCGCAGTGTCCGGTGAATCTTGGTGAGGTTGTAGGAGGAGTAGTTCAACGCTGCTGTCGCTTCATGGTTCTGCAGCTTCCCGCCGAACCCGTTCGACAACCGCGTGTAGCGGCATGGCGGGCATAGCACGGTATCCGTGCTATAGTGATTGCAGTGATTGCGACCTTCGCCGACGCCGCGACGGAAGATGTCTGGAGCGGGCACGAGACGAAGGCGGCGCGGACCATCCCGAAAGCGATCTGGCCGGCCGTGCGTCGCAAGCTGGACATGCTCAATCGCGTGTCCCGCCTCGACGCGCTCCGGGTGCCGCCTGGCAACCGCTTCAAAGCGTTACGAGGCGCGGAGGCGGGGATGTACAGCATCCGCGTGAACGACCAGTATCGGATCCGGTTTACGTTTCGAGAGGAGCACTTCTATGACGTCTGCTGCCAAGACTTCCACTAGCACGCGGCGCCGGCTGCCGACGCATCGGCCGCCCACGCATCCCGGCGAGATGCTCCTCGAAGAATTCTTGAAGCCGTTGGGCATCACGCAGATGGACGCCGCGGCGCGGATGGGGGTTCCGTTTCAGCGCCTGAACACGGTGGTGAAGGGCCGACGCGGAGTGACGGCGGATACGGCCTTGCGCCTGGCCGCGCTCACCGGGATGGACGCCGGTTTTTGGATGGGGCTGCAGGCCGACTATGACCTCTGGCACGCCCAGCGAAGCGTGGACCTGTCGCGGATCAAGCCACTCGCGAAGGCATCCTGAGACACCCGGCCTGCAGCGATCCGATGAGAGGAGAGCAGAGAGTCGGGAATGAGAACGGGGTTGGCTTGCCACCCGTAGCTCACGTAACTCTCAGCGATCGCCCACCTTCGCGCTTCGCGCTTCGGTGGGCACCCTTCGCCTGACACGCGAGCGAAGGGTGGAGCGGGCTACGGGGATCGAACCCGTCTAACTGGCTTGGGAAGCCAGGACATTACCACTATGCTAAGCCCGCGGCTGGGGCAGGACTGAAGTCCCGCGCTACGAGTACCGACTGCTGGGGCAGGACTAAAGTCCTGCACTACGAGTACTGACGCCGAAAAATTCTATCACGCCCGAATCAGGGCCAGCACCTCGTCCCGCTTGGCGGCCATCAGCGCCTCTGTCGTCGCTTCCAGATTGAGGCGGAGCAGCGGTTCGGTGTTCGACGGGCGGACGTTGAAGTGCCAGTCTGGAAACTCGACCGAGATGCCGTCAAGCGTGTACTGATGCCCATCTTTGTACCGCGCGGCAATGGCGTCGAGCTTTGCGGTGACGTGGTCCATCGCCGGCAGCTTCGTGTTGATTTCCCCTGAGATGAAGTAGCGCTGCCGCAGCGGCTCGAGCAGCTGGTGCAGGCTCTTTCCCCGTTTCGACATCAACTCCAGCATGAGCAGCGCGGGGATGAATCCGTTGTCGGCGTAGAAGTTGTCACGGAAGTAATAGTGCCCGGTGACTTCGCCGCCGAACACGGCGTTGGTCTCGCGCATCCGCTTTTTGAAAAAGGCATGACCGACGCGATTCATGAGGGCTGTCCCGCCATGCTGTGCCACGATGTCCTTGACGGCGTAGCTGGCGCGAAGGTCGTAGATGATCGTGGCGCCCGGCGTTTTCAGGAGAAAGGCCTCCGCCAGCAGCGCGGTGATGAAATCGCCCGAGATGAACTCTCCCATCCCATCGATGAAGAAGCAGCGATCCGCGTCGCCATCCCACGCAATGCCGATGTCGGCCCGGTCAGCCATGACCCGCTCGACGATGTCCCTGCGATTCTCTTCAATCAGCGGATTGGCTTCGTGGTTGGGGAAGCGGCCGTCGATTTCGAAACAGAGTCTGGATGTCTGGCAGGGGAGGCGATCGAAGAGTCTGGGTGCCACCAGCCCGCCCATGCCGCTGCCCGCGTCCAGGACGACCTTGAACGGTTTGACAATCGCCGGGTCGATGAACGACATCACATGGTTGACGTAGCCCTCGAGTGCGTTCCGATCCGTTTTCTGGCCGGGTCGGGCCGCCGGCGCAGGCAGGCGATTGTTGGCGATCATGTCGCGGATGTCCGAAATGCCGGCATCCCCACTCAGCGGGAACGCCCCTTCTCGAACCATCTTCATGCCGTTGTACTGCTTGGGATTGTGAGACGCGGTCACTTCGACGCCGCCGTCGTGGCCGTCGGCCGCCACCGCGTAATAGATCATGTCGGTCGCGATCATTCCGTAGTCGACCACGTCGGCGCCCTGCGCCAGCGCGCCTTCGATGAACGCTGTCGCCAAGGCCGGCGAGGAGAGGCGCATATCGCGGCCCACGGCAATCCGCTTCGCCTTGAGGTAGGCGACGAACGCACCGCCGATCTGGCGCGCGGTCTCCTCGTTGATTTCGTCAGGATAGGTGCCGCGAACGTCGTAGGCCTTGAAGATGGAAGGGTTCAGCATAGGTTGCGCTCAGAGCCGGCTGTAGTCGGTGACGACCGACTTGTCGCCCAGCACGACGCCGTTTTCGATTGAGGCGCTCCGGCCAACATGGCAATGTCGTCCGAGGATAGATCCACGCACGAGGGCCTCCTGGCTGATTCGTGTGTTGGCCCAGAGGATGGAATTCTCCACGGTTGCGTGCTCCTCGATGTGGCACTGGCGGCCGACGACGCTGTAGGGGCCGATCCGCGCCCCGGCCTTGATGATGACGCCCTCGTCGATGAAACAGGGCCCTTCGATGGTGGCGCCTTCCTCGATTCGCGCCTGCGGGGACACCGAGGGCGAGCCGTTGCCAAACAGCTGCGATCGGAAGCGCCCGTCCATGATGTCGCGATGGACCTGCGTGTATTTTTCCGGCGTGCCGATATCAATCCAGTACCCGCGATCGACGTAGGCGACGAACGTCTCCTGTCGCTCAATCAGCGACGGGAAAAAACTGCGTTCGATCGACCATGGCGTGTCTTTCGGGATGCGGTCGAACGTCTCCGGTTCGAGCACGTAAATGCCGGCATTGATCGTGTCGCACGTGATCTCGTTCGGCTTGGGCTTCTCGAGAAAGCGTTGAATGTTGCCGGCTGGATCCGTTTCCACGAGGCCGTAGGCCGACGGGTTCTCGACCGGCGTCAAGACGATGGTCGCCTTGGCCTTGCGCTCTCGGTGGAGCGCCAAGACAGCGGACAGGTCCACTTGGGTGAGCACGTCGCCGTTGAACACCACCACCGATTCCCGCAGCGTCTCGCCCGCATACCGCACAGCTCCGCCGGTGCCGAGGGGAGCGGGCTCGACAATGTAGCGGATGCCGAGGCCGGTTTCGCTGCCGTCGCCGAAAATCTCCTCAATCCGACGCGGCTGATAGTTGAGGCTGAGGATGACCTCATCGATCTCAGGCACCTGCTTGAGCAAGTCGAGCTGATAGTGCAGAAACGGACGGTCAAAAATCGGAACGATGGGTTTGGGGGTGTGAATCGTCAGCGGCCGAAGTCGTGTGCCCTTGCCTCCGGCCAGGAGAATCGCTTTCATCGCAATCACCGATGGTATCATGTGCGTACGCGCATGAACCTGCCGAACTCGCTCACGGTCACGCGCATATTCCTCGTCCCGCTCCTCGTCGTCGTGCTGTTGACGACGTTCGAAGGCCGAATGATTTTCGGCGTGCCGAGAGAGCTGGTGGGAGCGGCGATCTTCGGCCTCGCGTCCCTCACAGACTGGCTCGACGGGTACTTTGCGCGGCGCAGGAAACAGGTCACCTCCTTCGGACAGTTCATCGATCCGCTCGCGGACAAGCTGCTCACCGTCGCCGCATTCGTGTCGCTCGTGCAGATGGGACTGGCGCCGGCGTGGATGGTCGCGATTCTGCTCGGCCGCGATTTCGCGGTGACCGCGCTGCGGAGTTTCGCCTACACGCGCGGTGTGGCGATGCCGGCCTCGCCTCTCGGAAAAATCAAGATGGTCGCGCAGATCGTCGCGATCCTGGCGTTGATTCTGGGGACCGAGCACCTGCAGCGCTTCGCGGTGATCGGTGAGATCGCGCTGTGGGTCGCGGTGGTCACCGCGCTCGTCTCGGGTGCCGACTACTTCCGGCGATTCAGCTTTCTCACCGGCTCCCGCGTCTCAGCGGTCCCGCCACCGACGGCACAGCCGGTGCGGCCTATTTCGACTTCCTTGGAATCAGCAGATCGCCCTGTTGAACCGCATCGCGCGTGAGCGTCAGGCGGACGACGGCGGTATCGGGATCGGCACGGACGACCACGGCTTCGCCCACGGGCGCGAGCGGCACACCGAGGACGTGAACGTCGCGATAGATGGCAAACCTGGCGCCCGGCTGGACGCCGCCACCAAGTCCCGCGTCGATCACCATGAAGTCTCCGAAGGCGCCCGTGAGCCGTTCGTTGTGACCAAACAGCACGTGGGCCGGCGCGGTGAAATCGAGTTCGCCCGTCGTGTCCGGGCGCTCGAGGTTGGCGGGGAACACCGGCTCCACATAGGGCTCGAGATAATCGCCTCGCCGAATACCCGCACAAGCGAATTCCACGAGTCCAATCGAGGTCGATTCGTTGGCCGCGACGATGCGAAGCCAGCCGGTGGTTTCCACGGCTCTGGGACCGGGGGGGCGGCCGCCGAGTGTCGACGATCGCTGGATGAGGAATTGCTGTCCGAGACCGATACCGCGGCCAGTCCCGGCGCCGACAATCAGGAGATCGCGAGCGCTGTACAGCGTTCTTGGCGCCGTGTCCTGCACGCCGATGATTCGGAGCGCGTCGACTGGCTCGGGCGCATTCGATGCCCGCGGTGCGCAGCGCACGCCGGTCTGAATGCTCAGCGGAAGATCAGCAGCCTGTGCCGGCGTCCCAGTGCACAAGAGGCAGACACTCGCGAAGCTGCCGACGAACACGTGTCTCATAGTCGTGATCTCGCGTCCGCCTGCGCTTTGAGGGCGTCAATGCGCTCGCGGGCTTTGTCGAGGTATTCGCTCTTCTCGAATTCCTGGACAAGTTTTTCGAAATAGGGGAGAGCTTCGGCCGCACGATTGATCTTGACGAGCGACTCTCCAAGGTAGAAGTACACGGCGTCGCGGCCGGTGAACTCCGGGTCTTCCTTGAGGAGCGTGTTGAAGCGCGCGATCGCCGCCGGGTAGTACTTCGCGGTCTGATAGTAGAAGCGGCCGGTCAGGAACTCCGACTGGGCGAGCCGATCCTTCGCTTCGCGAAGGCGCTCTTTGACTTCACTCAGGTACGTACTTCTCGGATACCGCTCGATGAAGACTTCGAACTCCCTGATCGCGTCGCGCGTTTCCGTCTGATCGCGAGGAGCGCCTCGCATCTGGCGGAAGTGAGCATACGCGAGCCGGTATTGGGCGTAGTCGGCGCGTCGGTTCAGCGGGTAGAACGACAGGAACTCGCGGAACTCGTTGATCGCGAGCACCAGCGAATCGCCGCCGCCTTCGCCGATGTAGGTGTCGCCGACGCCCAGCTTGGCATCTGGACGCAGCGGGCTTTGCACGTAGGTTTCGTTCAGCGACTTGAAGTATTCACGCGCGGTGAGCCACTTCTCCTTGGCCAACGCCTGCATGCCCTGTTCGTAGAGAAACTGATCGGGCTGCGACGTACCTGCGGGCACGACGCGGCCCGCTCCCGGATTCGCACAACCCGCGGCGCACATCAGCACGAGCGCGGCGGCAATCAGGAGGCCGCTCCGCTGCTTCACATCCTTCACATTCTTCACGTTCTTGACATTCTTGACATTCTTGACATTCTT
>Ga0111539_10013807_pt1 | contig 10092 bp, 13 predicted proteins | sample RhiMethybrSRZTD1_FD_79667 | JGI IMG/M metagenome (GOLD analysis project Ga0111539, IMG submission 79667) | Populus rhizosphere microbial communities from Tennessee, USA - Rhizosphere MetaG P. TD hybrid SRZTD1 (version 2) (version 2) | ecosystem: Host-associated > Plants > Roots > Rhizosphere >... | reverse complement strand
CTCGAATGTCGCCGCGGGCCGCAGCTGAACGGAAGCGGCCCGAACAACGAAAGGCTGCATGAAATCTGTGATTTATTTCTCGGTGCCGTCGAAAGAAAGCGCAGACCTGCTAGCTTTGACGCCTACGCTTTTTGTCCTGGCTGACTTTCTCTGCGCTGCGCGGGCTCGGTCCAGCGGTGTACGACCCAAAATCCGATCAGCAGGCCGGAAGCCAGAAACACCAGTGTGGCTCCTATTGAGAGGCCAAATACGCTCCATCGGCCCGGAAAACTCATCAGCAGGGAAAGTGCCGTGGTTCCTAAAAGAAAAGCGCCCGCGAGCGCTCCGCCCGCGCATAGCCACACGCGCGCAGCATTGGGTGAGAATTTCAGCAAGCCGAGATAGACCAGAGTAGACGCCACCAGTCTGATCAGAATTTCCTCGTCATGCATCGCAAGCCACATGGCACAGTGGGCCACAATACCAAGCGCCACCCACATGGCCGGCCTGCTTCGCATCCCGATGGAAAGCGCCACGCAGCCGATCAGAACGGCCATCTCCAGCCAGAATAAGGATAACGATGCGCTGTAGCTCATCGGGGCCCTGGTCGCCGAGAGGGCCAAGCCTACCCGAACCGTGCTTTCAATTGCTTTAAAGGGTGGGTGCCCTTCAGTTCGGTGCGGCCGAGAGAAGTCACACAATCGATGATTTTCAATGAGTTGGGCACAAAATGAGGGTCTATAGGTGTCTTTGAAGCGTAAAAGTTAGTCCGCTTTGGCCCGCACGCCGGTAAAATACTGCTGATCTGTTGCAGGATATTCACGTGTATACTTCCGTTTGGGGACTGATTTGCCAAAAACGAGACCCTTGCAGTTCGCCTTCCTTTTAGCCGCATGCGCAATTGCTGCGGCTTCTCAAGTTATTGTTGGGAAGACGATGAGCACCGCTTCGCCCGATGAGGCCGTCGAGGTCGAAGTCAGTTCATCGAGTCATTTCGTGACCGCTGCATTGCCGGTCCCGCATGGGCGATTGCTCTTACGCAATGAGGAAACCAGCTCCGACACCTTTGAAAAAGATCAAGCGCGACTAGATGCGGCCTTCGACGCTCTGGTTGAACAACAAGCAGCAACGGATGCTCTGGTCGAACGACCAGAAAGAACGGACTCCATTCCGGATCCCTCCCTTGATCCGACGCCTCGCAAGCAGGACTTCTCTCTTCTCGCTTATTACGTTTTTTCTGAAATCCCACCTGACGAGAAGCCGGCTGATACTGTTTTGAAGACGATGAAAGACCTTCCAGTTGGAACGCCTGTTGAGGAGATCGCGCGCGCCTCTGATGCTTTCGGTCTGGATTTCAACTTTATGAAAGCCGTGGCTAAAATCGAATCCGGCTTCAATCCAAAGCAACGCACCGGATCATACATCGGGCTATTCCAGCTCAGTAAGAATGAGTTCAACCAAAACGGTTCAGGAAACATTACCGATCCGCGCGACAACGCTATCGCCGGCGCTTACAAATTTGCCTCGGAGGCGCTCCTTTTCGAGTTCGGGACCGGCAGGAAACCGACTTTCAGTGACCTGTACTTGATTCATCAACAAGGGTGGCAGGGGGCCGCACAACACGTCAGCCATCCGAAGCGCATCGCCTGGAAGTCCATGTGTGCCACCGATGAAGGCAAAGAAAAAGGTGAGCGGTGGTGCAAACTGGCGATCTGGCGCAATACGCTTCCCGCTATCAAACATGTCTGGAAATCAGTCGATAGACTGACCTCCGCCGCCTTTGTAGGCATGTGGCAGCAACGCGTTGACGAGCTGTATTCGCGCTATTCGCTGGCAACGACGAAGAATTGAGACATGTGCAGTGCATTAGGCGATGTCCGAGCCGAAGATGCGATAGTCCCCGGGAACGAATTGGCCGTCTATGGTGTTGGCTGTTCCGAATATCGCGATCTGAGCCTCGGTCGACGCAAACGCGTACACGCATTCCAACCGGGCATGGCATGGTAAATCGATTGACGACGGCGCAATCGACCGTGGCCGTGCGGCGCTGGGGGCCTGCCGCCATTGTGGCGCTCGCCGCGATGGCCGCACTGACGGCGTTGACCGCCGACGCCGCGCCGAAACAGGCGCGCCCCGCGCAACCCCAAGAGGCGACGGCGCCGCGCGAGGCAGGCGAGCTGATCATGGCGATCGTGTCCATCAAGACCCAGCAAGTCACGTTCTACGACGCCGAGGGCTGGGTCCTGCGCGCGCCGGTGTCGACCGGTGTCAAGGAACGCGAGACGCCGGCCGGTGTCTTCGCCGTTGTCGATAAAGAGGTCGACCATCGCTCGAACATGTATGACGACGCCTGGATGCCGCACATGCAGCGCATCACCTGGAATGGCATCGCGCTGCACGGCGGGCCGTTGCCCGGCTATGCGGCCTCGCACGGCTGCGTGCGGATGCCCTTTGGCTTTGCCGAGAGGCTATACAACAAGACGCGGATCGGGATGCGGGTGATCATCGCGCCGGGCGATCCAACCCCGGTCGATTTTTCCCATCCGGCGCTTCTCGTCCCGAAGGCGGAGGCGATCGCGGCTGCGTCGGTGCGGGCCGAGCCGCTCGCCCGCGAGGCCGCGGAAGCCGCCAAGGCCGTTGACCCAGCCAAGAAAGCTGCCGCGGCAGCGGCGCGCGAGACAGCGCCGCTCGCGGCGTCGCTGCGCAAGCTGGCATCGCTCAAGGCCCGCGCCGATGCCGAACTCGCGGCTGCCGACAAGGCGCTCGCGGCCGCAAAAACGGACCAGGCGAAGCAACGGGCCGAGGAGCGGAGGCAGAAGGCCGCTTCCAGGGTCGAGGAAGCGGGGAAGCAGCTCGACACCGCAACGGCCGACGCGAAGTCGAAGCCCGATGCCGCCGCTGCAAAGGAGGTCGTCAAGGCGGCCGAGGCCAGGAAGGCCGCCACTGCCAAGGCGGCGCTCGATGCCCAACTCGCGCTCGTGCCGGTCTCGATCTACATCAGCCGCGCCACCCAGAAGCTTTACGTGCGGCGCAACACGCACAAACGATGGCCCGACGGGGGCGAAGTGTTCGATTTCAGCATCGAGGTTCCGGTCACGATCCGCAATCCCGAGAAGCGGATCGGCACGCATGTATTCACCGCGATGGCGCGCACGGACGCCGGCCTGCGCTGGACGGCTGTCACGATCGACGACGCGGACGACGCCAAGAACGCGCTCGACCGCATCGCCATCCCACAGGATGTGGTCGATCGCATTGGGCCGACCGCATTGCCGCGATCCTCGGTCATCGTCTCGGACGAGCCGCTGAGCGCCGAGACCAACTATCGCACGGAGTTTGTCGCGGTGCTGAGCAATCAGCCCCAGGGCGGCTTCATAACGCGCGAGCCTTCGACCGAGGCCCTCCTTGCGGGCGACGGCCGGTACGACGACCGCTTCGGGTTCCCTTTTCAACGTGGTTGGAGTCCCGGCAATGCGCGTTGGCCGGGCGGCTGGGGTTGGCGCCGGTGGTAAGACGAAGCAAAGCGCGCGTAGGCCGTAAGGTTACTTAGCGCCATTCGCGCCCGATCCCACGTGGTGTCGGGCCCACCCGATGTCCGTTCTGCTCCCAAAAGGAAGCATGCCACGCGTCGCAGCGGAATGCGCGATAGTGAGGCCCGTATTGTAGCGCCGAAACCATGTGTCCCGGAGGGGATTAATCGTCGTCGCGCCCATCATTACCCTTGATTCCCCTGGGCGCGCGACGGGGGTCGTAGCGTGAGCTGCGGCCCCCTAAAGTTCCGTAGGAGGCGATCAATTCAAATCAGCTTGCCGTTTTCTAGTTCCCGATACTGCACAACCTCAATCACTTCGTGCTGGCACCTTGGGCATTCAAACGTGCGCCTATCGTGTCCGGGTGTGTCCGGCTCGATGCTGATAAGCCACATATCGGCATCGCAGAGTTCGCAGCACGGATGCGGAATCATCCGCCGTCGCGGAAATACTTGAAACGGTCGCATGGCAGCCCCTCACAGCGAGACTTTTACTCGGTCCTATTTTTATCGATTTCGATCAGACCAGGTATTTAAAAATTTTAATGCGCCAAAAGTTCTCGTCTGTCCGACAGCTGACATTGCTCGAAAATCAGACGCGTGACTGTCACACGCCCGGCCCTTGGCAAACTTTTCCCTTTAGCCAAGGGCCTGCGGGGCAATCAGCGTCGAGACGCGAAAAAGCACTGGGTTAGTAGCGGACATTCCGGCGATCCGGCCGATGTCCGCTTTACCCCCGAAAGCAGACATATGCAGCGCACTAGTCTATGTCCGCTTTGGGCCAAAAGCGGACATGGAGGTCGGCAATGTTACAGTCGGGTGGATTTAATTCTGACGTTGAAGGAGGCGAAGAAAAAGCGCAGCATTGCTAAAAGCAACTCCCGCAGCTCCTGAAAGGATCGGATGTGGGCGCAGCATCAGCGAAGCTAAATTATTCCGTAAAAAATATCGAGCCCGTTGTCGTTGGAACGGATGTTCAGGCACGTGTCTTCACGCTTGCGCCCGATGAGTTCATCCCGTGGCACCGTCACAGTGAGAGTACTGACCACAACTTTGTTCTCAGCGGCACACTTAGCATTACTACGCGTGATCCCAATGATGAGCTTATGCTTGAGACGGGAGGACGCTATAAGATAACAGCGGGAACCTCGCATCTCATCGCGAACCGCGCGAAATCGGACTGCGTGTTCCTGCTTGTTCAGGGCGTTGGCAAGTACGACTTCATCAAAAGCGCAGACTAATTCAAACGCGTCCGTCAGGGCATCCGCTTTGTCCGCTTTGAGTCAGTAGCCGACATATGCGCTGCAATAAGCGATGTCCGCTTTACCCCAATAGCGACCGCGAAAGCGGACTCTCGCAAAAGGCCATGTCTGCTTTAGCCTCGAAAGCGGACGTGTGCGGTGCAACTAGCAATGTCCGCTTTGGGCCAAAAGCGGACATTCGTGTGATGAGCGTCCGCTCCTTCCGTTCGCTGTCTTCGTTTCGGAAGTGCTCAAGCACAAACACGCGGATTGCCGAGGATGGATTGCCCTGCTCAGGCGTGGCAACGATCCTGGCGATCAATTCCGAGAGCGGCACTCGCTCGCTGACCAGGCCGATGTCACCAATTGGCCAGAATACCGCTTTAGTATGCTTTTCAATGCTGACTCTCGTAAGCGCATCGAAGGCGGATAATTGCGACAGCCTCGCAGTGTTCGACGGCGAAGACTGCGTCGGGCACATCATGCGTACGCCGAAGTCCCCACCGGGCAAACCCTGGTTCTGGACGATTTTCGTAAGCGACAGGCATAGTAGTACAGTTGATCGCGGTTACGCGGCGACGCGCGAGCAAGCGATGGCCGATTTCGAGGCCCAGTGGCTCAGGCTCCCGAGGTCGGTTGAAAAAGAAAGAGCCTCGGGGACCATCCGCCCGAGGCTCGTTACGCAGACGCCACACCAAAAAAGTACGCAGCTAAACTAATACGCTCCTAGTTGTTTCCAAAAACTGAACTTGGCTCTTTTTGGTATTATGGTGAGTACAGCGCTTACTGCTATTTCTTCTCTGCTGTGCATTTGGAGGATAACCGCGCTTTCGACATATTCTCAACAAGCGGCCGCCTGGGTATATTCGGAGACCGGCAGTCTCGTGAGGTACTGCTATGCCGAAACTGCCAAGGCGTTTCCCGGAAAATACCAAGTACGTCGTTGAAGCTTGCGGGCCGCTCGTCCGGCGCTACGTCGAGCTCCCGAGCGGCAGACGAGTACATCTGCGGTCTCGAAAAGCGAAGCCATGTATTTGTGCGGAACGGGCTACAGGCGTCGTTCCGAATCAGGACATCACAAACAGCCCGACGTTTGATCGCCGAGTTTTCGCTTAGCACGTTCCGAATGCCGGACAGTTTTCTGAGCAGTCAACAGCATGCGCAAGAGTTATTCCGGCGCTGAAGAATTCAATTTTTCAAGTCCGCTTTGGGTCATGTGTGGATGGCGCTTTGGACAGTGCAATCGCCATGTCCGCTTTGGGTCAAAAGCGGACATTTGCGGTGCAAGAAGGCATGTCCGTTTTGCCCCCCAAAGCGGACATTCGCAAAATGTGTGCCCCCTTGGGCTACATCAAAACCAGCGCGGCGAATTTCGCTAAGCATATTGGCTCGATCGGCGGCAGGTCAGCTTGCGGTGGTCACTAGTCGTGCGCCCAACCACGCGCGCTTAAAAGCCGCCATGGCATCCTCACGCGTCGCTGCATAGCCTCGTTCGGCCGGCAAGTGCGGCGCTTGCACGGTGGCAACCCAAAACCAAGGTTGATTTTTTGGTGCATTTGCAGCGCGAAAAACGCGGCCAACGATTTCTCCTTTATTATCCCAGATGTCATAGTCGTCATCTGGCCGCTTGGCGCCTGAGTCACCATTGGCAGCATGAACAAGAATGAATTTTTGAATATTGCGCCGCATCGCCTTTCAGGACGGATTACCGCCAAGCCACCGCGCCTTGAAGTCCGCCAACACCTGCTCACGGCTCATGGGTTTCCATTGCGTAAGACTTTCACTGATGATCTTCATCGCTGTCATCATTGAATGGTTTAAGCTGGCATAGTGGACAATCCCCCGACTTAACCGCTCGCTTTCGCTGTGCAGCATGTCGCGCACGCGTTGCAGTTCGAGGATGACCTGATCAATTTCATCTGTCGAAGCGCTGGTTAGCGAATTCAGATTTGCAGCAGGTTTTTCAGTCGTGGCCCCACGCTCGCTGGGTTCCCAGCGCGCACCCGGGATAAATCCGTGGATGTCCGTCATCCCGCGCTCCCAAAAATCTTGCAAGAATATTCCCTCTTTTTCCATCATTTCAACGAGCCATCAGCCTTTCACGTGCCTCTACTTCAGCGCTCTCGTTTCTGACGATAATTTTCGTTTGCTTTCCGCAACGGCTACACGCGAAAGCCCTCATCTCGCCGTTTAGTTCAGCAGGAAGCGGCGAACGCCAAATGAAATGGGCATCCGCTTTGCAATGCGCGCAAGCAGTAAGCGTGACGCGGGTTGGCGATATGTCAGTAATCGGCGAATGCCGCTTCGCCATGAGCGCCCCCAAGCCGGGGTGCGACAAACTTTTCCCCATCGTCCGATGCGGAGGACAGATGGGGCACATCAGCACGCCAATCCAACTGGTCAAAAAGTTAGCGGGAACTCTGGCCGAATGCGGAGCAGCCAAATACCATTATACAAAAATTGTGCTCCCCAAGAATATCGCAGGCTTGCCGGTGGCGCAGGGACCCGAATGTCCGCTTTGGGTTGCCGGACATTCCGCCGTTCGTCACCTTTCCGGCAGCGGCTTGCTGGCGAGGGCCGATTTAACGATGAGGTACGGTTCTACCTCGGCCAGTTTAATATTAACGTGCAATTATTCATCAGTGCTAAACTTTAAGCCACGTCTCAGCATCCTGGTCAGTCAAGACGCAAATAAAAAATAAATCTGATCAGAGACCAGCGCGTAAGAGGCGATCATGAGTGCTCCGATCAGCGACGACGGCAACGATTCCGAACATAGTAATGCGCCTATGCGGTTTCGCGAGCAGCCGCGAATGCCTGCTGCCGCGCAGCTTTACGTCAAGTCGGCACCAACGGTTCCTTCGCCCACAGACGTAGATCAGGACCGGCAGACAAGGTCTGAATTTGCTCCATGGCCGGAACGCATCTCGGAGCCATCACGACGGTGGGGGGATAAGGCGATGACGCTGCTGGGCCGGATTGTAGTGGTGGTCGCATTTGCGGCTCTCGTCGGTTTGTTGACCGTCTTCGCGAAGCCGCTATGGCAGGGTGCAGGCGTGCTGCTCAATGCAGATTCGCAGACATCGCAAGCTGTCAAACCATCTGACCGACTTACAGCAAATAACGCGCCAGCGAATAACGCACTCATTCCAGCCACAACGATTGCAGCGGCCCCTGGCGCGGCGCCCTCTGCAACAGCGCCGGCGCAGCAAGCGTCGCTCTCACCGAGCCCGCAAGAACCGCGGAGCACCGTTCGGGGGGTAACCGCCAATGAAATTCGGTTTGGGATTTCCGCAGCATTGAGTGGTCCGACCAAGGAGCTCGGCCAGAATATGAACAGGGGCATCGTGGCGGCGTTCAACGTGGCCAACGCCAATGGCGGGGTGCACGGCCGGCAGCTCCGCCTCATCGCGGCAGACGACGGTTACGAGCCGGCTCGCGCCGCCGAAACAATGAGGCAGCTCTATGAGAAAGACCAAGTCTTTGGCGTAGTCGGCAACGTGGGAACGCCCACGGCGGTAGTCGCATTGCCCTACGCCCTTGAGCGCAAAATGCTGTTTTTCGGAGCATTCACCGGCGCCGGCTTACTCAGGAGCGATCCGCCCGACCGCTATGTTTTCAACTACCGCGCCAGCTACGCTGAAGAGACCGCCGCCACGGTGCACTATCTGGTGAAGGTCCGGCGGCTAAAGACGAACGAGATCGCGGTCTTTGCCCAACAGGACGCGTACGGAGACTCCGGCTTCGTCGGCGTCGCCAAGACCATTCGCTCGCTCGGAGGCAACGACAGCACAATTTTGCGGCTCAATTACCAGCGCAACACCGTGGACGTGGACGAAGCCGTCGCGCAACTCCACGCGTACAATTCCAACAAGAAACGCATCCCAATAAGAGCGGTGATCATGGTGCCCGCCTATCGGGCTGCGGCTAAATTCATCGAGAAGACACGCGATCTGTACCCGGACATGATTTATACCAGCGTTTCGTTCGTGGGCAGCACTGCGTTGGCCAACGAGTTGATGCTCCTGGGCAAAAGGTATGCAACTGGGGTCATCGTGACGCAGGTCGTGCCGGCGGTCGATGGCCACTCGTCGTTGGTGATCGATTACAAAAATGCGCTCGCCAAATACTTCCCGGGAGAGGCGCCGGACTACGTGTCTCTCGAAGGTTACGTGGCGGCCAACGTTTTGATCGCAGCGTTGAAACAGAATGGTCCTCAGCTGGACACCGAAAGACTGGTAGCAACTCTCGAGAATCTCCGTGACCTCGATATTGGGCTCGGCACACCCGTGACTTTCAGCCGATCCGAGCATCAGGGCGTGCACAAGGTGTGGGGTACACAGCTCGACGCGACCGGGCATTATCAACCCATTGACCTGCAGTAGCGGCAGCACGCTTCATTGTGGCTATCGATGTCCGCTTTGGGTCATAAGCAGACATATGCGCCGCAAAAAGCGAAGTCCGCTTTACCCCGAATAGCGACCGCGAAAGCGGACTCGTCGGCGCAGGTGACTACTTGGCTCTTTTCCACGTCACATGAGGGGTATATGGCCCGGCAGCAGATGGAATTGGATCAGCGGTGTATGACAGATCATCCCCATTCACCGTTACGCTGGTTTTTCTTTCTGATCCCTCCCAGTTCGGGAAGCTGCACCGCTCGACCTGCCAAGTGACGGTGTGCGCTGACTCGTCCACAATGTAGGTTCCGTAAAAACGTGATGATACCCTGGACCGCTGCTTTGTTTTCCTCTTGGGTCCCTTCACGTCGATTGTTTGATACGAATTTGGGACGTCCTGAACCATAAATCATGTAGGAGAAGCGCCCAGCCGCGTCGAGCATGTAACGACCGGTAGGGTTTGGACCAAAAGTATCCAATCTAGAACCGTCCTGCCGCACTGCGTAGTTCGAGACAAGATCCCAAGTTCCGATCAGTTGCTCTCTGAGCGACGTCGTTGACTGTTGAACGAAGGCTGAATCCATTGGATGCCTCCTCTTGGACCGGGGCATCGTAGCGGCCCAAACCTGCACTGGGAAAGGCCGTGCGCTTCGAAAACAGGCTACTGAGCGGTCGAACTGATGTCCGCTTTGGGTCAAAAGCGGACACCCAATGTCACCGACCAAAATATTCGAGTTCTGGGTTTTGGCGACAAAAGAGTTGGTACTGTAAAATGAAAATCGACATCATTATTGTTTGGTGCGGCCGAGAGGACTCGAACCTCCACATCTTTCGATGCTAGCACCTCAAGCTAGTGCGTCTACCAATTCCGCCACGGCCGCATTTTGTCGAGCACGATCTGGTCCGTACGCCGGTTCCCGCCTTTCGGCATCATGCTCATGGGGAG
>Ga0111539_10013806_pt1 | contig 10092 bp, 6 predicted proteins | sample RhiMethybrSRZTD1_FD_79667 | JGI IMG/M metagenome (GOLD analysis project Ga0111539, IMG submission 79667) | Populus rhizosphere microbial communities from Tennessee, USA - Rhizosphere MetaG P. TD hybrid SRZTD1 (version 2) (version 2) | ecosystem: Host-associated > Plants > Roots > Rhizosphere >... | reverse complement strand
GCGCGTGATCGCGCTGACCCGCGAAGTCGGATTCTTCGAGCGCGCCGGCTTCACCGTTGCGTCGCGCGACCGGCTGCCGCGCAAGGTGTGGACCGACTGCGTGCGGTGCCCCAAGCGTCACGCCTGTGACGAGGTCGCGGTCGTCTTCGACCTGGTCCCCGGCGCCACCGAAGCGGCCGAGCGCGCCGGCCGGTCGTACGTGCTGCCGATTCCCCTCACCGCCGAGCCCGGCGGATTCCCCGAACTTCCAATCATCGCGAACTGACCATGACCCAGAACTCGAACGCACCTCGTCACCTGGTGGACCTGATCGATCTCGATCGCGGCTGGCTGCTCGAATGCTTCGACGAAGCCGAGCGACTGCGCGGACGGCGCGGCACCCCCGACGCGCCGCGACCGCTCGCCGGACGCACCGCCGCGCTGGTCTTCCACAAGCCCTCGCTGCGCACGCGCGTCAGCTTCACCGCCGGCATGCACGAGCTGGGCGGCGACGCGGTCGATCTGAGCCGCGCCGAGGTCAACGAGGACGGCCGCGAAAGCCTGGCCGACGTCGCGCACGTCCTGTCCGGTCTGTGCGACCTGGTGGTGATCCGCACCTTCGCCCACGCGATGGTGCGCACGCTCGCCACCCATGCGACGGTGCCGGTGATCAACGCACTCACCGACTTCTCGCATCCATGTCAGATCCTGTGCGACCTGTACACGCTGCGGCGCAAGGGCTGCGACCTCGACGATCTCAAGGTCGCGTGGGTCGGCGACGGCAACAACGTGCTCCACTCGTGGCTCGAAGCTGCGACCCTGTTCAACTTCACGCTGGTCGCCGCGGTGCCCGACGGATTCGAGCCGGATCCCGGCCTGTTCCTCGAGGCCGAGCGGCGCGGTAAGGTGAAGCGCGTGCGCCAGCCCGCCGAGGCGGTGCGCGACGCCGACGTCGTCTATACCGACGCGTGGACCAGCATGGGGCAGGAGTCGGACTCCGACTGGCGGCGGGTCGCCTTCACCGGCTACCAGGTGAACGAGGCGCTGTTCGCGCTCGCCAAACCGGACGCCTACTTCATGCACTGCCTGCCCGCGCACCGCGGCGAAGAAGTCACCGACGGTGTGATCGACGGACCGCAGAGCATCGTGGTCGAACAGGCCGAGAACCGCCTGCACATGCAGAAGGCGCTGATGGCGGGCCTGGTGCTGGGGAATGTGCAGCGGAAGGCGACCGCGCCACCCGCTGGCATCCCGGCAGGAGTACCGCAGCGCTGACCTCGCGACGCCCTCAACCGACGACGACGAACTTCTCGATCGCGTCCCGGAACATCTCGGGCTGCTCCAGGTAGGCGAAGTGCCCGCAGTTCTCGAATACCCGGAACTCGGCACCCGGGATTGCGTGGGCGATCTCGGCGGCACTCTCGATCGGAATGAAGTCGTCACTCCCGTGGATCACGAGCGCGGGTGCCATGAGCCCGCGCAGCCGGGAGACCAGATCGTAGTCGGGCTGGCTCCAGGTCTGCTCGTGAAGCCGGTCCTCGATCGCGCGCGCCTTCACCACATCCTCCGGAGTGAAGTGGGCCCGCAGGCGACGCAGGATCGGCTCGAGATGCTTCGGATCATGGACCGCCGCGCTGAAGTGGGCGCGATTGCAGAGTTCCTCGGCCTGCAGATCACCTGCCAACCATTCTGGCGTCTGCGCGATGTCAGTCATTGTAGCCAGGGTCGCCGCTTCCTTCTCCCTCCGGCGGGCACGCAGACGTTGCAGTTCCTGGTGCGAGGCGGGCGGCGGATTCATGAGGATGAGTCGGGAGACATGCCCGGGATGCCGCGTGGCCCATTCGAGCGCGACCACGCAGCCCCATGAGTGCGCCAGAACGGCGATCCGGTCCGCGCCGATGGATTCGCGGACGCGCTCGAGATCGGCGACCTCGGAATCGATACTGACGTCTTGCGCCACCACTCCCGGGGACGACTTTCCGCGGCCGCGCTGGTCGTAATAGACCAGCCGGAAGCCATCGGCCATCCGGTCGAGCTCGGGAATCAGGTAGGCGTGATTGAAATCCGCCCCGCCGTGCAGGATCAAGAGCGGCGTCCCGGAACCGATCTCGCGGAGATACAGCCGGGCTCCCTGCACGTCGAGCATCGTTTCGCGCGGCTCTCGATCGGGACTCATGACGGGCAGTATCCGGCTGCGCGGCGAACCGATCAACGGGCTTTGGAGCCCTGCTTCTGTGCCACCTGCGATTCTCCATGCCTCCACAGCGCGTCGAAGATCGCGCCGTACGCGCGCCGATCCGAGCCGCCGAGCGATGTGTTCGCGAACAGAATGACGGCGACGTGGCCATCGAGGTCCGCCAGCATGTCGGCGATCATCCCCGGATCGTTCCCGCCGTGGCCCACCCGCGTGCCGTCGAACTTGGTTCGCCAGAACAGCCCCGAGTTGCCTTCGCTGGCCGGGAAGTTCGTGGGCCGGTTCGCATCCGTGAACTGAAACCGTGTCATCTCGGCGGTCATCTTCGCATCCAGGATGCGCGTGCCCTGATACGCGCCGCCGCTGAGCAGGGCGATGAAGAACTTCGAGAGATCGGACACCGAGCTGCGAACCCCGCCGTCCGGATAGGTCGTGAGCTCGTACGGCTGGATCGGGATCAGTGTGCCGTTCTGGGGCACGAACAGAGTGGAATGCGCCCCGGGCTTCACCTCGGACAGGCGCCACGCCGTGTTCGTCATCTTCAGCGGCGTGAAGATGTGCTGGCGCGCGTAGTCGGGGAGTGACGCGCCGACGGCGCGCTCGACGATCCAGCCGGCCAGCGACGCCCCGATGTTGGAGTACTCCCGGACGGCGCCCGGTCGCTCGTTCAGAAAGTTGTCCCGCGAATGGTTCGCGCCGCCGGGTTTGAAATAGCCGGTGAGGAAGTCGGCGAGCGGAACGGGACGATCGCCGCCCCAGCGGTAGCAGCCGTGGTAAACCTCAGGCCGGTCGGTGATGCCCGACGTGTGGGTTGCGAGGTGCCGGAGCGTGATCACTGCATCCGGCTGATGCGGATTGACCAGCCGGAAGGGGAGGTAATGGTTGATGTCCGCGTCGAGCGAGAGCCGCCCTTCCTGGACCGCGCGCATCATCGCGACGCCGGTGAAGGTCTTCGTGATGGAGCCAATGTTCATGACGGTGTGCGGGGTGAAGGGCCGCGTGCGTTCGTAATCCGCGAAGCCGTACCCCTTCGTCCACACCACCTCACGATCCACGATCACCGCGGCGGCAACCCCCATGATTCCGGCCTCCGCCATCCGATTTTCGATCAGCGTGTCGAGGTCGGTGCGCACGAACGTCTTGGCGACGGCGGGCGGGACGCCTGCCATGGCAACCACCGCCACGGCGATCGCCACGAGGAGGATCGGAAGCCGGATCAAGGCCCCCCTCACCTCGCCGCGAGCGTGTTCGACGCCTTCTTCACCTTGAGCTGCTGCTCGGCCTTCTGGCGCTCGAGCATCAGCACCGTCGCGTCGGGATCGACCACCAGGTTCTGGGGCTCGAACGTGCAGCGGATCGTCACCGGCTTCTCCTCACCCGCAGCCAGCGTCACCGAAGCACGCGCGTCTGAGTACGCATTCTCCTTCGTGCGCTTCTTCGGGAACCGTTCGCCGCGGGTCGCTGCGATCTCGACCGGGATGACGCCGGTGCCGGTGTTCTTGATCCGCGCCTGCACCTGCCAGATCTCCCCCGCCTTCACCACCTCGGTCGACGTGATCTGGTACTGCGGCACGACCACGCTGTAGAACCACTGCTTCACGTACGCGTCGAACGCGTCCGTGTCGGGCGCGTGGCGGCGCATGATCGCCAGGTAGTCCTGGAGCAGCGGGTGATCCACCGAATCGCGCCAAGTCTGCAGGTATTCGCGATGCGCGGCCAGGTTGTTCTCGCGGCCCATCAGCCGATGCAACATCCAGAACACGTATCCGCCGCGGTCGTAGATGATCCGCCGATCGCCTGGCAGCGTGCCGTCGACCTCGGTCAGCGGCCGCTCGGAGTCGCGCTGGCGGGTGTTGTCGTAGCGGTCGTTGATCGACTTGCAGAACGCGATCCGCTGCTCGAGCCCGCGCACCTGCTCGGTGAGCAGAATGGTCGAGAAGTGCGCCATGCCTTCCGACAGAACATCGCCGCCCGGCCCGTCGGCCGGCATTGCCATGCACGGCCACCACTGGTGAGCCGACTCGTGCGCGGTGACCCAGAACGCGGAGTTCGCCTTGGGCTCGCTCCTGGTGAGGAAGCCGATGTTCTCGGAGAACGTGATGTTGGTCGGCGGGCCCTGCGCGTAGGTCGCCATGCCCGCGAACTCCGACAGCCGCAGCTCCTTCCACGGGTAGGGCGCAAACCACTCGCCGAACCAGCGGCGCGCACCGGCCAGCGCATCGAGCATCTCGTCGACGTTGTAGGCGTGGCGTTCGTCGTAGAACACCGCGACGCCGTCCCGACGCTTCACCTTCCACTTGCCGAGCACCACGTTGAACGCCCGGACCGGCGCGTCGCTCTTCCACTCGGTCACGCGGCGCCCGTCCTTCACCGTCTCGTTCACCAGCGCGCCGGTCGCGTTGTGCTGGTACGCGACGGGGCTGGTGATACGGATCGCGACCGGGAACCAGCCGTCGAACATCGGCAGACCGCCCGGCAGCTCCTTCTTCCAGTAGTCGGCCGGGTACACGCGTGGGTCGGTCTCGTTCTTGTCCTTCTCGATGCCAACCGTCTTCGCGAAGCCGACGATCGGACCGAAGGTCGGCATGTAGAAACCGGTCATCACCGCGCCGGCAGGTAGGATGTACTCCATCATGCCGCCGCCGTTCTTGCTGACGCCGCTGGGGTAATTCGCGTCGAACGCAAACCCGATCCGCATCCGGTCCCCGGGACCGAGCGGGCGCACGGGGGTGAACACGAACAGGCGCGCGCGGTCCTCCGGCTTCGCCTCCTTGCCGTCCATCGTCCAGGTGGTGTGGCGCCAGTGCTTTCCGACCGTGACCGGCACCTGGTACAGCGTGTCGGTGGTGCGGTTGACGACCGTGTACTCGCCCTTCGACTTCATCCACCCGCGGGGCGGATCGACCTCGAGATCGAGCGTCGCGCCGGCCAGGCTCGGCAGCTTTGCGTCGCCCCAGGTGTTGAGGTTCTTCTTCCAGTAGTCGCGGTCGAGCTTGCGAGCGGTGCCACCCTCGCGTCCGTCGTGCACCATGTAGCCGAGCGCAATGCCGCACGCGAGCGGGATGATCGCGAACGGCAGCAGGGCGAGCACCGTGCGCCCGAGCGCCTGCGGGCGCAGGGCGTGGAGCAGCCGGGTCGCGTCCCGCTCGCGCCGCTCGAGCAGCCGCACGGTGAGCACGACGAAGAATACCGCCAGCGTGAGCGCGAGAACCCGGTTCAGTACCAGCGCCGGACGGTCGAGCTCGAACACGCTGATGTCGCTCCACCGCACCGCACTCCACAGGTCCCAGTTGAATGCCCAGGTCATCTTGCCGCGGGCCTGGAAGAACCCGGTCGTGCTCATCGCGGCGAGCCCGACGATGTAGGAGCCGTAGCGGTTGCCGGTGATCGCGAACGACGCGCACACGAACGCGGTCCACAGCAGGAAGGTCGGGATCAGCAGCAATCCCCAGCTGAGGGCGAACGGAGCCAGGTCGAACGCGACCTTGCCCTGCACCGCGAGGACGATCGCGCAGCCGATCATGGTGGTCAGGACCACCACCACCCCGACCGCGGTGTTCGCCAGGCACTTGCCGAGCAGCATCGAGGCGGTGCGGATCGGCGTCGCGTACAGCACCGGCGCCAGTCCGCTGCTCTTCTCCCGCTGCAGCGACTCCACGGTGTAGAACAGGATCAGCATGCACACCAGCAGCGTGAGCGTGTTCATGTTGCTGACCGCGAGGTTGCCGGGCGTCTGGAGCAGCGGCGTGTCGAACGCGCCGACCTGCACCACGCCGCCGAACACCTGGATCAGGATCATCGGAATGAACAGGTAGAGTCCCGGGTGCTTCCACAGCTCGCGCCACTCGACCCGTGCGACCTCGAGCGCGGCGTCCAGCAGCCGCGGGGCGCCCGAGCGCATCGCCAGCGACGCGAGCGGCATCGGAGTGAGCGCCGCCACCGACTCCGCGATCGGAGCGACCGGCTTGCGCGCCTGCACCCGGGCGCCCGACGCGCCGCGGATCTGGGCCGCAATCCGCGACTGGAGCAGCGCGACCGATCCGAGCCCGACCGCCAGGCATACGAACCGCTGGACGATGATCAGTGAATCGAGGCCGACCGGCCGGCGGTTGTAGTACTCGACGCCTTTGTCGACGTTGAGCCACGTCTCGTTGATCCAGCGCAGTCCGGCCAGATCGACGAACTGGAGCAATCGGTTCCATTTGAGCGCCAGCCACGCCGGCGACCACTCCCACAGGAAGAACGCGCCGAACAGGAGCACGCCGATCGGCAGCACGAACACCAGGATGCCATTGCGGGTCAGCCCGCCAACCGCGAGCGATACGCCGGTCGCGAGCACCAGCATCGGGAGCGCGAAGATCAGCGCCGGCTTGAGGTAGTTCATGAGCACGAACGGACCGATCGAGTCGCGGTTCGTGCCGTGTGGCATCACGTGATTGAACAGCATCGCCAGCGCCAGCTGGCTCGCGAGCACCCACAGGAAGCTCGCCAGCAGGCCGGCGTACTTGCCCCACACGTACTCGCCGGGCGTCAGCCGCGTGGAGTGGAGCAGCTCGACCACCTTCTGGTCGTGATCGCGGATCAGGGCCATGCCGGCGCCGACCGAGATGAAGAACGAGTAGATGATCGACACCATCATGATCAGCAGCTGCGACTGCGCGAACTCGGAGGTGATCCACGCCTTGGTTCCGCCGACCCGCGCGTCGCCCGAGCCCATCGACGCTTCGCCGGTCGACAGCTCGTAGAGAAAGAACCCCATCAGCAGGATCATGAACCAGAACAGCGGCCGCCTCAGGTTGTGGCGGAACTCCTCCCGGAAAACTTCGAAGAAGCGCGCGTTCACGCCGGAACCTCGGCGACCGGCGCGGGCGCCGGGCGGCTGCCATTGACGGGCGCGGATCCGGCTGCCGGAACCGCATCGGGACGCATGAGCACCAGGTAGGCGTCCTCGAGCGTCGGCGTCACGCGCTCGAATCCCGCCGGCGCCTGTCCGCCCGGCTCGTGCACGCGGACGCGATGGCGGCCCTCGACCAGAATCGCCTGGGTGACGCTGCGCGCCCGTCGCAGCTCCGGCAGATCGGCCGGCGCGACCGTGCCTTCGAAGATCGTGCCCTCGATCGCGGCGCGCGCGGCGCGCGGCGTGGTGCGCGCGACCAGCCGTCCGCCGCGGATCACCGCGAACTGCGGGCACAGCACCGCGACGTCCTCGACGATGTGGGTCGAGAGCAGCACGATCCGGTCCTCGGCCAGCTCGGCGAGCAGGTGGTAGAAGCGCAGCCGTTCCTCGGGATCGAGGCCCGCGGTCGGCTCGTCGACGATCACCAGCCGCGGATTGCCGGCGATCGCCTGCGCGATGCCGAGTCGCTGGCGCATGCCGCCCGAATACGACTTCACCTTGCGCTTCGCCGCGAACGTCAGGTTCACGCGCTCGAGCAGCTCGGCCGCGAGCCGCTTGTGCCCACCCGGCGCCTCGACGCCCTTGAGGCGCAGCAGATGGATCAGCATCTGCTCGCCGGACAGATGCGGATAGAAGCCGAACTCCTGCGGCAGGTAGCCGAGCCGCTCGCGCACCCGCTGCGGATTGCCGAGCACGTCGGCGCCGTCGAGCGAGACCGCGCCCGAGGTCGCCTCCAGCAGGCCGGCGATGATCTTCATGAAGGTGGATTTGCCGGCGCCGTTGGGTCCGAGCAGGCCGAACATGCCGGCCGGGACGTCGAGATCCACGCCCTGCAGGGCGGCGACCGGGCCGGGGTAGATCTTCACGAGTCCGCGGACCTGGAGCATGGGAACCCTCGGGGATGGGAGGTGAAAGCGTGCGGGGGACATGATCGATACGACCGGCGGGGGACCCGGGTTGCGGGGACGCCCCCGCGCAACCGACCAGCGCGTTCAACCAGGCGCCGGTTCGAGCGCGTCCAATGCGCAGCAGCACCGTACTCTCCAGTCCCCGGAGGAGCCATGCCCCGTGCCGCCCGAGCTCTCGCTGCCTTGATCCTCACCGCCCTCGTGGCGCTCGCCCGGCCGGCACCGGCCGCCGACGGCCCGCTGGTCGGAGAAGTCGCGCCGCCGCTGGCGATCGAGAGCTGGCTCAAGGGCGAGCCGCTCGCGGATCTCCAGCCCGGCTGGGTGTACGTGATCGACATCTGGGCACCCTGGTGCGGGCCCTGCATCGGCTCGATGCCGCACCTGAGCGACCTCGAGGAGCGCTACCGGAATCGCAAGTTCGCGGTCATCGGTCTCACCGGCGACGACGACTACGGCAGCACGCGCGAGAAGGCGGTCGCCCAGGTCGCGACCCAGGGCGACCGGATCCGCTACCGCATCGCATGGGATCGGGAGCGCGCGACCTACTCACGCTGGATGGCGCGCGAGAAGTCGAGCGGGTGGCCGTGGGCGTTCATCGTCGATCGCGAGCGCAAAGTGGCATGGATCGGGCATCCCTCGGGCATGGATCCGGTGCTCGAGCGCGTGATCGCGGGCACCTGGAACCGTGACTCGGCCGCGACTGCGTACCAGCATCGTGCGCAGGGCATGGATCTCGGCAACGCGTTCTATGTCGCGTACAAGGCTGAGAAGAATCAGGACGCGATCGCGCGCTTCGCCACGCTGCAGAAGTTCGATGAGGACCAAGCCGCCGGCTACGCGCCGCACTACTTCAAGCTGCTGCTGCTGCGGGAGCGCCGCCGCGACGACGCGTATGCGTTCGTGCGCACGTCGTTGAATGGCCCCCTGCGGGACCGCAAGGGCGAGTTGATCCGGATCGCCACCCTGGCGGCCGACACCACGACACCGCCGCCGCTGCGCGATCTCGACGTGGCGCTCGCGTGCGCGCAGCGCGCGGCCGAGTCCAGCCCGACCCACGACCCCGGCTCGCTGGAGTTCCTGGCGACGATGCACGCGTTGCGCGGCGAATGGGATCAGGCAGTCGCCGCCCAGCAGCGCGCGATCGCTCAATCCGATTCGGCGGGCGCGGCGGCCCGCAGCACCGTGCTGCAGCGGTATCGCAGCCGCAAGCTGTGACACGCCCGGACGGCGGCAACGCTCGTCGTCCGGCGGCCGGACTCCCCGCACGCTGTGCTAAGGTCGCGCGCATGTTTCCTCCGCTCGTCGCGGTGTTCGCCCTGACCCTCGCCGCCGCGCCTGCCAGCCCTTCCAAGCCACCCGCATCCGCCGCACCGCCGGTGCCCGCCGACACGATGCGCGTGCCCGAGACGCCGCAGTACTGGCGCACCCGGGCCGAAAAGACGAACTATCGCCTGACCGCCGACTACGACGAGACGCTCCGCTACTGCCGTCAGCTCGAGGCGGGCTCCAACTGGGTGAAGTACACGACCTACGGCCAGAGCGGCCAGGGACGCGACCTGCCGCTGCTGATCGTGTCGAAGGACCGCCTGTTCACCCCCGAGGCCGCGCTGGCGAGCGGCAAGCCGGTGGTGTTCATGCAGAACGGCATCCATTCCGGCGAGATCGAGGGCAAGGACGCGTGCCTTGCCCTGGTGCGCGACCTGGCCGTGCTCAAGAAGTATCCGCAGATCCTCGACCACGTGATCCTGCTGGTGACCCCGATCTTCTCGGTCGACGCGCACGAGCGCTCCAGCCGCTGGAACCGCATCAACCAGAACGGTCCCGAGACCATGGGCTGGCGCACGACGCCGGTCGGGCTCAACCTGAACCGCGACTTCCTCAAGGCCGAGGCGCCCGAGATGAAGGCGCTGCTGTCGGGCATCTACACACGCTGGTGGCCGCACCTGCTGATCGACAATCACACCACCGACGGCGCCGACTACCAGCACGACCTGACCTTCAGCGTGAACTCGGGACCCGCCGTGCCGGCGCCGATCCGCAGCTGGATGGAGAGCGCGATCTCGGGCCGCGTGATCGACCGCGTGCGCGCGATGGGTCACCTGCCCGCTCCGTAT